>Ga0316207_10000018_pt1 | contig 373578 bp, 360 predicted proteins | sample 6weekpyrite_MG_FD_204943 | JGI IMG/M metagenome (GOLD analysis project Ga0316207, IMG submission 204943) | Microbial mat bacterial communities from mineral coupon in-situ incubated in ocean water Damariscotta River, Maine, United States -... | ecosystem: Environmental > Aquatic > Marine >...
ACCGCTTCAGTTGGTATATATTTTATAACGCCTTTCTTTTCGTTTACCGAGCCTGATGTACAGATCCAACTAGACGCTCCCATCTTCTATCTCCTTCAACAATTGGGAAATTATTTGCCACATAACGCCGCAAATCACCGGCAAATTGGAGCAATATGAGGCTTGTGCTATTCATAGCACAAATGAACGTTGCGGAAATTTGTCCGAGTGAATTTGCCTTGTTATGCGCGATGTTACCTCATTAAAAGAACAAATCTCCATAACCCCAAACTATAGTACCTAGCACAGAAACAGCCGGGCCTATAATGTAGGCTGACCGCTCATCTAATAAAACACGTTTACCCTCTGGCGAATCGTCGGGAAAATTCCAGTCCTCATTTAAGTGATCCTTACCCAGACGAATTATACGCCTAGCTGTGATCGTTACCCCAAGAAGCACTACAATTGATCCTGAACGCTGAAACCAACCAGGTTCACCAATAATCAATGAGCAATAATAGTTACCTGTAAGAACCGCCAGCGATACTAAGTACAAGGCCCAGGTGTTAGATAATATTTTTCTCATTACTTTTTACAGGATTGGTCTGTAAACTTAATTACCGTACCGGATAGGACAGGATCTCTATCGACACCATATTCTGCACTTATATTGTGAATGGGGTTTGACTCATTCAGTCCAACTATTGCATCTCCACCCATGCGTCTGGCTTCACTAAGCAAAGACTCCATAACTTCGTTCATAGAAATCAATTTGTTTCGTTGTCTGGAGTTAACTATCCCAATCTCCTCAAATTCGCACTGTGGCATTTTGAGCCTGTACGCCTTAATTGGGTGGTTTTCTGGATTTGGCGCATAGCTTTGAAAAGAAGTAGATCGCACCGCCGCTGAGCACCCAGTAATGAAAGTCACCAATAAAATTACGATAACTAAATTTTTCACTCGAACTCCTTTTGCGCATAACATCATCATATTCAGAAACTGAAAATATCTAATATTTCACATTCTACTCTTCCCAGAATATGCAGAAACATAAATATCCTATATTCCATTTTTTGGAATATTAGAAATGACAGAAATTGAATAACTAATATGCAATTACATTTCTAATTTCAAAAAACAATTTTTTAATAAGAATTACGAAAACCGACTGTAATAGTCAGCCAAAAGAAAGGAATTACTCACACCCGTAAGTAATCTAAGATTGTTACAAACTCAATTGCAGCTAGCCCTGCCCACAGTGAATAGTTTTTAACAGGTATTATATTTATTGTTTTTGATTTGTTTATTGCCCATTTAATCATTGTTGGCTTTTTCAAACAAGAATAAATTACAGGATGGCAATAAACTGTTTAAGCTTTTATCATCTTTTTGGATGAGTTTTATTCAACGAATAAGTTTAAATTTTGATTGTGGACATTTTGAAAACAAACTACGCTAACACCTCTTCCATAAAATCCAGTTCCGCCTGGTGCCTAACCGTGCGACGGTGTTTGGCCCAAAGATTTTTAATTTTTTCCTGATTGCATTGTTTGCGATCAACCAGTACCCGAGTGTGTAATTCGCCGCGTGGTACTTCGCTTGGGCATTTGGCGAAAACAAATTCATTACTGATCAAATCCATAAACGGTCCGCATTTGCTGGTGGGCATAATGAATACCAACTGCAAACCCAAAGCTTCAGTAAGGTAGTTGATGACTTCACGGGAGCGGGTTTCATCCATTTTGGAAAAAGCTTCGTCCACCAACACCATGCGTAAATGATTATTGCCTTCGGAAAAACGAAAAGCTGAAGTGATGGCTGCCGAGCGAATGATGTAAGCAGGAGTTTCCAGTTGGCCGCCACTACCAGTACCGTATTCACTCAATGGGATAGGTGGTTTACCTTCCACATCTTTGAAGATTTCGTATTGATGATAGTTTCGATAATCTGCCAGACGCTCCAACTCGCGCAGGGCTTTTTGTTCGTCTTCATCCAATAACATTTCCATCAGATTGTCTCTGACTTTTTGCGATTTTTTTGATAACTCAATATCAAATAGTGTTTGGCCATCACCTAAGCGAGGATTTTTAATCACCTCTTCAAAAAATCTCGAATAGTCACGATATTCCGGAATCCAGTCGCTGGCAAAACGAAACATTTCCCGGTCTGCACCAAAGCGATGGTGTTGTAATTCTTTATTTAATTGTTCGATTTGTCTTTTACCATTGCTGATGGCTTGGTGAATGGCATGACACAAGTGGGTAACAAAAGCGTTGTTAAAACTTTCTTTAAGTTGGGTTAGCTGGCTATGTTTTTCCACCAGAATATTGTTTTTTAGCTGGTTGTAAACAGTGTCGATGTCTTTTTGCAGCCGGCAGATATTGTCAAATAGTTTCTTGTCGTAGGCGTTTTCAAAAAACTGATAAAGAATCACTTCATTGGGGCGACATTGTTGATTATGTTGTTGAATGTAGCGATCCATATTACGTTCGCTGGCATGTAATTGTTGTTCAATGTCTTGTCGTTGGTTGTTGGCAAACTCCAGGTTTAATTCACGCGCTTCCTGGTCGGCAGCATCCAGTTTTTGATCACAATCCAAATCAGTCCAGCTTTGGCTGATAACGCGTAGGCTTTCTTCGCAACGTTCCACCACAGCCTGGGTTTCGTCTTGTTGCTTGCTAAGGAATTTACATTGTTCAGAAACTTTACGTAATTTTTCCTGCAATTCACCTTTTTGTTCTTTGAGATTGCCTTCCTGTTCTGTCCAGTGTTGTTCCTGGCTGCGAAATTCATCCAGCTTGTTTTCCAATACCTCATGCTCACCTAAATCCAATTGAGTGAGTAAGTTTTGAGTTTCCTGCAATTCTCGGTGAATACTTAACATTTGTGTCATGGTGTCGGCATGGCTTAATTGTTTTAAGCTATTCACAGCGGTGAGTAAGTCTCGCGCTGCGAGTAATGCATCGTGTGTAACTTGCCAGGATTCAACAATTTGATTCAACTCTTCTTGTTTAGCAACCAACGCACGCTCTCTCGCACCAGCGCCAAAAACCAGTTCTGAATCAGGTAAATCGCAACGCCACAGACTATAGTTGCCGGCACCCATGCCATCGGCTGTTAAACCGCGAGCAACTTGTTTTAAGGCTTCGGCAGATTCTACTCGTTGTACCCGGCCATAACTGGCAACCAAATAATGACGCGCCGTTGCATGGGAAAACTCCATGACGTTAATGATGGAGTCGGAATCTATTTGAATACGTTCCGCATCGCGCTGGGCTTTATAGCCTTGAATAATTCGCGCTTTGTTATCACGACCAGGAATGGAGCGCACAATGCGAATGGCTTCTGCTTCGTATTGCTGTTCTACAATGATGCTGAAGCGTGCACCACCTAAATAACCTTCAATGGACGATTGCCATTCCTGATCAATTACTTCAATGTGTTCGCAAAGGACGCGTGGTTCTGCTTGAGGGCATTGGCGATGAATCGCATCCAAAGCGCGTTCCACAAAGGGTGGATAATTTATCTTGTGAGCATTCAGGCGTTCAATTTCCTGCTGCTTTTGCTTTTTTTGTGCTTCCAGTTGCTGATATTTGTTTTCGCGCTGTACACATAATCTGGCGAGTACATCTTTTAATGGTTCGGAATTTTCTGACAACTCATCGTTGTGCCAATGATCATACCATTGGTTATGTAAGCTCTGGGCTTCGCGGGCATGATCCAGATGATTTTCCAGTTGTGATAATTCATTGAGAAAATCCTGATTCATGAGTGCGGTGAAATCAATATTGCCTTTTTTACCTTTAGACAATACTTGTTGCGCCAGTGTGCTGGTATTGAGATCAGCCAGTGATGGTAGTTCGGAGATTATCTCCGGGCTTTGTAAAGCTGTAAAAATATTATTTGTATGTGTATCATTTTGTTCCAGCTGATTGCCTTCTTGTAGCAATTGCGTGGCTTGCAGTACCAGCTGGGAATGATGTGATTCCTGTTGCTGTTGTAACTTATCTTTGTCCTGCAGTTTAGCTATTCCCCGGCGCTGCGCTTCCAGGCTGACCAGTTGTTCATGAATTTGTTTTCTTCTTTCATGAGCCAGCTCGGTGTCTTTGGTATTTTGGGTAAGTGCGTGGCGGTAATCACTTTGCTGTTTTTTCGCTTGCACATAAGCACGTTGACGACTTAAAAAATTATACTGGGCAATACTGTAGTCTATGGTATTAAGCTCAATCCAATGTTCTATATACTTTTGGCTTTGATTGTTTGCTTGCTGCAAAATATCGATGGATTCCAGCAGCTGGGCCGCGTCACGCTCCATGCTGTGAATGGTTTTCAGCTGTGCGGAAATGGAACGAATAGCTTCGCCAAGATCCTTTTTTTCCAGAATTTCTTCTCTAACAAATTTATTAATGCTTTGTACTGGTTTGTACGCCATAAATCGGGAAAAAGCCCGCGCCGCAGAAACGGCTTCAATTTCCGGTACGGAATCACTGCGACCACGTAATGCTGCGTACAAGCGACGTAAATAGGTTTTTTTAGTATCGTAACGTTCTACCTTGTTATGGCCAAACTCCGTGCTAAGTTTTTTATAAATTGAATCCAGCGGCACCACATATTTGCCAGCCTGATCTTCACGCACGAAATGGCTTAAGGATAACTGTTCGTCAGGAATGATAAAAAACTCGGGGCTATCCTGGCGAGCGGCTTTGAGATTTCCCATATTATCCAGCCAGGCACGAACACCGATAATGGCGGTGAAAACCGATGAAGTTTCACCTTTTGTGGGATGAAAAACGGCTGCAAGATAACCATCACTGGGTTGGAGACGCGCATAACTTCCATCATCACAACCGAGTACATAAGATGCCAGAGTACGTACGCGCTTACCACCTCTACCCCGTTGCGTGGTTTCATCCTGGCCGGGATTAAACTGGAACAGGTTCTCATGTGCCGCTGTCATAATAGTTTGTAAGGCGTCAGCTGCTGTGGTTTTGCCCGAACCATTGCCACCGGAAAATAAATTCACCGGGCCGAAATCAAATTCAATATTTGGGATGTTACCCCAGTTGACGTAAATAAATTTTTTCAAAAACATATTATGAATTTTCGCTCAGTGATTCTTCTGTTGCTTCTTTGATTTCTTCATCCGATTGCTGATCACGTAAAACCTGAATGGCGTCATCATTGACGAAGTTGGCAATCATGGGATGAATGCGTAACCAGGCGTCGGTATTTTCCACATCGTCATCTTTGCGTAATTCAATCAAGCGCAATTGATTCAGACGCGTGAATAATTTTTTTCTTTCAGTGAGTTTTTCCGGCAGACTTCGGTTTAAAATATTTTTCATGGCAATGGCAATGGATTCCAGCGACTCAGTCACATAACCGTGCTCATCCACCTGCCCTTCACGTAATGCTTTGTCATATTGAATGCGTAAAACTAGAATCAGGGCCACTTCGTTTTGTCCTAAACGATTACGCAAGCTACCACTGTATGCGGACGTTTCCGCTTCTTCCATACCAGGTACCTGACTACCGGGCGGATACAGGCGGACAAATTCAAAGCGTGCATCATGAAATACCTTGATATCCATCACAGATAGATATTCTTCAATCACATTGGCAATACGTAAAAACCGGTCATATAAAACCTGTTCGGTTTGGCTTTCCTTGCGACATAAAATTCCCCAGTTTAATAAGCGAATCAGTAATTCCTTAAATTCATCCAGGCTGGTGTTTTCTGATTCGAGCTGTTGTTGTAAATAATTATTCAGCATGTTTTTCCAGTTCAATCAGTTTGATAATAAAGTCATCACTCAAAGAAAAATATTCATTACCAGCTTGTTCGCCGCTGGGTTCTACCTGAAAAGCAAATTCGCTGGATTCACCATTGTTGGATGACACTTCCACCGCATGTGCGGTGAGTAATAATTCTCTGGCATCATTGATGGGCAGTTGTTGACTTCGGACTTGTGAATCACTATCCAAGGCGTTACGAATATGATTTTGTAATTGCAGATTATTGACAGAAAATGCGGTATCCAGTGCACGTTGTAGAAAAAGTTCTTTTCGCGTGTTCTTATCCAGCGGTTTAAATTCTTCTGTTGCGCTGTTAACTACCCGAAACTGACGATCAGCATGTAATTGCATTTGTGTAGGGTCGATCAATGCCAAATTTAAAATGGAAAGTTGATCACCTGCCTTTAGTAATCGCGTGTTGATTTCCTGTTCTGGTAATTTTTTTAATGCCTGACATACGGGTAGTAAATCATTTTGTGTGCTACCCGTGGTATAACTCAATTGGCGAATGATAATATCAGCACGACGGGTGAAGCTGTACAAGGCTTGTCGTAATGCCGGTAACATAACTTCGCTAGCACTATTCATGCGGCTATCTATGCCATCGAGAATCATCATCAATATGGATTGTTCATGATCAATCAGTAATTCCGGTGCTGCTTTGCGTAATTCTTTTTCTGCCTGGGCTTTGAATGATTTGGGTTTACGTTTAATGCGACGAATCAGGCTTTGAATTTCATCCCGGTATTTTTCCACGCTATCGGCAGACAAGCGTACAGCCAGGTCAGGCATGAAACGCTTTTCCATGAAATCGAAAAATTCGTCACTGGCGTTACGCACTAAAAATTGCGACTCCACATCTTTAACTAGTTGCCGTTTACGTTCATCCAGTTCGGCAATGACATCGGTAAAGTCGCTGATAATTCTTTCGGAATATTCATAGGCGTCAAGTAGGTCGTAAATTTCGCCATGTTCCAGAAACGAATGCAGGGTATTTCGGGTATTACGCGTATTGCGATGGCGAGTGCGGTAACGCGTTGTGGTGGTTTCTAACAATGTTTGGCTTAATAAACGGCCTGCGCGACTGAATGCATAGCTGCTTTGTAAGGTCGCTTCATCCACTTGGCGTTCCAGCCAGCCATGTTCGAGTAGAAGATTTAATGCCCACACAGCTTGTTCCCGATCATTTCGAACAGGTGTGTTATTTTCCGGGTTGCTGCTGTCTTCTTCCAACACAGGTGCGCGGGTAATGGCGTGCTGAAAAATGTCGATTATTTGATCACGATCCACCAGGCGACGGTAATCAGCCAAGGAACTGTAAAGTTGCTGATACAGTTGGCGTAAACATTCGACGATCTGTTCGCGATATTTACTGGTCAGTGGGCGGAAAAAGTGTTTCCGGCTATCTTCAAAGAAATGAGTCATTTTTGTTATTTTTTGAACATCCAGAAACCGCTGCGTTGCTTAATCAGCAGCAGAGACTTGAGCAAAATCAAATTCAATTTGCCAAAGAGATTGTTTATTTTTATCAAATTCTGACCATAGTTGAACAAAGGTTTTTTTTGATATCGGATCAATCAGTTTATCTGAAATATCTGCAAGCGGCTGTAAAACAAAGGCATTTTCGTATATTTCAGGTCTGGGTAATGTCAGGGAATCAGAATTCAGAATCAATTGATCGTATAACAACAAATCCAGATCCAGTGTACGAGCACTGAATTTTGGTCCATTACGATCCCGGTCATTTTTATCTTCGATTATGTTTAGGTTTGCATCAACAACGTCTACTGATTCATTGGTGTCAAAACCAACAACAAGATTGTAGAAGTTATCGCCATCAAAACCAACGGCAACACTTTCATAAACGGGCGAACAAATAATCGGCGAATATCGTTGGTTTAATGCATCGACTCCCCTGGAGATGTATTTATTTTGATCAATATTGCTGCCAACAGATACATAAACTCTTGCCATCGTTTTATATTTGGCCCCGTTCGATAATTATTCCCACGTCTGTGGCGCCACGAATTGCCCCAGGTTTGGAAAGTTTTAATTTAACCCAGGGTACGTCAAATTCATTCAGAACTATTTCAGTTATTTTTTCTGCCAGAGTTTCCACTAATTGAAAATCGGTAGACTCCACATAACTGATAAGCCTTTTCGCAACTTCTTTATAATTTAACGTGGAATCGATATGATCCGTTGCGGCGGCTTTGCGAATGTCGGTTGCCATTTCTAAATCAATGGATATTGTTTGTTTGGTTGTGCGTTCCCAGTCGTAAATTCCGATGATTGTTTCGATTTTGAGGTCAGATAAGTAGATAATATCCATGTTGTACGCGACTTGATGAAAAGCAACCATTATAATCCCCTATCCTAAAAAGAAAACATCAAAGATCCATTATGATTTTGAACACTTTGCTTGTTATTTCAGCTTATCTGCTGGGCTCTATTTCGTCAGCTATCGTTGTCTGCCGCATTATGGGCTTGCCAGACCCACGTACCGAGGGGTCGAAAAATCCTGGTGCCACCAATGTTTTACGCTTTGGCTCAAAAAAGGCAGCGGGATTAACCTTAGCTGGTGACGCGCTAAAAGGATTGATACCCGTTTTAATCGCCAAAGCTTATGGCGTTGACGCGGAAACGCTCGCCCTGGTTGCTGTGGCTGCATTTATTGGGCATCTCTATCCGGTGTTTTTTGGCTTTAAGGGTGGTAAAGGTGTCGCCACCGCGCTTGGCGTGTTTCTTGGATTGTCATTACCCGTCGGATTGGCGCTGGCCGGAACCTGGATGCTTATTGCGTACATCACCAAAATCTCCTCCTTGTCAGCGCTAATAGCCGCCAGTTTGTCACCGCTTTATATCGCTTTTATGATGGATGATTCCGTCTTCATTGTTATGGCGGTATTCATTTCAGCCGTGTTGATTTATCGGCATAGAAGCAATATCCGGCACTTGCTCAGTGGTAAAGAAGGCAAGATAAGCGACAAGAATTAAATTTTCCGTTAATTATTTTCAGGAAGTAAATTGAAAGCACAAATCAAATCTCTGGTTTCTAAAGCTCTGGAAAACATGAAAAGCAATGGCGCGATGCCTAACGACATCAACGCAGAAATTGTGATTGAACACGCGCGCGACAAAAGTCATGGGGATTTTGCCTGCAATATCGCCATGCGTTTGGCAAAACCATTAAAACAAAAACCTCGTGATATTGCTGAAACCGTGATTAAACATTTACCAGAAACAGCTTTGCTGGAAAAAGTGGATATTGCTGGCCCGGGTTTTATTAATTTCACGCTTACAGTAGCGGCTTACCAAAGTGTTATTCAGGAAATTCTGCAACAAACCCATGAGTTTGGTCGTAGTGATGCTGGCAAAGGTAAAAAAGTCCAAATCGAATTTGTTTCTGCGAATCCTACCGGGCCTTTGCATGTTGGCCATGGTCGTGGTGCGGCTTATGGTGCAGTGGTCGCCAATTTGTTGCAAGCGGTTGGGTTTGAAGTCAGCAAAGAATATTACGTCAATGATGCTGGTCGACAAATGGATATTCTGGCGGCCAGTGTGTGGCTACGCTATCTTGAGCTTTGCGGTGAAAATGTCGTATTCCCAAGCAATGGATATAAAGGCGATTACATAATTGATATTGCTAAAACGATATTCGAACAACATGACAACGAATTTCATAAACCTTTTGCGGATGTAATTAACGGTGTAACAGCTGATGAAGGGCAAGGTGGCGGCGACAAAGAAGCCCATATCGACGGTTTGATAAACAACGCCAAAGAGTTGTTGGGTCATGCGCATTATCGTTCTGTGTTTGGCGCGGGTTTAAACAGCATACTTACTGACATTCGTGAAGACTTGGCAGAGTTTGGTGTGGTGTTTGATGAATGGTTTTCTGAACGCAGCTTGATGGAAAGCAATGCTGTGGATAAAGCCATGGAAAAACTCAAAGCCAATGATTATCTGTATGAAAAAGAGGGTGCATTGTGGTTCCGTTCAACAGATTTCAAGGATGAGAAAGACCGCGTGGTGATGCGTGACAATGGTCAGACAACCTATTTTGCTTCTGATATTGCTTATCATCTAAACAAGTTTGAGCGCGGCTTTGATAAGTGTCTGGATATTTGGGGTGCTGATCATCATGGATACGTGGCGCGGGTTAACGGTGCCATCAAAGCCATGGGTGAAGAACCAGAAAAACTGGATGTTTTGCTGGTGCAATTTGCTGTGTTATATCGTGGTGGCGAAAAAATTCAGATGTCCACAAGAAGCGGTCAATTTGTCACCTTGCGTGAATTGCGTGAAGATGTGGGTAATGACGCTGCACGTTTCTTTTATGTAATGAGAAAATGTGAACAACACTTGGATTTTGATCTGGATTTGGCTAAATCCAAAAGCAATGAAAACCCAGTTTATTATATTCAATATGCGCACGCACGAATTTGCAGCGTGTTCCGTGAGCTGGATGAAAAACAACTCAAATATGATGCAAAATTGGCAGCTCAGCACATTGGATTATTGGATAGTTCGCATGAGCAGGAGTTATTGACGACTTTGGCGCGTTATCCCGAAGTGGTAGAAGCAGCTGCATTGAATTATGAGCCACATCAAATTCCCCATTATTTACGTGAACTGGCTAATGCCTTTCATACCTATTACAACGCGCAGAAATTTATAGTTGATGATGAATTGCTGAGAAATGCGCGATTGCATTTGATAACCGCAACACGACAAGTATTGCGTAATGGTTTGGAATTAATCGGTGTGAGTGCGCCAGAGGCGATGTAGGTGGCAAAAGATTACAAACACGTTTCAGAATCCAGGTTAAAATCAAAAACAACAAAAGGAAAAACACAAATCGCTAAATCGTCTAACAAATCACTACCAGGTTGGTTGTGGATGGTTTCTGGTCTGGTGATTGGTTCATTTGTTTCTTTTTTGGTATTTTTGAAAATGAATGTTGAAGTGGCTGAGACTGAAACAAAGCAAACAGTCAAACAGCCGGTGGTTAAATCAACACCAGAAGTAAAACCCAGGGTTCAAGAAAAAGCCTCGGAGCCGGAAAAAGATCGTTTCGAGTTTTATTCCATATTGCCAGAGCGGGAAGTGAGTGTTCCAGCGAATAAAACAGATTCTGTAGATCAGTCAGCGGAAAAATCGGATAATAAAAGTAACACGAGCAATAAGGCACGTGAAGGTGTTAAATATTTACTGCAGGCCGGTTCATTTAATCGCTTTAAAGACGCGGATAAACGTAAAGCGACACTCGCTTTAATGGGAGTTACTTCAAAGATTTATGTGGTTGAAAAGGATGCAAATAAAACCTTGTATCGGGTGCGAATCGGGCCATACGATGATATAAGTCGAATTAATGAAATCGAAGCAATTTTGAAACAAAACAAGATTCAGTCATTGTTGCTGCAAGTGAGAGGATAAGAAATGAAAGCTATGTACCGAATTATTGCCCTTTTGATATTAAGCTGGAGCTTGATTGCCTGCGGGCCTCAAAAAGTGGGATCTGACGAAGATGCTAACGCTATGGCGGAAAAGTTTGTGCGCGCAGTACATACTGCGAATTATGATGAAGCCTTTTCATTGGTGTCAGATGAGTTTTATGCCCCTCGCCCGAGAGATAAATGGATCGCCTACTACAAAGCTATTGACGAAGTTATGGGGCCGGTTGTTTCCGTTAAACTAGTGCGTAAGCATGAAGATGATCGCTTCAGTGGTCGGTTTTATGTATATGAATTTTCAATTAAACACGAAAATGGTTTTACTAAAGACATGATTACATTTGTTCAAAAAATCAATACTGAAGCACCTTTGCAGGTATTGGCACATAAAATAGACTCCAGCAAATTGGCTAAAGTCAATTCCATGTATTAATACGGGAATATCTTGAACAAATGAATAAAAAGCTTCCTATTATTTTTGTCGTCTTGGGGTTGGCTATTGTCCTGCCAACGTTTTTTATGAGCAGCGAACCAACGCCTTTAAAAATTCCACCTGAACTTCAAGGTGTGTTCGTTGATTCACCCGCAACAGTGCTGCCAGCTTTTACACTCACTGATCATAATGGCGAAAAGTTTGATAACAGTCGCTTCAAAGGAAAATGGAGTTTAGTGTTTTTCGGCTTTACCAACTGCCCCGATGTCTGCCCCACGTCAATGACTGTGCTTGATAAAGTTTCGCAAAGAGACGAAATACCTGCCGATACGCAATATGTTTTTATTTCTGTTGATCCGAAACGTGACACACCGGATAAATTGAAAGATTTTGTTGGCTTTTTTAACGAAAAATTTATTGGCGTGAGTGGCGAGAAAGCTGAAATCGATAAATTTAAAGATCCACTGGGTGTGATCTATGATTTTGAAGGTGATACCAGTACCGAAGATTACAACGTGACACATTTCGCTGCTATTTATATTATTGATCCACAAGGTCGGGAGCGTGCATATGTGCTACCACCTCACAGTGTTGATCAGGTGGCAAAAGCCTATCAGCTCGTTTATGAGTATTATAAATAAGAGTTTTTTGTTATGAGATTATTGTTTAGTTTTTTGATTCTTCTATTCAGTACCAGTTTATGGGCTGACAACAAGCTTGATTTGGAAAACGCATGGATTCGCCAGGCACCACCCATGGCAAAAAATCTTGCAGGGTATGGTTTATTAAAAAACATATCACCCGAAACAATTCGGGTGGTAGCAATATCCAGTGCAAGTTTCGAAAAAGTGGAAATGCATATCACAAGCTTTGATAACGGTATGATGAAAATGCAGGAAGTGAAAGTGCTGGAACTGCGATCTGGTGAAAGTGAGGAATTTGAGCCCGGTGGTCGTCATTTCATGATGATCAAGCCAAAAAAACCGATTAAAGCAGGTATGAAAATCCCCCTAAAAGTCACATTAGAGTCAGGCGAAATCTATCAGTTTGAAATGCAGGTTAGAAAATAAGTTTTGCACTCCACTATTGAATGACAGTTTTCTTGTCGATAGATTGTTGAGCCAACTGCTTTCCGCTTAAATCATTGTTTTTCATGTGCTTTAAAAACTTTTCCGCACGTAAATCGCGGTCATTGGCAGCCATTATCATTAAAGCCATCCCACGTTTTGGGTTGTTTTGTTCAAAAGCTAAAATCCCATCTTTGTAAGTACACGCTTCAGCTAATAGGGCTGTGCTCCAAGTGCTTAATAATACGAATAAAATCCAGATGCAGTTGGCTTTTAGGTGTTTCACTAGTTTCATGATTTTCCCCTTTCAGCTTGGTTACCTATAAGTTTAGAAGATTTTTCGGCTAAATTATGAGCTGAAGTCTAAATTATTAGCTAAATAACGAAATATAATTAACAAAAAAGATTAAAAAAGCTCTTTTAGTAAACCGATACGCTATTCGTAATAAACAGATTATTCGTTTTTAAATGTAGAATTTATTATTGATGGCGCTCACGAACTGATATTCGTAAGTTTTTAATTTGGGATCGTTTTGAAAAAAATATTTGCTTCACAAATTGAAGTTGGCATGACATTACCCTGCGATATCTATAACGAAAAGGGGGTATTGTTATGGGCGGCCGGTTCAACAGTGAAAAACGAAAATCAAGTTGCAAAACTGGTAAAACACGGTTATCGCTCTGAGCTTCAGGAATGGATTCCTGGTAAAGGAAGCGGTAAGGGTGTTGATGGAGGTAAAAAAGAGGGTAGAGTACAGAAAAGCTATGTTTACAACACAGTACTCGAAGCGTTATTAGAAATTGAGTTACCGTTAAATTACATTTTTGATGTATTCAAAGCAGATTCATTTTTTAAGGAAAAGCGTGATTTAACTGCGCAAATTAATGCAGTGGTTGATTTGATCATGGATGTTTGCATTAAGCATGAAGCTGAAACCATCGGAACCATTCATCTATATCGTCAAAGTAAATTTACGGTGTTGAATGCCATTTACAATGCAATTGTTGCCATTTTCATATGTCGTTCCATCGGTGTTAAGGAAAAATATCAGCGCATCATTGCGGGTGCAGCATTAACGTCAAATGGCAGTATCGTTAAATTGACGGAGACGCTTTGTACCCAGCAGCGAAAAATGAGTAAAGAACAACATCTGGAAATGAAAAACCACCCGGAAAATTCATTGATGTTACTTACTCGAGCGGGCGTGCGAGATGGCATGTGGTTAGATACAGTTTATATGCATCATGAATTAGTGGATGGCAGCGGTTATCCGCGTGGTGTAAAAGATGAAGAGATTCCTATTGGCGCGAAAATATTGGCAGTTGCTGATGCTTATGTGACGATGATTTTACCCAAGCAAGCAATGCAGCTTGCAGTTCCCCCACCGACTGCGTTGGTTCGTTTGTTTCAGAATAATGCAAAATCCCTTGATGCTAAAATCATGGGGAAATTGATTAAACGTTTCGGCATGTACCCACCTGGAACATTCGTTAATTTAAAAGATGGTGGGATAGGCGTCATAATTAAAGGAGCCGATAACAATCCTATTGTAACCAAAGTCGGTGATAAAATTACCAATTTCTATTCTGAATTTTCTTTGACTGCGCATTATTCGATTGCAGAGATCATCAATACACCACCTCAGTTGCCTAAAAAGTTTTTCAAACTTTGGGCCGATGCCGAAGCTGCCAAATAAAAAATCAGCTATAAAGGCTCATTGTAATTTTTTGTAAACTTGTATCCATCAAATTGTGATAATTTCCGTGTTGATCTAAACTATCTCTTTCATTAATCGAAAGAAGACAGTTTAATGTCCTCCCTACTCAATTCCATTGACAGTAAAATCCAGCTTTTTCTCATTCAAAAAGGTGCAGATACTATACTGCATCGACTCTTTAGAGCTATATACGGAGTTTTGCACGAATTAGGCAGCGGTTTTATCGCCCTGCAAGCACGTAGCCTGGCATATACCATTCTCATTTCTATCGTGCCTTTGTTGGCTGTCAGTTTTTCTTTGCTAAAGGCTTTTGGCGCGCATAATCAGATCAAACCATTCTTGTTGGAAATGCTCGCTCCTTTGGGTGAAAAAGGTGTAGAGATTACGGGCAATATAATTTCGTTTATTGATAATGTTCAGGTTGGTGTATTGGGTGCTGTGGGTGTCGTAATATTAATGTTCAGCGTGGTTTCGGTGATTTCAAAAATTGAAATTACTTTCAACGCGATTTGGCATGTAAAGACCTCGCGCTCATTTATTCAACGTTTCAGCTATTATTTGAGTGTAATCATTTTTGCGCCTGTTTTAGTTTTTGCAGGCCTTGGTTTAACTGCAACATTGATGAATTCTGAAGTAACTCAAGGGATCGTTTCCATTGAACCATTTGGTAGCATGTTTTATTTGTTGGTATTGATCACACCTTACATCATGCTGGCAGCTGCATTTACGCTGATCTATATTTTCTTGCCAAATACCAAAGTTGAAATCGTGCCTGCTATTTTAGGTGCATTATTCGCGGCTATATTGTGGCAAATGGCCGGCTACTTCTTTGCGGAATTTGTTGCCAAGTCATCTAACTATGACGCCATTTATTCAGGTTTTGCGGCTTTGATTGTTTTTCTGCTTTGGCTTTTTATCGGTGGCTTGATTTTTTTAACCGGTGCAAAACTGGCTTTTTATATTCAAAATCCTGAAGCAATAATTTTAAAACGAGATGCTCGTGACAGTTCATTAATGGCAAAAGAAAAAATGGTGTTAGCTGTTTTTTATGAAGTGGCGAATAATTTTTATCATGACAAACCTGTGTGGACAGTTGATAAGCTTGCGAAACATCTAAGAATTCCAACAAATGAACTCGATTCGTTAATTGAGCTATTTATTGAGCAAAATATTTTACGTTTATCTGATGAAACGAAACCGGGAATTTTATTTGCGAAAGATTTACATAATATCTCTTTGCAGCAAGTTATTGAAGCATCCTGGCTTGTCGCCTGGGATGTCACGCCCATGACTCAAAAACAATCTCCTGCAGTGGAAAAAGTCACTTGTGATATTGCTGCAACGTTGGAGGCCAGATTTAAAAACGTTTCTGTGCGCGACTGGGTGACTGTAACAGATAAATCTTGATCAATAATGACATGCATTCTATAGTTAATTATTAAATCGGTAGTTTTAACAGCAATTTAGTAGTTGATGAGGAAATCAATGAAAGTTGAAATGAATGACAATGGTGGTATTGATGTTACGGATATATCGATTGATCAGGTAAGCTTGCTTGTTAATGCGCTGAAACAATCACCCAATCAGGATTTCATGAGCGACACTGAATTAAGCAAAATGTTTAAATTGCTCGCTATTCTTCAATCCGAAGTTTTTTCCGACTTGGCGTCAGGAAAAATAAATTTATCCAAATTTAAACAGTAAGGATTACTATTAAAATTAGGTGGCGGTACCACAACACTTTTTGAATTTTTTACCACTGCCACAAGCGCAAGGATCATTTCTGCCCTGTTTGTCAGATTTTGCTGCGGTGCTGGTAAACCGGGTTTCGCCATTCAGGTAATACCATCGATCACCAACTTTGTTAAAAAAACTGCGTTCGGCCAAATAATGAACATTGCCGTCATCCAATTTGTAACTGGCAGTAAAGTTGACACTGCCTTGTTGATCATTCTCCTTACCTGCCGTCGTTTCTGAAATTTTTAAACCCATCCAGTTTATATGTTCAGACTGTTCTTCTATGGCGTCCAGCGTAAAATGTTTTCTAGTATCTGGATGATAAGTGTCATACACATACTGATAAGCGTGCTTTACATAGGCGCTATATCGTGAACGCATCAGCGCTTCTGCAGTTGGGGGTAAAGCCTGGCCTGATATAAAAGATTGGCAGCATTCTTTGTATGTTTTTTTTGAGCCGCATGGGCATAAGTTATCTGTCATGTATTTACTACTTATTTATAAACTTTTCGTTGGAATAAATCTTTTTTCCGGCTTACCAGCCTGTCGAGAAACAATAATCCATCCAGATGATCCATTTCATGTTGAACCGCTCTTGCTTCGAATCCTTCCATTTCAAACGAAAGTGGTTCACCAAGGGGATCGTAGGCACTGAGTGTTATCTTTTCTGCGCGAACGACGTTTCCTGTAAAATCCGGCACAGACAAACAACCTTCACGTCCGGCTTTTAAACCTTCCCATTCAGTGATTTCAGGATTGACTAAAACCAGATGGCCATGATGTTTGATTTTTTTTTTGCTTGATACATCGACAATTACAGCACGAATAAAATGACCAATTTGTGGCGCTGCAATACCCACAGCACCTGGGCCTTGGCTCATTGTGTCTTCCAGGTCCTGGATTGCTGAGCGTAATATATCATTAAATTCGTCAATCGGCTCAGAAATGGTTTTTAAACGAGAATCGGGATATGTGAGTATCTCTTTTATGGCCATAACCTATCCAATCAGCGTTTCGATGCTCTTAACTCTCACATCAATGTTTTCATTTTTAAATGCATCAATGGCTTCGGTAATGGGCTCAAGGCCTTTTTTAGCCTGCCCTTCAATCTGCATAATGTAAATTGGTTTTTCTTCTGTGCCTGCAACTTCAGAACTTAAGTCGATTATATTTAAGCCAGCTTCAAATAGCGCGGTGGTAACTTTGGCCACAATGCCGGCGTGATCAGCACCACTTACGGTTACGATTGTGTCAGCATCATGGTGGTTGTGCAATTTACCATCAATGGAATCCAGATGATAACGCAAGCTCATTTTTTCACATATAGGTTGAATTGCTTGCTCTATATCAACACTTTTTTTGTCGCTGCTGACCATTACCATGATGGTAAAATTATCGCCCAGGCAATTCATGGAAGCTTCACCCAGGTTACAGTCCGTTTTGTACAAAGCGTCAGTTATATTAGCAACTATGCCGGGTTTATCAGCACCAACCAAAGTAAGCATGTACCAGACTGCCATCTAAGATTCCTTTATTAATGTTATTGCATTGCATATTTCGTCATTGTTAGGAATATGCGATTCTCTTATCAGAAGGATCAGACCTGAAGCATTAATGAAATCTGCGGGATTAGGATCAATCACAACATTATTATTCTTATCGATAAAGGCTAACGCGGTACCTAGTCCGTTATTTATCAGAACGCAAACGATTTCCGACCACAAGGTATTTTCAATTGTAACATCATAGCGACGGGTATGATTACCACCGTGGGTGAAAAGGTTTTCCAGCACCTTTTCACATCCAGGTGCGACTATTGCGCGAACAATTAGCTCGGGATACGCCCGAATGGGGCGAATAACAGAATTTGCTCCCGCCTCAAGAAATCGAGTTCTATTGCTGTCATCCACGCATTCAGCCAGAATCTTACCTTTGACATTGAGTTCTTTTAAACGATGTAATATGTCAAACCCATAACTGTCGGATGCCACATCTGTTTCATCTGATGCGAGAATAATAATTTGTGATGCTTCATTAATATTCACTGCCATCAGATTTTCATTATTGTTTGTTAAACCGGTGTAATGTATAACGCCAAGTTTTTGCAAAGAAGGATGTAAACCGTCAGGGTAGGCAGGTGTTAATAGTTGTATTGGGATTTCGAAATACTCGTCAATTGCGCGGAATTGGCTGATCAAGCGTTCAAAATATTGTACAGCGTTTTGGCGAGGGGTATTGATAATGACAATATGATCTTGCATTTTCCATCTCCATTGACCAATTAGCATTTTTTCCCGCCGCTCCAGCCGGTAATCAAAATAATCACCAGCGATTTTCGCCAGGATAAAAATGCCTCCAAAATATAATAAAACTACTGTGGCAGTACGGCCCAAGCCGGTTTGTGCTGACAAATCCCCATAACCCACAGTGGTTACAGTTGTTAAAGTTATCCAAACAGCATCGGTAAGCGATAAGTCTTCAAACATCAGCATGGCAACAATATGCAACATCACCATGCAGACAAAATATAAAGCCAATAGCGACATTCGTTTGCTGATATTTACATCAAGCAAACGTTGTAATTGTCTAATGCGTTTTCGCTTTTTGAGTTGTTGGAAAATAATTGTTGCTGCCCACCTGTTTATTGATCAAGCATTCTCATCCGGCTCTTCGCCAGTTGCATAACTGATTAACTCCTGCATCACTTGACGTTTAATTTCCAAGGTGTCACTCACATCCAGATTATAGCGGTCTGCAAGTAAAGCATAATCATCTGAATTAAGTGAGGCGGTGAGTCGAGGGCGTTTGGGTGGAGATGAAACTGGTAGTTGGGTTATGTGGCGTATCATGTCTGATGGGCTAATCCCTTGCAGACAGGCGTCTTGTCGGATTTTGTTTTGTACTTGCTCATCAACGTAAAAGGCAACCTGAACGGCTTTCAGCGCCTTGCTGGTGGCTTGCCATTTTTGGGGTAATTCTCGCTTTTTTTCGGTCATGATGCCTCGCTGGGCCACATCTCTTCTATATCTGTTAACGGCCGACGAATGGTAATTAATACATCGGTTTCGCCGCCATCATAAACTTCTGCTTCGATGACAAATTGCCGTGTATCGTCAATGGCCAGGTAGTAGTCAAAATATTCACCGGCATCTTCGTTTTGAGGAACCAGCTTGTTGCGATAATCCCCTTTATGAAAATATCCACCTTCAGCGTAGATTTCCTGAATATAGCTTTCCGTTGTCCAGCCTTCTAGTGACTGAAGATTGTTTAGTCGTTTTAAAGAGGTATGTGCTTCGCTATCGAATATCTGCGAGAACTCCTCCAAATCGAAGAGTTGTTCCACAATATTTCGTTGGATTTTACGTGAAATGGACAAAAATGGTTCATCGCCGGTTTCATCAATGATCAAGTAAATTGGTTCTTTGTTATCCCCGGATAAGGTGAATTCTGTGAGCTTTCGGTCTTCAAAATCGTAAGTATTAACGTTTGATATTTGAAAACGTTTATTACTGAGTTCGCTTTGGGCGGAAAAACGGAATTTTATGATGTCGTTTTGGTTAAGGTCGCGCGGATGGTTGAGTTCGCGAATAGTCTTTTCTTCTTCAGATGAAAAAAAAGATTTAAACAATCCTTTCATGCTCATATTTTGTTACCTCCAATTTCATTTTAACAAAAAAAAGCCACGGCTGAATAGCCGTGGCAGTCTGGGAGGGAAGGAGCGTTAGTTAAGCCTGTTAGAGGGAGGGGGGCTGACAGGCTTACGCTCCTTTTTTTGCTTTTATACGATCCAATACACTGGAAGCGCTGGAGGTCTGGGGGCCTATTCCAGCTTGTTTCATTTTTGCTTCCAAAGATGCATCGGAGCTTTCGTTGTCCAACATTTCTGCTGCTTTCAACTTATCATCAAACTCTCTTTGCTTTTGTTTGATTCTTTCCAGTGATTCTGTCGCACTCATCATTTTAGAATTGCTGTTGCTAAAGTTATCACTGATTGCCGATGTTGCTTTTTGAACGCTATCGGTTGTCTTTACCATGGTTAACTGGCGTTTATATTCTGCCAATTGACGCTCGGTCTTTTTCACCAGTTCCCGCAAACGGTCTGCGTGAGCGGAAAAACTGCTTTTAACTTCTTGCTGCTGAGCTAGTTCGGATTCAATGCCAGCAATTTTTTCTGCTATTTCTGTTGCCAAAGCATCATCGCCCTTATTTAAGGCATCCATGGCATAGTTTTCATATTCTTCAGATTGCGTTTTCAAACGCTCAATTTCACGGCTGGCTTGCATTTCTTTCGCCATTACTGAAGTCAGATCTTGTTTTGCTTTGGCAATGTGGCCTTCAGCATCTTTAATTTCCTGTTCCAGAATGCGGATGCTGTTGGCATCAACAATCGCTTCACCGGCTTCTCTGGCTCCACCACGAACGGCGGTAAATATCTTTTTTAATAAGCTCATGTCTGTTCCTTTACTGCAAAAAGTCTGACATCACTTCAATGGCATCAAGTGCATTGTCACTTAAAGTAACGATTTCGTGTGCGATATCTTCCATGCTGGAGTTTAATGATAAAGCACCAAATACTGCATATTTGCTACCGATTCGGGAGAAAGAAGATAATGGCATAGGGATATTCATATCCAACATCATTTCCATCATTTCTGTCTTCGCTTCAGCTTTAACTTCACGTTCATCCCATAAATAGGAGATGCATAAAATCTGTGTGTCTGTCAGTGTTAAATAAACGGGTATCTCTTCTCTGCCACAAATGCTTATTTGTAAAACTTCTTCTTCACCAGGGATTATTTGGTGATCAAAATCGTATCCTTCCCTTGTGTCAGCATCTAGTTTGTCCAGCTTTTCGGCGATTAGTTTTATATCCATTTCTGTCCTCAGACATATTATGTCGTATACTTTATCCATGTCGACATATTATGTCAAGACATATTATGTCGCGTTTATAAATTATTTTCTTTCTATAAAATAAATGGCGCTGCTTTCGGGTAAATCAATGCGTAACATAAGATTCTTTTCGAATCTAAATAGTTATAGTCCATGAATATGACTAAACGTTACTTAGTTATTCATTTATATATCGTCAATGGGATTTGTGCCCGCAAGCGGCTGGGGGACTTCGGGTTTAATTTGTTTCCGATGTTTGCGCAAATATACCTTGCTGCTGTTGCCAGGCGGTTTGATGATATTCATACAACACATGGCTATTTAAGGTATTCACCTTGATTTGCGCTATTTTACTGAAATACTGGGCAGGAAAATGAAAAGCCCCAAGCATCAGTTCGTTTGTTAACCAGGAGGTTTTGACCGGCAAATTTGGATTTTGTTTTAAACGAGTGAGTGCTGATTGACCATTTTTTGTGGCAATGCTCCAACCCCATTCACCAAAGCTAGGTACGTTTTGATGCATTTGTTCCACATGTAGAAATCCGGCATGCTTCATGGTTTTGCCGATGCTTAAAAAAGCGTTTTTAGCATGATATGGCGAGGTGGATTGAACAATAATCGCGCCATCACCTGTAAGTAGATGGCGAAGTTTTAAATAGAAACGGTCGCTGTAAAGTTTGTTTAGATCGGGATGACTGGGATCAGGCAAATCAACAATTATTGCATCGAAAAGTTGATTATTATTTAACAGTTCATCTACTTGATTAAACGCATCACCAAATGTAATTTTCATCCGTGGATCGGACAAGGCGTAAGCATTGAGCTCCAATAAGGGTTTGTTTATTACTTTGCCGCGTTCCTCATCGAATTTTTCTTGCCGAAAAAACTCAATCATGGACTCATCCAGTTCCAGCATGGTGATTTGTTTTGGATTCCATTTCAAAACTTCTCTTGCAGCTAAACCATCGCCACCACCAATAATCAGAATATTTTGCTGTTTTGCAGAAGCGGCAAGCACGGGATGAACCAGCATTTCGTGATAAACGTTTTCATCAATGCTGGAGAATTGTGTTCTACCGTTGATAAATAAGGAATAAACCGGGGATTTTTGCGGATCCATTGTTCGTTCGGTAACGGTAATATGCTGGTAGTGGGTATGAGCACTGAAGATCACCTGATCTTTATATAAAGTGTTTTCTAGTGTGGCTTCCCATTGTTCACCGCTTTTGAGAACATTTAGCACAACCACTATTAATACAAGGTGGGCGATTAAATATAACTGGCTCAACTTGATTTTTTTGTGATAACGGGCGTAAAACACAATGCCCGCCAGTAAGTTAGCAGATGCAGTTAATGCCGCTGCTGTGGTGATTTCCATGGATAACATAAATGCAACCCAAATGGCTGCACCGATGCCGGCACCAATATAATCTGCGCCGTAAATGGTTCCAGCATTATGTGTCAGACTTTTTTCATAGATTGTTTCGCGAATGCGTGCGATTAGCGGGATTTCAATGCCCACAAGAAAGCCGAGCAAAAATCCGGCAATATAAGGTGAGAGGCTGGCCAGTTTTTGTAAAGTTTCGAAAAATCCGCCACTGGGTTTCAGGTCGGGTGGTAAGCCGTAAGTTTCGGCAATGATTTGTGGAAAGCTGTGAGCAAATGCGAAAGCCAGGGCAATGATCAAAACACTGCTTATACCGATTAAAGCGATGGCTAATTCCAGCCAGGCAAATCCGGTGAAAGGTTGTTTAAGTTTTTTTGCAGCGAATGACCCCAGGCCCATGGCGACAATCATCAGGCCGATCATGATAAAAATGGTGGTTTCTACCGCACCGAGCACGCGCGCGGCATAATGGGAGAGTAAATATTCGTATATCAGGCCGCATCCTGCTAATACGGCCATGATAGTGATGATTAGAACATCATCAAATAGAACTTTTCTGTTGAGTTTTGCAGGTTCAGGTGTGTTTTTTTGCATTCCCTGATCAGGCAATTAATCCGGCCAGTATTAAACCGATGGCCACGTAGATAGTTGCTTCGATAAAACCAACACCCATGTTTTGCTGTTTATCGACCTCATCCACCACATCAATTTTCATTAAAATAACTTGTCGTGCAGCAATAGCAATCATAGAGAGTACAACGGTCAGAACGATTGAAATTACACCCCAGGTGAGACAGGCCATGATGATGCGACCATCATTATAAGGAACAAATCCTGATGCGGCGGTTACTGCCAGGGCGACACCAATTTTGTGGCCGCAGTATCGAATAGCCAGCGCTTTGTTTCCAGCTTCCAAAGCTGCTTGCAAACTTTTGCCATTATGACGGGAAGCATAAACTTTTAAACGATATTGTGTAACCAGAATTAAAACCACCTGGGAAACCACGAAGCCGATTACGACAGAAATTAAACCAAATAAACTTATATCATCAATCCAGACCATTACTGCACGGACAATAATTGCAGTTGCCAGCAAATTACCGACATCGACAATGGCGGCAGCCATATTACCTTTCATGATTTGGTTATGGATATTGATATCCGGTAAGGCAAAATTATCGAATACTTTGCGGGTTAACATCATTAAAACAATGCCCAACACACCATAACTGATAACAAGTAAAGCTTCATCAAACAGATTAACGCCCGCTTCGCCGGAAATAGCACCGGTTAATACGATGGCTAAGGCTAAAATGCCACCGGCAAACACCAGGCCAAAGGCAAAATTATCTCTTGATGCGAGCTCTTCGGTTGTGCTGACATTACTGATCAAACCTGCAAGTTTGCGAAATCCGGCTAATAAAATAATGGCCAGTACCAAATCGATTGCCAATATGGCTAATAAATCTGGATACCAGTTAATGAGTGACGCTGTGTTGTCCATTTTTATCCCTTTGTTGATTCCAGTCTATTTGCCGCCAAATGAGCTGCGAGAGTAAGTACTTTTATTACGAAAACTGCCGCCCACATTGGAGGATTTTTTGGAATAAGAACTACTCGAGGTTTTGTTGGCTGAGCTGCCATAAGTGCTGGTGCGACGCTCTGCACTGCTACTGCCATAACTTTTTTTGCTTACCCCATAATCTCGAACGCTACTGTATTTTTTAGTTTTTGGCGCATTACGACTAGCGGTGCGTTGACTGCTATAACGGTCACGACCGATGTCGCTGTGGTAGCTCCAGTCTCGGTTACGATTCCAGTGATCGTAGCTATAACTGCGACCGCCAACAAGATCCCGAAACATGGCGTACATACCATACCATTCCCACACCGAGGTGCCGCCGTGGTTGTTCCATTGGCCATAAGCCGGGTTGCCGATTAACTGGCTACCTGCACCCAGGTCTTGGGCATTGTTGGTGGAAAGGCTTTCCGCTTTTTGTTCTGAATTAATTCGTGCCAGGCTACCATTGGACATATCAGCAAGTACATTAACAATATCGGTGAGCGCCAGGTTGTAATTGGACGTCTGTGCTGCATCGATTATGGCGTTTGCTTCTTTATAACGAATATTTGGTGTTTCAAATAATTCAGGTGAATTTTTTAGCACATCCAGTCGTTGCTGCAGGTTATTAAACATCGCACCGTCAGTGCTGGCATCCATGGCCAGGTTATCGATTAAGCTGCTCATTTCAGGCTTTTGTTTTTTGAGAATGTTCGCGTATTCTTTCAAGATTACCGTATTTCTAATAAAGCCTTGATTTATAGAGCTCTTAAGGTGCTTAATGGATTTTTCGGCAGCTTGTACGCGGTTTGGTAAGGCTTCTTCTGCTTGCTTCGCGGTGATCGGCGCACCACCTTCGCCTGAATCACCGCCACAAGAAACCAGTGATGCAATAATAAGCACAAAGAGAAAGCGGAATAAAGACAGATTAACCTTTGAGAAAAGATTGTTCATAGATAAGAAGGTGTTCTTCCATGTGATTTAATTGACAATTAGTGTGCAGTATACAAAGAAAAGTTTACATGTAAACGTTACAATAGCGCCAGTTTGATCCGTATTGAAGAAGTATTATGAAAGATAAAGCCTCAAAAGTGGGATTTGTCAGCCTGGGTTGCCCGAAAGCGCTGGTGGATTCTGAACAAATTATTACCCAGCTCAGATCTGAAGGTTACGAAATATCGCCGAATTATAATGATTCCGATTTGGTTGTTATTAATACCTGCGGGTTTGTTGATGATGCCATCGAGGAGTCACTGGATGCGATAGGTGAAGCCATTAATGAGAATGGCAAGGTGGTGGTTACCGGTTGTTTGGGTGCCAAAGGTAAAATCGTTCAGGAAACCTTTCCTGAAGTGCTGGCAGTGACTGGTCCACATGCTTTACAAGAGGTGATGGATGCAGTGCATCAGGAATTGCCACCGGAACATGACCCGTACACCAGTTTGATTCCACCGCAGGGAATAAAACTCACTCCTCAGCATTATGCGTATCTAAAAATATCAGAAGGCTGTAATCATCGTTGCCGTTTCTGCATTATCCCGTCACTTCGCGGCGATTTAGTGAGCAGACCCATTGGTAGCGTGTTGCAAGAAGCGGAAAATTTAGTAAACGCCGGAGTGCGTGAATTACTGGTGATTTCTCAAGACACGTCGGCTTACGGTGTGGACGTAAAATATAAAACAGACTTTTGGGGCGGTAAACCGGTTAAAACCCGTTTTTTTGATCTGGCCAAGCAGCTAAGTACTCTGGGTGCCTGGGTGAGGTTGCATTATGTTTATCCGTATCCGCATGTTGATGAAGTCATTCCTTTAATGGCTGATGGATTGATTTTGCCCTACCTGGACATTCCCTTCCAACATGCTAGCCCTAAAATATTAAAATCCATGCGTCGTCCAGCCAGTAGTGAAAATAATTTAAACCGCATAAACCAATGGCGTTCTGTGTGTCCGGATTTAACCATTCGAAGCACGTTTATTGTTGGCTACCCCGGTGAAACGGACAAAGATTTCGAAGAATTATTAACGTTTTTGAACGAAGCGCAGCTCGATCGTGTGGGTTGTTTTGCCTACTCACCGGTTGAAGGTGCTGTGGCAAACGAGTTGCCTGATCAGATTCCGGAGCATATTAAGCAAGAACGATTGGAAATATTTATGGAAACCCAGGCAGCAATCAGTGCCAACAAGTTAAAAGACAGAGTGGGCCAACGGGAAGTGGTTATCATTGATGAACTTGCTGAAGATGGTGTAATTGCACGAAGTCGTTCTGAAGCGCCAGAGATTGATGGTGTGGTTTTTGTGCATACCGATGTAGAAGATCTCGACGTAGGTGATTTTGTTGAAGTGGAAATTACCAATAGCGATGAGCATGATTTGTACGCAAGGTTAGTTGATTGAGTGAAAGTGAAGCAAAAAAACAAAGAGCTTTTTTTGCCATAGTGCCTGACGAAACGGTACGAAAACATTTACTCAGTCTTCAGAAGCAGTTGAAAAAAAAGTTTCCATCAGAAAAAGTTCGTTGGATAACACCCGAGAATCTGCATTTAACATTGAAGTTTCTTGGCCCGATTGATCATTCCCAGTTATCGTGTGTGATCAATCGGGCAAAAGACTTACAAATCCCTTCAATAAAGCTATATTTTGACCAGTTAGGGATGTTTCGCAAGTCAGGTATTTGCTGGTTAGGTTGTCAAAATGATGCACAAGCATTAATTGAGTTGCAGCATGTGTTAGCCAAAAAAACTTCTGAGTGCGGATTGATCCCAGAAAAGCGTAAGTTTAGTCCTCATATAACGCTAGCACGAAAATTCAACGCCAGTTTAGTTGGCGTGAAAACACAAACTATCGAATGGCCAGTTACAAACATTCAGTTAATGGTGTCAAAACAAACAAATGAAGGTGTTTACTACCAGACACTGGAAACTTTTTCGTCAAATGACGTTTTATAGCAAACAAATGTCAATTAAAGGTTGGAATAATTAACATTTTGCACATATTATTAGACTTGCAAAGAGTTTAAAATAGTAATCTATGTGTGTTGACCTTTAGATTTTTTGCACCCCGAATGACTTATGATATGTTCAGTGCATTTGTTGGAGTATTTACAAACAGGGATGTGGGATAGTGGTTTATATCATTCGTTCTTCATAAATCAACCTCCATTTTTAAAGGCCAATATCACATTGGCCTTTTTTTATTTTCTAATTTTATAATTAACAAAAAGAACTTCTTCTTCATGCGATTCCTAAAAATTGTATCGATTCTGTTACTTGCTTTTTTTGTGCTATTACCTGTTGGCGTCAAATATGGGATGGTTTATTTCCTCGAAGAAAATGGTGTCGATGCACGAATTGATGATGTAGATATTAACCTGTTTGCCGGAAATATCGGATTAGAAGGTGTTCATATTTATGGCGAAGCCAACAACGAACTGCATCTTGGTAATTTTCAGGTAGATGTAAGAATGCTGGACTTATTCAGTAAGCGTTTTTTGATTGAATCGATAAATATTGCTAACTTCAAAATAACCGTTACACAAAAAGAAAATGACTGGATTATTGGTGGTTTGCTAATTCCATCAGCGCAAGAAACAACTCCTGAAGGAACACCTGAACCAGAAGTAGAAAACGAACTTCTCGATTGGACCTATGGACTAAAAGAGATATCAATAAATGGTATACATGTTGGGCTTGATAGCAGCTTTCTGAAAAGTAGTTTCTCCCTGAATCATTTAGCCTTGAATGATATTTATTCCTGGTTACCTGAAGAAGATGGCAAGTTTGATTTAAATCTCGCTATTAACAATACACCAATCAAGCTGAGTGGTCAGGCGCAACTCTTTTCAGAAATAAGAAAAATTCACGCCACGTTAAAAATAGATCCGCTGCAAGTTCAGCCATTTGTTGTGTCATTACAGGATATGCCATTTGAAAGTTTACAAATGGCGGTGTACTCAGATATGCAATTGGCATTACAGCTGGGTGCCGATGCAAACATAATCGACGCTAACGGAATATTCGGCGTGTCTGATATTGAGACTAATACAAAATCTCAAACACTAACGCTGGCTAATCTGGAGTGGAGCGGTAAACAAAATATTCAATTGCATGCGAATGAAGAAAAGAATGTTTCTTTAGCAGGTAGTCTGGTGCTTGATCAGCTTAATGTACAAGACCAGGAGCAGGATGTTCAGCTCACAGAAGAAAAAATTACCTGGAACGGAGATGTTGATCTTCAAATTAATAAAGACGCTGCGTTGGATAAGTTAAAGAGTCTATCGACGCTTGATTTTGGAAAGCTCAGAGTACTGTCGCCTGGCAAAAATATTTCTATCGCTGGATTTGAAAGTTGGAAGCTGGAGAATATCGAACTGGATGGGATCGAGTCTGTAAAATTAAAATCAACCAGTATTGAAAATATTGTGTTGTTGAAGGATTTGAAAAAAGAAAAAATCCCAGCAGTGCTTGATATGCAAACAGCAGCGATCGAAAACATTGCATATACACCGGAAAAGCTTGAAATAAACTCAGTTGAGTTAAAGAAATTCAAATCCAGCGTTATACTCAATGATCAAGCCAAACTTGATACGGTTGAAGCACTGACTGCCTCACAGGAAGATAAAGCCGTAACACCGACAGAAGAAACCCAGACTAAGGCTGAAAGTCCTGATCAACAAGAAAATCAAACTGAAGAAGACGAATCTAAAGAATCAAGTAAACTCAAATTACTTGTGCGAAATATCTTAATAGATAGTGGTTCTGAATTACATTTTACTGATAACTCTGTCACACCGGTTTTTGAAACACATCTGCATGAAATCAATTTAAGTGCTGATAGTGTGAATCAACTGGATCCCGAAGTTTTCAGTAATGTTGTATTTAAAGTGAATGTTGACGATTATGGGAAAATTGATGTTAAAGGCAAACTTCAGCCTTTTAAAGAGAAAATGAATGCCCAGCTCTCGGCCGATTTAAAATCCATAGAATTGGTGCCCTTCTCATCCTATGCAGGTAAATTTGCCGGATTACACATTAAGCGTGGCATGTTGGATGCGAATGCTGATGTTAAAGTGAAAGATAATCTGCTCGAAGTGAAAAATGACTTTTATTTTAACCAGCTGAATATTGAGTCTGATGAAAGCGAAACCAGTAAGGACTTTTTGTCAGGTATGCCCATGCCTTTGGATTTAACGCTTGATGTTTTACGGGATAAAAACAATGTTATTCACTTGCAAATCCCCGTAAAAGGTAGCGTTGATTCACCAGACTTCAGCTTGAAAGATGTTTACAATAAAGCTATGGCCAAAGCTTTAAAATTCGCTGCCACACACTATTTAACTCAAGCAGTTCAACCTTTAGGGTTAATACTAACGGCAGGTAAATTGGTGGGCAAAGCAATGGCGCCAAGTTTTGAACCTCTGATTTATGCGCCAGGTAGCGTTGATATTTCGTCAGAAAATAAAAAGCATTTAAAAAGTATTGCTAAACTACTGCAAGATAGAGACAAAATTCGACTGACACTTTGTGGCATGGCTGCTGAATCCGATTGGCAGGTACTGCTTTCTAAAGATAAAGAAAATAAAATATTGAGCATGCGGCCAGATGCGTTGAAAAGCCATAAATCCAAAACACTCTTAAAATTGGCCAATGAACGGACTAAAACGGTTAAAAACTATTTTGTAATGGAATACAAAATAAACTCCGCGCGTTTGTTTGCCTGTAACGGTAAAATTCATAAAGATGAGCAAGGGTTGCCGCAGCTGGATATTACATTGTAAGAGGCTTCTGAAAATCGGTCTGCTTAGATAAATGCTAATGCAAGCTATGTTTGCCTGAATCGGTAATAAAATGCCAAATATCAGGGCGGGTGGATCTTATTCCACTCAAGACCTGATAAGCGTTTTCGTAACAAGCATGGCGTTTGCCGCAATAATTAATCACCGGGCCAACTTTTTGAAATTTGATGCCTACTCTTGAGAGTAATCGAATCAGACCGGGTTCCATAAATGCAATCCAGTTATTTATATCGTTTTCATAGCTCATTTGAACGATTGCTTTGAATAATCCTAAGGTTATATGTGCGTCAAAACGCCGTTCGCTTGCATCCGGCTTTTTACCAAAATTATCATTAATACCATGACTCAATTTAGATTCACCTTCGCGACGTCTAAACTGTTTGGAAACCGAAAATCTCGAAATTTCAGCTGTCTGGGTCTTGGGTATGCGATGTATCCGGTCAAATGTATTGTCTTCAAATTTGGACAATTGTTCTTCAATAGGGTAAGTGAAGTGAGATTCTGTAGAATCAGGTAATACAAGTCTTACCGTGGCAGCGTAAGAACCGCTTGGTCTGTGCTTTAGCAATGCATGTGATGCGCGTTTGTCGTAGTAATCCTGTTCAATTTCATACTTTTCTTGATCGGATGACAATATATGGTGTTCCTTGCAAAACACTTGATAGCGTAGATTTTTGCAAGCACCTATCAGTTTTTCAGTCTTCGCCGGAATTACCTCAAAATATTGATCAAATTGTTCCACAAGATTTTGCATAATGACACCTCACACGTTTTTATAAGCCCAGTTGATATGTTTACGTGCTAAACGGCCCGGTCTTTAGTGAACCAACTCAAAAAATTCCAAATTTTTTAGCAAATTATTTGTTTTGATCTAATATTAACTGTAATTAGCGGGAGTTATTGCCGGGTGTAATTTGCCTGAATTAATAGTGATTCAACAACAGTGTTAGGCAATTGGAATAATGAGTATAAAATTTGTTGGAAAACCCATCTGTAGAGTGAGCGGTGCCGCTCTATAAGACTATTCCGTTGATGTTTACTGGAGTGAGTTCTTTCTAAGCATGTTAGCAAAACGATTATTGTGTTTATTAACAACTACAGTGCTTCTGTTTCCCTTATCGGGATTCGGACAAAATATAATTGTTAACTCCAAAAATCCCCATACTGAAATAAGCAAAAACATGTTACGTGCAATTTACAGTATGAAATTGCGTACCTGGCAAAATGGATTGCCAATTACCGTGTTTATTCTGTCGCCAGACAGTGAAGCCCACCAAAAATTCTGTTTGAAAAATCTTGGCGTTTTTCCTTATCAAATGCAGCGTAAATGGGATGTTATGGTTTTTTCCGGAACCGGGCAAGCACCCATTGTGCTAGCTGACGAATCTGAAATGCGGAAAAAAATCAGTGAAATTCCTGGTGCTATTGGTTATGTCTTGAATGGGGAGGTCACTGAAAATGTCAGGCAAGTACGTGTTCATTAGTAGACTATTATTATTTCTTATAACCTCCATTTGTATAACATATTCCGGTTTGAGTTTGGCCGGATGGTCAGGAATGTATGGTGAAAGGCTTTTGCAACTATACGGATTTGCCAGTCAAGGATATGCGTATACAGACAGGAATAACATATTAGGTGAAAGTTCGGATGGAGGTAGCTTTGACTACCGAGAGATTGGCGTAAATGCCTTTTTTAAATACACGAACCGTCTGCAAATGGCGACACAATTTCTCTCTCGACGCGCGGGAGAAGCTGACGATGGCAATTTAAAAGTTGATTATGCGCTTGTGGACTATCGATTTACTGATTATGCAAAATCAGGATTGGGATTGCGCATGGGTCGAATTAAGAACTCATTTGGCTTATATAATGAAACGCGAGATGTAGCGTTTACCCGAGAAAGCATTCTGCTGCCACAATCCATATATTTTGAACGAACTCGAGATGTGTCGCTATCTTCAGATGGATTTGAGCTATATGGGCACAAAATGACAAGCCGAGGAAGCCTTGCTTTACGGTTCATGGCGGCTTATCCAAGAGTAAAAGACGAAAATACTGAGTTTGCATTATTCCGAACTGATAGACCGGGGGATATACAAAGTAAACCTTCGTTTTTAGCGCGTATTGGCTATGAATCTCCTAATGGTGAGTTTAAGCTGTTTGTCAGTAGTGTTTACATGAACATGTTATATAAACCCGTTACGGGTGAAGCTGGATTTGATAGCGATGGAGATATTAGTTTTCAATTACATATTTTGTCTCTACGTTATGAATATATGCAATGGAGTTTCACCAGTGAATACGCACAGCGAAATTTCAGGTTTAGCAAGAATTTCACAGATATTCCCACTCCGCCATACGTCCCACCCTTTATGCGTAACACCACGGGGGAAAGTTTTTATCTGCAACTGGTTTATCATTTCAATCACAAATGGCACCTTATAACTCGCTACGACGTATTGTTTCAAAATCGAGAAGACCGCGATGGCACGAAATATGTAGAGAACTACCAGGCATTGGGATTGGACCGATCCGCGCATACGCGATTTGCTAAAGACAGTATGCTGGGTGTGCAATGGCGAGTAAATACTTCATGGATGTTAAGTGTAGAACTGCATATGGTCGATGGTACGGGTTGGCTTTCACTTCAAGATAATCCTGATGCAAATCAAACCAAGCAAAACTGGCGTGCAGCGTTAATGTCTGTGGTATATAAATTTTAAGAATTGCGTTTTTGTTTAGAAGTAGATTTATTTTTAATAATCGTTTAAATAAAAGCGGTTTTTAGCAAGAGCAATTCTCATCTTACCTGGTTCGGCTTGTTTTCAAATCGCCGACGATTCATATGCATTAATTTGGTAAATAAAGTTTATTTTTTTGGTCAATTGGTCGAAGAATAATCTATGACGAGCGTTGAAAATTCCATGCAGACAAAAACCAAGCCCTTTTTGAGCTTAAAGTGGCGTGCGTTGCTACTTTTAAGTTTGGTTTTACTCGTCATCAATTCCTCTTTTTACTACTATCATAGCAAAACATTAAACGAAAACTTTCAATCAACACGGGATCTTGTTTATCAGCGTAATACAACACAGATACAAACGCTTATTAAACAATCTGGAAGTTATCTAGAGCAATTCGCGGAAATGATTCCTTCCATGTTCAACATGGATAAAATCTTCACTAGCGAAGATAATGCCCAACTTACTAAAGTTTTTGATACTCACTGGTCTAATTTACAGATCCAAAGTGATGTGGATTCTGCTGGCTTTTTTAATATGAGTGGCGAGTTTATAAAAATATGGGGCGATGATGCTCTATTAGACACTCGCATTCAGCAGACAGTAAATCCAATTCTTGAATCTACAATAAAAACACAAAAACCTGCATTTAATGTTTTTTGTATCAAGATATGTCGCCAGTACGTTTTTGTTCCTATAGTTTCCAATGGTTCGCCCTGGGGTGGTGTAATGCTCGGTAGATCGCTCGCTGAGCCAATTATTAATTTCAGTCTTGTTCAAACTATTGATGTAGGTATCTTATCAAACAGTAAAATATTTTCATCTGACACGGCTTCGATTTTGAATTTGCTGGAAAACTGGCAACTCAGAGTTATGGCCTTATCCAACTATCCGCATATGTACCCGGTGCTAAAAGATATCCAAAAAGATGTGAATTTAAAAAACGCTCACTCTAATGGGCATGTATTTACGACGAAGGATAAATCCTATGAGCTGAAAATACATGCGTTGAAAGAGAATGAAGATATTATTGTCGTTTTTATTGAAGATATAACTGAGCCTCTCAACGTCATAATTCAGGAAACACGTGATATTGCGTTAACTGGTATTATCAGTGTGTTACTTTCGGAATTAGCCTTGTTATTAATTCTTTGGTCACCGTTATCTAATTTAGTCAATACATCAAAAATATTACCGCTGCTGGCATCCAGTAAATTCGAGCAGGCACGTAATGCAGTCCAGAATATATTAAGTAAAACCAAAATTAAAAATGAAATAACTGTACTTGATGAGGCGATCATTGACTTGTCTTACCAATTACAAAATCTGGAAGAAAATGTTGAAGAACGCTCGTCCGCTTTGGCTTTAAAAATTAACGAGCTTACACATCAGCGAGATTTTGTAAATCACTTACTCAACTCGGCTCAAGTTGTTATTGTTACGCATTCCGCAGATGGAAAAATTTTACTAGTAAACAAACAAGCGGGTGATTTAAGCGGGTTTACAGAAGCAGAAATTCGTAAAAAACCAATTAGCAACTTTATTGAGACTGAAAAAAATAAAAATATTTTACAAAATCAATTGGCGAAAGTCGCATCCGGCGAGCTATTACGCTATAAGAATGAATCCACTCTCGTGTGTAAGGATGGAAATACCTGTACAATTGCCTGGCTTCATTCTCATCTGGACAGCAATTTACCTGGTGAGGCAAGAGTGTTATCCGTAGGTTTGGATATTACTGAACGAAAGGCTTACGAAAAAGAAATCAGTTGGCTCGCTGATCATGATTCTCTCACGGGTTTGCATAATCGCCGGCGCTTTAATGAAATCTTGAAAAATTCGTTAAGTGTTGCCAATCGTTACCGTCACCAGGTGGCGCTTTTATTTTTAGATATGGATAATTTCAAACATATAAATGATACTTTGGGGCATAAAACTGGTGATTTGCTCATAAAATCCGTCGCGGATTGCTTGCAATTAATACTGCGTGAATCTGATTACATATCGCGTTTGGGTGGTGATGAATTTGCCATTATTTTAACGCATAGCAGTGGTGAAGATGCTGTTGATGTTGCTGAAAAAATTAACAAACATTTGTTTTCTTTGCGCTTACCGATGGTGGACTCCAATCACCGGACGACGGCGAGCATTGGTATTGCGCTGTATCCTGAGCATGTAGATAACGCTGAAGACCTACTGGCCAATGCAGATTTAGCCATGTATCAGGCTAAGGCACGCGGTCGTGGCTGTTGGCATATGTTTTCTAAAAATGATTTGGTAAAAGAGCGTATCGAAACACAATTATTCTGGCGTTATAAAATTATCAATGCTTTAACTGAAGATAAGTTTGAGCTGCATTTTCAACCGATAATGAATTTGAGTGAAGATCATATTTCACATTTCGAAGCTTTATTAAGAATGCGTGATGAAGAAGGGCAACTAATATTGCCTACACCTTTCATCGAAGTAGCAGAGAAAGCTGGTTTAATAAATGATATAGATCATATGGTGCTGGCAAAATCTATCCGTGAAATCGAAAAGCAAAATAAAAATAATAATCCCATGAATTTGTCTGTTAATTTATCCGCCCACTCGTTTTCAGATAATGAATTACTGAATTTATTAAAACAATTATTAAATACCTCCAGTATTGATCCAGCGCAAATAATATTTGAAATAACTGAAACAGCGGCGTTATCTGATTTAGGTGGTGCAGCACGATTGATACGTCAGATTCGTGATTTAGGTTGTCGTTTTGCACTGGATGATTTTGGTGTTGGTTTTTCTTCCTTTTACTATTTAAAAGAATTACCTGTGGATTTTGTAAAAATAGATGGTTCGTTTATTCAGAAATTGCCACAAAATCGAAATGATCAAATTTTGGTGAAAGCCATGGCGGAAATTGCCAGAGAGTTTGGTAAACAAACTATTGCAGAATATGTTGAAGATGAAGAAACACTATTGATGTTGCGAGACTATAAAGTGGATTTTGCACAAGGTTTTCATATTGGCAAGCCGACGCAAAAAGCAGCGTAGAAATAAATATACTTCTTTGAGTTTTCTTAACTCAATCCCAATTCAACTGAGAGGTTCTAAGCTGCTTTAGTTTCGGCAAGCACTGACTTCAAAGTTGTTTCAATTATTTCCAGTGCCGAATCCAACTCTTTTTGGCTAATAATCAATGGCGGGGCGAAGCGTACAACCGTGTCATGTGTTTCTTTGGTTAGAATACCTTTGCTCATTAAAGCTTCACAAACCTGACGAGCACTGGCGTGACTGGGATCGATTTCCATACCAATCAATAAACCTTTGCCACGTACTTCTTTAATTAATGGATTATCAATATTTTTCAGGGCAGACATAAAATAGTCACCCAGTTTGGCGGCGATTTCGGGCAATTGTTTTTCCACGGTGAGTTTTAACGCTTCCAAGCCAACCGCACTGGAAAGTGGGTTGCCGCCGAAAGTGCTACCGTGATCACCTGGTGTAAATACATCCATGACGTCTTTTCGCGCAAGAAACATGGAAACGGGTAGCAAACCACCACCTAAGGCTTTGCCTAATACAACGCCATCCGGTTTAATATTGTCGTGGTCTGAAGCCAGCAGTTTACCGGTGCGACCTAAGCCGGTTTGAATTTCATCGCAAATCAGTAAAACGTTATGTTTTTTACAAATTTCCGCACATTTTCTTAAATAACCCGCTGGTGGAACAATAATGCCACCTTCACCTTGAATGGGTTCCACAAGAAAAGCGGCTGTATTGGGTGTTATTGCAGCTTCCAATGCATCTGCATCGCCAAAGGGAATGTTTTTAAAGCCAGCTGGAAAGGGGCCAAAGCCATCTTTGTACTGTTCTTCACTGGAAAAGCCGACGATGGTTATGGTTCGTCCGTGGAAATTTCCTTCACAACTAATAATTTCGGCTTTATCTTTTTCAACACCTTTGACCTTATAAGCCCATTTACGGGCGGCTTTAATGGCAGTTTCCACCGCTTCAGCACCGGTATTCATGGGTAATGCTTTGTCCTGGCCGCAAAGTTCGCAGGCTTTGGCAAGAAAAGGAGCAAGCTTGTCGGTGTAAAAAGCACGCGACATGACAGTGAGAGAGGTGAGTTGAGTATTTAGCGCACTCACCAGACGCGGATGCAAATGTCCATGACTAACAGCAGAATAAGCGCTCATCATATCGAAGTAACGTCGACCCGCGTCATCCCAAACATGTACGCCGCGACCGCGAACGATGACCACGGGTAAGGGATGGTAATTGTGCGCACAGTACTGGTTTTCCTGCTCAATAATGCTCATGAGATCTCACTTGAAAGTTGCTTTTAAAATTTTAATGGCCAACATAGCAGTTTTATCGTCATCATCCTGCTCATAATTTAGCTCAGCTATCTCCATTCCGATAAAATTTTCATTTAATGTCAAATTTTTTAAACTGCGTATCAATTGTTGAGCAGATATGCCGTTTTTTTCAGGCGAGCCTACTCCAGGTGCATCACGGGGATCGATGGCATCTAAATCCAGCGAAATTCCGTAAGCTACTGAATTTCGAATAACATGTGCTTGAGCTAAACGCATGACTTGTTCCATACCCAGTTGTTTTATATCTTCCATATAAAATATTTTGACTCCCAATCGAGACAGCAATTCAGCTTCACCGGTTTCATAACTGCGAATGCCAATAAGACAAACATTTTCCGGTTTTAAAATGGGGCTTTTACCGGCAATTTCGGTCAACTGATTATCACCATAACCCAATAAACACGCCAAAGGCATGCCGTGGATAGCTCCACTGGGTGATGTTTCTGGTGTATGACTATCCATATGCGCGTCAATCCAAATCAAACCCAGCTCACCTTGCTGTTGAATGGCTTGATAGGCGCCACTCCAGGTACCAATTGCACAGGAATGATCACCACCCAGTACGATAATCTGATTATGCTGATTTATTGCATGGCGAGTTTGTTTTACCAGCTGCTTACATAAATCAACAATTACACTAAGTTTATCTACCTTGTTAACAGGGAAGTGATCCGGATAGATATTTTTTAACCATTCAGCTCGGGTTGATTGATTGCTTAAAAATTCATTGAGTTTCAATTCCTGCAGAATACGTGGTGCTTCCGCACAGCGCATATCCTGGGCGCCGTAACAGGACGCCATACCAATAATCGAGATCTTTTTATCAGACATTGAAGGTTAAGGGATCACTTTAAAGGTCTCTTCTATACTTAAGCATAGAATTCGAAAGTACTGCTGTAAACATCGACTGAAAAGACACTTTTATTGAGTACAAATAATGCCTGATCAAGCTTCGCAACAGCAAAAATTGGACGAATTAAAAGCAAAAATCAATGAAACATACCTGATAGATGAAGCTTTTTGTGTAAGTGAACTATTGCAACTAGCGCGTTGGCCTGCTGAGATTTTTACCGAGGCAGAAAATCAAGCGCGCAAGCTGGTTAAGAATATCCGCGATAAACAACAAAACCAGGGCAGTATGGAAGCGTTCATTCACGAATACGACTTATCTAGCGAAGAAGGTGTGGTTTTAATGTGTCTTGCAGAAGCTTTATTGCGCATACCCGATGATGACACGGCTGATCGATTAATTCGCGATAAAATTTCTCCTGCGCAATGGAGTCAACATTTAGGTCATAGCCAATCTTTGTTTGTTAATGCTTCAACTTGGGGTTTGATGATGACAGGACGTCTGTTGAAAGGGCAAAACTCTTCATCAGAGTCGCTGGAAATTTTTTCGAGTTTAATCGCAAGAATGGGTGAGCCAGTTATTCGTACTGTATTACGTCAGGCCATGAAAATCATGGGCGCGCAGTATGTTATGGGAACCAGTATCGATTCAGCTTTAAAACGTAGCCAAAAAGAATTCCATAGCAATTACTGTTTTTCGTTTGATATGTTGGGTGAAGCAGCGTTATCCAGCAAAGATGCACAAACTTATTTTGAAGCATACAAACAGGCCATTGATGCATTAGGTAATTCTCTACGTGACGAAGAGACACTGCTCAGCGCATCCAGTATTTCCATAAAACTTTCGGCTTTACATCCACGCTATGAATTTTTGCAAAAGAAACGTGTTCTTGCAGAATTAACACCCTTGGTGCGCGAGTTGGTTGAATATGCAAAAGACCGACATGTGGCAATTACTTTAGATGCGGAAGAAGCTGATCGACTGGATTTGTCCTTAACTGTTTTCCAGGTCGCGCTTGAAAATGAAAATATCCGTGGCTGGAATGGTTTTGGTTTGGCAATTCAGGCTTATCAAAAACGCGCATTACCCGTGTTGCGATGGCTGCAGTTACTCGCCTCGCAAAACAACAGGATTATTCCATTGCGTTTGGTAAAAGGTGCTTATTGGGATACAGAAATAAAGCGTGCGCAAGAGCAAGGCCTGGATGCCTACCCGGTATTTACCCGAAAATGTAATACAGATATTTCTTACCTGGCTTGCGCAAAATATCTGCTGGAAAATACGCAAAGTTTTTATCCCCAATTTGCGACACATAATGCACATACCTTGGCCTCCATTTATCAGTTAGGGAAACGATTGAACTACGAGTTTGAGTTTCAGCGTTTACATGGTATGGGTGATAATTTATATGACGAAATGATTGATGATATTCGATGTCGCATTTATGCGCCAGTCGGCAGTTATGAAGATCTCTTACCTTATCTGGTGAGGCGATTGTTAGAAAATGGCGCCAATTCCTCTTTTGTTAACCGTATTGAAGATGAAACAATACCAGAGGCACAAATCGTTGCTAACCCGATGGACAAGCTGGATGCTTTAGATGAGGTTGCAAATTGTCGAATTCCTTTACCCAAAGATCTCTATGCAGGTTATCGTGAAAATTCCCATGGTGAGCACCTGGCAGATAGCGCTGTATTAAATAACGTGATGAATCAAGTGCTGGGTTTTAAAGAAAAGCAATGGACAGCATCGGCAATGCATTTGGATAAAAGCATTCAAAACCAGCCAGTTGTTGTTGTGAGTCCTGCCAATAAAACACATATTATTGGTGATGTGCATATGGCTGACGCCAAGCTAGTCAAGGAATGCTTATTGTTTGCAAGTGAAGCAGTCAATGCCTGGAAGCATTCGCTTGTAGAATCCCGTTTGCAATATGTCAGTGCTTTTGCAGAGCTACTATATCAGCATCGGCACGAGTTTTATGCCTTGTGCATGCTGGAAGCAGGTAAAACTTTGAGTGATAGCATTGCTGAAGTGCGTGAAGCTATCGATTTTTGTTTTTACTATCAAAGCCAGGCGCAGAAATTATTCTCGACTGACATGCAGTTGCCGGGTCCGACGGGAGAAGACAATCGTCTTGAATTTCATGGTCGAGGTGTATTTTTATGCATTAGCCCCTGGAATTTTCCGTTGGCAATTTTTAGCGGGCAAGTTATCGCGGCATTGATAAGTGGTAACACTGTCATCGCAAAACCTTCAAGTAACACAGTATTAGTTGCTGCAAAAGCTGTGGAATTAATGCATGAGGCAGGGTTCCCGGAAAGCGTAATTCAGTTGCTTCCTTGTCATTCGAGTTTGATAAGCGAACACGTGTTGTCAAATGCCAAAATATCTGGCGTTGCTTTCACCGGCTCTTTTGAAACTGCAGTTTCTATCAATCGAAATCTAGCAGCAAGAAACGCAGCTATTGTTCCCTTAATTGCGGAAACCGGTGGATTAAATGTGATGATTGCCGATAGTTCAGCATTACCTGAACAAGTGGTTAAAGATGTGATTGTTTCTGCATTCCACAGTGCTGGTCAACGTTGTTCTGCTTTACGTGTGTTAATTGTACAGGCTGATGTGTACTCTCGCACGCTGCAGTTATTTTTAGATGCCATACAGGAATTAAAAATCGGCGATCCATTAAATTCAGAAACAGATATTCCACCGGTTATTGATGATGCAGCAAAACAAAAATTGGAGCGATATAAAAAGCGTATGGCAGATAACGGCAAACTGCTTTTCGAATTAGAACTCCCTCAAAATAATGGCCATTTTGTTTCGCCAGCGGTAGTTAAAATTGAATCGCTGTCGGAGTTACAGGGTGAGCAATTTGGCCCGGTTTTGCATGTTATGTCGTATCGAGGGGACGAATTACCACAGCTCGTCAGCGAAATTAATACATTGGGTTATGGTTTAACGTTGGGAATTCATAGTCGCATAAACGAAAGTATTGAATATATCGCACAACATGCAAATGTTGGTAATATTTATATTAACAGAAACATGATTGGCGCAGTGGTCGGTGTGCAGCCTTTTGGCGGCGAAGGTTTGTCGGGCACCGGCCCTAAAGCCGGTGGCCCGAATTATCTGTTGCGTTTTTGTTCAGAAAAAACACTAACGACGAACACGGCAGCCGTTGGTGGTAATGCAGCCTTATTGACGCTGTCAGATGATTAATCTGAGTTTGCAATAAACTCTAATGTATTGCCATCGGGATCGCGACAAAATACTGCTTTTCGGCCAGAGCGACTTAAGGTAAATGCGACGCCATGTTGCTCCAAAGTGTTAACGAGTTTGTCGAAGTCTGATGTTGCAATGGCGGTGTGTCGGTCTCTACCACCGTGCGTTGGTCGCTTGTCAATGGGATCAGGATTAGGCACTTCGAGTAAATGAATTTGTTGATTGCCAATATTTAACCAGGCGCCAGGATAACCCAGATCAGGTCGCGAGTGATCAACCTCCAGGCCAAGTATTTTATGGTAAAAGTCCAAAGATTTTTCTGTATTCGCAATGATGACGCTGCTATGTAATATGGATGTGAACATGTGTATTCCAATTGCTTATTTTATGGGAGATATTAACCATTAACGCAGAAAAAGAAAATCTTTACCTGGTGCTGGATCAAGGTGGCCATGCAACACGGGCCATAATTTTTGATGAACGTAGCCAGATACGTTGCCATTTTGAATCCCCAATAAGCACACGACAGCAAGGCGAATTGATTGTTGAGCATGATCCCATCGAACTTATTGCTTCGTTTGCCGATGTTATAAATCAAACCTATCAATTTTTAAAAGAAAAATTCAAGAATATAAAAACCGCTGGGCTTGCCACGCAACGCAGCAGTTTTGTTTGTTGGAATAAAAATACGGGAAAAGCTTATACACCAGTCATCAGCTGGCAAGATAGGCGCAGCGTTGATGACAATTCTCGGTTTGATCAATATCAAAATATGATTCACGAAAAAACTGGTTTATTTTTGAATCCGCATTATGGTGCGTCAAAAATGTTTTGGTGTTTGCAAAATGTACCCTCGCTACAAAAAGCCATAGAAAAAAATGAATTGTGCATCGCCCCACTTTCCAGTTTTGTTTTATTTCATTTATTAAAACAAAAACCGTTTAAAGTTGATCCAGCCAATGCTTCGCGTACTTTGTTAATGGATTATCAACGTTTACAGTGGGATCAGGCACTATGTGAAATATTCAAAATACCGCAACACTGTTTGCCGAAAATCCATCACACAGCACATGAGTATGGAAATCTCGAAGCTCATGGTCACGAAATACCGTTAAAAATTTGTACAGGTGACCAATCCGCAGCAGTTTTTTCTGCAGGTAAGCCCGATAGCGAAAAAATTTATCTGAACATTGGTACCGGTGCATTTATTCAGCATTGTTCTGAGGATCTTCCCGATGTGAGTAATGAAAAACTACTCGCCAGTGTTGTTTACACAGATTCGGAAAAAAATATCTACGCACTTGAAGGGACAGTGAACGGCGCCGGTAGAGCGCTGCAATGGTATGCCAAAAAAACATCATGCAATGATTATGAAGAAAATCTCGACAACTGGAGTCGTGAATACACAGAACCGCCTTTGTTTATCAATGGTATATCTGGCGTGGGTTCGCCTTTTTGGAATGCTACGTTAAGTTCGGAATTTGTTGGTGATGTCAAAAATACACAGGCAGGTTTTGTTGCAGTGTTAGAAAGTATTGCGTTTTTAATAACATGTAATATTCACCTCATGCTTAAGATAAGTCCTTGTATTAAATCAATAACGATTTCAGGTGGTGTTTCTGCAAGTAACAGTTTGTGTCAAAAAATTTCTGATTTAAGCAAGTTGCCTGTAACGCGTGCAAAAGCAGCAGAGGCAACTGCAAAGGGTGCAAATTATTTACTATCTAACAATAGTTTATCTTTGAGCAAGGAAGCAACAGATGATTTCAGTGCGATAAAAAATCCATCGTTCGATGCACGATATTATCGTTGGTTGAAGTTGATGAATGAAGCGTAATCACTTTTGTGATGCGCAAAAAATAAAATTGCACTCTCCTATCACAATATTCTTGCAGTTTCGTTACGAAATGCCTATGCTTATTCCACAGTAAAGCTCTCAACTTTACTTTGCACAAATGACAACGCATAAGGGTAAGGGCTGTGTTGGCTATTTGTATGTTTGTTATGACATTAGATAAAAGTGAGCGACCAAGATAGGAAATCCGTCGAATTGAAATAATAAAAATAAGGGGGAGGCTATGAAGCGCATAGTTTTATTATGGGCGAGTACCGCTATTTTTTCCTGCTGTATCATGGTATCTGCAGTTAATGCAGAAATTGTTTTTGAAGATTCTTTTGATGCAAACAGCGTCACCAGTCGTGACAATCCTGATTCGGTATGGGGAATAACCAAACGTGGCTTTTATACTTTAGCCAGTAGTACGATTGAGTCCGGTAACTTGGTTATTGAAACCAATGATGGTAACTACGGTGGTGTAGTAAGTTATCAATCTAACGATATGGACTTTTTTAATCAGGAACTTACCTATCGGTTTAGTGGAATAGATTTACAACCGATGGAAGGTGGGCAGCATATTTCAGAATGGATTCGTTTAGGTATTATTGCTGGTAGTAATAGCCGTTGGGCAGGTTTTTCTCAATTTATTTTAACTTACAACGGTGTGGGGCGCTTTTCCATACAAGTTCGCCAACCACGCGCCACTGGTTCCAGCCTGGAAACCCTGGCCGTAAAAGATTTTCGCACACCATCTTTTAATTTTGATCCTTCAGAACTCAGTAGCGTCAATATCACAATTGATGAGCAGAACTATCGCGTGTTGTTTATTTTCTCCAATCCACTGGATCAATTGTCGTTTGCTGGCACACATCATCTCAATCGAGAATATTGGGTCGATGAGGACAGAGTGGAAAGTGAGGTTGGATTAAATGCTGAAATCAATGCCTTAACAAATGCGGAGATTGCTTTGGATGCGGCAACAGCAGGTGGTGATTCAGTTACCATAAATTCTGCTCAGGCTGAGTATGATGCATCATTAAGTGCTTACGACGCAAAACTGGTGTTAGCTGATGAAGTTAAAGGGGATGTTGCTCTGCTCATTGCCGGAAGTAGCCAGGACGTGGGTGCTAGAGTGAATATTGATCATGTTTTGGTTGAAACCTCTGATATTCTCTCGGTGCTAAAATAATGGTGCAGTGATTTATCCGGGGATTTGTCGTCTAACAGATCCCGAGATGCTTTTTTTGTTATCGAAGAATTCGTTGTATTATATAAAAAGCGAACAATATTTTGGGGAAGATTATGCGCAAATGCCTCTCAAGCAGGTTATTGTTATTTTGTCTTATTTTCGGGTTATCCGGCGCGGCGCCAGCATTGGATGTGCGTACTTTTAATAAGCTGGCGAAAGATACTATCCGACAAGTCAATATGGGTGTTGTTGGCGACATCGACGCATTAATTGCTGTACAGGAAACCCTGATGGCTTTAGGTGTTGAAGGCAGTGTTAAATATACACAAGAAAACCGATCTGAAAGCAAACCCCTGTTAATAGTTATTCAGAATGCTGAAAAAATGCGCAATCTAAAATTGAATGAAATAGAAAAGCAATGGCATGAAGGTGAGTTTTTGCGCAATAAAGGTGTAAATATGGATGAGCTTAATCATTTTGGTGCTATGAATAGCTTAATGGATACAATCATTCATCCGGCAACATCCTATCTATTATTAAAAGAATACAAACAAACAGGTGATGCATCATTGCTTGCGCGAGTTAAAGGCGAGTTGGTTGAAGTTTTGGAACATGTGAAGCATGTTAATGATGATTCTGTGCAAGCTAACGCTGAGTAATTCATTTGTTTGATTCTGTCTGGCGAAAATAATAAGTACAAATATTGTACAGCTGTAAAGTTAAATCGGCTTAGACTATAAAAACTCCCTACAAACACGATTTGTTTGCTGTATTTCAACAACTTGTCAGCGTATATTACGCTATTACCTGTTTTCAGAATTCATGATAGTTTTTTTAATCTTAATGAGGTAACAGCAAAAAGATGCGTGGTTTGTTATTTTTACTGCTTTCCATTTCATTGATGGCCTGTGACGGCAACACTGCATTGATGAAAGCGACAGCTGATGGTAACCGGGAAGTCATTAAAGAAATGCTTGAATCCGGAACCGATGTGAACGAAACCAATAATTACGGTTGGACTGCCATAATGCATGCAGCGCGTGCAGGTGATGAAGAAACTATTCTGCTTATGTTGGCCAATGGGGCTGATATTGATGCCAAGGACTCCGGTGGTTGGACAGCCTTGATACGAGCGGCGCAAAAAGGCCATGCTAATGCGGTGAGATTATTGATCGAGCGTGGCGCTGATATAAATGCACAGACAAAAAAGGGCTGGACCGCTGTCATGTGGGCCACTTTGCAGGAAAAGCTGGAAGTGGTACAAGTATTAATTGAATATAAAGCTGATCTGAATTTATTGGCTGAAGATGGTCGAAATGCATTGATGATAGCTGTTACAGAAAATAACAACGAAATGATCAGCGTTTTACAGGAAGCCGGTGCCAAGCCTTAAGTTTTGTATTGTTCAAAACGTTTTTTTAGGATGTTTGTAAGCATTTACCGCAAGCACCGTTTAAAAAGCTATGAAGCAAATCGTTGGCAGTTTTTATTATCTGAAGGAAGATGCTTGAAAAGATCAACGCACGGGAGGGGTGCAATGAGATTTTGGAAGTTACTGTCGCTGGTGTGTGTACTCACAACTATATTAATTGTTGCGTCTTGTTCCTCGCGCCAGGGGGCTGATTATACCGTGATTGGCAATACCAGTGTTTACGATGAAGTGGATGCGAGGGTTTTTGTTAAAAAGCCTGAATTGGTGTCTTTGCGTGATGATGGATTGCACGATCTAAAAAATGACGCTTTATCGTCATTACAAGAACCGGAAGCTTCCATGAAAGACTTTCCCATCGATAGGCGCGGCGCCATCAATTGGGCCAAAGCTATTGATAGCGGTATCATCGATCCACGCGCCAATCGTACGGGCGATAGCGAAATGAACGTGATGGACATGGATATTCTGTTCAAAGACACGGGCGAAATGCCCTGGGTGCGTTTCCCTCATTTGGTTCATACTCGTTGGTTGGATTGCTCAAACTGTCATCCGAAAATATTTATTCCACAAAAAGGTGGTAATCCGGAAATCGGCATGGATGCAATTATTGCCGGCAAATATTGTGGCCGTTGTCATGACAAAGTAGCTTTTCCTTTGTGGACCTGTGAGCGTTGTCATAGCGTGCCACATAAAGGTTCGCCCGATGCTTGGTGGCAGGATGATGGCATTCCTTTACCGGCCACCGCTCAAGAGCTTGAGCGCCTGAAAGATGAATATCAACAAGCAATGAAGGAATAACAAAGACTGACTAAAAGTAGCGAATATGATTTGCGTTACTTTTAGTTTGATAGATGCATTACGATCTCTCGCCCACTGGCATGATGCCGGTGTTCCCACAAATAAATCCCCTGCCAGGTACCTAATGCCAGAGAACCATTCATATAGGGAATGGATAATGATGTTGCCGTTAATACCGATTTGATATGCGCCGGCATGTCATCCGGGCCTTCAAAAGTATGGGTGTAGAGTGGATCGTTTTCTTTAACTAGTCGATTTAACCAGTTTTCCAGATCGGCTCTGGCTGAAGGGTCAGCATTTTCCTGAATGCTCAGGCTCGCTGAAGTGTGACGAACAAAAAGTGTGCATAAGCCATCTTCTGTAGAAACGTTTTTCCGAAAGTGCTTGTTTACTTCCGAAGTTATTGGGTGCAAGCCTTGTGATTTCGCCGATAAATAAAACTGAGTAACCATCGTAATTATTTCATAGCGTTGTTCAGTAGCTTGATAATTTCTTCATTACCATTGCTTTCAGCAATACGTAACACGCTATCACCGTCGCTATCTTTTGCTTTGGGGTCCGCTTTATTTTTGAGTAATAATTTGACGGTGTTTGGATGATTAAACTCGATCGCAGCCATTAAAGGTGTGCGGCCATTTTTACCCCGTGCATTCACATCCACGCCATAGTCCAGCAATAATTGAATAATATTGTCGTTACCTAAGCCTGCGCATAGTAACAAGGCATTTTCATTGGTAGCCTGGTTAACCTGAATCTTACCTTCGAGTAAGGCTTTTAATGCATCATGGTGATTAAAAAATGCAGCATTAGTTATTGCTGTTGCGCCATAACGATTTTCTGTATTGACATTGGCACCATTATCAACGAGTAATTTTGCTGTTTCAGTGTGGCCGCTGGATGACGCCATCATGAGCGCCGTCATGCCGTCTATGTCCTGTGCGTCCAATGCTGCATTGTGTTTGATGAGTAGCTTGGTCGCTTCAACCCGACCGTTACCCGCTGCCAGCATGAGCGGTGTTTTGCCATGCTTGTTGACTTGATTCACGTCGGCACCATTCTCAAGCATGACCTGAAGTGCATCAGCTTGACCGCGAGCCGAGGCCAGTTGAAATTCGGAGTATGTTTCGTTGGTGCAGGCGGCGACCAAAAAAACAATAAATGCGTAAAATAAAATTCGAGTTTTCATTAATAGGCTGTTTTATAAAATTATCCGGGCAAGCATTTTAACTGAACACTGCTGTTCGACCAAGTGAAAGGCTAGCGGTAATTGTTTGTCTATTTTTCAAGCTTTTCGCTTTTGCGCATAATCCATATCGCTGGCAAGGTGCCAATCACCAGCATTAATGCAGCTGGCGCGGCTAACTCCAGCATTTCTTCACTGGCTTCAATCCAGATGCGAATGGGCAAGGTATCAAATCCGGTGGGGCGTAAAATCAGTGTTGCTGGTAATTCCTTGAGTGCATCGATGAAAACCAACACCCAGGCGCTCGCCATGCCACTACTGATTATGGGGAGAATTACTCGCCTAAAATTTTCCAGCGGCCCCGCGCCAAATACCCTGCCCGCTTCTTCAATGGATGGTGTAAGTTGTTGCAGAGATGCTTCCTGTGCTTGAACTGCCAGTGGTAAGAAGCGTATTACCATGGCAATGAATAAGGCGGCAATTGTGCCGTAAATAAAAGGCAATTGTGCCAGAACCAGAGTTAAAACACCCAGGGCGATAACAGGCCCGGGCAATGCAAACCCGACGCTGGACAAATGTAAATATGTTTGGCTTAGTGCGCTATGGTTTCGGGTTTGAAAAAACGCAATAGGGAAGGCAATAATCAAAGCCAGGGTTGCTGAAGTGAACGCGACGATGCCAGAGTTTATGCAGTAACCCCAGAACTCGCTATCAATCAAATCCATTTTCCAGGCATCCCAGCTCCAGTGGATCATCCAACCCAAGGGTAAGAGAAAACTGAACAGGGAAATTAAGCCAATCCAGGACCAGATTAGGAATTGTTGCTTGCTTGATGCGGGTTGTAGTTTGGCAATTTTCGCCTGCGCTCCGGAGTAATAGCGTTGTCGATTCCTAAAAAATCGTTCCAGCACTAAAAAGCTCAGGCTCAACAATATCAGCACAAAACTTAAGCCAGCTGCTGCACTGTAGTCCATGCGGCCACTCATTTGATTGTAAATGCTGAGCGTAAAAGTTTGATATCTGAGCATGCTCACCGCGCCGAAATCGGACAATACATGCAGCACGATCACGGCTAAACCAGCTGCAATGGCTGGTCGCATTAAGGGTAGGTTGATTAGGAAAAATACCGATCGTGGTTTCGCACCTTGAATACGAGCGGCTTCTTCCAGGTCCTTTGTTGAATGGCTGAGTGAGGCGCGGACTAAAAGAAAAATGTACGAAAACCCAGCTAGTGCCAAAATAAATGCGACACCGAATACACTGGAAATGTCTGGCGGCAAAATATCCGGGCCAAATACCGCATGCCAGATGCTGCCTAACCAGCCATCACTTTCCATGAGTGAGGTATAGATGTGTGCGAAAACATAAGTGGGTATGGTTAATGGTAAAAGTAGTAGCCATATAGCCAGTTTGCGGCCGACAAATTCTTTTCTGGCCACCAGCCAGGCGGTGGAAATCCCCATTATTAAACAAAATATGGCAACCAGCAGCGCAAGTATTAGTGTGTTCCAGAGTAAACCTGGAATACGTGCACTCCACAAAGTTAACCATTGTTCACTGCTTAGGGTTAGCCCGTAACCAATCACATATAACAAGGGCAAAATGGCACAGAGAACAATGACAGTCGTCACTGCTCCCAAAGTGCCAATACCTTTGAATTTATAACGGGTTATATTTGCCGCGTGTGTAAACAATATAAGTTTTCGTTTTTTAAGTGGTTATTGCATACCTGCTTTTTCGATTAAGTCCAGTGTGGCGTTTCGTTTGGCACCGAGTTGTTCCATGGGAACATTTGCGACTTTAATACTAGCAAGTGCGGGAATTTCTTTAGCAGTAGCGACGTCAGTACGGGTTGGGTATTCTTTATTAACTTCGGCGAACATTTTCTGTCCGTCTTTGGAGGCTAAAAACTCAACAAACTTCAGAGCTGCTTTCTGTTTTTTAGTATATTTGGTTATTGCAATACCGGCAACATTCCAAGCTACACCCCTGCCGTTTTTGCCTTGGTCAGGAATCAGAATATCAATGGGTGCGTTAGGCTTTTTAGCTAGATGCCGGTAAATATAATAATGATTGACCAGTCCTACATCTGCTTTACCTTTGGCCACAGCTTTTACGACTTTGCTGTGTTTGTTATAAACATTTCGACCGGCGTTTTCAGATAAGCCTTTCAACCAATCCAATGTAGTTTGTTCGCCATCTGTGAGCATATAAACGGTTGCGCCGGCAATAAAGCTGCCATTTGCACTGTGGGTGATGGCGATTTTGTCTTTGAGTTCGGGTTTGGCCAAATCAAATACTGATTTAATATCTCCAGCTATTTTACTGTTTTTATTGATTACCAATACCCGCGCCCGGGCTGATAAACCTAACCAGCTATTGTCTGATGCACGGTAGTTTGCGGGTATTTTTTTCACCAAATTAGTCGGTAGAGATGTAAACAAACCCAGCTCACTACCTTTTTGTAGATTACCAGCGTCATTGCTGATGAATAAATCTGCATCAGTGCGATCACCTTCCAACTTAAGTTTATTGAGTAAAGCGGTGGATTTGGCAGAATGTAAGATGACTTTAATGCCAGTTGCTTTGGTGAATTCTTTTACAACTGGCTTGATGAATTTATCGCTACGTCCGGAATAAACCACAAGCTGCTCGCTGGCAGTGGCAAGAATTGGGAATAGCGCAAATATGACTAGGAACAAAAGATTTGATTTTTTCACTGTATATCCATCCTGAAATTAGGTATTATGTAAATGATAATAATTCTCATTAAGATTTGCAACTGGAGATTTTTGTTTTTAACCCGGATATTTCATGAATTCATGAAATTATCGCGCAGAGATTTGATTTTACGGGAAATTATCTGATTGAGCGCCGTACCCGCGTGTACGGTCGATTGAAGATAATTTTCCGTAATATCAAAGATCTAGTGAGAAATCGTGAAATTTATGAATTATCCAGGTTAACAATCATTTTACCGTAATTTTTTAAGTAATAGAGATATCTGGGTGTTTTTCAGTTAGCTGTTACAATGTTAAACTCCAGCGTTTTAATCAGACGAGTACCCCATGCTGTTAATGATCGATAACTATGATTCCTTCACCTACAACCTGGTGCAATATCTTGGTGAGTTAGGTGCTGATGTGGCCGTGCATCGCAACGATCAAATTACAGTGGAAGAAATGATCAAGCTAAACCCGGAGCGAATCATGATATCTCCTGGGCCATGCACACCGAACGAAGCTGGTGTATCTATTGAGGCTATCAAATATTTCGCTGGTAAACTGCCGATTTTGGGCGTTTGTTTAGGGCATCAGAGTATTGGTCAGGCGTTTGGTGGCGAAATTATTCATGCGAATCAGATCATGCACGGCAAAACATCACTCATGAAACATAATAATAAAGGTGTCTTTGCTGGATTAAAAAATCCATTGGAAGCAACACGTTACCACTCTCTGGTAATAAACAAGAAAAGTTTGCCGGATTGCCTTGAAGTTACAGCCTGGACAGAAGACGAAAATGGCGAAATTGATGAGATCATGGGTGTTCATCATAAAGAAATGACCATCGAGGGTGTTCAGTTTCATCCAGAATCCATATTGTCAGAATGTGGTCACGAATTATTAGAAAATTTTTTAAAAATGAATTGATGGTGTCGGCATCAAAGGGAGCGAATCAGTCATGAATTTACCACAAGCCATAAAAGCGGTTACTGAAAGAAAAGATCTTTCCGAAGATGAAATGTCGCAAGTTATGCGTTTGATCATGACCGGCGAAGCAACGCCTGCTCAAATTGGCGGCTTTCTCATTGGCTTACGTATGAAAGGTGAAACAGTGGACGAAATTACGGCCGCTGCCCGAGTAATGCGATTTCTTGCGGAAAAAGTCAATGTTGCAGGTCCACATCTGGTGGACACTTGTGGTACCGGTGGGGATGGCGCCAATACATTTAATATCTCCACTTGTTCCGCCATGGTGGTTGCCGCCGCGGGTGGCAAGGTAGCAAAACATGGTAATCGCTCAATTTCCAGTAAATCCGGCAGTGCAGATGTGTTGGAAGCAGCAGGTGTAAATTTGGAGTTGGATGCTCAGCAGGTAGCTGCTTGTGTAGATAATGTGGGTGTCGGATTTATGTTTGCCCCTAAACACCACAGCGCAATGAAACATGCCATTGGCCCTAGAAGGGAAATGGCAGTACGAACAATTTTTAATGTATTAGGCCCATTAACAAATCCGGCCGGTGCTCCTAATCAGGTAATCGGCGTGTTTGATGTGAATTTAATTGAGCCATTAGCAAAAGTATTAGGCCGATTGGGCAGCGAGCATGTATTAGTTGTACATGCTGATGATGGAATGGATGAAATCAGTATTGGCTCAGCCACACAAGTTGCCGAATTAAATAATGGTGAAGTTAAAACTTATACCATCGAACCCGAACAATTTGGTATGCAAAAATCTGATGTCGCGGCCTTGGCTGTTGATGGTGCTGAACAAAGTTTAGCAACCATTAATTCTGTGTTGGATAATCAATCCGGACCAGCTCGTGACATCGTTGCATTAAATGCAGGTGCGGCAATTTACGCAGCTGGCCTAACAGATACTTTGGCAGACGGTGTCAATAAAGCACTGGATGTTATTGCCAGTGGGGCAGCAAAAACCAAGCTTGAACAACTTATAACTTATTCAACAAATCTATAAAAACCAGGTTGTAAATATGGGCGATACGCCGGATATTCTGAAAAAAATTCTCAACCGTAAAGCGGAAGAAGTTGCGGAACGAACAAAAATAATCAGTCTGCAGGATTTGGCAGCAAAGGCCAAGGAAGCTCCATCAACTAGAGGTTTCGTCAATGCTATCGAGTCTTCAATTCAGGCTGGACGTTCAGCGGTAATTGCAGAAATTAAAAAAGCTTCACCCAGTAAAGGTGTGATGCGCGAAAACTTCATCCCGTCGGATATTGCAATTTCCTACGAAAAAGCCGGAGCCAGCTGTTTATCTGTTTTAACAGACGTAGATTTTTTTCAGGGTGCTGACGAATATCTACAACAAGCTCGTTCAGCCTGTGCATTGCCTGTCTTACGCAAGGATTTCATGATTGATGCTTATCAGGTGTATGAAGCGCGAGCTATGGGCGCGGATTGTATTTTGCTGATTGTGGCGGCTTTGTCTGATGCTCAAATGACTGAACTGGCAGATTTGGCAGCAAAATTAGGTTTGGATGTGTTAGTTGAAGTGCATGACGCTGATGAATTGCAACGCGCACTTAAATTGAATACACGTTTAATCGGAATCAATAACCGAAATTTGCGGACTTTTGAAACCAGTTTGCAAACGACGACGGATTTGTTGGCTAGCATTCCTTCAGACCGAATTGCGGTTACCGAAAGTGGTATTCATACCGCTGAAGATGTTAAGTTTATGCACCAACACGATGTACACGCCTTTTTAGTCGGCGAAGCTTTTATGAAAGCAGAAGATCCCGGCGAACAATTGAATAAATTGTTTTTTAGCTAGCGGGTGCCGTAAACCACAATTGTTTTACCAGCAACTGCGACTAAGTTCTGTTCTTCTAGCTCTTTGAGTACCCTGCCGGCCATTTCGCGCGAGCAACCCACAATTTTCCCCAATTCCTGACGGGTAATGCGAATTTGCATACCGTCTGGGTGTGTAATGGCATCTGGTTCTTTGGCGAGATCCAGTAAAGTACGCGCAATGCGACCAGTCACATCCATAAATGCCAGGTCACCCACTTTTCGACTGGTTTTTCGCAAACGCGATGCCATTTGCCCAGCCAAGGCATATAAAAGATCAGGATCATTGGCGCTAAGTTGACGAAATTTACTGTAACTGATTTCAGAGAGTGAGCAATCTGTTTTAGCTTTTACCCAGGCGCTACGTTTGGATGTGTTGTCAAACAATCCCATCTCGCCAAAAAAATCACCTTGATTAAGATATGCCAAAACAATTTCCCGGCCTTCATCATCATTCATTAATACAGATACCGAGCCTTCATTGATATAATATAAAGCATCCGGCGCATCGCCAGCGTAAATAATAAGGCTTTTAGCTGGATAACGCCGTTTATGGCTATAACTCAGGAATTTCTCCATCACATCTTCTGCCACGTCTGAATGTAGTTTGTTCTGAATCATATTATTTTGATGATTGGGCTGAAGTGACATGGAGCATCCTTATTTGTCTGGCTGAATAATCGCGTATGTTATTATGTCGGCCTTTTTCCTCGGGAGTTTAATTATGCAGGGTCGTGTTAAATGGGTTGAAAATGCCATGTTTTTAGCAAAATCTGGCAGCGGACATGCAGTGGTTATGGATGGCCCACCTGAAGGCGGTGGTCAAAACATGGGAGTTAGGCCCATGGAGATGTTGTTATTGGGGGTGGGAGGATGTTCAGCCTATGACGTGGTGCATATTTTGAAAAAAGCCCGTCAACCTATCATGGATTGTGAAGTGGAATTGAACGCAGAACGCGCCGAAACTATTCCTAAAGTCTTTACCGAAATTAATATGCATTTTATTGTGAAGGGCAAAGAAGGTTTGAAAGCCGCTCAAGTTGAAAGAGCTGTGAAGTTATCCGCAGAAAAGTACTGTTCTGCATCTATCATGCTGGCTCATGCGGTGAAAATCACTCATTCTCACGAAATGGTATTGGAAGACTAGTCATGAAAAGACCTGAATCTACAGCTGGTATGCGCCATGTTGCATTGTTCGTGAACAACTTTGAGGCAACAGAAAAATTTTATGTTGATTTATTGGGAATGGCAGTAGAATGGCGCCCCGATTCCGATAATGTCTATTTATGTGGCGGAAACGACAATCTGGCCCTACATAAAAGCAGCATAAAAGCCGAGGCAGGCGCGTTTCAAAAGCTTGATCATATTGGCTTTATTTTGAATACACCCGAACATGTAGATGAGTGGTTCAATTTTTTAAAGGAAAATGGTGTAAAAGTCCGAAACGCACCGAAAACCCACCGTGATGGTGCCCGGAGTTTTTACTGTTATGACCCTGATGGCACGGTTGTGCAGATGATTTATCATCCGCCAATTAGTTAATGTCTTTGGTTAAGGAAAGTGCAATGTCCAAAGAGAATGCAAAATTACAACTTCATGGATTCAACAACCTAACTAAGTCCCTAAGTTTTAATATATACGATATTTCTTATACACGCACAGAACAGCAGCAAAAGGAATATCTAGCTTATATTGATGAAGAATATAATGCTGAGCGCTTAACTAATATTTTAAAAGAAGTTGCTTCAATTATTGGTGCCAACATCCTTAACGTCGCACATCAGGATTACGACCCTCAGGGTGCAAGCGTAACCATGCTGATTTCAGAAGAACCGGTCATTCCTCAAACAATTATTGAGGAAAATACGGTTGAGGAGCCGGGCCCATTACCTGACGCTGTGGTAGCGCATCTGGATAAAAGCCATATTACTGTTCACACCTATCCGGAAAGTCATCCGCACGATGGAATCAGCACGTTTCGGGCGGATATTGATGTTTCCACTTGTGGCCGGATATCACCACTACGTGCTTTGAATTACCTGATCCATAGCTTTGATTCGGATATTGTCATTCTGGACTATCGTGTACGCGGCTTTACTCGGGATGTATTTGGTAAAAAACACTATATTGATCACACCATTAACTCAATTCAAAACTTTTTAGATGCAGTCACACGGGATCGATATCAAATGCTGGATGTGAATGTTTATCAGGAAAACATATATCACACCAAAATGATTCTGAATGACTTCGGATTGAATAATTATTTATTCGATACAACAGAAGAAGATATGACAGCTGAAGAAGCCGAAGAAGTTAAACAAAAACTTCGTATGGAAATGCAGGAAATATTTTCCGGTAGAAATATTACTTTTTAAACCCAATAAACGCTTTTGGTCATCAGCTTCGATGTGAATTTCATGGCTGTTTTTACCGGTGGAGGCAGTTCTGCAGCACCGGCTTGTTTGGCAACATCAGCGTGATGGGCTTCATCAATATCCATTTGTTCCAATACTGCGCGGCTTTTGTGATCATTCATTGGCAAGCGGGATAAATGATCCTCTAAATGTTTACCTACTTGTTTTTCTGTTTCTACCACAAAGCCCAGACTCCATTTGTCGCCAATTGCGCCAGCTAACGCACCAATAGCGAGTGACCCGGTATACACCAGGGGATTTAAATAACTGGTGTGGCTACCTAATTCTTTCACTCGTTTTTCACACCAATCCAGATGATCGTATTCTTCTTGTGCAGAACGTTGCATTTGCTCTTTAACATTTTCGTCTCGAGCAGTAATCGCCTGGCCCTGATATAAAGCCTGTGCTGCAACTTCACCGGAATGGTTAATTCGCATTAGCCGGGCAGATAGTTTTTTCTCGGTCTCTTTTAGCTCACCTTCCGCTTCGGTTGTTGCTGGATTTGGGCGTTCAGTGATGTCTGGCTTGCCAAATAGCGTACGTACTCCCTGGTCGAAGCTGGTTATGAGCTGATCAATTGGCGATAAGTGACGAGACATAATAAAACCTTTTTTGTTTACTTTTTAAGTTGTTGCCAGAGTAACGATATAGGATGCATTGTTGCTGTGTCCAGTGCTTTTTCGTGTAAACCAGCTTGTAGATGCATTCTACATGTGTAGTTAGAGCTCACCACCAAATCAGGTTTATGCTTTTCAATCTGATCTAAAACCGCTTCACGTATTTGCGCGGCTTTATCTTGATGAGTGAACATGTAATTTCCACCTGCTCCACAACAGCTGATGTTTTCCGGCAAACTAATGATGTTTAGATCTGGAATATTGGAAAGAGCTTTTTCAATTTCTCCGTACTGCTTCAACGCATTGCGTTCGCTACAAGGTGTATGAACGACAACAGTGATTGCCAATGGCAAAAATTCTTGGTCGGAAAATAATTCACTATTGTTGAGAAAATGACAAATCTCCGTGGCTTTATTCGCCAGCATTCCATCCTGTTCTTTTAGCGTCATGCCACAACCCGTGGCGGTGAAGACTACTGTTTGAGCGCTATCCTCGTTAAATGTTTGTTCATTTTGCTGTTGGCAAGTATTGGCAAGCTGTTTGTAACCGCTGTGTTGCGCTAATCCACCGCAACAATTTTGTTTTTCTGGAATATTTGTATCGTGACCACAATGATTAAGCAACGAAATGCTGTCATTTAAGGTTGCACTATCAAATACATGGCTTAGGCAACCGGTAAATAGTGAAACAGAGTTGGATTTTCTGGCGGCTTTTTCACTAGGTTGCTGTATTGGTTTTGTCTGTTTCGGTAAATACGACAGAAATTTTTGTTTATTGGTTAATGTTAAAAACATTTTTTGCGCATTGATGGCCTGTAGCCACCGCCAAAATCTCGAAATCTTTCTCCATTTTTTATGATTGCTGATCGAGATAAAGCGAATGCTTTGTTCTTCGAAACGTTTTTGCTTTTTTGAGCCTCGATATTCCTTGATCAGTTCACTTGTTGCATCTTTCAGCTGACCATAATCAACACCAGACGGGCAAACTTTTTCGCAGCGTCGGCAATGAAGACAATTTTCAAGATGCAATTCAGCCTTGGAAATATCTTGTAGCGAATTACTGGCCAAGGCTTGCGCTAACGCGATACGCCCTCTGGGCGATTCGTTTTCGTCACCGCTTAGCTTGTAAGTTGGGCAGTGAGTTGAGCATAATCCGCATTTGACGCAACGATCTGCCAATTCAAGGATTGCTGTTTGCTCGATTGATTGTTGTTTGTTATTCATCTTGATTAATTGATGCCGTGAATTCGTGGCATCATGAGTTAAAATATGCGCTTTTTTAAATAGCGGATGAGGCCAGGTAAATATGAGTGAGCCATTCTATAAGCATCATGTGTTTTTTTGTACTAATAAAAGGAATGATGGACGACAAAGTTGCGAGGATTGTAACGCGACTGATTTAAGGATGTACGCCAAGGATCAAGTCAAAACCAAAGGTCTTGCTGTGAATGGCGGAGTGCGAATTAATTCGGCAGGTTGTTTAAACCGATGCACAGAAGGGCCGGTTATGGTGGTCTATCCAGAAGGTGTTTGGTACACCTATGTGGATCAGGACGATATCGATGACATTGTTGAATCTCACTTAATTAATGGTCGCATAGTTAAGCGATTGTTGGTCGATTAATGGCTATAAGACCACTATCTACTGCAATAGAGAAAATAAGAGAAGCATTAAATAATAATATTCTAAAATCAATCTAATTTATATTGACAAGAAATAATTTATTCCCAATAATTAGTCTAAATTTATTCGCTAAATATCTTTTTTTTATAGAATATTTATAATATAGTAATATAAAATTTGTGGTATTTGGCTGAGTTTATAATTCAAACGATTTCATATTTCACCCCTCCCCTCCCTTGAGGTGGTGTTTTTTAAAGCGGCTTTTTTTAGCCGCTTTTTTTTATTTTTTTATAAAAATCATGTTGAGCCTTGATAAAGTCGCTCAGCATACCGTTATATGCGGCAAAACTATTGACAATAGGATCGGTATTCTCTAGTATTGCCGGCCTTTTCAAGTGCGTCTTTTACGTAGGGCTAAAGAATGAAAACCTTTAATGCAAAACCAGAAACTGTCAAGCGTGACTGGTATGTGGTAGATGCCACAGATAAAACTTTAGGCCGTTTGGCCACCGAAATCGCGAGCCGATTGCGAGGAAAGCACAAACCAGAATATACGCCGCACGTAGACACTGGTGATTACATTATTGTAATTAATGCAGAAAATATTGCAGTTACTGGCCGTAAAGAAAGCGATAAAATGTATCATCGTCACACTGGATATCCTGGTGGCTTAAAATCCATGACTTTGGAAAAACTGCGAGAAAGAGCGCCTAAGCTTATTATTGAAAAAGCAGTCAAAGGCATGTTACCAAAAAATCCATTGGGCAGAGCAATGTTCCGTAAGCTGAAAGTTTATACAGGTAACGAGCATACTCATACTGCACAACAGCCAAAACCACTAGATATCTAAACGATAGACAAAGAGAATAGAAAATGGCAGATCAACAATATTATGGCACTGGTCGTCGTAAAAGCTCCACGGCAAGAGTCTTCCTGAAATCAGGTACGGGCGAAATTAAAATTAACAACCGATCCATTGAAGAATACTTTGGCCGCGAAACAGCGCGCATGATAGTTCGTCAACCAATGGAACGTGTTGAGATGACAGAGAAGTTTGACATCTACTGCACAGTTAAAGGTGGCGGCATCTCTGGTCAAGCTGGCGCGATTCGACATGGAATTACACGAGCATTAATGGTTTATGACGAAGAGTTGCGATCAACGCTACGTAAAGCAGGTTATGTTACTCGTGACTCACGTGAAGTTGAGCGTAAGAAAGTTGGTCTGCATAAAGCACGTAGAGCGACTCAGTTCTCTAAACGATAAATCAATCGTACAATTCTTTCCAAACAGCCCTGCATTGCAGGGCTTTTTTTTGCCCGTTAATTTTTTAATAAGCGTTTTTTATTTGTGCGTCTGAAATAAATTGCGCAATATTTTTTTACTTAAATTATTCTAATTATTTTTTATTTCACTTAACGTTTTTCGCGCGATCACTCAGATTTTGATATTGGTTTTCGAATTGATTTTGTGCGGGTAGTTTTGTGAAAAATGTTTTCTGTTCTAAGTTTTAATAACCGCTATTTCTTGTAAAAACGATCAATTATTGTGCGAACGAACAAAAATTTCGCGGAAGTTACTGAAATATTTTGATTTAAGGTTGCACATTACCAGAAACTTACTATATAAATGGGGAGTTAAAGTGTTTTTTTTTGTTCACAGAGGAGAGAGGGATGAACAAGAGGTTAATGACTGTAGCTGTTGCTGCTGCTTTGGCTTTGCCAATGGCTGCGAATGCAGGAGACGCTAAAGTTTATGGTAAGGTGCATGTGTCACTTGATAACTTGAGTGATTCGGGTTTGAGAATTGACGGTCAATCCAAGAAAGCTAACTCCATTGGTGTAAAAGGCAGCATGGATTCCAACCTGCACGACTTCAAAGTAGTTTATAAAATTGAAGCTGGAATGGATCTAGAGTCAACAGATGGTTTTCACAAGCAACGTGATACCTGGGTTGGTATGTCCAGCAAAAGCATCGGTACTTTCAGAGCTGGTACAATTGTTACATCATATAAAGGCTCAGGTAAAATGGTTGATCCATTGTTTACCACCACTGCTGAAGGTCGAGGTGCAATGGGCTTGATGTCTGACTTGCATGGTGGTACTGGCGATAACGCTGGTCGTGCAACCAATACTATGCGATATGATTCACCTTCTATTGGTGGCGCAAAAATTATTGGTACTTACACTGTTCGTCCTAGTGTTGATGACAACATCGGTGTAGGTTTACACTATAAAAATGGTCCAGTAGCTGCGTTCTTTGATTACATTAGCTTTGGTGATGAAGAGCTGACTGCTATGAAAGTTGGCGGTAAATACACAGCCGGTCCTGCTTCTGTTGCTTTGCAATACGAAATTGACGATGATGGTTCTATAGGCACCGCGCGTACTAATAAGAAAGTTGGTACAGGAATTGGTGGTGACCAATTATTCGTTGCTGGTACTTACAGCATGGGCGCAACAAGTTTGATTGTTACTGTTGGTAGTAATGATGAAAACATGGGTTACGCTTTAGCTGCTCAACAAAAGTTGAACAAAAAAGCTGCTGCTTATCTTGGTTATGCAGCTAGCGACGATAGTGGTACTGACGATAGTGCTATCACAGCTGGTATGGTCGTTAAATTCTAATTTCCTTAGAATTGATCAAAAAACGGGGTCTTCAAGACCCCGTTTTTTTTGGCCACAACATTTTTCTGATTTTTTAGCCTGCATCAATTTGCTATACTCTCACATCCTGGTCAATAAGTAGAAGTTAAACGTTGTAATGAAAATATCAAAACCAGAATTAGTTTTAATTGATCTGGACGGAACATTGGTGGACTCTGTGCCTGATTTAGCATTTGCATCTGACGCGATGATGCGAGATCTTGGCTTACCCGAGCGCGGTGAAAATGCTGTTCGTAATTGGGTAGGTAATGGTGTTGAGCGCCTTGTGAAACGTGTCCTGACAGAAGAATTGTATGCCGAGCCAGACGCCGAACTGTATGAAAAAGCTTTTCCGGTTTTCTACGAGCATTATCAGGCATCGAACGGAAAATACAGCCGTTTATTTCCTGGTGTTCAGCAAGGCCTGGAATATTTAACAGCGAAAAACTATGCCATAGGGTGTGTTACCAACAAAGCGGAAAATTTTACCTTACCTTTACTGGAAGCCAAGGGAATTAAAAATTATTTTGGTGTGGTGGTGAGCGGCGATACCTTACCGCAAAAAAAACCTGCACCTGAACCTTTATGGCATGCCGCTAAATATTTTAATGCTAAACCTGAAAGCAGTTTGATGTTGGGTGATTCCATGCATGATGTTGAAGCAGCCAGGAATGCAGGTTTTCAGGTTATTGCAGTGAGTTATGGTTATAATCATGGCGTTGATATTCGCGAAGCAAAACCGGATGCGGTAATTGATAGCTTTGTGGAACTTGAGCAACTCTTATAATATTCGATTGCATGCAAAAATCAGAATTCCAACAATACGCGGACAACGGCTTTAATCGCATTCCTTTGCAGTATGAAATGCTGGCCGATTTGGATACGCCATTAAGCACCTATTTAAAATTTGCCAATGAGCCATTCAGTTATCTGTTTGAGTCGGTGCAAGGTGGTGAAAAATGGGGAAGATATTCCATTATCGGTTTGTCGTGCGCGAAACGTATTGAAATCAACGGTTATGAAATCACCATCTATGAAGATAACCGGCTTGTCGACCAACAAACGGTAGAAGATCCATTAAACTTTATTGATAAATACCGGGCGCAATTTAACGCACCGGAGATCGCTGGATTACCTCGCTTTACTGGTGGTCTGGTAGGCTATTTTGGTTATGACACTGTTCGCTATATCGAACCAAAACTCGGCGAGTGCCCTAACCCTGATCCGCTAAATAATCCTGATATTCTACTAATGCAATCCGATGAAGTTGTGGTGTTTGATAACCTCAGCGGCAAACTCTATATCATTATCTATGTTGATCCGGCGCAGACTAATGCGTACGAGCAAGGCAAGCGTCGTCTAAGAAAATTGGCGGAAAAGTTTCGAGAGCCACTGGATGTGACTCAATCAAGCAATAATCATCCGGATGTGAATGAAGCAGACTTTGTTTCGGGCTTTACGCGAGACGGGTTTATGGATGCAGTGAGCAAATCAAAGCAATACATCACCGACGGTGATGTTATGCAGGTGGTGTTATCGCAACGTTTATCTGTACCTTATTATGCTGAGCCATTGGATTTATACCGGGCGTTACGTTGTTTGAACCCATCTCCTTATATGTATTATTTGAATTTGGGTGATTTTCAAATAGTGGGTTCATCGCCAGAGATTTTAGTGCGAGAAGAAAACCAGGAAATTACCGTACGACCCATTGCTGGTACTCGTCCTCGCGGCAAAACACTGGAAGATGACATTGCTTTGGAGAAGGACTTATTAGCTGACCCCAAAGAAATCGCTGAGCATTTGATGTTAATTGATCTCGGTCGCAATGATGTTGGTCGCGTGGCGAAAACCGGTTCGGTAAAATTGACAGAAAAAATGATTGTTGAGCGTTATTCACATGTAATGCACATCGTATCCAACGTTACTGGTAAAATAAAAGAAAGCACCACAACCATGGATATTCTCAAAGCCACATTTCCCGCAGGTACAGTTTCTGGTGCGCCAAAAATAAGGGCCATGGAAATCATTGATGAGCTGGAGCCGGTGAAGCGTGGTGTGTATTCCGGTGCTGTGGGTTACATCGGCTGGAATGGCAATATGGATACAGCGATTGCTATTCGTACAGCTGTGATTAAAGACGAAACCTTATATTTACAGGCTGGCGCAGGTATTGTTTATGACTCTGTTCCCGAGAACGAATGGGATGAAACCATGAATAAAGGCCGTGCTGTATTCCGTGCTGCAACCTTGGCGGCAAAAGGGTTGGATGATAACGAACCGGAACATCACTGACCGGCTCGTTAACAGAGAAAATTTAATCGTCTGATCGAACAAAAACAGATTTATGACATTTCGGGCAAGGCGGAATATGTCCGGTTTTCTTAAAGTGTAATTTCTCACCACACTCCGCGCATACCAGGGTGCCTGGTCCGGTTATTTCACCGGTATGCCATTCGGTTGCACGCTTGGCATTTTGTCGTAATTCTTCCAGCGCCAGCGCCGTATGGTCAACCATATGAGAAAAAGCTTCCATGAACTTGTCTTCCAGGTAAAGCGCATCCAGACGAAGCCAGTCTGTTAGTTCCCGCTCACCTTCGGCAATATATTCGGCGGCATCATGCAAATCGCGAACAACAAAATCGCTGACTTTTTCTATTTCTTCGCCAGTTAATTCAGTCAATTCAGCTGTTTTTTCTTTTGCTTTGTCCATGGCGTCAAGAATCGCCGGTTGAGCTTCTTTTTTTGTAGTATCCAAAACCTCTTTGGCCGTTTCCAGCATTTGGTTGTAAGCATGTACCAGTTTGTCAGACAGCGGATGTTGTGAATCAGACATCAGATTTTCACTCCTGAATATTTTTTCGCGTCAATTCTATGATATTCCATGTAGATAATTTGATAAATAGGTATCTGCCGCTATGGCAAATTCCCTAGAGATAATATAATAGCGGCCTTTTACATTAATCGCAGGTGATATTCCCAAGATGGACGAGCAATATAATCCGAAAACAGTGGAACAAGAAGCACAACAATACTGGGCGGAAAATAACAGTTTTCAGGTCACTGAAGACGCCGACAAAGAAAAATATTATTGCCTGGCCATGTTCCCTTATCCATCTGGGCGCCTGCATATGGGGCATGTGCGAAATTACACCATTGGTGACGTTTTTAGTCGTTTTCAGCGAATGCGCGGTAAAAATGTGCTGCAACCCATGGGTTGGGATGCGTTTGGCTTGCCCGCAGAAAATGCTGCCATTAAAAACCAGGTTGCGCCGGCCAAATGGACACATGAAAATATCGACTACATGCGTGGTCAGTTGCAACGCCTGGGATTTGCCTACGATTGGAGTCGGGAACTCGCAACTTGCACACCGGAATATTATCGTTGGGAGCAATGGTTCTTCACCAAATTGTTCGAAAAAGGTCTGGTTTATAAAAAAACCGCGCCGGTGAATTGGTGTCCGAATGATTTAACCGTGCTAGCCAATGAACAAGTGGTAGATGGATGTTGTTGGCGTTGTGATACGCCAGTTGAGCGCAAGGAAATTCCCCAGTGGTTTATGAAAATCACCGAGTATGCGGAAGAATTATTGGCAGAAATTGATAATCTTGAAGGATGGCCAGACCAAGTGCGCACCATGCAGCGCAACTGGATTGGTCGATCAGAAGGTGTTGAAGTCCAGTTTACACTTGATGATACGGGTGAAGCACTGAAAGTGTATACCACACGTCCTGATACCTTGATGGGCGTGACTTATCTTGCAGTTGCGCCAGAGCATCCCTTGAGTACGCGAGCGGCAGAAAACAATGCTGAATTATCCGCATTTATCAAAGAATGTGAAACCATGGGTACAGCCGAAGCGGATATGGAAACCATGGAGAAAAAGGGCATGGTCACCGGCTTGTTTGCGATTCATCCCTTAACTGGTGAATCAGTACCGGTTTATATCGCCAACTTTGTTTTGATGGGATATGGCGAAGGTGCGGTCATGTCGGTGCCAGCGCATGACCAACGAGATTGGGAATTCGCTAAAAAGTATGATTTACCCATCAAACAAGTTATTGCGCCAGCAGATGATAGCGTTGCAGATCTAGAACAAGCAGCATTCACTGACAAAGGCGTACTTGTTGATTCAGGTGATTTTACGGGGCTGAGTTCCGCAAACGCTTTCGATAAAATTGGGGAAACTTTGCAGGCAAAAAATGCTGGCAATAAGCGAACTAACTATCGATTGCATGATTGGGGTATTTCACGGCAACGGTATTGGGGTACACCCGTACCTATTATTAACTGTGATTCCTGTGGTGCAGTACCTGTGCCTGAGAAAGATTTGCCGGTTAAATTACCAGAAGATGTCGTGCTTGATGGCGTGGGTTCACCCATTAAAACGATGCCAGAATTTTATCAAACCACTTGCCCCAGTTGTGGAGGAGAAGCGGAGCGAGAAACCGATACTTTCGATACCTTTATGGAAAGCTCCTGGTACTTTGCGCGATTTGCCTGTGCCGATAGCGATTCAGCGATGTTGGATGAACGCGCCAATTACTGGTTGCCGGTAGATCAATACATCGGCGGTATAGAACACGCCATTTTACATTTATTGTATGCACGCTTTTTTAACAAATTAATGCGTGACGTTGGGTTGGTGAAAAATGATGAACCATTCAGCAATCTTCTGACACAAGGCATGGTGTTAAAAGATGGCGCGAAAATGTCCAAGTCCAAGGGTAATACGGTTGATCCCCAGGCGTTGATTGAAACTTACGGTGCTGATACTGCAAGATTGTTTATGATGTTTGCTGCGCCACCAGAGCAAAGCCTGGAGTGGTCAGATTCAGGTGTGGATGGTGCTTCCCGTTTTCTGAAACGTTTGTGGCGTATAGTGCATGAGCATATTCAAGCGGGCGAGACTGTGGATTTGAATGTGGCTGATTTAAATACAGATCAAAAAGCATTACGTCGTGTAACACATCTTACTATTCAAAAAGTCACCGATGACATAAATCGCCGATATACATTTAATACTGCTATTGCCGCTGTAATGGAGTTATTAAACGCAATCAGCAAGTTTACGGATGGAAGTGAGCAAGGTCGGGCAATAAAACAAGAAGCACTACAAGCAGCTGTATTATTGCTTTCGCCCATTGTGCCGCACATAACGCATAACTTGTGGCAGGTGTTGGGTGATGACAGAGCAATCATTAATGCGAACTGGCCAGAATATGATGAAAATGCTTTGGTTTCGGATAGCATCGAATTGAGTGTTCAGGTTAATGGAAAGATGCGCGCTCGTATTGAAGTGCCAGCTGATGCTGACAAAGCCAGTATTGAAGCGATTGCCATGGCATCGGAAAACGTTCAGCGGAATATTGAAGGTAAGCAGATTAAACGTGTGATTGTTGTGCCTGGTCGATTGGTGAATATTGTTGTTGGTTAATTTCAAATTTGTTAAACCACAACAAACGGCCAAGTTGTTTGTTGTGGTTTTATTGAGCTTAAGTTTACTCGCCTGTGGATTTCATTTGCGCGGTTCACTTTCGTCCAGTAGTCAGGCGAAAGTGTATTTGCATGCTTCAGGTGTTGAGTCGGATCTGAAGCAAGATTTACAACAATACTTACTGTCACAAAATCGGCTGGTTGAATCAACTGAGCAGTCACAGATTCAACTGCTGCTGAAATCCGATCAATGGCAAAAGCGTATAGTGTCATTGGATGAAAATGGTGTGGCATCGGAGTATTCGCTACAGTACCAATTAATATATGATCTGATAACGGCTGAAAAACGTCTGTTCAACCAGTCACTAAAATTACAGGAAGATTATGCTTTTGATAGCGCCCAGTTGTTGAGTGTGGATGCGCAGGAGCGTGAAACAAAAACATTAATCAAGAAACAGGTTGCTCAACGGCTTCTACGTTTACTCGATATTTGAACGCACCATCAGAATTAAATTGGTTGATATTTATCCGTTCGGGCCTTTTCCAAATAATCGTCGTATAATTAAACTTATATTCGATGTACCGCACCAATAAGCCAGGCATGCTCCAAATATGCGAATTAAAGTCGAACAACTGAATAATGCGTTACAGAAGTCGCTTAAACCGATCTATTTGATCAGTGGTGATGAGCCGTTACAAATGATGGAAGCGGAAGACACAGTTCGCAAGCTTGCACGGCAAAATGGTTTCACTGAACGTGAGGTATTTCAAGTGGAACGCGGTTTTGATTGGGGATTGTTAATCCAGTCAGCGAACAGTATGTCATTGTTTGCAGAGAAAAAAATCATTGAATTACGATTTAATTCAGCAAAACCGGGTGACGCAGGGAGCAAAACACTGTGTGAATATTGTCAAACACTAAATCAAGACAATATTTTAATCATCAGTATGCCCAAACTGGATGGTAATGCGCAGCGTTCCAAATGGTTTAAAGCCATAGACCAAGTGGGTGCTTTGGTTCAGATATGGCCCATCGAGGCGGAACGTTTGCCGCAGTGGGTGAGCCAACGGTTGCAAAGTCGGCGTTTGACTGCCAATCAGGATGCTATTCGTCTATTGTGTGAAAAGGTGGAAGGCAATTTATTGGCCGCAGCGCAGGAAATTGAAAAACTGGCTATTAATACGCCGGCGAATGTAACAGTCGATGATATTTTGGAAACCGTGGCTGATGATGCAAAATATGATGTATTCAAGCTGGTGGATGCGGCGGTTTTGGGAAAACAAAAACGAGCTGCGCGCATTTTACGTGGTCTTAAAGCCTCAGGTGAGGAGCCGGTTGTCATCTTATGGGCGTTAACACGTGAAATTCGTAGTCTGATCAATATGGCCAGCGAAAAAGACCAGGGTATTCCACTTGGTCAGGTGTTGAGTAAATACCGGGTGTGGGATAAACGCGTGCCGATTGTTAAAAACGGCTTGAGTCGATTTTCGTCCAAGCAGTGGAGCGGGATTTTACGACGTGCTATTCGGGTGGATCTGGTGATAAAAGGTGTGGAAGTCGGTAATCCCTGGGATGAATTACTGGATTTAAGTTTTTCCATGGCCGGCAATAAATGACAAGTGATGCACAAAAAAGATTTGGATTAAGACATGAATGATGTAACAACATATATGAACAAACTGGGTCAGCAGGCCCGGGCAGCTTCTACAGAATTAGCGCGAGCCAGTACTGCGAAAAAAAGCCAAGCTTTGGAAAAAATCGCTCAAGCGTTGGAAGCTGAATGGGATGCGGTTATTGCAGCAAATAAACTGGATCTGGATGCTGGTGAAAAAAGCGGTCTTGATGCTGCTTTATTGGATCGCCTGGCGCTAAATCAAGCGCGTATGGAATCCATGATTGAAGGCATTCGTCAGATTGCTGCTTTGCCAGATCCCATCGGTGAAATCACTGATATGAAATATCGTCCATCGGGAATTCAAATCGGCAAAATGCGTGTGCCATTGGGTGTTGTTGGTATTATTTATGAATCACGTCCAAACGTAACTGCGGATGCTGCGGCATTGTGTTTGATGTCAGGTAATGCCGCAATTTTGCGTGGTGGCTCCGAAGCCATTCATTCCAATAAAGCCATTGCTGAATGTATACAGCGCGGTTTAACCGACGCGGGTTTGCCTGGCTCGGCAGTGCAAGTGGTAGAAACTACTGATCGTGCTGCAGTGGGTATGTTAATTACCATGCCAGAGTATGTTGATGTTATAGTTCCTCGTGGCGGTAAAGGACTGATTGAGCGTGTCAGCAAAGATGCGCGCGTGCCTGTCATTAAACATCTTGATGGCATTTGTCATGTTTATATTGATGACGAGGCGGACTTTGATAAAGCGGTAGCGGTTGCATTTAATTCCAAAACGCAACGTTATGGTACTTGCAATACAATGGAAACATTGCTGATCGCTAAGTCTGTATCCACTGAAATTTTGCCAGAACTAGCGAAAAAATATGAAGCTGAAGGCGTGGAGTTGCGCGGCTGCGGTTTAACCCATGATATTCTACCTAAAGCAAAACAAGCAACGGAAGAAGACTGGCAAACAGAATATTTAGCGCCAATTCTATCAATCAAAGTTGTGAATGATTTTGATGAAGCGGTAAAACATATTCAAACATATAGCTCCAAGCATACGGATTCCATTGTAACTGAAGACTTTAGCAAAGCTCGACGTTTTCTGGCTGAAGTAGATTCCAGCTCCGTCATGATAAACACATCCACTCGTTTTGCGGATGGCTTTGAATACGGACTAGGTGCTGAGATTGGTATTAGTACAGACAAGTTTCATGTGCGTGGGCCAGTTGGTCTTGAAGGATTAACCTCGCAGAAATACGTCGTTTTTGGTGATGGGCATATCCGTTAGTAATTAAATGCATACGATTGGTTTACTTGGCGGTACATTTAATCCGGTGCATTTCGGTCACTTGCGAATTGCACTGGAATGTAAAGAAAATTTGGCGCTGGACGAACTGAGAATGGTGCCCTGTGCAAATCCACCGCACAGGGAAATGCCGGAAGTTAGCGCAGAACAACGATTGGCCATGTTAAAGCTTGCAATGCAGGATTGTGCAGACATGGTTGTGGATGATCGAGAGTTAAAACGTCCGGGTGAATCGTATACTATTGATACGTTGCGTTCTATCAGAAAGGAATTTCCTGAAAGCAGTTTAAATCTAATTATTGGATCTGATGCTTTTCAGGCACTGAGCACCTGGCACGAATGGCAACAGCTATTGGAGTATGCGCATCTGATTATTGCAAAAAGGCCCGATAATATTGATGACAAAGCAAGTGATGTTGGTGAGCAACTGCGATCTTGTTTTGTCGAAAATTACCAAAAACTCCATGAGCAAACAGCTGGACTCATTTATGTTATGCATGTCAGCCAGCTGGAAATTTCCTCTACCGAAATACGCAGCTTGTTTCAAAACCAAAAGTCTGCGCAGTTTTTATTACCCGAAGCAGTAATACACTATATAAAACAAAACTTCCTTTACACAAAAGATCAGGAAAAATATGCAAATTGATGAATTAAAAGAATTAGTAGTTGATGCACTCGACGATTTAAAAGCCAAAGACATTGTAACCATCAATGTACGAGGCAAAAGTGACATGACCGATGTTATGGTTATCGCCAGTGGTACTTCAAGTCGCCAGGTAAAAGGACTGGCGGAAAATGTGCGCATGAGAGCCAAAGAAAGTGGTATTGAAGCACTGGGTGTTGAAGGTGATGATGTTGGCGAATGGGTGCTTGTGGATTTGGGTGATATTGTTGTTCACGTTATGCAAGAGCCAGTAAGGCGTTTTTATCAGCTGGAACGTTTGTGGAGTGTGACGGAAGAAAAGCAGGCCGGTGAGCAAAAATAAGTGCAAATTAATCTGGTTTGTGTCGGCACTAAAATGCCAGGCTGGGTTACGCAGGGTTATGAAGAATATGCTAAGCGACTGAGTCGTGATGTTAAGTTGAAGTTGATAGAAGTTGAAATGGCTAAACGGGGTAAAACCGGTTCGGCTGACAATTTTAAAATAGAAGAAGCTAAAAAAATTCGAAAAGTGATTGGCACTGCAAGCCATGTTGTTGCACTTGATGTAAAGGGTAAACAGTGGAGTACCGAAAAGCTTTCAGAGCGAATGGATCACTGGATGCATTTGGGCAAAGAAGTTAACTTGATTATTGGCGGCCCAGATGGAATAGAAAAACAATTAATCAATGAGGCCGATGAAACCTGGTCGCTATCTAATCTCACATACCCTCACCCACTGGTACGTATCATTATTTCAGAGCAGATTTATCGGGCCTGGAGTTTGCTGAACAATCATCCTTATCATCGAGCATAAATAAGGTATAAATTGATTTATACCTTTTTCTCAGTTGTAGACTGATAACTAAAACCTGTATCCCATCTGTAACGCTGCTGACACTGTGCTATCTTTTGCCTCGCCATTTTTATTTTTAAAAATTTTGTTTTCAGCCGTTAATATGGAAAATTCTGCGCGAAGAAATGCATTTTTGGAAACATTAAGCGTTGGCGTGATAGTGAGTGTGTAGCCACTATCAAATCCCAATCCGCCTTCGGTAGGTGCGTACGCGTTACTCGTACCGTCGCTGATGTATTCCAGTCGTAAGGGAAGGTAAACTTTTTCGGTTTTGGCGGCGAAATAAAGACCAACACCCATTGCTGTGTCATCATTTGTACCGACTTTCAATTCCCGTAAAATGTAATTGAAATTCATTCCGAAATCCAACTTTCCAATAGAGCTGCTAAATACAACATCGATCATGTTATCGCCCTTATCGCGATCAAAATAATTCAACGCATACTTAATTTTCGAAACATCCCCAAATACACCCACAGCAAATGCAAAAGGTTGGCTTACTTCCGCGTACAGATTCATACCGCCCATATCATACACAGCGCGGGCACCGGCATAATAAGTTGGTTGCAGACTCCACAAAACACCCAGTGTGGCGTGGTCGTTGGCATAACTTGTGGGTGATTCATAGCCGACTTTAGTCGCGAGCATACCTGCTTCTATTAACATGTTGCCTGTGAAAGCATAATCAACAACTGCGTAATGTAAATCGGGTTTAGCTTTAACGACTTCACCACTAGCCGTAGTCAATGCAGTCATAGCCAGGCTGCCAGCGCCAGCACTAAAGCCAACTTCCCCAGATTTTGTTTTATTGGTTTTTAGTTCAAGAAAAACGTCATTAACGACGAAATTCTGATCATCATCAGTCTGTGTATTTGTAGAATAAAAAAAGCCGGCAGTAGCACCACCAGATAAGTTTAGATCAACATCCATGTTGGTTTTTATTGAACCGGCGATTGCAGTTGTGTTAACAGCAAAACTGCTGATAAGTAAGAACGCACGTAGTTTCATTTTTCCCTCTTGTTATCTAATCAGCTTGATTATTCTTCACGCTAAAACGATTAAACAAATACCTTTTATGTAGTTGCTTATTTGTTGCTTTATTAATCAGGCGATGGTTTTTTATAAAAATAAAATATATTTCTTTTTATGTAATGTAAAAAATAATAATGCTTAATTATTGCGCAAAATTATTGCAATGTCTTTTACATTTCTATTTTATTTTTTGAAGAGTTACGCTTATTAACTTTACCGACAGTATACCCCTGTTATTCGCGTAAAAATTTATAAATTATGATTCAATTGTTTTTATTAAGAATTAATGTATTGAATTTCCATATTATTTTTTGTGCATAAATCAACGATGATTATAAATAAAGTTTTTATAATTATTTTGCTCGTTCAATCACGACAGTAAGTTTGTATAAAAATAAAACAACAGGAAACGATTTTTAGTTTTTTATTTGTAACAAAAGTAGAGTAGATAGTAGTGAAAGTTTTTTGAACTTATGAAATAAAACTGAAAATTAATTCCCCGCAATGCTTGCGTTTATTAACAAACATGGGTACAGTTTCCAACGAATATAAATTGATAAACATTTATGATGCAAGTATCAAGATTTAAAATGAAGGAAAAAATAATGAAAAAACGGTTGATTGCTGTAGCAATGTTAGCTGCATTACCCGCAGTAGGGTTTGCCGAAGGTGCTAAGGTGTCTGGTTTTGCCGACGTGACATACACAAATAATAATGACCAAAGTGTATTTGGCGCGGCAGCTGAAATTGATGTCGAAAACAAAATGGACAAAGTGAGTGTTCGGGTTGATACTGATTTGACGCTTGCTGGCAACGGTGGCGCTAGTGGTCACGACGATAATGGCAACCCTGTTAGCACAGCAAATATTGAGCAAGCTTATTTTGCTTTTGCAGCCCATGAAAAAGTGACTGTATTAGGCGGTGTATTCAACAATCCAATTGGTTTGGAAAAAGAAGATGCACCAGACATGCCTGCAATTACCAAAGGACAAATCTGGGGCATTTTAGATGGTCAAACTGCACTTTACGGTAATAATATTGCTGGGGTTGCCGGTGCTATCGCTGCAGGACCCGCGACAATTACTTTGGCAGGATTGAATGATCTTGGTGGTGCTGACAATGAGAAAAATTCATTTGCAGTAGTGGTAAACGCTTCGCCTGTAAAAGGTCTGGATCTTGAGTTGGGTTATGTGACACAAGAAGATACAGATGCGACGCCAACAGCAGGTAATGTTATGGATTTTAATGCTGCATATTCTGTCGCTGGCGCAACTTTGACGGTTGATTATTTAGCTGCTGATAACGTTGTTGATTCTGCAATGGAATTTGGCGTTGGTTATGCAATCACTCCAAAAATCAGCGCATATGCGAGATATGACGCTGTTGCTTATGAAGCTGATGGCATGGATGATACAACTTCTATTACAGTTTATGGGTCTTATCAGTTAACACCAAATCTGTTGGTATCTGCTGAATATTACAGTTTCGATGACGGTAATGAGACTGACGATGTTGCTGGCCTTGAGTTCATCGCAACATTCTAAATTTAACTTTTGTTAAATTTTAATAAAAAAACCGCGCATTAGCGCGGTTTTTTGTTTCAGCGCATATTTTCAAAATCAGCTTTTGTCCCCACTCACTTTCCGCTATTATTTTGCCTTCTAATTAAACAACGATCTTTTTGGTGCAATGATGAGTACAAGTTTTAGTCAATGGTTTTGGAAATACGGCTATATCGTTATGGTGCCGGTTATACTCATTATTGTATGGTTTAATGGAATGTCTGATCGAGAGAATCAGGCGCATGTCAATCCAGCGGTCTTCACGTTTTTTGAGAAGGTGGAAAGCGATTGCAGGGCTGAAGATATTAATCATCAGTCCACGGCTTGTGTCGAGATTTTTAAACATCAGAAAGACTGCAAAAAAATCAGTGCTGATTGTAATTCTTTGACTTATTATGAATTGCTCAAAGGATTGGGTTTTCAGATGCCAGATTATTTCGAGGAAGGTTATATTCCCAAGTAAACTTTAGCGTGGTATTTGCTGCGCAAAAATTATACTGCTCAGTAAGTCGTTAAATAATAAGCTTATTTTTTCTTTTAATGATTTTTCCTGGTAGCTGTTTGTATTAGCTTTTTTTAAAGAACTCGCGTTTTCAGCCGACAAATAATGCATGCCTTTTTGGTGATCCTCTTCTTAACTCATCACCTTATCAAAGAGAAAATAACCCGTATATGGAGCAACGTAATTCAAAGACCATAATTACCGTCGGTTTTTTGGTCATATTAACCATAATTGCCGCATTACTGGTTGTCTGGATAAACAGCGTTGCAGACAATAAGACTAACCTGCTAAACATAAAAAGCACCCAGCATAAAGTTTATCTCATCACCTCGTTAGCAGCGAATATTAGCAACAGAACCAACGCAATGTTCCAGTTGGTAAACTCGAACAATACGGAATTAAAAATCCGATCAAAGAAAAGCATCCGCAAATTTGGTGTAGAAATTGATGTTTTGACAAAGGAGCTGGACGTTCTGGAATTTACCCATAAAGACGAAAACAAAGTCTATTGGGCGGCGTCCAGACAATTGCTGGAAAGTTATTCCAGCGCGATCAATAATTTTTTGCGTTTAGAGGCGATAAACCAAAGACAATCTACTGACATGCTAAATAGTCAGCTAAGTCTTATTCACAATGAGTTGTTATCCACACTTAATACTTTTATTGATCAGGTTAAAGACGCAGCATCCGAAAATCTTGAAGGTGCTATTCACCGTAATGAGTTTGTTAGCTACTTAATAATATTACTGGGAACCGCCGCAATTCTGCTGGGTTTGTTAAATATGTTTGTATTGCGGCACACCAGTAAATCCGAATCTGATTTATTAGAACAAGGCATACGTGTTCGAGAACTCTACGAAATCGCGTCAAAACCAGGCTTAAGCATTGAAGAACAAATTCGTGAAATTTTAAAGTTTGGTTGTAAAATGTTTGGTATGGAGATCGGCAAAGTCTGTAAAATCGATAAAGAAGCTAATACCAATAGCTTTTTGAATGTGTATGCACCGGTTGGCTTTGATGTGTGTGCCGGTACGGTAATGCCCCTGGACAAAACTTTTTGCAGCATCACTGTTGATGAAGGTGAAGCAATCGCTTTGCATCATGTAGCAAAATCACCTTACGGCAAAAGGTTTAGCCATTTGGCCGCTTATTTGGCGACTACATTGACAGTAAATGGCGAAGAATATGGTTCAATCAATTTTTCCAGCAATGCACCCAGAGAAAAGCCGTTTTCCGACACTGAAAAAGACTTATTGACTTTGATTGGTGCTTGGGCAAGTTCAGCTTTAGAGCGCCGCTTTGCGCAAGAAGAGTTGTTAATGGCAAAAAACGATGCGGAAGTTGCGAGTCGAACCAAGAGTGCATTTCTCGCCAATATGAGTCATGAATTGCGCACACCGTTGAATGCTATTATTGGTTACAGCGAATTGTTAAAAGAGGAATCAGAATACAATCAGCACAATATGTATGAAGCAGACTTGCATAAGATTAACTCATCGGCACTGCACTTATTAGCGCTAATCGACGACATTCTCGATTTATCAAAAATTGAAGCGGGTAAAATGGAAATTTTTCTCGAAGAGTTTCCGCTGGAAATGTTGATTGAAGAAGTAGTCGCGACAGTAGAACCGTTAATGAACAGGCATCGTAACAAATTCGATATTGTTATAGACGGAGAGCTGGGTGTAATGCATGTCGATCGATTAAAAGTTAAGCAGGTGTTGTTGAATTTATTGAGTAATGCCAGCAAGTTCACTGAAGACGGCGTAGTGCAATTGTTAGTAAGCAAGCAAAGTGCAGAAAATGATAAAACTGGCCAAATTGAGAAATATATTCAGTTTGTTGTGCGTGATACGGGTATTGGGCTCAGTGATGAGCAAATTGTGAAGATATTTCAGGCATTTTCCCAGGCGGATAATGACACCGCTAGCAAGTATGGCGGCACTGGATTGGGATTGGCTATTAGTCGCCAGATCTGCCAAATGATGGGTGGTGATATCATCGGTGAAGGTGCAATTGGTCAGGGGGCCAGTTTTACCGTAAAAATTCCAGTGCGCGTAGGCGGTAACAAATAAACAAACTGGAATAAATGGATTTCTTCGCTTTTCGATTCCAGCTCTTACGGATAGTTGATTAGAGTCAGAATATTCAAATCAAGACGCTACATGAATTAATTTGATAGAATTACTGATTGCACATGCTTTCATCAAAAGAAAATTCATGAACCATAGCCCAGCCCAGTTATACCTTGCCTCTCAATCGCCCCGTCGGGCGGAATTACTGGAACAAATTGGAATCCAGTTTGAAACCTTGAACATTTCATTGCCTGAATTAAAACGTGATCATGAGTCTGCTGAAGATTTTGTGCTTCGGCTCGCGAACGAAAAAGCAATAGCCGGCTTAGATTTACGGGAATTCGACCATGTACCGGTATTGGGTGCAGATACTATTGTGTATTGTGATGGAAAGATTTTAGGTAAGCCGCGAAATGAGCAGCATGCTAAAGAAATGTTGCAGTTATTGTCCGCAAACACCCATACGGTGATGACGGCAGTAGCCGTTGCCACGCTCGAGCAATCGGAAGTTTCTCTGAATATCAGCCGGATTAGTATGCGGAAAATCGAAAGCAAGGAAATAGACAGCTATGTGCAAACCGGTGAGCCCATGGATAAAGCGGGTTCATACGCCGTTCAGGGGCAGGCCGCAGTATTTATCGAAGAAATTAAGGGCAGTTATTCCGGTATTATGGGATTACCATTATTTGAAACGGCCAGGATATTGAATTGTTTTGGTATATCATCTCTCTAACAGGTTGGCTGCGAAAATCAATGATATATCCTTAACGGAGTATGCACTTCGTTGCGACCAAATGGGAGAGTCCCCTTTGGAAGCCCCATCGGGTTTGTGTCTGCAGCAAACTGCGGAGCATTAAGACTTAAACTGTCAGATTACTAGGAACCGGATTCCCCGGAAAAAACAGGGCGCAAATGAGCGAAGAAATATTAATTAATGTTACACCTCAAGAAACACGGGTAGCAGTTGTTGAAAATGGTGTGCTACAGGAAGTTTTCATCGAACGTGCTCGAAAGCGGGGAATTGTGGGTAATATTTACAAAGGTCGCATATGCCGTGTTTTACCGGGCATGCAGGCGGCATTTGTGGAAATGGGACTTGAGCGCGCTGCTTTCTTGCATGCGTCTGATATTTGGCACTCCTCTCAGGAGTTGAGACCTGATGAAACGCAAGCTGAACCACCTTCTATTAACGAACTGACGCGTGAAGGTCAGGAACGTTTGGTTCAGGTGATTAAGGACCCCATAGGCACTAAAGGTGCGAGATTAACCACTCACATCACCATACCTGCACGATTCCTGGTTTATATGCCCTATTCTTCCCATATTGGTGTTTCTCAAAAAATAGAAGATGAAACTGAACGTGAGCGTTTAAAACAGATCGTAGAAAACTTACGAGATGAAAATAAAGTGGGCGGTTATATTATTCGTACTGTTGCAGAAGGCATGCATGAAGACGCATTAAAAGCGGATATTAAATTTCTTGATAAGGTATGGGATGCTATTCAGGAACGTGAGCAACCTGATGTGCGCCTTGTGCATGAAGACTTGCCACTTTCCATGCGCGCAATTCGCGATCTGGTGGGAACCGATGTGGAGCAAATTCGTATTGACTCCAAAGAATATTTCCAGAAAGCCACCAAATTTGTTTCCAAATTTATTCCTGAGTTATTACCTGGACTCGAATACTACCCTGGACCCCGTCCTATTTTTGATTTGTATTCCATCGAAGATGAAATTCAAAAATCCTTGCAACCAAAAGTGCAATTAAAATCGGGTGGGCATCTGGTTATCGATCAAACAGAAGCCATGACCACAGTTGATGTGAATACTGGTGGATTTGTTGGGCATCGGAATTTAGAAGAAACGATTTTTAAAACCAATCTTGAAGCCACACAAGCGATAGCGCGACAGTTAAGACTGCGTAACCTTGGCGGTATAATCATCATTGATTTTATCGACATGGCCAGTGAAGAACACAAACGCCAGGTGTTACGTGCGCTGGAACGTAGTTTGGAAAAAGATCACTCAAAAAGTCATATCAGTGAAGTATCATCGCTTGGCCTAGTGCAAATGACACGCAAAAGAACTCGGGAGAGCCTTGAGCATGTTTTATGTGAATCCTGTCCGGTTTGTGGTGGGCGAGGTTCGGTTAAAACGCCAGAGACTGTTACCTACGAAATATTCCGCGAGATTCTGCGTGAAGCGAGGCAGTTTGATGCTCAAACTTTCTTGATTCTTGCTGCACAGGAGGTAATAGACCTGATGGTTGATGAGGAATCGGCAAGTATCGCCGAACTTGAAGAATTTATCGGCAAACCCATAAAGTTCCAGGTTGAAACCGAGTATACCCAAGAACTTTATGATGTCGTATTGATGTAGTTTTTTAAAACACGTGATTTCCACACATACATTTCCCCGTCTTTGTCTGAATTATCTGATTTACGTTGTTGTCAGTTTACTGGTTATCGCTGCAATTTTACTGAGTCTGGTTCGACTAGCCTTACCGGCAATTGATGAATATAAGCCCGATATTGAATTGTGGGTGAGCGGATTAATTGGTCAGCAAATACATATCGCAACACTGGACGCAGCCTGGTATGGGCTCGAGCCTCAGCTTGTTTTGAAAGGTGTGCAGTTACTTTCCGAAGATCGAATGAAAACTCATGGTTATTTTCAACAAGCAAGATTGGGATTAAATATTTGGGGCTCACTAACGCAAGGTCGTTTTGTACCCGGTGCATTTACCGTTGAAGGCGCAAGATTTGTTGTAATTCGACATGAGGATGGGCATATATCCATCCAGGGCATTAGTAAAACCAACACGTCAGGTGATCAGGTTAGTTTTCTTGAAGATTGGCTTTTTCGTCAGCGGGTGCTAGATGTAAAAGAAAGTGAAGTGGTCTGGCGTGATTTAAAAACTGAATCCCGTTCATGGCTTTTTTCAGACGTAAATTTACGATTTGTTAATGATTCAGACCGTCACTTAATTACTGGCGCAGTTAATTTGCCAGAAGAACTTGGTGCAAAACTCAAAGTCGCTGTGGACATTGAAGGTGACATGTTAAGCGCAAGTGGCTGGTATGGTAACGCTTATGTTGAAAGTGCGAGTCTAAAACTCGCTGAATGGTTTAAGGATTTACCGGTTAAAAATATTGAAGTTACAGAAGGCGAGTTAGGTGTTCGGCTTTGGAGTAAGTGGAGTAAAGCCAGCTTAAGTGAGCTTTCTGGAGAAATATTTATAAAAAATCTGCAGGCCGCAGCAAAAGATGAAGCGAAAATACGAGTTATCGAAAGTTTTTCGGGTAACCTGGCGGCGCAAGAATTTAATGATGTTTGGGAAGCTACACTCGACGATATTGTCGTGAGTAGCAATTTCAATATTTGGCCTCAAACACGTATTGATATTAAATATTCACCTTTGGAAGAATCCTTACAGGCAGATTTTCCTTATGTGGACTTAGGTGAAGTTCTACAGTTTGCCAGCTTTTTTAAAAGTAAAGAATCTGACTTTACCCAACTTCTCCAGCAAGTTCAGCCTACAGGTGTTATTAATAATCTCAGTATTCTGCTGGATGATTATAAATCTGATCTGCGTTTTATGGTGAGCGGTTCAATGATAAATCTGGAATCCAAAGCCTGGAAAAAGCTACCAGGTGTTTCGGGACTAGATGCTGATTTTGTTGTAGGTAAGGAATACGCAAAATTTGATTTGCCAGAGCAACAAGTTATTTTTGATTATCCGGTGGCGTTTGGTGAAAGCAAGTCACTTGAACAGCTAAGTGGTCAGCTATATGCAAAATTCAATAAAGAAGAACTCTATTTAAGCGGAGAGAATATTTCACTGTTTTACGAACAAGCGAATGGCAACGGTTCCTTTAAGTTTTCGGGTAATAAAAAATCTAGTGAGCGACTATTGGATTTGGCGTTCTTTCTCGAAGGTGGGCGAGTGAATTTGGTTGATCACTACATTCCTTCAAAAAAAATGCCGAAAAATACTGTGGATTGGTTAGAAAACTCCTTGCGTGCTGGTAAAGTTAATCATGGCTCCATAATGTTCTACGGTGATTTAAAATCATTCCCCTTTAAACAGCAGGATGGTGTGTTTAACGTAAATCTTGACGTTGAAGATGGGCAGCTGGTTTTTGCCGAGTCCTGGCCGCGAATTAGAAAAATCGATGGCGTATTTGATTTGAATGCCACAGCATTTACATTTAATGCAAAGTCGGCGCAGACTTTAGGCTCTAATCTTGAAAATATTTCAGTAAGTTTCCCCAATTTCTTTTCAAAAAATAAAAACCTGTACATAGAAGGAAAGGCAACAGGACCTTCACGTAACAAATTGCGATATTTACATAATAGCCCGTTGGAAGATTGGTTTGCGAAGCATATTAAGCCAATTAAAATGAGCGGCGATAGTGATTTGGAGTTGCAGCTGGATATTCCATTGACGAATATGCATGAAACTAAAGTGAACGGCATTCTCAATGTTAAAAAAAATAATTTGACAGCTAGAGAGTGGCAAGTAGATGTTAGGGATCTAACGACGACGTTGAGGTTTGATGAGCAATCCATTTGGGCGGATTCTGTTGTTGGTAAGATGGGGCCGACAGCGTTAAATGGAAAAATTGAAACCTTACATGAAGAAGATGAGTTTACCATTGTTATTTCCAATGATAGTCAAGTTTCACACTTGGGATTGGAATATGCATTGGGAAATTTTATCGATAAAGCACATTGGAGTAAGTTCCTTAAGGGTGAGACGCAGCTTCAAACCAAGTTAAATATTCCGATCAGCAAAAAGAAAGGCGGTAAATCAGCACCCATCAGTCTGACGATTCAATCTGACCTAGATGGAATGGCCGTAAATTTTCCAGCACCTTTTAAAAAAAATACGCAAGATGCCCGTCAATTTAATTTATTTACAGAATTAAGTGGGGCAACCCGGCGTTTGAAAATTGATTATGGCGACACGCACAGTATTTTTGAAATTGTTGCGACCAATAATGAACAGCATATCAGCCGGGGTAATGTGGCGTTTGCTCAAAAGGCTGAGTTACCCACTGAGCATGGCTACCGTTATGTGGGCAATATCAAAAACTTTTCCTGGTCACAGTGGGAGCCGCTGATTTTTCCTCCCGAAGGTGAAAAAGAACTGTTTGAAGACGGCCAGTCTGCGGCGTCGCAATATTTTAATATCTCAATAAACGAATTGGAATTGTTTGGTAGTCATTTTAATAATACCAGCATACAAGCTTCCCAAGGTGCGCAGTTGTGGTCAGTGCATTTTTCCGGACCAGATGCTTCTGGTGAGGCTTTCATTCCCATAAAACCGCATAGCCTGCCTTTGCGATTTAATATGACGCGCTTGTATGTCAAACGGGAAGAAACCGAGCAAGAAGACGTTGTGATGGATCCTCGTAAAATGCCTGCAATGAATCTTAATGTTAAAGATTTTAAATATAATGATTTTACGCTAGGCGAAATGAGTTTGCGCGCTTCCCGAATAGATTCTGGATTATTCCTCGATGAATTTATATTGAAAAATCCGGATAAACACATCTCGGCCAAAGGTAACTGGATCCAGATTGCAAATGATCAGCAATCTGAATTTGATATTCGCATTTCAGCAAAAAATCTCGGTAACACCTTAAAATCCTTTGGCTATGCGGATGCGATTGGTGGTGGCAAAGGTGATATCGATATTCAGGCTAAATGGCGTGGAAAGCCTTCCGACTTTAATGTCAAAATTGCCACAGGAAAGGTAAAAATCAAAATCAAAGATGCCAGCTTGCTGGATTTTGAATTAGGCGCCGCAAAAATGTTTGGTTTGTTATTGCCACGTCGCTTATTGCTGGATTTTCGGGATGTGTTCACTTCGGGTATGCGTTTCGATTCGATAAAGGGAGAATATTCCATTGAAAATGGCAATGCATTCACCAGCGCACTGGATTTAGAAGGAGCAATCGCTGATATTCATTTGGCCGGGCGTATCGGTCTGGTGGATCAGGATTACGATCAGGTGGTTACTATTAATCAACATCTGGTGAGTGATTCTCTGCCCATTGTTGCGGCTATTGCAAATCCCCTCATCGGCGCGCAAGTTTATGTGATGAAAAAACTGTTGGAAAAGCAAATTGATGATATTTTGTCCATTCAGTATACCTTGGAAGGTTCATGGGAAGATCCAAAAATAACACCGGTCTCTAAGGTTGATAATAGAGAATTGGTTGATGATATCTTGAACGAACAGTAAACTAAAAAAATGGTATTTGAAAATTTAAATGCGGTTTAATCTGCTTTTGTCGAGTGAACGGGCGATAAAGCGCGTTATGCTATTATACCGGTTATAATGCTGTCATTGGTGTGGATAAAGCCAACGTTGAAATTCCATAGCAATACACTTAAGAAATAATAAAACATATGTTGATAAGGAGAATGCTTCCATGACACGAGTTGCTGCTATTCAAATGGCTTCTGGGCCAAATATTGATGCCAACTTGAATGAAGCATCACGCAGTATAAAAGCAGCAGCTGATGCGGGTGCCGGATTAATTGTACTACCCGAAAATTTTGCGTTGATGGGTACCGATGAATCCGATAATGTCAAAAATGCGGAAGCATTTGGTGCCGGTAAAATTCAGGACTTTCTCGCAGAACAGGCAATAAAAAGTAAATCATGGATTGTGGGCGGGACTTTACCGTTAAAAGTCGATGATCAGGATAAAATACGTTCAGCTTGCCTGGTATTCAATGAACAGGGTGAGCGTGTAGCACGTTATGATAAGGTGCATTTGTTCGACGTGGAGATACTCGATTCAGACGAACATTACACAGAATCAAAAACCACAGAACCAGGTGATGAAGCCGTTGTATTCGATTCTCCCTTTGGAAAAATTGGCCTGGCTATTTGCTACGATTTGCGTTTTCCTGAGCTGTTTCGTGTGCTTATGGATAAAGGTGCCGAAATATTTGCGGTACCTTCAGCATTTACTGCCATCACTGGACGCGCGCACTGGGAAGTAATTGTTCGGGCAAGAGCAATCGAAAATCTCTCTTATGTTGTTGCTGCAGCGCAAGGTGGCTATCATGTAAATGGCAGGGAAACACATGGTGATAGTATGATTGTTGATCCCTGGGGAACGGTGGTGGATCGTTTGCAACGTGGTTCTGGTTTCGTTGTTGCAGATATTGATAAAGAAAGATTGAATAGTATTCGTCGAAATTTTCCCGCATTGGAACATCGAAAAATTTGATCACTATGAAAAAAAATCTGGCAAGTCATACCATATTAAACGCTGCAGGCTTAAAAGAATCCGACTTGAACAAGGTGTTAGGTAAAATCTTGTCCAGAGGTGGTGTGGACAACGGAGATATTTATTTTCAGCAGCGCCATTATGAATCCTGGTCTCTAGAAGAAAGTATTGTTAAGCAAGGCACCTTTGGTATTGAAAAAGGTGTTGGAGTTCGTGCAATCAGTGGAGAAAAAACAGGCTTTGCCTATTCTGATGAAATTTCCCTAAATGCTCTCAACCAAGCCGGTAAAACCGCTCGTGCTATTTCACGCTCAGGAAAATCTCATTCCGTAAAAGCCTTTGATGGCTCGTTGGCAACGCAACATTTATACGATGCTGTTGATCCACTTGATGATTTTTCTGCAGATGAAAAAGTACGTTTGCTGGAAAGTATCGATGCCGAAGCACGAAGACTCGACCCACGTGTATCACAAGTCATGGTGAGCCTGGTCGGTGTACGCGACATGATTGTCGTCGCTGCGGCTGATGGTTCTTTGGCGAGCGATGTGCGCCCGCTGGTTCGCATGAGCATTAATGTTATTGTTGAAGCTGATGGCCGGCGGGAGCAAGGTACTGCTGGCGGTGGAGCCCGAGTTGCATATGGTTATTTTTTAGAAGATGAACGAGCTTTGCAATATGCCCGAGAAGCGGTTAGGCAAGCAGTTTTAAAATTGGATGCTGTTGATGCACCCGCCGGTACCATGCCTATTGTGCTTGGACCCGGTTGGCCAGGAATTATTTTGCACGAAGCCATAGGTCATGGCTTGGAAGGTGATTTTAATCGAAAAGGCAGTTCCGCATTTTCAGGTCGTGTCGGTGAGCGCGTTGCCTCCAACGAATGCACAGTTGTAGATGATGGCACTTTGGCCAATCGTCGTGGTTCACTGAATGTGGACGACGAGGGTACACCAACACAATGCACAACTTTAATTGAGAATGGCATTCTTAAAGGTTATATGCAGGACAAACTAAATGCCAGGCTTATGGGTGTGGAATCCACTGGCAATGGTCGTCGTGAATCCTATGCACATTTACCGCTGCCACGCATGACAAACACTTATATGTTGCCTGGCAAACATGAGCATGAAGAAATTATTTCTTCAGTTAAAAAAGGTTTGTATGCTGTGAACTTTGCAGGTGGCCAGGTAGATATTACCTCTGGTAAATTTGTATTTTCTGCCAGTGAAGCTTATTTAATTGAAAACGGAAAAATCACGCAGCCCGTACGTGGTGCAACACTTATTGGTAATGGCCCTGACGTGTTAACTCGTGTCAGTATGGTGGGCAATAATCTACAGTTGGATGAAGGTGTGGGCACTTGCGGAAAAGAAGGTCAAAGCATACCAGTTGGTGTGGGCCAGCCAACTATTAAGGTTGAAGAACTCACCGTCGGCGGCACAAGTGCTTAAGGTATCGCGCAGAAAATACCTTATAGAGACATTTGTTTAGCAATGGGACAGGAATTAATTTAAACCATGTCAACAAAATCCAAGCGTAACAAATCGCAGGAAAAAATTTACCAAGCTTGTATAGAAACAGCATTAAAAGCTGCGAAAAAGAAGGGTGCTGCATTAGCTGAAGCTTCCCTATCGGTAGATGCTGGTTTATCGGTTACGGTAAGAAAGTCTGAAATTGAAACACTGGAACATCACCAAAATAAAGGTTTGGCTGTTACTGTCTACCTCGATCAATGTAAAGGTTCCGCCACAACCTCAGACCTATCAGATAAAGCCATTCGACAAACTGTAGATAAAGCCGTTGATATCGCGCGTTTTACAGCAAAAGACGAAAATGCAGGCATTGCAGATGCTGAAGACCTGGCCTGGGAATACCCGGATTTAAACTTGAGCTATCCCTGGCAGGTATCTGCAGATGAACTGGTTGATATGGCACAAGAATGTGAACATGCTGCGTTAAAATCTGATAAACGCATTGTGAATTCTGAAGGTGCTTCGGTAAGTACATACGAATCATTTCATGTTTATGGAAATTCACAGGGTTTTATTGGCTCCTACCCTTCATCCAGTCATAGTTTAAGTTGTTCGGTGATAGGTAAAGCCGGAGATGTTATGCAACGCGATTATTGGTACAGCGTTGCCCGCGATAGCAATTTATTGGAAGATGCTAAAGCTGTTGGTCGCCAAGCTGCAAAAAGAACTTTAGCCCGGTTAAATGCAAAAAAACTTTCGACAATGAAAGTGCCGGTTCTATTTTCACCTGAAATGGCAGCTGGCTTAATTGGACACTTTATTGCTGCGATCAGTGGCGCCAGTATTTATCGCAAAGCATCTTTTTTACAAGATTCACTTAACCAAAAAGTTTTTCCAGAATGGATGCAGATTTTCGAGCAACCGCATATTGTTTCTGGTTTAGGTAGTGCGCCTTTCGACTCTGAGGGTGTAAAAACTCGCTCGCGAAGTATTATCGATGCCGGTGTATTACAAAGTTATGTTTTAAACTCTTATGCAGCACGAAAATTGGGGATGAAGACGACGGGCAATGCTGGTGGCGTTCATAATCTGACAGTTGCGCCTACTATTTCAACACAGAAAGCGCTGCTAAAAGAAATGGGAAAAGGTATTTTGGTTACCGAACTCATGGGCCAGGGAATTAACGGAGTCACCGGTGATTACTCCCGTGGTGCGGCAGGCTTTTGGGTGGAAAATGGAGAAATCCAATATCCTGTTGAAGAAATTACGATTGCAGGAAACCTGAAACAAATCTACCAACAAATAGTTGCTGTGGCTGATGATGTGGATTTGCGCCGCAATACACGCACGGGTTCTATTTTAGTTGAAGAGATGATGATTGCAGGCGATTAAATAACCTTACTTGCTATTTTAACTTTTTCATTTTTTCCAACATTCTCAGCATTGATGCTTCATCACACATTGTCGGAATATCTTCGACTGGAATCCAGGCAATCTCGTTGGATTCTTCACTGATTTTCAGCGGCTGGTTCATATCGGCTTCCAGCAGAAATCGAATATCGTAGTGATTATGTTCTGGTTCGTTCTTGCGCGCAGGAATGGTATGAATATCCACATCAAACACGGCATCTGTGACCGGTTGAATAAACACATCTTCAATGCCTGATTCTTCACTGGCTTCACGCATGGCAACTGCCAAAGTATTAGCATCACCATCAGAATGTCCACCAGGTTGTAACCAGCGATTAAGTTTTTTGTGATGAGTAAAAAATACGTGCGTGAGTTCTTTATTTACTACCCAGGCAGAGCCAGTGATGTGGCCAGGCGTTGCCAGTTCACGATCAAAACAGTTTTCGTAACTTTCAACAAACTGGACTAGGTCCCAAAGCATTTGTGCTTCGGTATTATCAAAAGGTGTGTGTTGTTTGAGTAGATTTAATATGAATTGTCGGTGCATAACTGGTCTTTGCTGAATGTGTCAGAAAGACCAGTATAACCAAGCTCAACTGAAGTGTCAGGTTTTGTATGTAAACTCGAAATGCGTTTTAAATCCAGCTGCCAGCCCAACGTTTATATAAGCTGGTCCAAAGTGTATCGCTGTCAGCTTCAAACAATTCAGCTGGGTTGCCGGGGGCAAGAATCCATTCGCCAGAATCAAGTTCATGTTCCAGTTGCTCAGGACCCCAGCTCATAAAACCGGCGAAGCTGCGAATTTTATCGTGACTGTTTTCAGATTGCAGTCTCACTGACATGGCTGGTCCAGTACCAAAATAGACATTTTGATTAATGGGATACAAGCCTTCAGAAAATTGAGTTTGGGTTAGAATAAATAAATATTGTGTGTGTAAGGGGCCGCCGAAATATACAGTTCCATTGGTTTCAGAACTGGCATGAATATCCGGGAAAGCATCATTTACGTGCGCTTCCGTGGGTCGATTGATAATAAACCCTGAAGTACCGGCCTGATCATGTTGGGTAATGTAAATGACAGTTTTATGCATTGATGAATACTTAAGCTTATCTGTCGCAACCAGAAATACACCCTTGTTGAGGTTACCGTATTTTTTCTTACTGGTTTCAGCCAAAGCCTGATTTGTGAAACCGGCCATCAAAATCAGTATGAAAACCAAATGCTTGAAGAGACGAGTGTTAAACATGATATTTGCCCTTGGTTTTGTGCAGCATTATCTTGTGCCTTTACTATATAATCGGTTCATTCCATGAATTTCTGAAGTGCTTTTAATATTAGTATTATCTAATATAGATTGGCTCGGACCGAATAAATTCCATTTGTTTATTGTCTAAATTAATTGCAATACTTAAACCAGAAACTCCAATTCTGATTCATGTCAAAAAATACTCACTTGCCAAATACATTAAATCTTTTCGTGCTGAACCCTTCTGCGGAACCCGATTTGACGCAGCTCGCAGTGAATTTGGATGTGCCGCTCGTTAACTCGGTTGAGCCTGGGGGAAAACTGTATTTATCCAGGGAAAACGGTAACTTATCCTTAAGCCAATGCGATGAGAGAGATGATTTTTCAATTTTGGTTGATTTTTCTTCAGGTGAAACCAGCCATCGCCTCAAGCAGGGGCATGGTAAAAATCAGCCATTGGCGAAAGCGATTGGTTTAAACAAAAATTCTTCACCAACAGTGGTTGATGCCACAGCTGGCTTGGGGCGCGACTCTTTTGTGCTTGCCAGTTTAGGTTGTAAAGTGATCATGTTGGAACGTTCTCCGGTGGTTGCTGCTTTGTTGGATGATGGTTTGCAACGTGGAAAAACTGATGAACATATCAACTGCTATATGCAAAATATTCAGCTTCATAATGTGGATGCTGTGGATTTTTTAAACCGCTGTGAGCAGTCCATTGATGTGGTTTATCTAGATCCTATGTTCCCAGAAAGAAAGAAATCTGCAAAAGTGAAAAAGCAAATGCAGATTTTGCAGCGTTTACTGGGTCATCAACAGGATGATCCTAATTTGCTTGATGCTGCGCTTGCTTGTGCAATCAAAAGAGTAGTTGTGAAACGCCCAAAGGGAGCCGAACCCTATTGTGATCGGCTCCCTACGCATACAATAGAAAGTAAAAAAATGCGTTACGATGTTTATATGTGCGGTTGATTACTGATTCTGTTGAACCGTGTCTACCGGTAGCGTTTTGCTTTTGCCTGATAAATAATTCATTGCCAGAACGCCGAATAATTTAAAGCCACGCATCGCCTCAGGTGGGTGCCCGGCAACACAAATAATAGGTTTACCATCGGCGACACCCATTATCAGTGGTCTACCTGAACGCATGGGTACTCCATCCACAACCAGTTCACCAACTTCGCGTAAAAGATCTGATATGAAGTCTCGACCGCCTACAGCAGTTCCGCCGGAAATAACAATCATATCTGAATTATTCAGCGCAGTTTTTACGGTTGCAACAAACGCATCAAAGTCATCAGATTGAATTCCACCAGCAATGGCTTCTCCGCCTTCTGCATTCACTGCGGCAGAAAGCATGGGTGTATTACAGTCGTAAATATAACCGGGTTTAAAACTATCAGTATGGGCTAGAACTTCGTCTCCAGAAGCGAAAACAGTAACTACAGGCTTTTTCATTACAGTAACTTCATTGATTCCCATGCTCGCCAGTGTGCCAATGTGCTCAGCCGTGATTTGCGTTCCTGCAGCAACAATCATACTTGCTTCTGCGATATCACAGCCTTTTTCTTCGATGAAAAATCGAGGCGGGAATGGTCGGCTAATACTAAATTTATCACCGTCTTGCTTGACCTCCCACATACGAACAATGGAGAGTTCACCATCGGCGATGATGCTTCCTGTTGCGACCTGAATACCTTGTCCGTTTTGCGGAGTTTGTGATGTCTCATCACCGGGGTTAATTTCACCATTAATGGAAAAAGTGACCGGGCTGTTTTCGTCAGCGCCTCGGGTTTCAGCCGTATTCACTAAAAAGCCTTCCACAATGGCGCGGGAATATGGTGGCGAAGCCATAGGTGCGTTGATATCCGCGGCTGCAATATAACCTAATGAGGCTTGCAATGAGCATGTTTCAGTATCGAGTGATTGAAAAGGTAGTTTTTCTGCAAATGCTGCTTGCGCCTGGCTCAAGGGTGATTCGTCCGTCACGTTATTTTTCCTTCTGAGTTATTTACGATTTTGACACATGGAAAAAATCCAAATGTTTATGATTAATCTGGAAAACGATTTTACACCGTTAACAAGGGCTTGAGATTAAATTCAGTCAATCATAACGTAAAAAAATGGACTATATAGTGTGACGGGGCAGGATACCGTTGCGAAGGAGTTTGAAAAAACGAGGGAAATAAGAACACATCACCAAAACCAATCTGATTTGATGATGTGATTATAATGCAGAATGAATAAAGCTTATGCGTGTGTGTTTATCGTGTTTCCAAGATGTGGTTCACTGGCTTTATTTGATGTAGGTGACGACACTGAGCTGATTAACTGTGCTGCAGCATCAGCCTGAATGTCCATCGCTTTACGGGCGACTTTAACACCTACCGCATCGCCTGTTTTCTGGGACGCGTTTTGGGCAACGACGCCGCTTGAAATACTATTAATATCCACAGCTAACTCCTTAACTATAAAGGTTCACCTTTTATAGCGGCAGTTGTTGGTGGAGTTTTAACCTGATTTTGTACTAATGGTGGAAAATGTGATGTCTTAGATGTTTCTGGGTAGGTAAAACCGGCTTCATAAAAAACCCCGGTATTAATAACCGGGGTTTTTAGCTAAGTGATTGTTTTGTTTAGAATGCAACACCAAGCGCTTCAAGTCCACCTTCGTCATTTTCTTCATAATTGACCATAACATTGCGACCAGCAGCTTGTTTTACCTGATTCATCAGGTCTGAACCGGCAACAAACGTAATCGGGCTATTGGTTTCTGCATCACGGATGGTAAAAGTGGAATTGGAGGCATCCACACGTGTAATGCTGCCAATATGCTTGCCAGATGCTTCGCCACCACAAGCGAAAATCGCGCTGGATGTAGTGAACAGGACTGCGGCAAGAGTACTGATAATTAAATTCTTTCTTAACATTGCTATATTCTCCTGATAGCGAGTTGTCTATGTGTTATCGTCCGGATACTCATCAATATTAGTATCATCTAATGTGATTTTAGATGAGCTTTTAATGTTGTGGTTCCATTGAATCGATTATTTACTAAACGAAATAGGTGCCAATTCGCATAATTTCTTTCAATTATTGAGATATGGGTTTGTGTTTTGAAAAACAACGGTACACTAGCCTTTTTTTGCTTTTGCAAAAGCCATGGCGAAAGCATTGTTTCCAGCATTTTCACCCACTGGCGATTTTTGTTTGTGTGTTTTTCTGCTACTTGGCTTTTTAGTGAAGCTTTTATCGTTTTGGCTAGCAACTTCAGATGCTTTGTCCGCCAGGCGCATTGATAAAGAAATACGTTTACGTTGCACATCAACTTCAACGACTTTGACTTTTACCACATCGCCGGTTTTAACCACAGTATGTGGATCCTTAACAAATTTATCGGCCATCACGGAAATATGTACCAAACCGTCTTGATGTACGCCAACATCAACAAATGCGCCAAAATTAGTTACATTAGTTACCACGCCTTCCAGAATCATATCGGGTTTAAGGTCTTTAATGGTCTCCACGCCTTCCTTAAAACTGGCAGACTTAAACTCAGGTCGTGGATCGCGACCAGGCTTTTCGAGTTCTGCGAGAATATCTTTAACCGTTAATTCACCAAACTGTTCATCACAAAACTCGATAGGTTTTAAATTTTTCAGCGTCGAAGTATCGCCAATGAGTTGCTTAATATTTTTTTGTGAAGTGGATAAAATACGTTCAACAACCGGGTAAGCCTCAGGGTGAACAGTTGAAGCATCTAACGGATTCGTACCGTTCATGATGCGCATAAAGCCGGCACATTGTTCAAATGCTTTCTCGCCTAAACGAGGGACTTTTTTTAGTTGTGCGCGGTTTTCGAATTTTCCGTTTTTATCTCGAAATGCCACTACGTTTTTGGCCAAGGTATTATTTAAACCGGAAACACGGGATAACAAAGCCGCAGATGCCATGTTAGCATCCACACCCACCGAGTTTACGCAGTCTTCCACCACAGCATTCAGGCTTTTTGCCAAACGGCTTTGATTAACATCGTGTTGATATTGGCCAACACCAATGGATTTCGGATCGATTTTTACCAGTTCGGCTAATGGGTCTTGCAGACGACGAGCAATGGAAATTGCACCACGCACTGTAACATCCAGATCAGGAAATTCATCGGCTGCTATTTCAGATGCGGAATAAACCGAGGCACCAGCTTCTGAAACAACAATTTTGTTGAGCTTGAGTTCTGAATGTTTCTTGATTAAATCAGCAACTAATCGATCCGTTTCTCGGGAAGCGGTCCCATTGCCAATGCTAATCAAATCCACGTCATATTGTTTGATTAATGTGGCCAGTATTTGAATGGCCTGGTCATACTGGTTTTGTGGTTGATGCGGATAAATAACGGTATTTTGCACAAATTTGCCGGTATTATCGACAATGGCAACCTTAACGCCGGTGCGGAAACCAGGATCCAGACCCATAGTAGCGCGAGGGCCAGCTGGTGCAGCCATAAGTAGGTCATGCAAATTTTTTGAGAAAACATTAATGGCTTCCTGCTCTGCATTTTCCCGAAGGCGTAGTTTTAATTCCGTATCGAGGCGTGTCGAAAGTTTTACCCGCCATGCCCAGCGGGCTACCTCAGATAGCCATTTACCGGCTGTTTTATTGATATCAATATTATTGTGTTTGGCGATACGATTGGCGCAGTAACTACTGTTAGAAATGGGCAAATTTTCTTCGTCGCTTTCATCCATTACCAGAGAAATGTTTAAAGCGCCCTCATTTCTGCCTCGAAACAAAGCCAGACTTCGGTGAGAAGGTATTTTTGCCATATCTTCAGTGGCATCAAAATAATCAGCAAACTTGGCACCTTCGGTTTCTTTACCTTCGGCGACTTTGGATTGCAGTTTGGCGTTTTCCCAAAGATATTCACGCAGTTCTGTGTTCAGTTCTGCATCTTCAGAAAAAGTATCCATGAGGATTTGTTTGGCGCCTTCCAGTGCGTCTTTTTCTGATTCTATGCCATTTTCTTTATTGATAAATTCGCTGGCTTTACTTTGTGGGTCCTGATCTCGATCTTCTAATAGCGTCAAAGCCAATGGCTCAAGCCCCGCTTCTTTGGCAATTTGAGCTTTGGTGCGACGTTTGGGCATGTAGGGTCGGTATATATCTTCCAAAGCCGTTTTGGTTACCGTTGTTTCTATATTTTTTTGAAGTTCGGGAGTGAGTTTGTTTTGTTCTGTGATGCTTTTTAGTACAACCTGCTTGCGCTCTTCCAGTTCGCGCAAATAGCTTAAGCGCTCTTCCAGGGTTCTGAGTTGCAGATCATCCAGGCCACCTGTGACTTCTTTTCGATAGCGTGAAATAAACGGAACGGTTGCGCCTTCGTCAAGCAGGGCAATGGCGGCATTAATATTTTTTTCAGTGGAATTGATTTCCGCTGAAAGTATTTCGGCAATATTTAACATGAAATACTGGGTCCTCTCTCTAATGACTTGATTGGGAGTTTGCGGGAATCCACAAGTTCAGAACAACTTTGATTTTTTTGAATATCCAGCTTTTTTCAGTGGGCTGAATTTTAACATTGAAGAGAGGAATGTGGGGCGAGAAATCGTTATAGGAAAAAAATAAAAAAGCCCCAAAACGGGGCTTAAGAGGCTTCTCAAGATCCGAGGATTTTAAGAAGAAGTATATTATTATTGTTATGGCATTTTTGATTTTATTTATTGTTATTATTGAGCAACTTACTTTGAAGGAGAGAAGTTCGTGTAAGTTGTGTTGCCTGCTTGTTGAGTGCTATTTAACCGCTCGGGAATTAAACAAAACTTAAGTGGCGACAAATATTTGACGAGTTAGTCGCTATGTTATTGAAGTTGATGAGGTTATTTGTTAAGGCGTGTCTATCGCGCGTCTGGTTCCATATCCAAGAAACTCAGGATTTCTTCTTTTCTTTCCAGTGTATCGCCATATCCCAGGGAGATAAGTTCTCTGCAATAAGCTTTTTCGAATAAAAGATAGCTGATCAGATTTGATCCACGTTGTTTGGAGGTGCCCAAACCTCGCAAGAATAAGCGTACAGAACCAGGCATTAAATTGTAGTGTTTTTCAGCAATAGTATAGAGATCCTTGCTGGGTGAGATGAAGCATAAATCCACTTTGCGCATGGTGGCGCTGTCGTCAGGAATATGACGATCAGGAATCTGGCTGAACGTTTTATTGATTCTTTCCAGTCGTTCCAGGTCGGTAGAAACATTGTCCAGGAATATGCTGTCTAAAACGTGACCTGCTATTTGGCCCAGGCTGGGATAATTGTTAATGCGTTTATGTGGAGAGCTTTCTGGTGTTTCATGTTTAACGCCGATGACAAATAACTTGTCAGCACCCATATGCAAGGCAGGGCTGGTGGGCGCATTTTGGCGCATGGTGCCGTCACCATAATAATCTTCACCGAGTTGTTCTGCGGCAAAAATAAAAGGAATCGCTGAAGAAGCCATAAGATGCTCAATACCAATTTTGGCAGGTACACCAATGCGGTTTCGTCGCTCCCATGGTTCAATATCGTCAACGCCCTGGTAAAAAGCGACAGTATTTCCTGTGGAATAGTTGGAGGCGGAAATACAGAGTGAGTGTAAATGTCCTTCATCAATGGAGTTTTGAATATTTTCGAAGGGTAAATAATGGTCGAGTAGATCAACCAAAGGCGCGCGATTAAGCAGGGAAAAGGGTTTGTTTTTATTTCCACCGGCAGTAATCAAGGCTTTTAACCAATGTAATGCGCTTGAGCTCAAGCCAAGAAAGTCTGATCGAAATACCTGGCCAACATGGAAATTACCCCAGACATGAATTAAACGCCAAACAGCTTCCCGAAACTGTGGCGCATAAATCGCTAATGCGGTTGCATTAATGGCACCAGCGGAAGTGCCACAAATGATGGGAAAAGGATTAACGGACTGTTTTGGCATTATGTCAGCCAAGCCTTTCAACACGCCGACCTGATAGGCGGCCCGTGCACCACCGCCGGATAAGATCAGGCCAGTTTTGTTAGTTTCCGGTTTAGTGTTTCTGTTCCAAAACATATGTTTTTAAAAGGTTTTAACCCTAGTAAGTGAATGACTTGATCAGGCAGTATTTGATATAGCAAATTAATCTGTGTTGCATTTATTTCTAATGCAAACAAGTACATTTCGAATTAATCCCGCTATTTATGGTTTATGCAATAACCGGGCTAAACAAGTGGTGTTTTGAAATTAGGATTTTTAACCTCTGTATTATTTTGATTTAAGATGATGATTGTTTAAAGCACCATCACCGCATCCATTTCCACCTGTGCGCCTTTGGGTAAAGAAGCAACACCGATGGCAGCACGGGCAGGATAAGGTTGTTGAAAATACTGAGCCATAATTTCATTAACCAATGGAAAATGCCCGAGATCAGTCAAAAAGATATTCAGCTTAACGATATTTTCTAGCTTGCCGCCGGCAGCTTCACAAACTGCATTCAGGTTTTCAAACACCTGTTTGATTTGTGCTGCCATATCACCCTCTATCAGTTCCATGCTTGATGGTACCAAAGGAATCTGGCCGGAAAGGTAAACCGTATTATCAACTTTTACGGCTTGTGAATAAGTGCCAATGGCTTGCGGTGCGTTATCAGTTTTGATGATTTCCTTGTTCACAAATTATCCTCTTGTGCGTGTTATTTTTTTAACTTGATCCAACAATCTAATTTGCCGGATGATTTTAGCCAAATGTTGTCTGTTTTTAACATTGATCAGAAAGACCAGTTCAGTATTTTTACCGTCTTTGTCATCCAGGCTGATATTTTCAATGTTTGATTCCATATCCGCGATGGCTGATGCAACAATTGCCAGTACACCGCGTTGATTGGAAACTTCAACGTGAATTTCCACCTGAAATTCGCCAATGGTGGTTTCTTCCCATTGTAGTTCCAGAATATTTGTTGGATTCTTTTTATATTCACGCACATTTTTGCAATTGTTACTGTGAATAACGATACCTTTTCCTGTTGAAAATATTCCCACAATTGGATCACCAGGAATCGGTCGGCAACATTTTGCATAATTCACCACAATACCTTCTGTGCCCTTGATAGCTAGAGGTATGGGTTTGCCTTTTTCCGGTTTTAGCCAGGAAGGTGTATATTTGGAGAAAATGCCTTTAATACCAAATGGGCCTGTGCCCACAGGTCTTCTTCTGCTTCGCTTTGCATGATCCGGCAGCTGCTCTACCAATTGTTTTGCCACCAACAGCGGCATGCGATTACCTAATCCGATTTCCGTTAATAGTTCATCCAAGGTATCAAGCTTGAAATTTTTCACTACCCGGTCAGTGTGTGATTTTGGTAATTGGTCCAGACTCACAGAAAACGATTCTAAACTGCGCTCCAATAAACGCTGCCCCAAAGACACTGCTTCGTTTTTTTGCAGGTTTTTTAAATAATGCCGGATGTGGGTTCTGGCTTTAGCGGTTGCAACAAAGTTTAACCATGCAGGATTGGGTTTTGCGCCAGGTGCGGTTACCACTTCAACTGTTTGTCCGGTTTCAAGTTGTGTTCTGAGGGGCGATAAATGCCGATCAACTTTTGCGGCAACACAGGCATTACCAATATCAGTATGTACGTTGTAGGCGAAGTCGATGGGAGTTGCTCCCCGCGGTAGTTCCATAATGTCGCCTTTCGGTGTAAACACATAAACCACATCTGGGAACAAATCGATTTTTACATTTTCCAGGAATTCCATGGAGTTGCCGGATGTTTTTTGCAACTCCAGCAAACCGCGTAACCATTCATTGGCGCGCCCTTGTGTGCTGGGATTGCCACTGCCGGGTTGTTTGTACATCCAGTGTGCTGCAATTCCGGCATCTGCCACCTTATCCATTTCTTCTGTGCGAATTTGAATTTCGATGGGCATGCTATAAGGGCCAAACAACACTGTGTGCAAACTTTGGTAGCCGTTATTTTTGGGTATCGCTATATAGTCTTTAAATCGTCCTGGCAGTGGTTTGTAAATATTATGCACGACGCCCAGCACTCTATAACACTCATCCACTGAGCGTACGATGATACGAAATGCATATACATCGAAAACTTGGGAGAAAGATAAATTTTTCTCGCGCATTTTTTGATAAATACTGTATAAATGTTTTTCTCTGCCAATGAGTTTACAGTCGATGTTTTCTACAACCATGCGGCTGTTTATGGCTTTTTCGATTTTGTTGACGATTTCTTTACGATTGCCACGGGCTTTTTTCATGGCTTCTTTGAGAATTTTAAAACGCAACGGGTGTCGTGCTTCAAAGCCCAGTTCTTGCAATTCTACCCGCATGCTATTGATGCCTAAGCGATGCGCTATAGGAACATAAATATCCAATGTTTCTTTGGCGATGCGACGTTTTTTTTCAGGACGCATTATGCCAATGGTGCGCATATTGTGAACGCGGTCGGCCAGTTTGATCAGTATTACCCGAACATCTTTCGCCATGGCCAACATCAGTTTACGAAAGTTTTCTGCTTGCGCTTCGGCTTTCGATTCAAATTTAATTTGTGTGAGTTTGCTAACGCCATCAACTAGATCGGCGACTTCTTCATTAAACTTTTTCGCTAGTTGGTCTTTGGCATAATCTGTATCTTCAATTACATCATGAAGAATAGCTGCCATGATGGTATTACGGTCCATTTTTAAACCGGCGAGAATTCGGGCAACTGCGAGAGGATGATAAATATAAGGCTCGCCGCTCAATCTTTTTTGGCCTTCATGAGCTTCAGCGCCAAACAAATAAGCCTGATAAACTTCTTGAACCTGATCTTTATCGAGATAGGTTTCAAGCATTGAGCATAGATCACTGATCAAAAACATGGTCTGCGTTGGTGTTCCTAATAACGTTTACAGCAAGACATTGGATAGTTTAATTATCCAGTGTCGGAAGTAATATATTGAAAGTTTTAGACCTCAATTCTCACGGTTTTATGTCAGTTTCGTTGGAATTACCGAAACTACATAAGCTACGAATTCAAAACCTTAAGTGATTTTTCGTGCCCCGGAGAATGGTCGGGAAAGACAACTATAGGGAAGGGTGTGTTCTGACGCAACTGTTTCGTTGCGTCAGAAGGAAATGCTTAGATGTTTTCTGAAGGTTGTTGCTGTTCTTCTATGCTGTCGATGGTTTCTTCTTCGACAACTTCAGGTTTGGGTGTAACGTTTTCTTTGGTGATCAGTCCTTCAGCAATTTCTCGGAGTGCAACAACAGTGGGTTTGTCGTTTTCCCAGTCAACCAAAGGTTCTTGGCCATTTGCCAGTTGTCTGGCTCTTTTGGTTGCCAGCAGCACGAGGTTGAATCGGTTGTCTACATTTTCCAAACAATCTTCTACAGTGATACGCGCCATTGTGACTCCTAATATGATCCCGGGTAACCGCTAATTATAGCGTCTGTTGGGCTTTATTCCAATAGTTCCTTAATGAGTTGCTGTTGTTTGTGACGTTGTACATCAATTTTAAGGCGCTGGCTGCTGAAAATTGATTTTAAATCTTGCAAGGCCGCATCAAATTGATCATTTATCACTATAAAATCAGCTTCAAAACAATGTGACATCTCAATAATTGCTTCTTGAGTGCGTCGTGCAATGACTTCTTCACTATCTTGGGCTCGATTGCGTAAACGCTCCAGTAGTGCGGCTTTTGAAGGCGGTAAAATAAAAATGCTGATTGCGTTGGGGAGCAATCGTTTGACCTGTTGCGCGCCTTGCCAATCTATTTCCAGAATAATATCGATGCCTTTATCAAGCTGCTGGTTTAACCAGGCTTGAGAAGTGCCGTAATGGTTGCCAAATACTTCAGCAAATTCTAGAAAATCCCCTGCATCACGCATGCTGAAGAAAGTTTCCACATCGACAAAATGATAGTCCTTAGCATTTTCTTCTCCCGGGCGCGCAGGGCGTGTGGTATGGGAGATTGAAGTTTGAATATCGCTGACGCTTTGAGCCAACGCTTTAACCAGACTTGTTTTACCCGCACCGGATGGGGCGGAAACGATAAACAAATTGCCTTTAGTCATTTGTCATCAAATCCTTTTCGGTTTTATTTGTTGCTGAAGGCATCTAGCAATTTCGCTAATGCCTGGCCGCGATGGCTAATTTGGTTTTTGGTTTCGACGGGCAACTCCGCTGAAGTGCAATTATAGTCTGGTACATAAAACAGTGGGTCATAGCCGAAACCTTGGCTACCAGATGCCTGTTCAGTTATAAAGCCTTCCCAGCTGCCTTGGCATACCAGAGGCGTTGGGTCTTTTTCATGTTTGAGATAAACAATCACACATTGAAAACGTGCTGTGCGTTGGGACTGTTCTACGCCTTTTAACAATTGCAGTAGTTTTTGGTTGTTTTCGGTGTTGCTGGCATTGCTTCCTGCAAATCTTGAGGAATAAATGCCGGGCTGGCCATTCAAGTAATCAACTACAATACCGGAATCATCCGCGACCGCAGGTAGTCCGGTATGTTTGCAGGCATTGCGCGCTTTGATTATGGCATTTTCGATAAAGGTCAGCCCGGTTTCTTCTGCTTCAGGCACTGAGAAGTCAGACTGGGGGCATATGATGAATGCCGTATTTGCCAGAATCGCCTGCATTTCGCGAACTTTACCGGCATTACCGGTGGCCAGCACAATCTTTTGACTCATTAGCTATCCAATGCAGCTTTTTGAGCTTCAATCAATTGGCTAATACCGCTTTTTGCTAATTCCAGCATGCTGTTGAGCTCTTCCACTGAAAAACATTCGCCTTCTGCCGTGCCCTGAACTTCGATGAATTTACCTTCATCGTTCATGACAACATTCATATCTGTTTCGGCTGTGGAATCTTCGGGGTAATCCAGATCGAGAATGGGTGTATTTTTGTATATACCCACCGACACTGACGCTACTTCGTGTTTGATGGCGGCTTTAATCGAGGGATCTTTTTGGGCAATGTGGTTAATTGCATCAACCAGCGCTACAAAACCACCTGTTATTGAAGCGGTTCTTGTGCCGCCATCAGCCTGGATAACATCACAATCAACGGTTATGGTTCTTTCACCCAACTTTGCTAAATCAATGACGGCTCGAAGTGAGCGGCCAATCAATCGTTGAATTTCCATGGTTCGTCCGCCCTGTTTACCCCGTGCGGCTTCACGCCCCATACGTTCATTGGTAGAACGGGGTAACATGCCATATTCTGCGGTAATCCAGCCCTTACCCTCACCTTTTAAAAAACGGGGCACTCTTTCTTCAATGGTGGCGTTACAAAGAACTTTGGTGTCACCAAACTCCACCAACACTGAGCCTTCAGCATGTTTGGTGTAATGACGTGTGATAACAATATTTCTGAGTTGATCCGGATTTCTACCGCTGGGACGCATAATTCCTAACCTTTTTTTGATACCTAATGTGGCGGGGATTATACGCAGCTTTTTCAGGCAGGGCGAGTGGTGATTATTGCTTATGTATTGTTGCTTTTAGGTAAAACTTCAATAAAATCATCAACATTCTGAGGGCGTTTTTTTATTTCCAATGCCATGGCCCAATCAATGGCGGATAAGAATTCCTTGGAATATTTTTCTTTAAAAACCGCTTTTGCAGGTGGCATGGAATTATTTTTCACCCTCTCTTTAGCTGGTGGCGGGGGTTTCGCTTCCATGCAGGCGCGTAGGGAAGCGCCAATGGCGTATAAATCTGACCATGGCCCGAGTTTGGCATTTCTTTTGGATTGCTCCGGTGGGGAAAAACCATGTGAAACTACAGGAAAAAGTCGGCTACCTGCGGAGAGCATCAATTTATGTACTGCTCCAAAATCCAGTAATATGGGAGACAGATTTTCTCTGAGATAAATATTACCTGGTTTGATATCCAAATGTAGTAAACCCATTTCATGCACTGCCTTCAATCCTTCCAGCACGGGTAGAAACACTGACAAGAGAAATTTTTCACTGCGTTGCTTGCCATGTTTTTTTAGATAAGCTTGCAGACTTATCCCTTTTTGATAAGGCATGATGCTGTATATGGTGCCATGTGCTTGCTGAAAACCGAGAATATTAACGATATTGGGATGATCCAACGCAGCAAGAATGCTGGCTTCCTGAAAAAACAGTTTTCTACCTTGTTTAAAATATTTCTGGGTGGATTCGTCTTTGGCGATAACATTCATTGCCAGATCACGTTTAGCCAGTTTGGCAGGAAAATATTCTTTAATCACCACTCTTTCATTATTTTCTGTGTCAGAACCCAGATAAACTACGCTAAATCCACCACCGCCCAGCACACTTTCGATTTGAAAATGTGATAGAAAAGTGCCGCTTGGTAGATAGTCTGCTGTTTTTGCCATAGTATTGTGTAAGTAGTTGAAAGCACAGATAATGAAATTAATTAGCTAGGTATCTATGTATCGCCAGTTTGTAGTGATTTATTGAGGACAGAAAATGATTAAAAGCATGACTGCATTTGCCAGGGAAGAAAGCAAGCAGGATTTTGGAGTGGTGATTTGGGAAGTCCGTTCGGTTAATCACCGATACCTTGAGCCTTATATTCGATTGCCGGAAGATTTTAAATCTTTGGAAGGCGATGTGCGCGATTGCCTGAAACAACAGCTGCATCGCGGCAAAGTGGAATGCATCATGAGCTTTAATGCTTCACTTGATCAGTCTTGCAATATGGTTATCAATACCACGTTGGTAAGGCAATTATCTGATTTGTGTACCGAAGTAAAATCCGCGTTTAATTCGCTAAACGATATGACGAGTTTGGATGTACTGAAATGGCCCGGTGTGCTTGAGGCACCTGAAACTGATATTGACACCGTTTCATCTGTTGCCATCGAGACATTACAAAAAGCGTTGTCAGAACTTGTTGTCACCCGGGCTCGTGAAGGCGAAAAGCTCGCATCATTGCTAGATGAGCGTTTGCAAGCCATGCGAGTAATCGTATCGCAGGTGCGCGAACGGATGCCGGAAATATTGGCCGCTGTACGTCAGCGATTGTTAAGCCGTTTCGAAGAACTCAGTGTGCAGTTGGATAATGATCGGCTGGAGCAGGAAATGGTGCTTATTACCCAGAAATCCGATGTGGATGAAGAATTAACACGACTCGAAACACATTTACATGAGGTTGAGCGAATTCTAAAAGACAAATCCAGCAAACCGGTTGGTCGACGCCTGGATTTTCTCATGCAAGAATTGAATCGTGAAGCTAACACATTGTGTTCAAAATCCATGGACGCTGAAACAACTAAAGCTGGAATTGATCTTAAAGTTTATATCGAGCAAATGCGCGAGCAAGTGCAAAATATTGAATAGTGAACAAACTTCAAATGCGATAACTAATCGTATGTGAAATACATATTAGTGCTGATGTTATTTTCTTCAGTTAAAAATTGTGATCTGTTTGCCGCATTTTTTTAAACCCAATTACCTCGGCCGCCGATAAGCAAAAAGATATGGTCTGGAATATTTATCAGACTTATATCGATTTGGCGAATCGGATGGTTAGAGTGGAAATCCAGCAATACATACCCAAAGATGAAGAGCTTTCTCAGGCATGGGCGCGCGTTATTATCAGCGCGGTCCTCGTTATTGGGCTTTCGGTGTATGCTTATTGGCAAAATCTGGAAAATTCCACTATTCCAATCATATTCGGATATTGGACTTTTGCTGTTGCTTGGTGGGTTTTTGTTAAATTAAAGCCCAATCAGTATCTGTTTCGCAGATATATTCCGATATTTACCGATATTGGAATCATATCTTTTGGCATGTTCAATATGGGTGAGTTTGGCGCTTTTGTTTATCCATTGTATCTTTGGGTGATTGTTGGTAATGGAATTCGGTTTGGCCAGAAACCATTATTTGTTGCATTGACGTTAGCTGTTATCAGTTTTTCAAGTCTACTGGTTTCCACAGATTATTGGTTAAGTAATAAAAGTGTGGGTGCGGGATTGCTGATTGGTATTGTTATTCTGCCCCTGTTTTATGCCGGTTTAATTCGTAGATTGCACACTCTAAACCGGCAGCTGCTTATTGAGCTTGATCGTTCCCACTACGCCGCCACACACGATGGTATGACATCGTTGTTAAATCGAAATAGTTTTGTACAAAAGTTGGAAGAAGAAATTCGGCGATCAAAACGTTACGGACAGTTGTTTTCGGTTTTTTATATTGATTTGGATAATTTTAAATATATCAACGATAACTATGGGCATTTGCAAGGCGATGATGTTATTGTCACGATTGCGAGTCGGCTTAAGAGCTCAATACGTTCCACTGATATGGCTGCACGTATGGGTGGTGATGAATTCGCATTAATTTTATTGTCTATGAATAATGAAGAAGATATTGATCGATTTGCTAATAAGTTATTGACCATTATTTTAGAGCCTATTGATATTTGTGGTTATCAATTTAAGCCTTCCGCTAGTTTGGGTGCCAGTCGATTTCCAGCAAGTGGTGATTCAGTTGAGTTGCTAATTAGAGCAGCTGACGCGGCGATGTATATTTCAAAGAGTAAAGGTAAGAATAGCTTTACTTTGGATGTGACTAAAGAAAAATAGACATCAGGATTGAACGTAATATTAATTTATTAGGGGCTATCTGGAAGGCATTGTTCCAGAATATGGTTCAAAAAGGCTCGGCCCTTTTCTGTTGTTTTAATTTGTTGTGATTGATCATTCCAGTCGACCAATTCCTGCTTTAAGGATGATGCCAATTGCTGCTTAAGCATGTCAGTCTTCAAGCCTGTGTGATCCAGGTAAGTTTGTAGATTAAACCCTTCATTAAGTCTCAGTGCATTCATTAGAAATTCAAACACTAATTCTTTGTTTGTTACTTCGCGGTACCCGGAAATAGCACTTTCATTCACAGCATCCAGATAAGCTTGTGGGTGTTTGTGTTTCCAGTAACGCGTGATGGACTGTTTGCTGCCATCCGATATTTTCGCATGTGCACCGGCACCAATACCCAAGTAATCACCAAACTGCCAATAATTTGCATTGTGACGACATTGATTTTTATTTTTCGCATAAGCGGAGACTTCATATTGCTGATAACCAGCTAACGCTAATTTGTTTTTACCAAAATCAAAAATTTCCCAGGCCGCATCTTCACCCGGTACAACCGGTGGTTGATGATGAAATGCTGTGTTGGGTTCAATGGTTAATTGATAATAAGAAATATGTGTGGGTTGTAACGCGATGGCAGTTTCAATATCACTTGCAGCTTGTTCCAAGGTTTGCTCAGGTAATGCGAACATTAAATCCAGGTTTATGTTTTCAAAATCAGCATTTTTCGCCATTGTTATCGCGTTTGCAGCAGTTTCTGCGTTATGAATGCGGCTAAGTTTTTGTAGATGTGTATCGTTGAAGCTTTGCGCGCCGAAAGAAACCCGATTAATGCCTGCTTCGCGAAAGCCTTTTAATCGCTTATTTTCGATGGTGCCTGGATTAGCTTCCATGGTGATTTCAATGTTCGATGACAAAGGAATACGCGCGCGAATGCCGGACAGCAAAGTATCCATAGCTTCTGGTGAAAATAAACTGGGAGTACCACCACCCATGAAAATGGTATTTACTTTTCTTCCCCATACCAGTGGCAAGTCGTTTTCCAGGTCTTTTAACAATGCATTGATGTAGTCGTTTTCGGGTACGCCTTGCTGAACTTTATGTGAGTTGAAATCACAATACGGGCATTTTTGTACGCACCAGGGAAAGTGTATGTAAAGCGATAAAGGTGGGAGTTTGGTTAAATTTATCATAACTGAAAAAGAAAAGCCCCGCATAAAGAGCGGGGCTTTTTTAAAGCTTTGGAAGCTTGGGCTTACATCATACCGCCCATGCCACCCATGCCGCCCATGCCACCCATATCAGGCATGCCAGCAGGAGCTGCTGCTTCATCTTGTGGGATGTCAGCAACCATGGCTTCAGTGGTAATCATTAAACCAGCAACAGATGCCGCATTTTGTAATGCAGAACGTGTTACTTTAGTTGGATCAAGAATACCCATTTCAACCATGTCGCCATATTCTTCAGTACCAGCATTGAAACCGAAGTTGCCTTGGCCTTCTGCAACTTTGTTCAGGATAACCGAAGCTTCACCACCAGCGTTGGATACGATTTGACGTAATGGTTCTTCCATTGCGCGACGTGCGATGCCGATACCAACGTCTTGATCGTGGTTTTCACCTTTTAGATCATCCAGCGCTTTTTCGGCACGAACCAGTGCAACACCGCCACCAGGAACAACACCTTCTTCAACTGCCGCGCGAGTTGCGTGCAACGCGTCTTCAACACGTGCTTTCTTCTCTTTCATTTCAACTTCAGTAGCAGCACCAACTTTGATTACTGCAACACCGCCTGCCAGTTTGGCAACGCGCTCTTGCAATTTTTCTTTGTCGTAATCAGAAGAAGCTTCTTCGATTTGTGTGCGGATTTGATTAACGCGAGCTTCGATGTCAGTGTGATTGCCAGCACCGTCGATAACAGTTGTAGTTTCTTTGGTGATAACAATTTTCTTAGCAGTACCCATGTCTTCCAACGTGGCTTTCTCTAAAGTCATGCCGATTTCGTCAGAGATAACGTTGGCGCCAGTTAAAATTGCGATATCTTGCAACATGGCTTTACGACGATCACCAAAACCAGGTGCTTTAACAGCTGCAACTTTAACGATGCCACGAATGCTGTTAACAACCAATGTTGCCAAAGCTTCGCCGTCAACATCTTCAGCGATGATCAATAAAGGTTTGCCTGCTTTAGCTACGCCTTCCAGTACTGGAAGCATGTCGCGGATGTTAGAAATTTTCTTGTCGTGCAACAGGATGAAAGGATCATCAAGTTCTGCACTCATGTTGTTTTGGTTGGTTACGAAGTAAGGAGACAGGTAACCACGATCGAATTGCATACCTTCAACGATATCCAGTTCGTTTTCTAGACCTGAACCTTCTTCAACAGTGATAACGCCTTCTTTACCTACTTTACCCATGGCTTCAGCAATGATGCCACCGATGTTAGTGTCAGAGTTCGCAGAAATAGTACCAACCTGTGCGATGGCGTTATCGTCTGCGCAAGGCTTGGACATATCTTTTAATTGAGAAACTGCAGCAATAACTGCTTTATCGATGCCGCGTTTCAGATCCATTGGATTCATGCCGGCAGCAACAGCTTTCATGCCTTCAGTTACGATGGATTGAGCCAGAACTGTTGCAGTTGTAGTACCGTCACCAGCGATATCAGAAGTTTGTGAAGAAACTTCTTTAACCATTTGTGCGCCCATGTTTTCGAATTTGTCATCCAATTCGATTTCTTTTGCTACTGAAACACCGTCTTTAGTGATGGTTGGTGCGCCGAAGCTTTTGTCTAAGACAACGTTACGACCTTTAGGGCCTAAAGTGACTTTAACTGCGTTTGCAAGAATGTTAACGCCTTTCATCATTCGCTGACGTGCTTCGTTGCCGAAGTATACTTCTTTAGCTGACATAAGTTTTTACCTCTAGATGTTTGTTCTTTAATCTGGTTTTGCTGGAGAATTAGCCAACGATTGCTAGAAGATCATCTTCTCGCATAACTAATAATTCTTGGCCTTCAACTTTTACAGTTGTACCGGCGTATTTGCCAAACAGGACTTTGTCGCCAACTTTTACATCCAATGCACGAGTGTCACCGTTATCTAATGGCTTACCGTTACCGACGGCAATGACTTCGCCTTGCTCAGGTTTTTCAGTTGCAGCATCAGGAATAACGATACCACCAGGTGAAGTGCGCTCTTCTTCAACGCGTCGAACAATTACACGATCGTGTAATGGGCGAATGTTCATAAGAATTAATCTCCTCATTAATTGTTAAGCATAGTTGCCAGTTAAACTGGTCGTAATTTATTGAGTGTGTTTAGAAAAAAACGATATTTTTTAGCACTCGGGTCTTATGAGTGCTAATAATAGGGTCGAATTATTGAGAGTCAAGGGTGGCCAAGGGAAAAAATCAAAAAAAAGATGAAAAGCTATTTATCATCTTTTTTGTATTCGCCTTCAATCACGATATGCTCGCTGCGAGACTCTTTATGTGATTGAAAATCTGGGCTTTCATAGGTTCTGTTCTGTTGTTGCATGGTGTGCATGATATTGGAATTCTTCAGCGCCCAAACAATAAAAGCGCGTCGCAAAGTCGGTATCAGCGCAGCAAACCCTAGAATATCAGTGAAAAACCCTGGCGTTAGCAGTAATGCACCGGCAATTAACAATACCAGCCCTTCCATCATTTCGATGGCGGGTAGTTCTCCCCGTTGCAGATTGCTTTGCACCCGGTTGAATGTGGAAATGCCTTGCATGCGCAATAGCCAAGCGCCCAAAACGGCGGTACCGATGATGGCTAAAATGGTCGGGATTGCACCAATTAAACTACCAACCTTGATGAGTAGATATATTTCAAATATCGGAATGGCAATAAATAGCAGCAGTAAGAGTTTAAATGGATTCATGATCTCGATTTTATGTAATAAATTGCTTTGCTTGCAGACTATTTTGTATGCAATCCCTTGGATGTTACCGGCTTTCAATAAGGTTGCGGAAAATTGATTGATGCCTGTAATATGCAAAACATTTGTTGTTAGACGATATATAAAAAGTAGGTTGCTACAATTTAATGTAAGGCTTTTTTATGCAAAATCAAGAAGAATATTTGCTGACGATCACAACTTGTCCAGATGAGAAAAGTTCAAAAGCGTTGGCAAAAAAGCTGGTGGAAAACAAACTGGCAGCTTGTGTCAATGTATTGCCGGGCGTTACGTCTATTTATGAGTGGAAAGAGGAGATGCAGGTAGGCAGTGAATGTATCCTTTTCGTTAAAACCCATAAAAGTCGCTATCCTGAGTTGCAGAAGATGATTGGCGACTCTCACCCTTATGAACTTCCGGAAGTGATCGCAGTCCCTATATCCGAAGCACTGCCTGAATATCTGTCCTGGATTAGCAACGTTGTAGAGGCCCCATGAACCGCCTGATTATCACTCTATTAAGTACATTTTTTCTTTTTTCTAACGCCTGGGCGCTATTTGAAGAAGATGAGCCGCTCATGCCGAAGGAGGCTTTTAAGCTAAAGGCCTATGCACTTGATGCAAATACCATTAGAGCTGAATGGGTAATTGCTGAGGGTTATTATCTATATAAAGAAAAATTCAAATTCTCGACTGATTCAAAAGGTGTCACTTTAGGTGAACCGAATTATCCAAAAGGCAAAATCAAGGAAGACGAGTTTTTTGGCAAGGTAGAAAGTTACCGCAAGAAAGTGAGTATTGATATTCCCATCACTCGCGCTGCGGATTCTGATCAAGAGCTACTATTAAAAACGGTTTCTCAGGGCTGTGCTGATATTGGTGTTTGTTATCCGCCACAAAAAGAGGATGTGAGTTTTTCCTTAATTCCCATGGATGAAAGTGCTGCGCCTATTGCTCATAAAGCCGAAAGCAGTGTTTCCATTCTTAGTCAGCTAAGCAAAAGCCTGGGGTTGGCTGACGATGCACAAGAAGAGTTTTTACCTGTAGATAAAGCTTTTGCATTTAGTGCAGAAGTCATCAATGGCAATTCCATTCTGGCGTATTGGGAAGTGGCAGATGGCTATTATTTGTATCGCGACAAATTCGAATTTTCACTTGTTCAAGGTGATGGAGTGACGTTAAAGCCGGCAATCTTTCCAGAAGGGAAAGAGATTTTTGATGATTTGTTCGGCAACATGGTGGTTTATTACGGTGAGGCGGCAGTAAAAATTCCTCTAGACCGAGCAAATACTTCTGCCACAGACATCATTTTACGCGCTAAATACCAAGGTTGTGCTGATGCAGGATTTTGTTATCCGCCAGAAGTTAGAACCATGGCTTTGTCCCTACCTGTAGGAAACGCACAGGCTGCTGTAATAAGCGAATCGTCCACACTTGCTGCTTCGCCGTCACAGGTGCTTTCTGAGCAGGACAGTATTGCTAATTCGCTGGCGACAGAATCTTTGATTGGTGTGGTTTTATCCTTTTTTGGATTTGGTTTGTTGCTCGCCTTTACGCCCTGCGTGTTCCCCATGATTCCGATTTTATCCAGCATAATTGTGGGCCAGGGCCCGGAAGTTACTACACGTAAGGCGTTGAGCATGTCTGTGGTTTATGTATTAGCTATGGCCTTAACCTATACCGTTGCTGGTGTGATCGCTGGATTGTTTGGTTCAAACCTGCAAGCTGCGTTTCAAACACCCTGGGTGCTAATCACCTTCAGTATTGTTTTTGTTTTGCTGTCCCTATCCATGTTTGGATTTTATGAATTGCAGTTGCCCTCGTCCTGGCAAAGTAAATTAACCGAGATCAGTAACAGTCAAAAGGGTGGCACCATGGCAGGTGTTGCTATTATGGGCTTCTTATCTGCCCTGATTGTTGGCCCTTGTGTGGCGGCGCCATTAATGGGTGCACTGATATATATCGGCCAGACCGGGGATGCCGTACTCGGCGGGATTGCCCTGTTTGCCTTAAGCATGGGTATGGGGGCGCCACTAATTGCCATCGGTGCTTCAGCTGGAAAATTACTGCCCAGAGCAGGCTCCTGGATGGATGCCATCAAAGCGGTATTTGGCGTGCTCTTACTGGCGGTTGCCATCTGGATGCTGGAGCGTGTAATTCCACCCGCAGTGGCCTTGTTCTTCTGGGCGTTGCTACTGATAGTTTCCGGTATTTTCATGGGAGCGTTAACGCATTTAGACGCAACAGTCAGTGGCTGGCTCAAGCTTTGGAAAGGCGTTGGCTTGGTGTTGGTAATTTACGGCGGTTTAATGTTGATTGGTGTGGCAAGTAATTCATCTGATCCATTGCAGCCATTACGTGGTTTATCGTTCGGCGGTAGTGGCGGTGCTGCAGGTGTGGCACAACAGAAGGTGGAGTTTAAAAAGATCAAATCGGTGGAAGATTTAGATCGGGAACTCAGCCTTGCGGCTGCGCAGAATAAAGCGGTGATGCTGGATTTTTATGCGGACTGGTGTATTTCTTGTAAAGAAATGGAGCGTTATACCTTTTCTGACGCAACTGTTATCAATGAAATGTCAAAAGGTGTATTGTTAAAAGCGGATGTAACAGCTAATGATGATATTGATAAAGCCTTACTGAAAAGATTCCGCTTGATTGGTCCACCGTCCATGATTTTTTGGGATAAGAAAGGTGAGGAGTTAACCCACATGCGTTTGGTTGGTTTTATGGAAGCTGATAAATTTGCCGCGCATGTCAAACAGGCATTTAATTAATGAATACCACAACACTGATACGTAACGGATTAGCAGGCGTCGCGTTAGTTGCTGCATTTTTCGCTGGCAATTATGTGATGAAGTTATATCAGGAAACTACGCCAGCGGCCAAAGAAGCAAAAGCCATGGAAACACAATACCGGCCTGGCTTTGAATTGGCTGATCTTGATGGTGAATTACGCAACATGAATGAATGGAATGGGCAGGTGGTCGTGGTTAACTTTTGGGCAACCTGGTGTCCTCCTTGTCGAAAGGAAATGCCGGCGTTTATTGAACTACAAGAAAACTACGGTACCCAAGGATTACAATTTGTAGGAATAGCGCTGGATGAAACCTCAAAAGTTCAGGATTTTATCGATACAATAGGTGTTGATTATCCTATTCTTGTTGGTGGTAACGATGCAATAAAAGTGTCCGATGATTATGGTAATCGTTTGGGTGCTTTACCATACACAGCAGTAATTAATCGCGAAGGTACTATTGTAAAAACCTATCGCGGTGAAGTCTCAAAAAACTCTGTTGAAAAAGTAATCACAAAACTACTTTAAGTTCCTAGCCAAGAAGTAATTGCAGGAAAAATACAATAACACGCATCTATTTGCTTCGATTGTCGGTAAATGGCTGGACATCTTTCATCATCTCGGGCAGAATTCACGCATAGAATTTTTCTTCTGCGATTGAAATAACCGATTACAGGTCTATGGCCAAATTATTAGTACTAAATGGTCCTAATTTAAATTTGCTGGGCGAGAGAGAGCCTGGACATTATGGCAAGCAAAGTTTGGCTGCCATAAATCAGAATCTTTCGGATTTAGCAAATGAATTGGGTCATACCCTGGAAAGCTTCCAAAGTAATGCGGAACACGAACTGATAAATAAAGTTCATCAGGCGAAAACAGATCATGTGGATTTTATTATCATAAATCCCGCCGCGTTTACTCACACCAGCGTTGCATTGAGGGATGCAATTTCTGCCGTAAAAATTCCGTTTATTGAAGTACATTTATCTAATGTGCATGCAAGAGAAGCATTTAGACATCATTCGTATTTTTCAGATATCGCAGAAGGCGTAATTTGTGGATTGGGTGCAGTCGGATATGAGCTGGCACTCAAAGCAGCAGTTAATTTACTGGATATGAGGACATAGTCTTGGCAATGGACATTCGTAAGATCAAAAAGCTTATCGAGCTAATTGAGGAGTCAGGTGTAGCTGAAATTGAAATTCATGAAGGCGAGGAATCTGTGCGCATCAGTCGTTACAGTCAAAATGCACCTGTGGCACAAGCACCGATAGCTGCACCTGCTATGCCTGCAGCAGTGCCTGCTGCGGCACCGGCTGCAATCGCAGAAACAGAGACAGCACCTGTTATTTCTGGTCACCAGGTAACCTCACCGATGGTTGGTACTTTTTACCGTGCGCCTTCACCAGGGGCCAAAGTATTTGTTGAAATTGGTCAACGAGTCAACGTGGGCGATACCTTATGCATTATTGAGGCAATGAAAATTCTTAATCAGATTGAAGCTGACAAAGCCGGCGTGGTTGTTGATATTCCGGCGGAAAATGGACAGCCCGTTGAATATGGGGAAACGCTGTTCGTTATTGAGTAACTATTGCGTTAGCAACTAGTTTTACTGTTATATAAATCGATTAATAAGTTAATAAATATTCCATGTTAAACAAAATAGTTATTGCCAATCGGGGTGAAATCGCATTACGTATACTGCGAGCTTGCCGTGAAGTAGGGATTAAAACCGTCGCTGTGCATTCTTCCGCAGACCGTGATTTAAAGCACGTACGCTTTGCTGATGAGTCTGTTTGTATTGGTGCACCGCCTTCCAGTGAAAGTTATTTAAATGTGCCTGCGATTATCAGTGCAGCAGAAATTACTGATGCTGTGGGTATCCATCCGGGTTATGGCTTTTTATCCGAAAATGCAGATTTTGCAGAAAGGGTGGAAAGCAGTGGATTTGTTTTCATTGGGCCAAAACCAGAAACCATCAGATTAATGGGTGACAAAGTTTCTGCTATCAAAGCCATGAAGGAATCCGGTGTACCCTGTGTACCAGGTTCTGGTGGACCTTTGGGTGATGATGCTGATGAGAATATGCGCATTGCGCGAGATATTGGTTATCCCATTATCATAAAAGCTGCCGCTGGCGGCGGTGGTCGTGGTATGCGTGTGGTGCGTAGTGAGGCAGCTTTGCTGAATGCAATTTCGCTGACCAAGTCAGAAGCGCAAGCGGCATTCGGCAGCGATATTGTCTATATGGAAAAATTCCTGGAAAATCCACGCCATATTGAATTTCAAATACTAGCCGATACGCACGGAAATGCAATTCACCTCGGTGAGCGCGATTGTTCCATGCAGCGACGCCATCAAAAAGTGATTGAAGAAGCACCAGCGCCAGGCATCACTGATGAGATGCGTTCACGAATGGGTGAGCGGTGTGCGGAAGCTTGCCGTACTATAGGTTATCGCGGTGCGGGTACATTTGAGTTTCTCTATGAAAACGGAGAGTTCTATTTCATTGAAATGAACACGCGTTTACAGGTTGAGCATCCGGTAACAGAAATGGTTACGGGAGTGGATTTAGTCATCGAGCAGCTAAGAGTTGCAGCAGGTGAGCCTTTATCTTTCAAGCAGGAAGATATCAAGCTCAGTGGTCATTCCGTTGAGTGTCGTATTAATGCGGAAGACGCTAAAACATTTATGCCATCACCGGGTAAGATTACCCATTTTCATCCGCCGGGTGGCCCTGGTATTCGACTGGAATCACATATTTATAATGGTTATGTGGTGCCGCCTTATTACGATTCCATGATTGGCAAGTTAATCGCCTACGGAAATACGCGAGAAAGCGCCATCGCCCGAATGCGCACCGCATTGAGTGAGTTGGTGGTGGACGGCATAAACACGAATATTGGTTTGCACGAAGATATTGTTCGGGATGCTGGATTCATCACCGGAGAAACCAATATTCATTACCTTGAGAAAAAACTCGAGAGTTAATGCCTGATTGACATGTGCCACGGCTCTTTCCATATCGCTTGTGCATTAAGTGTGTTCACCCAGCTTTTTGTGCAAGTTATTTTCTAAATAAGTTGCAGCATCTGTACTGTTAATCATCAGTTCTACAATAACAATCGGATTTCGGTCAGGTATTATGGCTTGGAAGCAAATTTCATTTATTACAAGTAGCGCATTGGCCGAGTCTTTGTCAGATCTGCTGCATGAGAATGGCGCAGTGTCAGTCACTTTGAAAGAGAGCGGTGAAGATAAAATCTACGAGCCGGATATCGGTACCACGCCTTTATGGCGTCAAACGGGTGTAGATGCCTTATTTGAAGAAGATGTTTCAATCGAGGCAGTAATTGATCTACTCAAGCAAAATTTCAATTCCAATGAGTTCCCCGAATTTAAAGTCACCGATGTAGAAGATAAAGAATGGGAGCGGGTTTGGCTTGATGAATTTAAGCCTATGCAGTTTGGTGAGCAGTTATGGATAATTCCCAGCGCCTACGAACCGGTCGATTCTGAGGCGATCAATATTTATCTTGATCCTGGATTAGCTTTTGGTACAGGCACCCATGCCACAACAGCATCATGTTTGCGCTGGATAGATAAGTATAAGGCAAATGTTGATTGTGTTATCGACTACGGCTGTGGCTCGGGTGTTTTGGCGATTGCAGCTGCTAAAATGGGCGCCAAGGAAGTGCATGCGGTAGACATTGATCCGCAAGCGCTGGACGCTACTCTGGCCAACGCAATTAAGAATTCCGTCGAAAACAAGATAAAAGTGTACTTGCCCGATCAATTTAAAGTAAAAGCGGCCGATTTATTGCTTGCAAATATTCTGGCAAATCCTTTAATGGATCTGGCAGAAAGTTTTGCAGATATGACAAGACAAGGTGGCACAATTGTCTTGTCGGGTATTTTACGCGAGCAGGCGCAATCGGTTCTGGAAAAATATCAGAGCCATTTCACGATGAATGAGCCGGAATACCAGGATGATTGGGTATTGTTATCGGGAATAAAAGCCTAATCAGAGTAATTTTTTGATGAGATAGTAAAATTCTGGTTTGATTGACAGGAAGTGCCAAAAAAATGTTGTGTTTAAAATATATTATTATGTCTATTAATCAATTGATTAAAATGGTTTAAATACGATTTGATAAATAAATTAATGTCGCTGTGTTTTTCTCATATGGATTAACGTATGTACACGGAATGTCCTGGTTGTCATACCTACTTTAAAGTTACTCCCGCCCAGCTCAAGATAGCTGAGGGCAAGGTGCGTTGCGGAAACTGCAATGAAGTTTTCAATGCAATCGGCAGCCTGGTTGAAGTGGTTCCACCTCTCGCATCCTCATCTCAATCCAGCTCTGATAAGGATCAGCCCGCTAGCGAGATGTTTTCCACGCCGGTTGATGTCATGGAGCAGCAAAGCACGATATCGGATGATAAACAGATCGATGAGGGTGATATGCCAATGTCGGCCATCGAGCCGGAATCACCCGAAGCAGAGCAGGAAGCGTCGCTGGCTTTGATGGAAGAAGAGCCGCAGACAATGGCTATTCAGTCACAACAGACTGAAGCCGAAGAAGCGAGTGATGATCTAGGTGCCATTAATAAGGATATTGATGAAGCGCTTGATGATCTTTTTTCAGAAGGCGATTTGAAATCGGAAGGTGTGGCCTCAGAAATATCAGCCATGGGTGACAGTAATAGTTCCGTAATAGGTATGTTCGACGAGCCTGAAGCAGCTGAGGCAAAAAAATCCGAAACTGTGGAAGAGCAGAGCTTTTCTGAAATTGACTTTGATGAAGCAAAGTCAACGCCCGTCAATAAAAAAGAGCCGGAATCTGACGCACTGAAATCTTCCAAGACAAGCGACCTCACAGAGCCGTCAGATTTTGATTTAGGTGATTCGTTTCTTGAAAGCCAGTCGGTAGAAATGGATACCGAAGAGTGGGAAAGTAAGGATCAGGTAGCGCCCGAACAACAAAAATCCAGAGCGTCAGAGAATTATGTCTTAGAGGAATTGCAGGAAAGCACCGGAGGCCAGTCTTCAGGCGTCCTGGCCAAAATTGGCTGGATACTATTAATCTTGGTTTTGCTATTGTTCCTGGTTACCCAGTTTGCTTATTTAAAACGAGAAGAGCTTGCCAAGTATGCTTCCGTACGCCCGGCGTTGGAAGTCATGTGTGGGGTGTTGAGTAATGTCATGAAATGTGATGTTCCCGATCCTCGAGATGTGAGTGCCATTGATTTTCTGGATCGAAACGTGGTGACGCATCCCAATGCCAAAAATGCGCTTCTCATTACATCTGTCATAAAAAGCAGCGCTGAGTTCAAACAAGCGTTTCCAGAACTGGAATTAACATTCTCCGATATAAATCAAAAAGTCATTGCGCGCCGTACATTCATTCCTGAAGAGTATCTGCCGAAAGAAGTAAACATTGCCGCAGGAATGAAACCAGGTGTGCCAGTGAAAATAATGTTAGAAATTGTTGACCCTGGAGAAGAAGCGGTTAATTTCGAATTCGATTTTAAATAATCCAAATAAGTAATTATTTTCGCGTTATTTTTTCAAAAGCCGACTTTAATAGTCGGCTTTTTTTATGACTGTTTGATAAAACACTGATGCGGGTAATTGAGCGTAATGCGTTTTTTAAATTACATGTCAACAAAAAAAATTTCAAAAATCGTACAAAATTTAGTTCCATAATAAATCTGAAATCGGTATTATTGATTTAGTTTCAGGTAACGTTAAGAATTAGTTAATATTGACAACGCTACAGATTGGGCCATATAAGCTGAAGAGTCGAGTACTATTGGCACCCATGGCAGGCATAACAGATAAACCTTTTCGGGATATTTGTCGAAGTTTTGGGGCAGGTCTGACAACCAGTGAAATGGTGACATCGGATGTGAATTTACGGGATTCTGCTAAATCGCAAGAACGGATGCAGTTTTCTGATGATGAGCAACCTCGTAGTGTACAAATTGTTGGTGCAGATGCTTATAAGTTAGCTGAAGCTGCGCGTCTGAATGTAAGCGCTGGTGCGCAATTAATTGATATAAATATGGGGTGTCCGGCAAAAAAAGTTTGTAACGTTGCAGCTGGTTCTGCATTGTTAAAAGACGAAAAGCTGGTTGCCAATATATTACAAACTGTCGTGAACGCCGTTGATGTTCCAGTAACATTAAAGATTCGTACAGGATGGGATGAGTTGAACCGTAATGGCGTGAGTATCGCGAAAATTGCGGAATCTGCTGGTATTGCAGCATTAGCAGTTCATGGAAGAACAAGAGAGTGTCGTTACAACGGTAATGCGGAATACGACACAATAACAAATATTAAATCTCAAGTTTCTATCCCCGTGATTGTCAATGGCGACATAATATCGGTGGAAAAAGCCAAGCATGTGCTAGATTTAACGAAAGCAAATGCTGTAATGATCGGTAGAGGTGCTCAGGGTAATCCATGGATTTTTCGCGAAATCAATGAATACTTGAAAACTGGTAAAAAGCTATCGAAACCAACATTAATAGAACGTCGAAATGTTGTATTAAAACACATAACAAATATGCATCTTTTTTATGGGGAGTATCGGGGAGTTCGAATAGCACGCAAACATATTAATTGGTATTGCAATGCTATCGAGGGGTATATTTCATTTAAAAGAGTCATTAACAAAATAGAAAACGCTAACGAACAATTGGCGTCTGTTAATCAATTTTTTCATCAAACTATAATTGAAGGGGAAAGAGCGGCATGACCGGTATTCCAGCTGAAAATATAATCGAACAAGAAAACTCACAACCACAATCTGTTCCAGGCACAACAACGTCAGGTATTCAAGAGTGTGTGCAGGAGGCAATGGAAACTTACTTTTCAAACCTTGATGGCCATGGCACAAATGACCTTTACCAAATGGTTGTTAGTGAAGTTGAACAACCTTTGTTACGTGTTGTATTAAAATATACTCGTGGCAATCAAACTCGCGCTGCCGAAATCTTGGGAATCAACCGCGGCACGTTGCGAAAGAAATTAAAAATGTACGACCTGGGTTAAGGTTTACCATTTTTACAAACTATTGGCCGAAAATCTTTTAGATTTTCGGCCTTTGTTATTTAGGCACAAAATTTCTTTTTCACACTTCTGTAAGGGTGTCTCCGGAAATAGATTTAACGCAGTCAGCGCGCTTTAAATCTATTTCCGGAGGTGCTCTTAATTACAAATAAATATATAGCGCTGTAGTATCGCGGCTTCACTTTCACTTTTCGGATTAGTTTTATAATGGTAAAAATCAAACGAGCTTTAATCAGTGTTTCTGACAAACAAGGTGTTCTGGAATTTTCCAAATTTCTTCAGGAACAGGATGTGGAAATTCTTTCAACTGGTGGAACTGCAAAACTACTGGCTGAAAATAATATTCCAGTGACAGAAATATCTGCTTATACCGGTTATCCGGAAATGATGGCTGGTAGAGTCAAGACGCTGAATCCAAAAGTGCATGGTGGTATTTTGGCACGTCGTGGTATAGACGAAGCAGTGATGGCGGAAAATGATATTTTACCCATTGATATGGTTGTGGTGAATTTATATCCATTTACACAAACCATCGAAAAATCAGATTGCACATTTGACATGGCCATTGAAAATATCGATATCGGTGGCCCAACCATGGTGCGCGCAGCAGCAAAAAACCACGCCTCGGTTGCGATTGTTGTAAACACTAATGACTATTCCACTGTTGTTGATGAAATGAAAGCCAGCAATGGATCCTTGAGTAAACAAACGCGTTTCGATTTAGCCGTAAAAGCGTTTGAGCACACAGCCGCTTATGATGGTGCTATTGCAAACTATTTGGGTGCAATTACCGAAAACAACGAAAAAGCGAAGTTTCCGCAAACGTTTAATCAACAATATCGAAAAGTACAAGACTTGCGTTATGGTGAAAATCCGCATCAGTCTGCTGCATTTTACGCGGATCACAATATTACTAATGCCAGCGTCAGTTCAGCAATACAAATTCAAGGTAAAGAATTATCCTTCAATAATATTGCAGATACCGATGCTGCGTTGGAGTGTGTTAAACAATTTTCAGAGCCTGCTTGTGTCATCGTGAAACATGCTAATCCGTGTGGGGTTGCTGTTGATGGCACACTATTGGGTGCTTATCAAAAAGCATTTACTACCGATCCCACCTCGGCGTTTGGTGGCATTATCGCATTCAACCAAAAATTGGATGCAGAAACAGCACAAAACATAATTGATAAACAATTTGTGGAAGTCATTATTGCGCCCGAAATTGATCAAGCAGCTATAATTGCATTGCAAGCAAAACAAAATGTGCGAGTGCTGGAATGTGGTTACTGGCAAAGTGCAACAACTACCGGATTTGACTTCAAACGCGTAAATGGCGGATTGCTTATTCAGGATCGAGATAATGGCGTTATTATGCCTGAAGAATTAAAAGTGGTTAGCAAGCGTCAGCCTAGTGAGCAAGAGTTGAATGATTTATTATTCGCATGGCGCGTTGGCAAGTTTGTTAAATCCAATGCCATAATCTATGCAAAAAATAATCAGACGATCGGTGTTGGTGCTGGGCAAATGAGCCGTGTTTATAGTGCAAAAATCGCAGGAATTAAAGCTGGAGATGAAGGTCTGGTTGTGAAAGGCTCTGTTATGGCCTCCGATGCATTCTTCCCGTTTAGAGATGGCATTGACGCAGCCGCTCAGGTGGGTATAACCGCCGTGGTTCAACCCGGTGGCTCTATGCGTGACCAGGAAGTCATCGATGCCGCTGACGAACATGGATTAGCGATGGTGTTTACTGGGATGCGACATTTTCGGCATTAATCAGCGCATAAAAAAGCCCGCAGTCGCGGGCTCTTTTGTTACTCACCTGTGGCGATTAAAATAAATCAAATGCGTACTTAACGCCAATGCTGGTGTTCAAGCCATTATACCGGTCATCTTCATGCGCAACTATAAAGCCAGATTCCAGATTGATTTTTAAATTGCTGGATAATGGTGTATCCACGTCAACGGATAAAAACATATTAAGCGCAGTGTCACCCACATACATAAGGTCCATGCCTGCGAATACATGTGAGCTATGCCCCATACTTTGCATTACACCTAAAGAACCCATAAACTCCTCATTACCATATCCCAGTTTTAAACGATAAACCATATTAACATTGACGAGTGAATCACGCTGATAGCTAAAATATAAAATTCTCGCACCGAGATCGCTATTCACGTTGGTCATAATCTGATTTATCGACCACATGTTTTTGCGTGGTGACTCCACTTCTTCAACTTTGTCACCGTTTTTAATCGTATATTTAGTCAGATCAAAAGTTTCTGAAATAGACAATTCACCTTTGGAGAAGTTGTCGAAAACTTCATTAACCTTTATGTGACCCACTGGTTGCCGAAATGCCTCTTTCTCATTAATTTTTTTAATTTCACGAAATACTGCGTAATACGACCCTTCTTCAACACCGACATTTTTTCCGATATTGATCGCAATTTTATTTTCTAGTACTGATAGAATTTTTCCTTCGAATTCACCCGGTGATTTTTCTTTAGTACGTTTAATCCATTGTTCAGTATCAATTGCAAGTTCACCAACAACAATTTCAGCTATTGAATATACTGCAGTTACTGCAGTTACTCGTACAATGCCGGTGGTGACTTCCAAGTTGCCGTACGAATTACCATCCTCATCTTCAATTTCATCGCCTTCCTCATAAACACGATACATATCACCGACTTTTACACCGGCGGTTTCTCCTAAGTCAAAATAAACCAGGCGTTTATCCTTTTTAATCACATGCCCAAGTTCAAGAAACTTGGTTTTCAATTTTAGCGGCATGCTGTATTCCATTTGCGCGAGAAATGCTTTTATATTTTTAACTTTAAAGTCTTCGCTCCAAAAAAATACGCTTTCGCCATTGTTGCGATAAATTTGGAATTTCAGTTCGCCCCGTTTTTTTTCTGTATCAAAAATCACATCGGCAACCCATGGAACGCCAGCTTTTCTTGCGGCAATAATTCTATCTTTAATTGGTTTGCTGGGCGCAGTTGATCCCTTTGGGCCCTTTTTAACTTTAAACTTTTGTAAGTCATTCAGGGCCTTTTTTACAATGACGCGAAAATCACTGCTTTGATTGGCATAATGACCATTCAGATAGGTGTAGACCACCAGATCTTCTTCAGCTGAAAAAACGGCGTTTGAACAAATAAGCAAAGTAAAAAAGACTAATGTGAGTAATGAATATTTGTTATGAACGTTACGGAAATAGGTTTGCGATGTTTCCTTCATTTTATCTTCCTGCGATAACTTATTTGGGCGGATGAGTCGCTGTAATGAGCGCATCAACCAGCGACTGATTTGGCTTTATTGTTTATCGACAGTAAAAAAAGGAGACTTTAGGTGAATTCAGATGTTTACGGTGCACAGGTGGGTAAGTCAGTAAACAGATGATAGTTGTGTCATTAATGTTTCAAATAGTAAGCGGAGGATTAACGTTAGCTTTTAAGTACTTCAATTTCTTCAGAAATCTCTAACCATTGCTCTTCTGCGTTGGCTAGTGCTTGTTTAATTTCAGTGTGCTGCTTAAGTAGTTGCTTGAGCTGTGCTTTATTTGCTTCCTCATAAAGTGTTGTATCATTTAGTTGCAAGTCGTAGTCAGATAGTTGTTCATTATACGTTGCGATTTCTTTTTCTAGCTTTTTAAGTTTGTTGTTCAGAGGTTGCAGGGCTTTACGTTGTTCGGCCTCCTGTTGTTTTCGCTGCTTTTTGGAAGCTTGAGAGCTATCCGATGACGATGTCTTAGCTTCTGTTTCGGAATCATTTGTCTGTTTTAATAATTGACGATAGTCTTCCAGGTCGCCCTTAAATTCAGAAACTGATTGATTTGCGACTAAAAGAAACTTGTCGCACACGGTTCTAAGCAAGTGTCTATCATGAGAAATAACAATTAGTGCACCATCAAAGGATTGCAATGCGATGGTTAAGGCGTCGCGCATATCCAGATCCAGATGATTTGTAGGTTCATCCAGTAAGAGTAAATTGGGCTTAAGATAAACAATGCATGCCAGCACCAAACGAGCTTTCTCGCCACCAGAAAAACTCTCTGTTTTTTGTTTAGCTTTATCACCCGAAAAATTAAAACTACCCAGGTAGTTCAATAAAATTTGTTCACTCGCATTATTGTCCAGCTTTCTTAACGTTTCCAGTGCGGTGGCATTGGTATCAAGTTGGCTCAACTGGTGCTGTGCGAAATAGCCGATTTTCGTATGTTTGCTACTGTTTTTTTCGCCAGAGATCATTCCTAGCTCGTCGGCCAGGAGCTTAATCAAAGTTGATTTTCCTTGCCCATTTGCCCCAAGAACACCAAGGCGATCGCCTGCGAACACCTGCATATTTACATTGTTTAAGATGATCTTTTCATCATACCCAGCGGATACCTTTTCCAGGCCGAGCAATGTGTGTGGCAAATTTTCCGTGGCGTGAAAACTAAAGGTGAATGGCGAATCGATGTGGGCTGGCGCAATCAGTGCTAGTTTTTCTAGCGCTTTCACTCGACTTTGCGCTTGTTTGGCTTTGGTGGCTTTAGCTTTAAAGCGGTTGATAAACTGTTGCATGTGCTGAATTTGTTTTTGCTGTTTTTCAAAACCCGCTTGCTGCAAGGCCAGTTTTTCGGATCTTTGCCGTTCAAATTCTGAAAAATTGCCGTTATACAGAGTCAACTGCTGGTGGGAAATTTGCAAAATCTGGTTAACGACATTGTCTAAAAATAATCGATCGTGCGAAATGAGTAATAAGGTGCCCGCATAGGATTTTAAATAGTCTTCTAACCAGATAACTGCATCAAGATCCAGATGGTTGGTTGGTTCATCCAGCAATAACATGTCGGAACGAGTCATCAATGCGCGCGCCAAATTCAGTCGCATTTGCCAGCCGCCGGAAAAACTGCTGACCGGTTGCTCAAATTGCTGTTGCTGAAAACCCAGGCCAGTTAAAAGTCTGGCTGCTTTACTTTTAGCTGCATAGCCCTGTATTTCATCTAGTTGAATGTGTAGGTTTGCAATGTCTGCATCGCTCTGGCCTTGTTCTGCGAGTTCCAGTTGGTGCAATATTTCGTATAACTCAATGTCACCTTTTAATACATAATTCAAAGCCGTCAAGTGGTCTTCAAGTATTTCCTGGCTTACATGCGCTAAAACCAGGCTGGAGGGTATGGAGAGTTCACCGGATTCCAATTCCAATTGTTTCAGAATTAGCATGAAGAGGCTGGACTTGCCAGTGCCGTTCATACCCGTGATACCCACATGTTTTCCAGGAAATATGGTTAAGCTGGCATTTTCGAAGAGCTGTTGGGTACCACGATAGAGTGAAGCATTTTGTAGTTCGAGCACGTTTGGATTCTTATTTTGCTATTCTTACTTTGGGATAGCTATTCTAAACAAATAGTCGATTTCTGTGAATTAAAGTCTTTTCGCATTATTTTGCGATTTTTTCGGAAATGTATCTCATTAATGCTATCTGGAACGAAATTCGCTTACAAAGCAAACAGATTGCAACATACCTTAAAGATAAAGCAACGGAGTAAATGCATGAAAAAAAATGCTGCGTTATCCATAGATTCTGACAATTTAAAGGCAGATCAGCTTGTCGAGCAGGGATTACAACATCATCGCCAGGGTGATATTGAGCAGGCGGCCGTTAATTATCGTGAAGCGATTATCATCAATCAACATCACGCAGACGCTTTACACTTGTTGGGTATGATTGCTTTTCAGCTTCAACAACCCGATAAAGCCGTGCAATTGATCAAACATGCAATTAATGCCAATCCGGATACGGCTTTATTTCATAATAATCTAGGTACAATTTATTACGAACATGAAGAATATGAAAACGCACGCGCCTGTTTTATCGAGGCAATAAAGTGCAATGCTGATTATGTAGAAGCCAAATTTAATATGGCAAATGTTTATCGCATGTTGGGTGATAATGGTTTGGCTGAAGTGTTTTATTATACAACACTAAAGCAAAAGCCTGACTTTACACCAGCGGCTAAAAATCTATCAGAACTTTATTTGAAACAAAACAAATATGATGACGCAATTTCCGTACTTTATGCTTCAATACAATATGCAGCAAATGATGAGGATCTTAAAAAGCGACTGTCTTCCGCTTATGTTCTGCGCGCATTAGATGACAGTTTTGACACAAGTGCCGAAGCGGATGTTGAAGAAGCCTTAGCCTTGTTTCCGGAAAATCTTGATGCTTTAATGCTACAAGCAGAAACGTTGATGACTAATGAAAAATATGAACAAGCTGAGATAGTTTATCAAAAAATACTCAGTATCAAACCTGATGATCCAGAAATGTTATACAACCAGGGTATAGCATTAAAAGCAATAAATGATTTAGGCGGTGCCCAACATTGTTTTGAAAAAGCAATTGAAAGCAAGCCAGAATTTGTCGATGCATTTTTTAATTTGGGTAATGTGTATAAAGAAAATGGAATTCTGGAGCTGGCAAAAAAGAATTATAGTAATGCGTTGAAACTGGACCCAAAACATTTTGGTAGCTTGGTGAACTTAGGTGTTGTTTGTCACAATTTGAGTGAGTTTGATGAAGCCTTGTCAGTGCTCAAGAAAGCAGAAAAACTGGAGGATAATAATTCCAGCTTGCTCAACAATTTAGCCATGGTACTTCAATCCATGAGCCGGCTTGAAGAAGCTGAAACGTATTATGAAAAGTCTTTGCAAGCTGCTCGGGGGAATTTGTAAAATTTATCCTCTAACTTGCTGTCCTAGTGTGTGTACCATTTGTTTTGTTTCCTCGTCACTAAAATTTATAATTAATATTTGAAAGGCGTGTTTTAATCGCTTCATGCACTGTTTTCTGCCAGGCAAATTACATGCTTGACTGATTGTCTGCCAATCTTGTTTTTGTAGTACTTTGAGTATTAAAATTTCAGTATCATCATCTCTCAAGCTACTTCCTATATCGTGGTATTGTAAGATATAGACCAATATTTTATGTAACGCTGAAATATTATCTTCATAACTTCGATTTGCAAATGCAAATGTCGCAGCCATTTTCCATTCGATGATATCCGGTTTTTTCTTCGTTTTTTCTGCAATTGCCAGACTTGTGGCTGCTACTATATCTGTTTGGAGATGTTTTAATTCATCACAAAGTAAATGATAGAAAGACTGCTGGAAAACTTGACTAGCTCTTGAAGAAATTTCTTCACCGGTTTTGGATAAACCTTGCAACATCAAAATAGCATGTGCTGCACTGCTAGCTTCCTTTTTTATACCGACTCGAACTGGATGAAATTCAGTTTGAGACCAAAAGTTAATTAACTCTGGTGTGGCGCCGAAGCTGCAGCCAATAATATCTACGTTTTGTCGAACGGCTTCAGCTTTTATATGATTAATCAGTTTACCACCAATACCCGCTCTTTGTTTTTCAGGTGCAACAGCAATTCGAACAATTCGCCAACTGCGGGCGCAAGCGGCTAATTCATCGCCTAAATGCATGGCTAGAGATTGCGCAAGTATATGCCCCTTAGGACGCCGCCGGCCCAGATGAATATCATGAGACAAATGAGAAGAAAACTCACCTTCCCGTGCAACCAGTGCAGTGGCAATTAATTGGTCTTGATAACGAGCGATAAAAATATTTAAATCATCGTCGTCGAGTATTCGTTGTAAATCGGATGGTTTGGTTTTGTAATGCGCAGTGACTAACAGCCCATAAACAGAACCAAGTAAATTTTCATCATTCGCAAGCTGAGAACTGTCAATTTGACTGAATACTAATTTTTCGTCATCAATATGTTCTTGTAGGTTTAGTGCTTTAGTATCTGCATGGAACAAAAATAACTGGTTTACAAAGTTTTCCAATGGATCATTACAAGCCCAGCGGATTGGATTGTTTAAAGCAATTTTTTTCCAATCGGGTGTGTGTTGTTCCAGCTTCTGAAAAAATCGTACGGCAAAACCCTGTGCTGACCCCTCGTAACCGTGAATGGTGCTCGCGAAAACCAGACGTGAATAATTCTTTAATATTTTTTCTAACAAGGGAGCTGGAATAGCCGCTGCTTCGTCAATTATGACTAAATCAACTTTCGGCAAATTTGCAATAAGTTCATCAGGTGCTATGAACTGAAATATGGCGTTGTCATGTTTGATATGAGTGCAATCGGTTTGTGTTTCTTGTTTGAGTGTTAGACCTGCGTGCTTAAAACTTACTGCAGTACTGGCGATGGAGGGTGCGGTAATCAGAATATTTTTTACACCTGATTGCAATAGTTGCGCAGCAGCAATGCCCAGTGCAGCAGATTTTCCACGGCCCCTGTCGGCGAGAAGCACCAATGGTCGCTTCCGGTGGCCACGGACAACGTTAATAATCGCTTTTACAGCAGATTCTTGATCATCTGTAGAAAGAGTTGGAGGGGCTGTTTCAACAGCAGAAGCTGAGGATATGAATTTATCGACATTTTGTTGCACAATGCTTAATCGATCTTGTTTGTGCAATAGATTAAAAAATCGCTGAAAAAATAATGTTTGTTTTTTATTAGATCTTGGTAATGTCAGGAATATAAATAATCCCCCACCGCAAAGCGTGCCGGTTGTTGCTGCAAATAAATTTACATCCATATTTTCATTCACATCAAACAAAACAATTTCAAATTCTTTGCCGACAACGTGGGGCGCTTTTGCATTTTTTAAGTTTTGATGCTCGTGTTTAGCGTGGTCACCAATCCAGGCAATGCGTTTATTGTTTGATTCACTGAGAAAACGTAAGGCTACATCTTCACGCCATTTTTTTTCGCCTTCAATGATTAGACTAAGGCGGTGCTTGCTTTTTTGTGCTTGGGCTAGCAAATTCTGTCTTAGTTTTGATATCTCAATGTCGGTTGGTGTCATAATAAATAGCTTTTTATAAATCGAAGGGTGATTAAGTTTTCATCAAAAAGTAAAATGCCAGTCGAGCAATTACGCGTTGTAAAATTGAACATTTTTGCAAACATTTTTTAGCAAGTCGTTGGATGTCAAAGTATATTTACGCCTTTATCTTGTCATATTATGAGCATACAATGAGTATAGTTAAACCGCGAACATAACAGGGAAGTAGTCAGATTAATGACAGCTAAACAGTTTCTCGCCAGACAAGATTTCAAGTCATTGCTTCAGGCCCTGAAGGCTGAAGCCTATTCGATTATCGCACCTCAAGTGCGCGACAATGCCATTGTTTACGAAAAAATTGAAAATATTTCCCAGCTACCGCGTGGAATTCTCGATATTCAGGCACCCGGCAGTTATAAATTAGAAAACGAAGAATCAGAGCGTTGGTTCGCCTGGGCAAATGGTCCGCAGGCATTAAAGCCTTTACTCTTTTCACCTGAAGAAGTGCTTTGGTCGGCGGAATTGCAAGATAATAAACTGGCGTTCAAAGAGTGTGCGCCCGATGATAAATCGGTTGCTGTTATTGGTGTGCGGGCCTGCGACTTAGCTGCATTGGACTTGCAAGATAAACATTTTTTACAGAAAGAGTATTCTGACGCGCATTACCAAAAGCGACGGGAAAATATATTGCTCATTGCGGTCAATTGTAGTCACCCGGCTGATACCTGTTTTTGTGTTTCTACCGGCGACGGCCCCTTTGTCAGTGCGGGTTATGACATTGTGCTCACTGAGCTGGAAGAAGGCTTTCTGATTAATCCTGGTTCAGACAAAGGGTCTAATATTTGTGATCAGCTTCCTTTGTGTGAGGCTACTGACCAACAAACGCAACAGTCATTTCAACAGCTGGAAAACGCCATCAATCGCCAGCAGCGTAAATTACCGAATGCAAATCTGGCGAAACTTTTACCAGACCAGCTCGAACACAAACAATGGGATGATATTGCGTTACGCTGTCTATCTTGTGGTAACTGCACGGCGGTTTGCCCAAGTTGTTTTTGTCATAGCGAATTGGATGAACAAACCTTGGATGGCTTGAGCACTCAGCACATTCGGCAATGGGATAGCTGCTTCAATCTCGATCATAGCTATATTCATGGAATTACAATTCGTGCAGAATCAAAAACACGTTATCGACAATGGTTAACGCATAAATTTGCGTACTGGGTTGAGCAATATGGTCGATCCGGTTGTGTAGGTTGTGGTCGCTGCATTACCTGGTGTCCGGTGGGTATCGACGTGGTACAAGAATTAAAAACCATTGCAGGTGAAGCCAATGAATAATGCTTACTTGCCTCACGAAGTGGAAGTTGTCGATCGCATTCAGGAAACCTCAACAATATTCACTTTACGACTTCGTTTTACTGACCCGGAAATACAGACCGCTTATCAGTTTAAACCCGGCCAATTTAACATGGTTTATTTGTTTGGCGTGGGTGAGGTGGCCATTTCAATCGTTTCCGATCCCCGAGATGATAATTTGCTGGATCACACCATACGCGCGGTTGGTAGAGTCACCCGTGGCTTAGCAAAACTAAAAATCGGTGATCGCTTGGGTATCCGCGGACCTTACGGCCGAGGCTGGCCATTGACTGAAGCCGAAGGTAAAGATGTGATTTTGGTTACCGGTGGTCTTGGTTGTGCGCCTGTGGTGTCGGTTATTCGTTATGTCACTCGTCGTCGCGAATTGTTTGATCGCCTGGTGATTATGCAAGGCGTTAAACATTCGGAAGACTTAATCTGGGGCGAGCAATATGCAAAGTGGCAAAAGCTACCCAACACCCAAGTATTGTTGGCAGCTAGTGAACAAAAAAAAGCGGGTTGGCCATGGTATTCCGGACATGTCACCAATCTAATGGACAAAGTGATTTTTAATCCACATAACGCCATCGCTATGATGTGTGGACCTGAACCCATGATGCATGCCGCCATAGAACCATTAACACGACAAGGCATGAGCGAACAGGACATGTGGTTAAGCATGGAGCGCAATATGCACTGTGCGGTAGGGCATTGTGGCCATTGCCAATATGGTGAAAAATTTATATGTAAGCATGGGCCGGTATTTCCGTATTCAGAAATTAAAACCCTGTTTGCAGTAAAAGGCTTTTGATATGAGTAAAGTCAAAGTTGCAGTTCACAAATTCTCTTCCTGTGATGGTTGCCAGCTTGCTTTTTTGAACGCCGGTGCAGATTTACTATTGCTATCGGAGTTAGTCGACATAAAACATTTTGTCGAAGCTGGGCCTGTTGATGAAGATGCTGAGGTGGATATCGCATTTATTGAAGGCAGCATCTCCACACGCAAAGAACAACAACGTATCGAAAAAATACGTCAGCAAAGTAATTATCTGGTAACAATTGGTGCTTGTGCAACCTCCGGAGGCATTCAAGCATTACGCAATTTTGCAGATGGGCAGAAATGGTTATCTTCAATTTATGCCAGCCCGGAATACATTGATTCTTTAGATACCGTCTCACCAATTTCAGAATATGTACATGTGGATTTTGAAATCTGGGGCTGTCCGGTTACCAGTAAACAAGTCCTAACCGTGATTCGTTCTTTGCTTTCTGGTGTAACTCCGCGAGACACAACAGAGAAAGTTTGCATGGAATGTAAACGTAACAACACCGTATGTACATTGGTTACTAAATCTGAACCCTGTCTTGGTGCTGTCACTAAAGCCGGTTGTGGGGCGCTGTGTCCTGCTTTTGGCCGCGACTGTTTTTCCTGTTTTGGTCCTGCGCAAGATACCAATACCAGTTCCTTGGCAAATCGCTTGGCAGGGTTTGGTTTATCATCTGAAGAAGTGTGTAGACGATACCAGTTAATGAATAATAATGCACCAGTGTTCCGCAATATATGTGTCCGGGTAATGGGGCAACATAATGACTGAAAAAAAAATTAGTATTCGGGTGCCGGTTTTAGCGCGAGTAGAAGGTGAAGGCGCGCTGGAATTAGATATTGAAAATAATCAAATTAGCCATTTAAAGTTGAAAATTTTCGAGCCGCCGCGACTATTTGAAAAATTTCTCGAAGGCCGTCACTATACCGAAGTGCCGGATATTGTCGCGCGTATTTGCGGTATATGTCCAGTTGCTTATCAAATGAGTGCGGTACATGCCTTTGAAAAATTATTTGATGTAGATCCTGGTCCCTGGGTGCATGCTATGCGTCGCCTGTTTTATTGCGGCGAATGGATCGAAAGCCATGCATTACATATTCATTTATTAGCTGCGCCAGATTTTCTGGGTTATGAGAGCGCAGTGGCTATGGCAAAAGATTTTCCAGAAGAAGTAAAACGTGGCGTGACCATTCAAAACCTGGGGAATGAAATTTTACGTTTCTTAGGTGGCCGTTCCGTTCATCCGGTGGGTGCTAAAGTCGGTGGCTTTTTTCATGCACCAGATGAGCAGCAAGCAGAAGCATTATTAGAAAAGTTAAAAAATGCCCTACCCATGGTGGAAAAGCTTCTGCCATGGTTAAGCAGCCTATCATTGCCAGATTCAAATCAACAATTCACCAGTGTTGCATTACGTCACCCAGCTGACTATCCATTTAATGAAGGTCGCATAGATAGTAGTGATGGTCATAATATTTCTGCTGAGACTTATAGCCAACACTTTTCCGAACATCAGGAAGCACATTCAACAGCTTTGTTTAGTTTGCTGGATGGTAAGCCTTATCTTGTGGGCCCATTGGCACGTTTAAATCTCAATTTTGACCGTTTACCAAAACATATTGAAGTTGCAGTATTGGCAGCAGGTTTTAAATTTCCCAGCACAAATATGTACCACAGTATCGTGGCTCGCGCAGTTGAAATCTTATTTGCATTTCACGAAGCGATTCGACTTTTAGAAAATTACACTCGCCCTGAATCACCTTCAGTGAATGTTACTCCAAAAGCTGGCATTGCCTACGGCTGCACCGAGGCCCCCCGCGGCATTCTTTGGCATCGTTATGAAGTAGATGAAAACGGCATCATCCAAAAAGTCACGATCGTACCACCCACCAGCCAAAACCAGGCACGGATTGAAGAAGACCTAAAGCAATCGATCATGGACTTTGGCCTGGATCAACCTGAAGAAAAATTACGCCTACATGCTGAACAAGTGGTGCGTAATTATGACCCCTGCATTTCTTGTGCTACACACTTTTTAGATTTGCGTGTTAATCGTTTATGAAAACATTGGTTGTTGGTTTCGGCTCACCTTTTGGTGATGATCGTATCGGCTGGGATGTGATTGATGAACTGGAACGTCATCTAAAACAAAATCCAGATCTCGATGTAACACTTTTTAAAAGCAAAGGCAGCGGTTTTGATTGGTTGAACGTTGCAGCTGATGCTGAGCAAGCTATATTCGTGGATGCCGTTAAATCCAATAAACAGCCCGGCTATATCCATCACATTAGGTTTGATGAAAATACGATAACTTCAGAACTACCCACGTTCTCCAGTCATGGTGTGGCTTTGGTGGATGTTATTCATTTAACACGCAATGCAGAATTATTTTCGCAGCCTGTAGCGTTTTATGGCGTGGAAATTCCTGATCAGATTTCTGCCAAACATGCAGAAATGTTGCAACAAGCTAAACAGCAATTACTAGAGAGATTACTGCTAGAAATATCCTTTCCAGAGCCTATAGTGACTTCCTGAGGTTTATTCATTTTTACTGGCTTGTTCATTTAACGATTGCGTGAGTTTTTCAACGGCAGATTCCATCGCGTCGGCTTGTGCTAGCCATTGGCGGTGTTCCAATGATAGTTGCTCATGCACAGCATTGACATAGTCGATTAACACTAGAGTGTTGCCTGCGGCCACAGCTAGCTGTACGTCAGTGTGTTTTTCTCTTAAATGGCTGAGTATATCTGCGGTGCGGCCATAACGTTCGGCATTACGTTCATCCTGATTCATTTCTTCACGTCTGCTTGCTACGGTGGCTAAAGCGGAACCGAGTATGCCAACAGCAACATAAGGTAGCATATCTGGTTCAAAATAACCGACTATGCCAACGCCACCGGAACATAATGCCAAAATTCCCGCAGCTAATGATCCTAACTTAATGCTTACATCCATGGATTTGCGATGTTCCTTGCTTCGGTTAGTGTAATAATACTGCTGTAGGCCGAGTTGATAACGACGAAATAATTCCAGGTTCAAGAGTAAAATATCTGGTCGTTTTGGGTGGTTACGGCTAACAAGTCTTGCAAGTCGATTAAAATAACCCAAACGTTCTGTTTCAGCGCCAGCACGTGCACTCATCCAGCGTGATAAATACCTACAGCCGTTAATAACGCGGCGCTTACCGTTGCGCAAAAAACCGCCCAGGTAGCTCGGGCAGAAAGTTTTTTAAAATTTTGTTGGTTTTCTTTGGCTATAGCACTTTTTTCTTCATAACGTCGAGCTGTTTCCACCAAAGCTGCATTGTTTAAAATGTCAGAAAATGCGGTGGCAGATTGTTTGAACTTATTCTGAAATTGATTGGGTTTTAACTTGTAGTCTTTAGGCTCATCTGCCCCAATAATGTTTACTGACGATTCAATGAGGGTTTTTATTTCCTCGTCAGTTATATTTTTGTGTGTCTCTGTCATAAGTTAGCTCTAGCTGAATTCCATGCGTGTTTTGTTTATTTGCTGATAATAAAACTATGTAAAACAGTTTTCAGTGCCAGCTATTCAATTGTTTCAGTGTAATTTTTGTTTTCCATTGCTAAAGTATTGTATTTGTTTATTGCCGATTCGGTTAAGTTATCAATTATTTCCTTGCTTTCACTTTCATTAAAACCCATTTCTTCAAGCATTGATAAATAATTTTCGAGAACAGTATTTAAATCTGGATGTTGATGCTTCGTACTAATCTGAAACTGGAAATAAATTGTCAAGCTTTGCTTCATGTGTTGCTCAGCTTCCGCCAGGCGGTTGGTGGTTTGTAACAGTTGTGCCAGGTTGTTGAGGTCGCGGGCGACGTAGGGATGATCTTCACCAAAACCGGTTTTGCCTCAGCGCGCTTACCATTTAAGCGCTCACCCTGAGCAAAAAAGTATTCCCACTGAGTATAAGAACGTTGTGGTGAGTTGTTGGGGACCGCAGTAATTTCAGGTTGATAACCATAAGCGCTGCCCACCAGAGCAATTACCTGATCGCAATCGGCGATATATTGCTCAAGTTTTCCCAGTAAGCTGCCACCATGCTGGGTGAAATCTTCCTGTACCACCACCTCTGCCCCAACTGCGTTTAAATCGCTACGCAGCATATCGCGGCACTGTTTGAATTGTGCGCTGACGGCAGACAGAAAGATTTTTGGCTTTTCCATGCAGATTCCTTTGCGGCTGGATTTTCAGCGCTACTTAACACTTATTCTAGCGGTGTATAAGTTTTGTTAGCAAGTTTGCAGGTGAATTTGTCGATGGGGGAATGAATCTATGGTTTGGTCAGATTCTAAGCTTGGAGATTCAACTGTGGTGTACCAGTCCAATAGATTTGCTTTACGGGCAAAAAATCGGGGAGCTTTTGCTCCCCGTTTTGTTGCTCCATATTTTTATTGTCGTTAATTTCGTCAAACCAATCATCGATCAACGTTTGCGTTAACAAACGTGTTTTCACGCGTTGGCCGGTTTTTGATTTAGTGTGTGGCCCGCCTTTGCGTAACAAAGGTGAGCAGGCCACTGGGTTGCGAAACTTTTTGTGGCACTTATTCATGCGACCTCCTTTTATCCTTTAACACATAGAACTTGTATAAGTGTATGTACAACTTCGATCAAGTCGCTTTGATGTTGCATAACCGTATCGATATTTTTATATGCCGCCGGTATTTCATCAATGACACCTTTATCTTTTCGACATTCAACATCCTGTTGAGTGTATTGACGTTTAGCTGCACTGCGACTCAATTTTCTGCCGGCACCGTGCGAACAGGAGCAAAAAGATTGTGCACTACCTTTGCCGCGCACAATAAAAGATTTTGCTCCCATGCTGCCGGGGATAATGCCTAACTCACCTTCGTCTGCGCGAATCGCACCTTTGCGAGTGACAAAAACCTGTTCGCCAAAATAAAATTCTCGAGTGACATAATTGTGATGACAATTTATCGCTTCTTTGCTTATTCCAAATTTTGGCAGTTTTTTTCGCAAAGCAGCAAGAATTAAATGCATCATTTCTCGTCGATTCGCCATGGCATATTCCTGTGCCCACTCCACCGCTTCAACATAGTCGTCGAAATGTTTCGCTCCTTCACTAAAATAGGCGAGGTCTTTATCTGGCAAATTAACGATATGTTGCCCCATATCTTTTTTTGCCAGCCCGATAAAGTACTGACCAATCGCATTACCAACACCACGACTTCCCGAATGCAGCATGATCCATATATCCTGGTTTTCGTCCAAACACAGTTCGATAGAATGATTACCACCTCCCAAGGTGCCAATCTGCCTTATCCAGGTCTGGTAAGGTTTTTTCTGCATCGAATAGATCTTTTTATGTTTACCAATGATGCGATCAAATCCGCCAGACAAAGCACGGATAGTTGAATCGCGCGCTTTGTCAGTTTTATGCATATTGAAGCCAACTGGGATTGCCGCTTCGATTGTTGATCGAATGCTTCGTAGATTGTCTGGCAAATCATCGACTGTAAGCGATAAACGTATTGCATTCATGCCACAGCCAATATCCACACCGATGGCCGCAGGAATGATGGCGGCTTTAGTGGGAATGACTGAGCCTACAGGCGCACCTTTACCCAGGTGCACATCTGGCATGGCGGCAACATGATTGTGAATAATTGGCAGTTGAGAAATGTTAATCAACTGCTGCAGCGCGGCAAATTCAATATCATAGGTATAAATTTTTACCGGCACTTTGCCTTTGTTAATTGTTTTTTGAATAGGCATAACCCCACTCCTGAAAAGTACGGAATGTAATTGTGAACAACGCATATGCGCAAACATAACTACTCTGTTATTAAAATGAATTCTGATTGTATGAATGAGCCCGGCCAGAGCGACCAGAATATATTATTGGAAGCTAGAGATGCCGAGGCCCATGATTGTTTTGCTTAACTGCATTCATTGCCTCCTGTTTTTTATGATGGTGAAAAGATGGTGCGGGAATTTACGTTTTGAAATATGTTGTGTCAACAACTTTTATAAAGTTTCGTGAAAATCTATTAACTACGTATGCTAAAGATTGCTTTTCTGTTGGGTGATTGGTAATTTCAGTGTAATACAAGTAGCTTCTCGAATTGAGTAATCTACAAAAATATCGCCATTATGTGCTTGCATGATTTTCTTACACAAGCTTAGTCCGAGCCCATAACCACCAGTTTTTCCTGTTCGTGATTTATCTATGCGATAAAATGGGTCAAAGATTTTTTCTGTTTCCTCTATAGGTATGCCTAAGCCGTAGTCAATAATCTTTAGTAAAAAGGAGTTATTTGTCATTTCTGAAATAATTTCTACAGGTTTGTTTTGATTTGATGAATATTTGAGGGCATTGTCTAATATATTTCGGAGGACTATTTTCATGCGTTCAACATCAATATCAAGAAAGGTAGGTTCTGAGTCATGTTCTAATACAACACCTGGTGCTTGATTTTGAAAACGCTCGACCACTTCTTGAGCCAATTGGGAAATGTCAGTGGGAGACTTATTCAATGCATGATTGCTATTATTTAGTCGTGCAGTTTCCAGTAGTTCCGAAACCATATTCTCCATTTCTGCGAGATCTGAGGAAACCGAGGTTTTCAGTTTTTCATCCTGCATCAATTCAAGCGCCAGTTTCATACGGGTTATGGGGGAACGCAACTCATGACTAACATCGAGCAGTAATTGTTCTTTGCTTTCCAGCGTAGTTTTTAAAGATTGTGACATTTGGTTAATTGCTTCGGTTAGTTCACCTAGTTCATCTTGGTGGCGAATTTCAATTTGTTGCTCCAGGTTGCCTTGTTCAATTTGTTTAACTCCGGTTTGCATCCAGTTCAATGGTTTGAGTACCCAACGAACAGCGAAGTAACTTGCACCAATAACAGTGATGAGAATCAAAATGAGTAAAATTAAAAATATAATGAAGTTGTCGGCAAAGGGCTGATGCTTCATGGCGAAGAGATATTCAGTGTTGTTCTCTTTTATCCATAAAACAAAGTATTGATGATAGCGACCAAGCTGAATGTTTGGATTTGAAGTTGTATGATGAAATTTCAAATGAACGTCATCCGGCATGTCATGTATATCACTTTGCCAATTTAGTTCTGGATTTTTTATTTGAATGATGAGGTCTAATTTTTGTGCGAGTTGTTGTGCTTTTTTTATGTTCACAGGCTTGCCGATTTCTGCTACTAGCTTTTGACCGTAATAAACAAGATTACTACCTGGTGTAGAAGCGATTATGTCATCAGGTTTGTTGATGAGGTGTGTTGTGCTGGCGAGAAGTGTGAACAATAAAATTGCAGTTGTGAAAAAAATCAGCAACAGTTTTAAATAGAGTGATTTGCGGAATTGTTTAAACATATATTTTAGTCGTTTTGTTCAATCTTCTTGCCGATAAATTGATAACCTCTACCCCAGATTGTTTTAATATAAGCCGGGTGTTTGGGGTCATCGTTGAGTTTTTGCCGAAGTCGGCTAACACTCACATCAATTGATCGGTTGAAAGCGTTCCAATCGATACCTCGTATTTCATCCATGATGTCATTACGGCTGAATATTTTTTCTGAATGCTTAATTAAAAGAATGAGAATTTCATATTCCATGGTAGTTAAATCGATATTTTGGCCTGCCTGTTTAACCGTTTGTTGTTGCAGATTAATTAAGAGGTCAGCGTAGTGTAATTCAGAATTATTTTGCAATTCCTGAAATTTGGTTCGACGAAGTATGGTTTCAATTCTGGCTACAAGTTCTCTTGGTTCAAAAGGTTTTGCCAGATAATCATCTGCGCCGAGTTCTAACCCCACAATTTTATCCATGGTTTCGCCGCGCGCTGTTAACATGATGACAGGTATTGTTTGTGTTTTGCGTAGCTGCTTTAAAACTTCAAAACCGTCCATTTCTGGTAGCATTACATCAAGAATTAATAACGCAGGTTGTGATTCTTGCAATGCATCAAGCCCGGCCTGCGGATGTGTAAATGTTTTAATCTGATAACTAAAACGCGCGAGGTATTCCTGCAAGAGCGCGCAAAGTTTTTCATCGTCGTCGATCACATAAATAATTTTGCTTGTGTTCACTTTCAGTCGCTGCGTAGTTTACCGTTATAGTTCATTATATGCAGTTATACTTAATAGGTGTAGTATGGCTAGAGGTATGAGTTATAGGGGGAGAAAATTTCCCCCTGATAATACTGCTTAGTGATGATATTTATGGTGCTTTTGCATCTTTTCGATGATTTCCTGTTTTTGTTCGTCATTTAATGAAGCATGAAATACAACCAGTTTGTCGATAACTTCAGGTGCCATTTCGTTAAACATTTCCTGTTTCTGATCAATCACGGATAACAGGAATGTTGCATCCATTTCTGGCTTTTGCAGTTCAATCATCATTTGATCCATGATTTCTGTTTTATTCGCATGAAATTGTTTTCGATGAGTGAGTAAAGCTGTTTTGACATCGTTTAACTTTGCGACCTGGTTTTCGTTTAAATCGAGATGGTCTGAAATTTCTTCAACAACCCATTCCGCCTTTTTTTCAGGATCGTGATGTCGATGAGGCCCGCATGCACTTAGTGTAATGGCTGCAATGATTGCTAATATGGAAGCAGAAACGATAAGTGATTTTTTCATAATAATTCTCCTGTTGGGTTAGATCACAGGAAAATCATATAAAAACCATCGCCACAGAGCTTTTCGAGAAAGTAACAGTTTGTAACAAATTGTAAATGAGGCGGGAATAAAAAACCCCGAACATAATGTTCAGGGTTTTGGTATATGGTGGCTACACCGGGATTCGAACCTGGGACCCCATCATTATGAGTGATGTGCTCTAACCAGCTGAGCTATGTAGCCTTTGTCAGATTTTGGCGATTTGAGGCCAAAAAAGGAAGGCGAATTTTGAAGTTTTGTACCGGGATTGTCAAGGGTTTTAGGGTTTTTTAAACATTGAAGCGGAAATGCATGACATCGCCGTCCTTAACAATATACTCCTTACCTTCAAGTCGCCATTTGCCCGCTTCTTTTGCGCCTTGTTCGCCGTTGTATTCTACAAAGTCATCGTAGGATGTAACTTCAGCGCGAATAAATCCTTTTTCAAAATCGGTGTGGATTACTGCAGCTGCTTGGGGTGCGGTAGCACCGATTTTAACTGTCCAAGCGCGAACTTCTTTTACGCCAGCGGTAAAATAGGTTTGGAGTCCAAGTAACTCGTATCCGCCACGGATAACGCGATTTAAGCCTGGTTCTTCCAGCCCCATTTCTTGTAGGAATTCGTCTTTTTCAGAATCATCCAACTCGCTGATTTCGGCTTCTATAGCAGCGCATATGGGTACAACTACCGCATTTTCTTTTTCGGCAAGCGCTTTTACAGCATCCAAATGCGGATTGTTTTCAAATCCACTTTCATCAACATTGGTAATATACATGGTTGGTTTGATCGTGAGCAGATGCAGGTCGTAAATGGATTTCAGATCATCTTCGCTGAATTCAAAAGCCCGTGCCGGGTGACCTTCGTTGAGATGCGCCAGGATTTTTTCCAACAACTCTTTTTTAGCTTTAGCTTCTTTGTTACCGCTTTTGGCAACTTTTGCGACTCGGAGGATTGCTTTTTCCACACTTTCCAGATCAGCAAGTGCTAATTCGGTATTAATGACTTCAATATCTCGCAAGGGATCTACATTGCCGGAAACATGGACAACGTCGTCATCTTCAAAACAGCGTACCACATGGGCTATTGCGTTAGTTTCACGAATATTAGCCAGAAATTGATTTCCAAGACCTTCGCCTTTGGAGGCGCCTTCAACTAACCCAGCTATATCCACAAACTCCATGGTAGTAGGAATGGTTTTTTTGGGTTGGACGATTTTTTCCAATGTATCCAGGCGTGGGTCAGGCATGGAAACTATACCGACATTGGGTTCGATAGTGCAAAATGGGTAATTGGCGGACTCAATGCCTGCTTTTGTTAATGCATTGAATAAAGTTGATTTGCCTACATTGGGTAAGCCTACGATGCCACATTTAAAACCCATTTTCGTGTCCTGTTATGATCTGTGTAGTGTTTGTGTGGCTTTTTGAGTTTCGCCACTCGCTAATAATTCGGTAATTTCGATAGCAGATTCAATTGATGCGTCAATGGCAATTCGGTCATCCACTGAAGGTTTGCCGAGTACATAGCCGGTTACCTGATGGCTTGAGCCTGGGTGATCAATTCCGATTCTTAAACGCATAAAACTGTTTTTACCAAGATGTGAAATTATATCACGCAAACCATTATGTCCCCCGTGACCACCTCCCAATTTGAGGCGAATTTTACCAACAGGGAAATCCAGTTCATCGTGCGCAACCAAAATATTTTTCACAGGAATCTTATAAAAATTTGCTAGTGCGGCCACAGATTGACCACTGCGATTCATGAATAACGTTGGTTTTAGCAGTTTGATTTCGTGCTTGCCAAGTCGAATTTGCGCATAGTCGCCAAAAAACTTTTTGTCCGGCTTAAGCTCGGTATTCGCGATTTTGGCCAATTGGTCAACAAACCAAAAGCCTGCATTATGGCGGGTTTGCTCGTATTGATTGCCCGGGTTACCCAGGCCAACGATGAGACTTATGGAATTTGTCATAGTAAAACGAACTCAGCCCACCGATTGGCGGGCTGAGTTACACTTTGTCGTAGCGTTACGATCAATCTTCTTCTGATGATGGTGCTTCTTCTTCACCAGCATCATCATCGGCTGACATTCCGCGAGTTTTATGTACTGCTGCCACAGGTTGATTGTGGTCATCACCATGACTCAATTCAACTGAAGTAACACCTTCTGGTAAAGGTAAGTCACTGATATGCAGAGTGTCGCCAATATTCAAACCGGAAACGTCTAGTTCAATGTATTCTGGAAGATCTTTCGCCATACAGATAACTTCAACGTCACTCATCATATGAGTTAGCTGACCGCCACCTTTAACACCAGGTGAGACGTCGCCATTGATGAAGTGAATAGGTATATTCATGTGTATTTTTTCATTTTCGCTTACACGTTGCAGATCCATGTGTAGAACCTTTGGTTTGTAAGCGTGTCTTTGAATGTCTTTTGCAACGGCTTTGACAGTTTTGCCGTCGATATTAATATTCAAAATTGATGTATAAAAAGCCTCGAATTCAATCGCTTTCAAGATGTCATCATGATTGAAAGTGAGTGATTGAGGTTCTGCGTTACCGCCATAAATGACAGCAGGAATTGAGTTTGCGTGGCGCAGGCGGCGGCTCGCACCTTTCCCCAGATCACTACGCAATTGTGCTTCTAATGTGAAATTTTGCATGTTTTACTCCAGTTTAAGTCGCTCTTATTAAAGAGCTTTTAGCCTGATTCGCGACCAAATCAGGCGTACCAAATTCATTGATCAATCAATGAATAATGAGCTGACAGATTCTTCCATGTGAATTCGTCTCATGGTTTCTGCCAACATTTCTGCAACACTTAGTTGCCGAACTTTTGTGCACGCTCTTGCGGCCTCACGTAATGGGATAGTATCTGTAACCACTAACTCATCAATCGTTGAATTTTCAATATTATCAATGGCTTTTCCGGAAAGTACCGGGTGCGTGCAATAAGCTACAACCTTCGCTGCGCCATTTTCTTTGAGTGCATCTGCTGCTTGGCATAACGTGCCCGCCGTATCCACCAAGTCATCAACCAGAACACAGGTTCTGTCTTTAACGTCACCTATAATATGCATTACCTTGGCGACATTGGGTTTGGGGCGACGTTTGTCAATAATGGCTAAGTCAGCATCTCCGAGTCGTTTTGCTATCGCGCGTGCTCGAACCACACCACCCACATCGGGCGAAACAACCATGAGTTTGGGATATTTTTGTCGCCAGATATCGCCTAGCAATATGGGCGAGGCGTAAACATTGTCTACCGGTAAATCAAAAAACCCCTGGATCTGGTCAGCATGCAGGTCAACGGTTAGTACCCGATCAGTGCCCACTGAGGCGATCATATTGGCAATCACTTTTGCCGTGATGGGTACACGCATGGAACGCGTTCGACGATCCTGTCTGGAGTAACCAAAATAAGGAATAACAGTGGTTACTCGTGCAGCAGACGCGCGCTTAACTGCGTCAACCATAACCAACAATTCCATAATGTGATCATTGGTTGGTGCACTGGTGGGTTGAACGATAAAAACATCGCGACCACGAACATTTTCCAGTATTTCTACTGCAACTTCACCATCACTAAAGGCGCCGACGGTGCCTTTGCCTGCACGCATATTAAGGTACTGACAAATATCATGGGTGAGCTTAGGATTGGCGTTGCCTGAAAACACCATCATTCCGCTATCGGGCACAGTAGGATTCCTCAGGGTAAGGTTTTTTTTGGTGTTTGCCACGGTTGTCGCGGTTTATTTAAAATTAGATAAAATGGCTGGGGCGCCAGGATTCGAACCTGGGTATGCAAGGATCAAAACCTTGTGCCTTACCGCTTGGCGACGCCCCAATAAAACTTTTCAATTTGGGTCTTGTTTGACCCTTTGGCCACATATTTGTGCCACTTTTCTGGAACCTGAGAAGCAACAGTGTGAGCTTCTTGTTCAGATTCAAAGCTGGCGAATATACATGCGCCGGTTCCTGTGAGCCTGGCTTTAGCAAACTGATTTAACCAGCCTAAAGCGTTTTTTACTTCTGGATAAAGCTTGGAAACCACTGGTTCACAAACGTTTTCCGTTGCCCCGTTCAGGAAGTCGCGTATTTTGATCGGAAGTTTGTCTCGTGTCAATTCCGAAGACGAAAAAATTGCACCTGTATTGATATTTATTGATGGAAATATGATCAAAAACCAGTTTTCAGGCGGAGAAACCACTTCCAGCTGTTCGCCAACACCTTCAGCCCAGGCAGATTCACCAAAAATGAAGACTGGAACATCGGCACCTAAGCCAATTCCAATGGACATGAGTGATTGTTTATCCAGGTTGATGTTCCACAATTTGTTCAGCGCCAGAAGTGTGGTTGCAGCATCTGAACTGCCGCCGCCTAATCCGCCGCCCATGGGAATGCGTTTTTCCAGCCTGATATTAACACCTGATTTTTTTGCATCATGTATTTGGAGCGCTTTTGCAGCTTTAACAATAATGTTGTCGTCGTGGATAACATCATCAAGTGCTGTTTCTAACACGATTTCTCCATCATCTCGTGGCTCGAAATACAAACTATCGCCGAACTCGACAAACTGAAATACGGTTTGCAATAAATGATAACCATCATTTCGTCTGCCGGTGATATGTAAAAATAGATTGAGTTTAGCAGGCGCTGGCCAGGCAAAATCCTTGTTTTGCCACATGGGTGTATTAGTCATGGTTTAGCTGAGTATTTGCCAGTTATGGATGATGAGGCGCACATCAAATTCATGATTTTCCAGGAAAATTTTATCTGGTAAGACGTAATTATTTACCACGGCATAATGTCTGAAGCTGATTTCCCAGCCGAGTTGGGATAATTTGCTGAGCCGACCTTGTGCATCCAATTCCAGTACCTGTTTATCATCTGACGGTGAGGGTAAGCCGAGTATCCAGTATTTTAAATTACTCATGGGCAGGCGGATGCCGGTGTGAGTTTCCAGTAATTGCTCGGCGTTTTCAGCGCCGTAGAATTGATCTTCTGCAACTTGTAATGTGGAAAACTCTTCGTCACCGCTAAGTGCCACGCTACCGCTACTTAAAGGGCCAGAGAGATTTATTTCGTATTTTTGATTATTTTGCAGCCACTTGATATTGCCTGACCAGGCATCTTTATCATTTTTTGCGCCAAATCGACCGTTGATTTTCCAATGCGTTAATTCCGTCAGCTGTGTTTTGTGTTGATGCCAGGCGGACTGCGTTTCAGTAGTGGCCGGTTTGGTTTGTAATGAGCTTGTTGAACAAGCTGTTAATGCGGTTAGCATCATAGCCGTTGGGATTACTGCAAATCGCATATTACTGGCCAAAGCGCTCCATGGTTTTTTCCAGGATTTCATTATCCTTGAATTTTTCCTTGGCAGATTTCCAGACATCGATTGCCTTTTCTTTATCGCCTTTTTGCCATAACACTTCACCATAATGTGCTGAGACTTCAGCATCATCAATTTTCTCCATGGCTTCGGAGAGATATTTCTCTGCATCGTCAAATTTACCCATGCGATAATTTACCCAGCCCAGGCTATCAATGATGGCAGGGTCATCTGGTTCCAGTTCCCTGGCGCGAAGAATCAGTTTTAAGGCCTCATCGAGCTTGTTTGTCCGGTCGGCAAGTGTGTAACCCAATGCATTTAATGCAGCAGCATTTTCTGGATCCTGCTCAATAACAAAACTCAAATCGCGAATAACTATATCGATTCTGTCCAGTTTTTCCGCCACCAGAGAACGAAAATAGAGGTAGTCCGGATCTTTAGGTGCTTCTTCAAGCAGTTTGCTATAGAAGTCGAATGCTTCCTGGTAATGCTTGAAATCGCGTAATAAATTACCTTTAAATAAATTGATTTCCCGTTTTTCCTCATCTGAATTGACGCTTATGGTTTTTAGATGATCAGTTGCTTCTTTAATAGATTTGGTTTTTGCGAGAATAACGGAAATTCTTAATTGTGCTTCCAGATGGTAGTCACCGCTGAATATCTTTGAATAAAAATTAATGGCTGCTTCGTGGTTTTCTTTTTGTTCTGAAATCTGGCCAAGATAAAATAATACTTGAGGATTGCTTTTGCCTTGCTTGTTGAGCTGTTGGAGATAGGCTTCAGCTTCATCAAAGTCTTTGAATTGCATGGATAACATGGCCAGGGCGAAAAGAACATCCTGATTATTGGGCATTTTTACCGCTAATAACTCAAACTGACTGCGCGCTTCTTCCAGTTGACGTGCATCGACTAATGCACGAGCGTAATTGAGCCTGACATTGTCTGCTTTTGGATTCTGTTTGATGTAACCCTTCATATAGGTCAGTGCTTCGTCGGTTTTGCCATTTTCTTGCAATATTCGAGGGTATAAAACCACTGCCTCTACCCAGTTTGGTCTGATTTTTATTGATTTTTCAATACTTTCCAAAGCCTGCTCTTTCAGCTTTGCCTGCATGGCCAAGGAGGCAAGAACGTAATGAGATTCAGCTTCATTGGGGTAAAGTTCCACCAGGTGTTTGGCTATTTTTAATGCACCTTCTGAGCTTGCCTCGCGCTGCAATAAGGCACCGGTTAACAATAAATTTCGAGATATATCGCCGGGATTCTCTTTCAGTGTGTCACCCAGCAGTTTTTGTGCTTGCTGGAATTCACCGTTTCGTAGATAAAGTACGGATAAAACACGTTGCGCTTCTTGATTCTCTGGTTCGTTTTCCGACCAGATTTTCGCAGCTTCCAAAGCGTCTTGCTTATTATCAGCAAAGCTAGCAATTCTTACGGCTCTTGAGGCAATGCGGGGATCTTTGCTGGTTTTCGCTGCATCAACATAGAATTTTGATGCGACATCCGGTGCGCCACGTTGAGTTGCAAGCTCGGCAATCAGTACTTCGTACATTATGTCAGCAGTAGGATGATCAAATGAAACATCACCAGGCTCTTCGACAAAAGGCTTTGCTGGTTTGGCTGTTTCTTGGTTATTCGCTAGATCTTCTTCAGATTGTTCCGGGATTGTGGCGCATGCAGATACAATGGAAATTGCCGCGAAGAATATTCCACGAATAAGACAAAGTTTCATTTCACCTCCCTTTTGGAGAATTGTGTAATTTTTGAATAATGGAATATAAGGCAGTGCAAATATTTGACCTGTTTTCATGAAATGCAGGATTTACGCTTTTATTGGACAAACTATATATTGTTTTGGATTGGAACGTAAACTCCAATTTTAGTTATATTTCAAAGCATTTGGCGATGTACTTAAATCCTGCGAGATATTACATTCAGCGAATTAAAATAATATACTTCTGTCTTAGACTATAACAAAACCTGTTCTCTTGCGATAACTGTCATATTTTCTTAGCTTAGGGTCTTGTATTGTAAGGCAGTATTTAAGAGAATGCGAAGTTCGCCCAAATATTGACGTTATTTTGCCTATGGCTTTATTAGCATTTGGAATCAACCACAAAACAGCACCTGTCGACATACGGGAGAAGGTTGCGTTTGCGCCAGATAGTTTGCAGGATGCCTGCAAAGAGCTGGTGGCAACCAATTCTGTTAGCGAAGTCGCTATTCTATCCACGTGTAATCGCACGGAATTATATTGCTGTGTTAATGACCCCGACGCTGTCATTATTGAAAACTGGTTTTCTAAATACCATCACCTGAACGTCGACGATATTCTACCTTATGTCTACAAATATCCTGACCGTGAGGCGGTTCGACATCTCTTGCGTGTTGCCAGTGGCCTGGATTCCCTGGTATTGGGTGAGCCGCAAATTCTTGGTCAGGTAAAAACTGCTTACCGTGATGCGACCGAAGCTGGAACAGTTGGTTCCGTTTTGAATAAACTTTGTCAGCATACCTTTAATGTAGCCAAACAGGTTCGAACCGATACCGCGATTGGTGAAAGTGCTGTATCAGTTGCATTTGCTGCAGTCAGTTTGTCCAAACAGATATTCAGTAGTTTTGAAAAACACACGGCTTTACTCATCGGTGCTGGCGAAACCATCGAGCTGGCGGCGAGGCATTTAAAAGAAAATAAAATTGGTAATATAATTATTGCCAATCGAACTGTTGAAAGAGCGCATACCCTGGCTGAAGAAGTTGGTGGTGTTGCGATTGCGTTATCTGATATTCCTGAGCATTTGGCCAAAGCGGATATTATTATTTCTTCAACCGCCAGTCCGTTGCCAATACTGGGTAAAGGCAGCGTCGAACGAGCAATTAAGATCAGAAAACACCGTCCTGTATTGATGGTGGATATTGCTGTGCCTCGCGATATTGAGCCTGAAGTGGCTGATTTGCCGGATGTCTATCTTTATACTGTTGATGATCTGAAAGAAATTATCGAAGAAGGGCTGCGTACTCGACGAGAGGCAGCCAACCAGGCCGAAGATATTATAGATAACCAAGTGGTTAACTTTATGGGCTGGTTGCGATCCCAGTCTGCAATTTCTGTTATTCAGGATTATCGTCGCAATATGATGCAGCTGAAAGAAGCTGAGCTTGAGAAAGCGCTGAAAATGCTAAATAATGGCCAGTCAGCGGAAGAAGTTTTAAATCGATTTTCTAACAATTTGATCAACAAAATTACTCATACACCTACCACAAAAATCCGTCAGGCTGGTATTGACGGAAATAATGGGCTTGTGGAAACTGCTCGCCAACTGTTTGACCTAAAAGATTCTGAAAATTAGCTGTGAATAAAACTCTGTTATCCAAACTCGACACCATTTCCGAGCGTGTTGAGGAAATCAATGCCTTGCTGGCCGATCCGGATGTGATCAATGACCAGAACAAGTTTCGTGCTTTATCCATGGAATATTCTCAGCTGCAACCTGTCAGTGAATGCTATGAGCAATATCAATCCACCTTGGATGATATTCAAACAGCAGAGGAAATGCTCGCAGAAGATGATGAGGAAATGCGGGAGCTGGCCGGGCTGGAAATTTCTGAAGCGCAGGAAAAAAAGGATACATTGGAAATTGAGCTGCAAAAACTATTGCTCCCTAAAGATCCTAATGATGAAAGCAATGTGTTTCTGGAGATTCGTGCCGGTGCAGGTGGTGATGAAGCGGCGATTTTTGCGGGTGATTTATTTCGCATGTACAGTCGCTACGCTGAGCAAAAGCGTTGGCTGGTTGAAGTCATCAGCCAAAGTCAGGGTGAGCATGGCGGATTTAAGGAAATCATCACTCGTATCAGTGGCAAAGGTGTTTATTCGCACTTGAAGTTTGAGTCAGGTGGTCATCGGGTGCAGCGTGTACCGGAAACAGAAGCCCAAGGTCGAGTGCATACTTCTGCTTGTACGGTTGCAATTATGCCTGAAGTGGATGATGTGGAAAAAATTGAAATTAATCCAGCCGAATTAAAAATAGATACTTTTCGTGCATCCGGCGCGGGTGGTCAGCACGTTAACAAAACTGATTCTGCCATTCGTATAACTCACTTACCCACTGGTACTGTGGTTGAGTGTCAGGACGAGCGCTCACAGCATAAAAATAAAGCGAAAGCCATGTCGGTTTTGCAAGCGCGTTTGATGCAGGCAGAACAGGATAAACAAGCAGCTGAAACCGCGGCCACCCGTAAAAGTCTGGTGGGCAGTGGTGATCGTTCGCAACGAATTCGAACCTATAATTTCCCGCAAGGTCGGGTTTCCGATCATCGAATTAATCTCACCTTGTACAAACTCGATGAATTTATCATGGGTAATATTGACTCTATCATCGAGCCACTGAATAACGAATACCAGGCGGAACAGCTGGCTGCATTGAGTGGCGAAGAAGTCAATTGAAATGATTGCTGCTATCTTTAAAGATAGCGCTGCTTTTAATCCAAACACATGTTAATGATGCAAGATAACTTAGTTAAAAATGTCTTATCACTGGCATCAAAACGTTTAACATCAATTTCTGATAGTGCTCGACTGGATGCAGAAGTGCTGTTGTGTCATACGCTGAACTGGTCGCGTACAAAAATATTTATCGCTGAAGATCAACAGCTTTCTGATGAAGAGCTTAACCAGTTTAATGCTGCGATTGAGCGCAGGGTAAAAGGTGAGCCTATTGCTTACATCACGGGTGAGCAGGAGTTCTGGTCCCTGCCTTTTAAGGTTAATGCCGCGACTTTGATTCCACGCCCGGAAACTGAGCATCTGGTGGAACAGGCTTTACTGAAAATTCCGGCAAATGAAAAACAGTCTGTATTGGATTTAGGTACTGGTTCGGGTGCTGTGGTTATTGCTATAGCCAGTGAAAGACCTTTATGCAAATGTGTAGCGGTAGATTCTTCAGATGCTGCGTTACAAATGGCAAACGTTAATGCTCAGAACCTGGGATTTAAGAATGTTAGTTTTTTGCAAAGTAACTGGTTTTCAGCTTTAACAGGGCAGAAGTATGACGTTATTGCCTCTAACCCGCCGTACATTGAAGAACAGGACCCACATTTACAGCAAGGCGATGTTGTTTTTGAGCCACGTAGTGCTTTAATATCAGGTGTTGATGGTTTAGACGATATTCGATTGATTTGCAGTCAGGCGAAAACACATTTATTCCAACAGGGTTGGTTGATGTTAGAGCATGGCTGGCAGCAGGCAAAAGACGTGAGGCAGATTTTTAAAGACAACGGATTTATGCAGGTAGAATCTATCAATGATCTTGCAGGAATTGAGCGTTTGACTATAGGTTGTTTTGAGCAAAAGAGCGAATAATAATGAAAACAATAAAAATACCACGCGAAATTGTCAATCAAATTCTACAACACGCGCAAAGTGAACCAGAAAAAGAAATATGCGGTTTAATATCTGAAAAAAATGGTGAAGCAGGGCATTGTTACCCAGTGCTCAATATTGCTGAACATCCTGAATCTTTATTTCTTATGGATGGTAAAGAGCAAATCGATGCGTTGCGTGAAATGCGTAATAAGCAGGAATCACTTTTTGCTATTTATCATTCACATCCTCACAGTGAAGCTTACCCTTCGCAAATAGATTTAAATGAATCGCAATATCCGGATGTGATTTATTTGATTGTTTCGCTAGATACTAAAGGTGTGTTGGATTTGCGAGCATACCGAATCGACAATAAACAAATCGAAACTCTGGAAGTTACGATTTAGGAAATTTGCCCTAAGGTTTATTGTTTTGTTTTCGGGGCTGAATGATGGATATCAGTAGCAAATAATTCTTCTGCATCTACCGCATCAAAATCGTAGTGTTGATTGCAAAATTCACAATCGATTTCAATTTTACCCATTTCTTCCAGTATATCTTTGATTTCCTGGTGCCCTAGAGAAATCAGCATGTTGGCTACCCGCTCTCGGGTGCAGGTGCAACGAAATAGATAATGTTCTGAATCCAGTAGTCGAACATCATCTTCATTAAACAAGCGATGGATAATTTCTGCGGCTTCCAGATTAAATAACTCTTGGTCTTTAATGGTTTCAGCCAATTGAATTATTCGGTGCCAATCATCTGGATTGTCATCAGTTTGCCCAGGTAATTTTTGAATTAATATACCGCAGGCTTTGTTATTGTTGGTGGCGAGAAACAAGCGGGTGTCCAGTTGTTCTGATTGCATCAAATAGTTTTCCAGCGCATGGCTGATTTTGTCACCGGATAGTTCCACAATACCTTGATAACGCTCACCGGTTTTGTCGTTATCGATGGTTAATGCTAATTGACCATCGCCGAACATCTGTTTTAATGATCCAGCTTGGATCGTGTCGTCGTATTTTGCCAGGCCACGCAAGTGCTGTTCACTGGTGCATTCCATCAACATTAAACTCACCGGGCCATTGCCGCGAATTTGCATGGTTAATGCACCTTCGAATTTTAAAGTTGCTGCCAACAAAGCGTTGGCAGCAATAAATTCACCCAATAAGTTGCGTATAACTTCAGGATAGTCTTTTTGTTCTTGTAAACGTTGCCAGCTTTTGTCGAGCTGCACAATCATGCCGCGAGCGGCAATGTTTTCAAAAATAAATCGATGCAGAATATCCTGTGACATATTTACAGCTTTAACCTTTAAGTTTGTCTTTTAATATTTGGTTAACTTGTTGTGGGTTGGCTTTACCTTGGGTAGCTTTCATGGTCTGGCCAACAAAAAATCCGAAAACCTTATCTTTGCCGCTGCGATATTGTTCAACTTGAGCGGGGTTGTTAGCGATGATTTCATCAATGACTTTTTCGATCAGCCCAGTATCGGTAACTTGTTTTAAACCTTTGCTTTCGATGATTTCATCAGCCGTGCCTTCGCCATTCCACATGGCTTCAAATACTGATTTGGCAATTTTACCGGATATGGTGTTATCGGCGATGCGAGAAATCATGCCACCTAGCAGTTCAGGTGTAACCTGACTTTCGCTAATATCCATGGCGTTTTTGTTTAATGCAGCAATCAGTTCGCCCTGAATCCAGTTGGCGCAAAGTTTTGCTTCGCCCCCGGCGGCCTTTACAGTTGCTTCAAAAAAATCTGACAGAGATTTTTGCGCAGTTAGCACTTCGGCATCATAAGATTTTAGACCATAGTCACTAATGAATCGATGTTTCTTCTGGTCAGGTAATTCAGGTAATGACACTTTGAGTGATTGAATGAATTCTTCGTCCAGTTCCACTGGTAGTAGATCCGGGTCAGGAAAATAACGATAATCATTGGCTTCTTCCTTGCTGCGCATGGAGCGAGTTTCGTCTTTATCGGCATCATAAAGCCGAGTTTCCTGCACTACTTCACCACCGTCTTCAATTAATTCAATTTGGCGAGCGACTTCATGGTTAATGGCTTTTTCCACAAAGCGGAAAGAGTTGATGTTTTTAATTTCTGCTCGCGTGCCAAACTCCTGCTGGCCTTTAGGCCGAATTGATACATTAGCATCGCAACGAAAAGAACCTTCCTGCATATTGCCGTCACAGATCTCGAGATATTGCACCAGCGAATGAATTTTTCGCATATAGGCAACGGCTTCTTTGGCGGATCGAATGTCCGGCTCAGAAACAATTTCCAGCAAGGGTGTGCCTGCACGGTTGAGGTCAATACCCGTCATGCCTTCAAAATCTTCGTGTAAGGATTTCCCAGCATCTTCTTCTAAATGCGCACGGGTAATACCAATAACTTTGCTGCTGCCATCTTCTAGCTCAATTTCCATTTTGCCGTGTTCAACAATGGGGTGATGTAACTGGCTTATTTGATAACCTTTGGGCAGGTCGGGATAGAAATAATTTTTCCGGTCGAAGACTGAGCGATTTGCGACTTTAGCGCCAACAGCCAAACCAAATTTGGCACCCATGATAACCGCATCATGATTAACGACCGGTAGTACGCCAGGAAAACCCAGATCTACCGCACAAGCTTGTGTGTTTGGCTCCGCACCATAAGCAGTGGATGCGCCGGAAAATATTTTACTTTTTGTGGCCAGTTGAGCGTGAATCTCCAGGCCGATGACAACTTCCCATTCCATATTCTTAACCTCAGTATTCTTTACGCCATGCCTTCGGGTGACTTTGTATGCCAGTCTGTTAGTTGTTGGTACTGATGGGCGACATTTAACAAGCGGCTTTCATCAAAGTAATTGCCAATAATCTGTAAACCAACAGGCATATTGTTGGCAAATCCGGCTGGTATGGACATGCCAGGTAAACCCGCCAGGTTAACCGCGATGGTATAGATGTCCGATAAATACATGGTCACAGGATCATCGGTTTTTTCACCGATATTGAAAGCGGTGGATGGCGCGGTTGGTCCCATGATTACATCCACTTTTTTGAAAGCATTGACAAAATCATCGCTGATCAAATGGCGAATCTGTTGCGCTTTTTTGTAATAAGCATCGTAATATCCGGCGGACAAAGCATATGCGCCGATCATAATGCGGCGCTTCACTTCGGGACCAAAGGCTTCACCGCGAGAACGTTTGTATAGGTCTTCCAGGTCTTTTGGATTTTCACAACGATAACCAAAACGTACGCCGTCAAAGCGGGATAAATTGGATGAGCATTCCGCCGGTGCTACAACGTAATAGGCAGGAACCGACAAGCTTGAGTTTGGCAGACTAATTTCGACAATTTCTGCGCCAGCTTTTTTGTATACATCAATCGCAGCTTCAATGTTTTTTGCGACTTCAGGGTCCATGCCTTTTTCAAAAAATTCTTTGGGTAAACCAATTTTTAAACCGGCAATATCTTGGTTTAAATCGGTGGTGTAATCCGGTACCGAACGATTAACACTGGTAGAGTCTTTTTCATCAAAACCCGCCATTATATTGAGCATTAAAGCGGCATCTTCTGCTGTCTTGGTCATGGGGCCGGCCTGATCAAGGCTTGATGCAAAAGCGATCATGCCGTATCGCGAGACTCGTCCATAAGTTGGTTTGAGTCCGGTTAGGTTGCAAAGTGAAGCCGGTTGGCGAATCGAGCCGCCAGTATCCGTACCGGTTGCGGCGGGCGCTAACTGGGCAGCAACGGCTGCAGCAGAACCACCGGAAGAACCGCCAGGTACTGTTTTAATATTCCAGGGATTTTTTACAGCACCATAAAAACTGGTTTCGTTCGAAGAGCCCATGGCAAATTCGTCCATGTTGGTTTTGCCCAACATAACAGCCCCGGCGGAATTAAATTTGTTGATCACGGTTGCATCATATGGCGCGATAAAGTTATCCAGCATTTTTGATCCGCAGCTGGTTTTTACGCCATTTGTGCAAAAAATATCTTTTTGCGCGATGGGAATTCCCGTTAAAGGATTTGCTTCACCTGCCGCAATTTTCATATCAGCTTGCTTTGCTTGTTCAAGTGCAAGTTCGGGTGTGACTGTAATATAACTGTTGTATATGCTGTCTTGTTCTTGAATGCGGTAAAGATAAGCTTGCGTCAATTCCACACTTGAAATAGTTTTGTTTTTCAAATCTGTGGCGAGTTGTGAGAGGGTTTTTTCGAACATTTTTGCTCCGAATATGCGGCTGTTTTCACCTGAATTCACGGAATGAAATCTGCATATGCAGCTTTATCGTGTTTTAATTGTTGATATTTTGTTAAATTTTTACGATTATTCAATCACTTTGGGCACAAGGAACAATCCATTTTGCGTTTCCGGTGAAATTTGCTGAAAGTGTTCGCGTTGGTTTGTTTCCGTGACGACATCTTCGCGTAATCGTTGTGTTTCTGCCAGCGGGTGGGCCATGGGTGTAATATCGCCCGTATCGACAGCGTTCATTTGCTCCACAAGCTGCAGGATGTTTGACAAGTTTTCTGTGTAAGAAGGGATATCATCATCACTAATAGATAAACGGGCTAAATGCGCAATTTTTTCAATATCGGATTTTTGCAAAGACATTATTCTACTCGTCTGCGGTTGGGTTACTGTTTCGGACGAGAACCATATCATAGATGTCTAATTGCCCAAAGTATTTCCCATTGTGAGATTTCACAATTTGATTATAAGGATAGAATTTAATGTTTGGACGTCTTCGCGGTGCGTTTTCTAATGACCTTTCCATCGACCTAGGAACTGCAAATACACTTATCTACGTACGCGGTAAAGGAATTGTGTTGGCCGAACCCTCTGTTGTTGCCATACGCCAGGAGCGCGGACCAGGTGGTCCAAAAAGTATTGCTGCTGTGGGTATTGAGGCAAAACGCATGTTGGGTCGAACGCCGGGAAATATTACTGCAATTCGGCCGCTCAAAGATGGGGTAATTGCTGATTTCACCGTAACGGAAAAAATGCTTCAGCATTTTATTTTCAAAGTTCATGAGGCGCGCTTTTTTCGTCCAAGTCCTCGGGTACTGGTTTGTGTGCCTTGTGGTTCAACACAGGTTGAGCGACGAGCAATCAAAGAATCGGCTGCTGGTGCCGGCGCACGTGAAGTGTTTTTGATCGAAGAACCCATGGCTGCCGCAATTGGTGCGGGTATGCCCATTGGTGAAGCCAGTGGTTCAATGGTTGTTGATATCGGGGGGGGAACTACCGAAGTCGCTGTGATGTCATTGAATGGTATTGTTTATTCCGAGTCTGTGCGTATTGGTGGCGACCGTTTTGACGAAGCGATAATCAATTATGTGCGTCGAAACTACGGCACATTGATTGGTGATTCCACCGCAGAAAAAATTAAACAGGAAATTGGTACTGCCTATCCTGCTGATGAAATTCGGGAATTGGAAGTGCGCGGTCGTAACCTGGCCGAAGGTGTGCCCAGAAGTTTTACTTTGAATAACAATGAAATTCTTGAAGCGTTGCAAGAACCATTAGCGGGTATCGTGGGTTCTATTCGTAGCGCATTGGAACAAACGCCACCAGAACTGGGTTCGGATGTTGCCGAGCGTGGTATGGTATTAACTGGTGGTGGTGCATTGTTAAACGATCTTGATCGATTGTTAATGGAAGAGACGGGATTGCCGGTTATTGTGGCTGAAGATCCGCTCACATGTGTTGCTCGTGGTGGTGGTAAAGCCATGGAAATGATTGATGAGCATGGTGGTGAAGTTTTTGCTGTGGAGTAATACCCAGGCGCACAAAAAGTTTCAGAATAAAACAGCCTGGCACATTAAGCTTTCAGGTTTCCAGAGAGTTCAGGAGATTTAGTTATAAAACCCTTGTTTGCATATGGTCAGGCCGCAGGATTGCGTTTTGCCTTGTTGGTGCTGTTTTCACTGGCACTTATGGCAATCGATCATCGCCTGAACTATTTAGACAATGTACGCAAGGTCATTTCTGTATTGGTATATCCTATTCAATACCTGGTGAGTTTTCCTTCTTCTGCAACCAGCTGGTTGGGGGAAAGTTTAAAGTCTCACGAAGAATTGTTAAGCGATAACGAAAAACTCCATTCCCAAAATGCCTTTTTACAGGCGCAAATGCAGAAATTCATTTCGCTGGAATTGGAGAATATGCGGTTGCGGCGTTTATTAGATGCTTCCGAACGTTTAACGGATCGTGTTTTAACCGCTGAATTGTTGGCGGTGGATCTTGATCCTTTTAGTCATAAGGTGCTGATTAATAAAGGGCTTCGTCATGATGCTTATAAAGGTCAGCCAATTCTTGATGCATTTGGTGTTTATGGTCAGGTAGTGGAAGTGAATTTCATTACCAGTTCCGTCATGTTGCTGACTGATCCTGGTCACGCTTTGCCTGTTCAGGTAAATCGAAACGGTTTACGAACTATAGCGCGTGGTACAGGCTCTACTGACAAACTGGATTTATTGCATGTGCCGAATAATGCGGATATCGAACAAGGCGATGTGTTAGTTACTTCCGGTTTGGGGGGGGTGTTTCCTTCGGGTTATCCGGTGGCAACCGTTAGTAAGGTTGAGCCAGATACCAGTCAACCATTTGCCACCGTGGTAGCCGTGCCATTGGCGAGTTTAGAAAGTAGTCGTGAAGTACTTCTGGTCTGGAAAGAAAAGCTTGAACTGGAAGAAACCGTTTCAGAAAAAGGTCAGCAGTAAACATGGCAGAAGTAAAAAAACATGGTGGTCGTGTTATTGTCCTTACCTTCCTCGCTGCTTTATTCCTTACCGTAATTCCATTACCTGAACTCGTGCGAGCTTTTCGGCCAGAATGGGTGACTTTGGTATTAATATATTGGTGCTTGGCTTTGCCGACGCGGGTTAATATTGGTATCGCCTGGTTAATGGGTATTGTGGTTGATGTTTTAACAGGTACTTTATTGGGACAGCACGCATTGGCTATGGCGGTGGTGGCTTTTGTTACCGTCAAATTGCATAAACAAATTCGGGTTTATCCTTTGTGGCAACAGGCCTTGAGTATATTCACGCTAGTGGCTTTAGGTCAGTTGCTGGTCGTATGGATTAAAGGTATTGCAGGTGATTCCCCGCAAACCTGGTTGTATTGGATGCCCTCTATCACCAGCGGTTTACTCTGGCCCGCTGTTTTTATTTTTCTGCGCGATGTGCGTCGAAAGTTTCGCGTCGCGTAGCAATACAAGTCGATGGAACATTCACATGTAAAAATCAGAGACCACTTACGGGAAACGCGGATATTCACCGGTCGGGTGATTTTTGCAGGTGTGGGTGTGGTGATTTTGATTACCGTTATTATTGCGCGTATGGCGTATTTGCAAATCGCCAGCCATGAACATTTTACGACTCTCTCCCAAAATAATCGGGTAAGCATCGTACCGGTGGCGCCAACTCGTGGTTTGATTTTTGATCGCAACGGTGAAGTGCTCGCTCAAAACCTTCCCTCTTTTTCATTGGAGTTGGTGCCGGAAAAAATTGACGACGTTGATGCAACCATCGAAGAGCTGAAAAGCATTGTTGCGCTTAGCGATGATGATATTAAGCAGTTTCATAAGTCTCGCCGGCATAGTCGGGCGTTTCAGTCTCTGCCGTTGCGTTTTCGCTTGGATGAAGCTGAAGTGGCGCGCTTTTCGGTTCGCCAGCATCAATTCCCCGGGGTTTCTATTGAAGCGCGTTTAATGCGCGAATATCCGCACGGTGCGCTTGGTGTACATGCATTAGGTTATGTTGGCCGTATCAACGAAGCGGAACTGAAAGTGCTGGACGTTGCGGATTACAATGGAACCTCGCATATCGGTAAAACCGGTGTGGAAAAATTTTATGAAGATGTGCTGCATGGCAGTGTGGGATTTAAAAAGATCGAATCTAATGCGCGTGGGCGAATTTTGCGTGTATTGGAAGAAGAACGACCGATTCCGGGGCAAAACATTTTCCTGAGTTTGGATGCCCATGTTCAACAAGTGGCAGAAAAAGCCTTAACTGATCGCCGTGGTGCGGTGGTAGCCATCGAAACAAAAACCGGTGGCGTTATTGCATTAGCCAGTATGCCGGGTTTTGATCCGAATCCGTTTGTTAATGGTATTGATCAAAAAAGTTATCGTGCATTGGCGAGTTCACTTGATCGCCCGTTATTCAATCGAGCCATCAAAGGGCGTTATCCACCCGGTTCAACGTTGAAACCCTTTGTTGGGTTGGCTGGGCTGGAATACGACATCGTCACAACAGGCATGAAAATTCCCTGTAGAGGTTGGTATCAATTAAGCAATGATGAGCATAAATATCGTGATTGGAAACGCGAAGGTCATGGTTCGTTAACTTTATTAGGGGCAATTCGGGAGTCCTGTGATGTCTATTTTTATGACCTCGCCTTAAATCTCGGCATTGATCGCATTGCGCAGTTTAATGCGCAATTTGGTTTTGGTAAAACCACGGGTATTGATATCTATGGTGAAACAAGTGGATTATTGCCGTCACGTGAATGGAAACGGCGTGCTAAACATGAATCCTGGTACCCAGGGGAAACACTTATTACCGGCATTGGGCAGGGCTTTAACGTGACGTCGCCCATCCAATTAGCAGTGGGCACAGCCATATTAGCTAATTACGGACTACATTTTAAACCGCGCCTGGTATACGCGACTCAACAAAGCGGGCAAAAAGATTTGCAGTATCTTGATCCGGAAATCATTGGAACTGTCCCTGTTTTGGACAAAGCCAATTGGGACTACATGATAAACAGCATGAAAAAAGTTGTGCACAGCAATCGCGGTACGGCCCGCAAAATTGGGCATGATGCACCCTATAAAATTGCCGGTAAAACAGGTACCGCACAGGTTTTTGGTATTGCGCAGGATGCAGAATATGATCAAGAGAATCTGGAGGATCATTTACGGGATCATGCATTGTTTATCGCCTTTGCACCTGTGGAAAGCCCGGAAATTGCGGTTGCTGTAATTGTAGAGAATGGCGAAAGCGGTGGCGGCGTTGCAGCGCCTATTGCAAGAAAAGTTTTGGATGCTTACTTAGTGAACAGAAACAAGAAAAAGCATGGCTAGATCAGCACTATCTCAAGGTTTTGAAAATCAGCCTAAAGCCGGTGCCGCAGGTTTTTTTCAGACGGTGCATATCGATTGGCCTTTAATGACCGGAATTGTGGCGTTAAGTTTATTTGGCCTGATGATTTTATACAGTGCCAGCGGTGAAAACTGGAATACCATGACGCGTCAGATCATCTGGTTGTGTATCGCATTTATCGTTATGTTTTTTACTGCACAAATTCCACCGCATCATTTGGAGTTTTGGGCACCCTGGGTATTCGGACTGGGATTGTTTTTTTTAGTGCTGGTATTGCTTGTAGGTGATGTGGGTAAAGGCGCGCAACGCTGGCTGAATTTTGGTTTGTTTCGCTTTCAGCCATCGGAAATGATGAAATTCGCGGTACCTATGATGGTGGCCTGGTATATGGCATCCAAACCGCTACCTCCCAGTGGTAAACGCATATTGATTGCGTTATTGATTATTCTTGTGCCTGTTGGATTGATTGCTAAACAGCCTGATCTAGGGACATCATTATTGGTTGGCAGTGCTGGATTATTTGTATTGCTATTTACCGGTTTGAGCTGGTTTCTCATTGGTGGATTCATGGTACTACTTGCTGCTATCGCGCCAGTAGTTTGGTTTTTTTATATGCACGATTATCAGCGCCAGCGTGTGTTGACCTTTTTAAATCCTGAGAATGATCCTTTAGGTTCCGGTTACCATATTATCCAATCAAAAATTGCCATTGGTTCAGGTGGTTTATACGGCAAAGGCTGGTTGAACGGAACACAGTCGCAATTGGATTTTTTACCCGAACGATCAACGGATTTCATATTTGCAGTATATGCTGAAGAATTTGGACTTGTGGGTGTGCTGGGTTTGCTGGCCATTTATCTTTACATAGTTTTTCGTGGTTTGGTCATTGCTAATCAGGCACAAAGCTCATTTGGACGACTGCTGGCGGGCAGTTTGGTACTGACTTTTGTGGTCTATATTGTCGTTAATATTGGTATGGTGAGTGGCTTGTTACCGGTTGTGGGTGTGCCGCTGCCTTTGATTAGTTATGGTGGCACATCATTGGTGACATTGATGATTGCTTTCGGTTTGTTGATGTCGATTCAGACACACAGAAAACTTTTAACCTCCTAATGGAATAAAACTGTGATTGGTAATTATTTAGTCAAGTCTTCAATAGTTTGCGTTTTTTCTTTGTTCATAGCACTAAATGCACAAGCAAGCACAACAGTGGTAACAAATCCTGTGATCAGCCAGTTTATCGATGATATGGTTAAAAAACATAAGTTTGAAAAATCAGATCTGAAGACATTGTTTGCTGATGTTCAATTACTACCGGATGTCATCGAGAAAATAACCCGACCTGCGGAAGCCTGGCCCTGGCATCGGTACCGAAATATTTTTTTAAAAGACAAGCGTATTAATCAAGGTGTTCAATTTTGGAATGAAAATGCAGCCATATTAGCCAAAGCAGAAAAAAAATATGGTGTTCCCGCCGAAATTATTGTTGCCATACTGGGTGTAGAAACACGTTTCGGCAGGATTGAAGGTGGATACCGTTTAATAGATTCTTTAACCACATTGGTGGTGGACTATCCGCGCCGCAGTAAATTTTTCAAAAAAGAGCTAGAGCATGTTTTGCTATTGTCGAGAGAGGAAAAGTTTGATCCGAAAACTTTGATGGGTTCTTACGCAGGTGCCATTGGCAAACCACAATTTATGCCCAGTAGTTACCGTAGCTATGCCATAGATTTTGACGGTGACGGTATACGTGATTTATTGAACAACACAGCCGATGCAGTTGGTAGTGTTGCAAGTTATCTAGCCAAACATGGTTGGCAAAAAAACAATCCAATTGCCACACGGGCAACGATAGAAGGCAATGCTTATAAGAAATTTCTGAAAAAAGGTCTGAAGCCCAAGGTGAAACTCGCTGAAATTAACAAGTATAAAGTAACAGCAAAAGATCAATTTTCATCCGAGCTCAAAGCGGCATTAATCGAGCTGGAACAAAAAGAAGGTATGGAATATTGGTTGGGGTTGAGGAATTTTTACGCTATCACTCGTTACAATCACAGTCAGTTATATGCTATGGCAGTTTATCAATTGGCTGAAAACATCAAAAATAAACGCAATTCTGCAGATAAAAGCTGATTTTTTTGACTATGTAGTGCAGAGTTGGCTTTCTGCACTTTGTTTTTCTGTTTTGTATTACAATGCTTAGTATGCATTCAAATAAATTCTTTCTCATATTTACTATTGTTTCAGTTCTGTTGATGTCTGCTTGTACTTCAACCGGACCAAAAGATGGCGCGCCCCAAAGAATCTCCATCGATATCAATAGTATTCCTGATGCAACACCAAAGAGTGAACCTTTCAGCAAATGGGGTAATCCTAAGGTTTATGAAGTTTTCGGGAAAAAATACTATCCTCTGGATTCTGCCAAGGACTATGTAGCTGAAGGTTATGCTTCTTGGTATGGCACTAAATTTCACGGTAAGCGGACTTCCAGTGGCGAAAGTTATGATATGTATGCGATGACGGCAGCGCATAAAACTCTACCTTTACCCAGTTATGTTGAAGTTCGAAATCTAGAAAATGGTAAGAAAGTTGTTGTAAAAGTGAACGACCGTGGCCCGTTTCATGCTGGAAGAATAATCGATTTATCTTATGTTGCAGCTTTGAAGCTAGATGTTGTTGGTAAAGGAACAGCACGTGTACAGGTCAAAGCAATTAATGTTGAACCGGTCAGTAATGTTTTTGTGCAGGCAGGGTCGTTTATTGATAAACAAAACGCAGAGCGTTTACGTTTAAAGCTTGCGCAAGCCGATATAAAAAGTGATGTTCGCGAAGCAGTGGTTAACACAACAGAGCAGGTGTATCGTGTGAGAATTGGACCTTTCAAAAAGCGTGAAGATGCCAGTGATTTATTAGAGAGCTTAGAAGAAATTGGTGTAGACAATGCCAGGGTTTTATCAGGTAACGGGGAATAAAAAAGTAATAATGAGAATGGCAAACAAACAAACTTGGTGTTTTAGTGTTTTTCTATTGATTGTGTTTATGGCAAGTACTGTCTATGCAGTGGAGCCAAAAGCACCTAAATTGGCAGCGAAATCTTATATCCTGCAAGATTTTAACAGCGGCAAAGTCATCGCAGAACTGGATAGTAATAGTCGTATTGAACCTGCCAGTTTGACAAAAATGATGTCGAATTATGTGATTGAAAATGAACTGAAAATGGGCAATATTCAGATGACGGATATGGTCAAAATCAGTGAAAAAGCCTGGAAAATGCCGGGCTCTCGCATGTTCGTTGAAGTTAATTCCAAAGTTAGTGTTGAAGAGCTGTTAAAAGGCATAGTTATTCAATCCGGTAATGACGCTACTGTTGCCATGGCGGAATTTGTTGCTGGTACCGAAGACGCGTTCGTTTCGCTGATGAATGAATACGCCCGAAAGTTAGGCATGACAGGTACTCATTTTGTTAATTCAACCGGTTTACCGCATGAAGAACATTATACAACGGCAAAAGACCTGGCGACTTTGGTTCATGCGTTGATTCGAGATTTCCCTGAACACTATTCCTGGTATTCAGAAAAAGTGTATACCTACAACGGGATAAAACAATATAACCGCAATAAACTACTTTGGCAGGATAAGTTTGTTGATGGCGTTAAAACAGGGCATACCGAATCAGCGGGTTATTGTCTTGCGTCTTCTGCTGTTAAAGGTGATATGCGTTTAATATCTGTTGTTTTAGGTACAAAAAGTGAACGCGCACGGGCGACAGAATCACAAAAATTACTCACCTTCGGATTTCGTTTTTACGAAACACATCGTTTATACGAAGCCAATACCAGTTTGAGTAATGTGAAAGTCTGGAAAGGTGAAGAGGAAAATCTTTCTCTGGGTTTAGCTGAAGATCTTTGGATAACTATTCCTCGTGGGCAATACAAATCATTAAAAGCCAGCATGAGCCTTGATTCAAAAATCGTCGCACCGGTGAACCAGGGTGAAACCTACGGCACAGTTAACGTTAATTTGGAAGGTAATTCATTGCTAAGTCGTGAGCTGGTTGCTTTGCAAAGTATAAAAGAAGGCGGCATGTTTAGTGGTTTGCTTGACGAAGTTAAGATGTTGTTCGAGTAAAACATGTCAGTCGTTTATATAAATGGTGAGTTTGTCGCTACCGATCAGGCAAAAATATCGGTGTTTGATCGAGGTTTTTTGTTAGGTGATGGCGTTTATGAAGTAATTCCTGCGTATAGCGGGCAATTGTTTCGTTTTGAAGAACATTTACTGCGCTTGCAAACCAGTCTTGATGCTATTCAACTCAGAAATCCCTTTGATCAATCGCAATGGCATAATTTGCTTTCACAATTGGTGCAGCAAAACTATCAATCAGACCTTTCCATTTATTTACAAGTTACCCGTGGCATAGCCGTACGTGACCATGCTTTCCCTGCAGATACTCAGCCTACTGTATTTGCCATGGCTAATCCCATATCCACATTAAGCGATCAGGTGTTTGAGAACGGTGTGGCTGCTGTGACTTTGCCGGATAATCGCTGGTCGCGTTGCAATATCAAGGCAATTAGTCTTCTACCCAATGTTTTATTGAGACAACAAGCGGTGGAACAAGGGGTGGTTGAGGCCATATTAGTTCGTGATGATCACATAACTGAAGGTGCTGCGGCCAATGTATTTATTGTCGAAGCCGGGACCATAATCACGCCACCCAAGAATAACGAAATATTGCCGGGTATCACCCGAGATTTGGTGCTTGAGCTGGCCTTGCAGCATGGCCTTTCTGTAAAAGAAGCTGTGATCAGCCTAGAGCAATTGAAAAATGCTAACGAAGTCTGGCTAACCAGTTCCACTAAAGAAATATTACCGGTTACCAATCTTGATCAAACGCCGGTGGCAGATGGTAAACCGGGTGAGACCTGGAAAACAATGATTCAGGTGTATCGGGATTATAAAAAAAGCTTGCATGATAAGGCTGTAACTATCTGAATATCAATACATACACCCCCTAAGTCCGGAAAACTTTACTTATCTTGAAAATTGCACTCAGCGGACATATATATTGAGTAGCATTGAGCAGTTAAAGTGAGCCTAATGAGCAATCAAGAAACCGAAAGCGTCTTTGAATTTCCCTGCGATTTCCCTATAAAAGTTATGGGCAAAAACCATGAAGAATTTGAAGTTTGTGTGATGACCATCGTTAACAAACACGTTCCGGATCTGCAGGAAGGTGCGTTAAAAACTCGTCCCAGCAGCAATGGCAAATATGTCTCCATTACTGTCACTATTCAAGCGCAAAGCAAAGATCAGCTAGATAATATATATCGCGAACTCAGTGCCCACGAGTTGGTGATGATGGCCTTGTGAGCGAAATTCCCAATACCTTACAGATTCGCCATCTGGGTTTGTGTGATTATTCTTCTGTTTTAGACAAAATGCTGGATTTCAGCACTCGACGTTCCGAGCAAACAGTAGATGAAATATGGCTGTTGCAACACAAGCCGGTTTATACCCTCGGCAAAAATGCTAAACAACATCATGTTTTAAATTCTGGTGATATACCTGTGATAGCCGTGGACCGTGGTGGCCAGGTAACATATCACGGCCCCGGACAGTTAATTGCCTATTTACTTTTGGATGTAAAGCGTAAAAAACTGGGTGTCAGGCAAATTGTTACTGCCATGGAAAATGCGGTGATTAATACCCTGGCAGGCTTATATATTGAAGCTGTAGCGAGACCAAATGCGCCAGGTGTATACGTAAACGACGAAAAAATTGCTGCATTGGGATTACGTATCAAAAATGGTAAAAGCTATCATGGCTTGAGTTTAAATATTGATATGGATTTATCGCCATTCCTGGGTATTAATCCTTGTGGATATGAAGGCATGCAAGTTACTCAAGTGAAAAACTTGATAAACGATTATTCGATTGAAGAGATTAAAAAAAATATTGTTACTAGTCTGAGCAATGAGCTCGCTTATGATCAAATCATAGACAGTGGCAATGGATAGAGAAATTCATGAATCAAGAGACAAGCAAGAAAAAAGTTGTTCAGGGGATAAAACATCGAGGTGCTGAAAAGGTTGCACGAATTCCCATTAAAGTAGAAAAAACCGTTAACCCTGTGCGTAAGCCCAGTTGGATTCGCGCCAAACCTCCGACTAACAATTCAGTTAAACGACTGAAAAACATTTTGCGCAGTCATAAATTGCACACAGTTTGTGAGGAAGCCTCCTGTCCAAACCTGGGTGAATGCTTTAGTCATGGCACAGCAACATTCATGATCATGGGTGATATTTGTACACGCCGTTGTCCGTTTTGCGATGTGGGCCATGGCCGGCCAAATCCTCTGGATAAAGATGAGCCTGTGAATTTAGCGACCACCATTCGTGATATGCAATTAAGTTACGTGGTAATCACGTCGGTGGATCGTGATGATTTACGCGATGGCGGCGCCAATCATTTTGTCGAGTGTATTCAAGCAACTCGCGAGCTTAGCCCAAAAACAAAAATTGAAGTTTTAGTACCGGATTTTCGCGGTCGCATGGATATCGCATTGGAAATTCTCAATAAAGCGCCACCCGATGTGTTCAATCATAATCTGGAAACTGTACCGCGTTTATATAAACAAGTACGGCCTGGTGCGGATTACCAGGTTTCGCATCAATTAATTCGAGAGTTTAAAAATCAATTTCCTGATGTACCGGCAAAGTCTGGTTTAATGTTAGGTGTTGGTGAAGAAATAGACGAAGTAAAACAGGTCATGCGTGATTTGCGCGAATCCGGTTGCGATATGTTGACTCTGGGGCAATATTTGCAACCTAGTCTTCACCATTTGCCCGTGCTGCGCTATGTTACACCTGAAGAATTTGATGCCCTGGCAGATTACGCGCGTGAAATTGGTTTTAGTAATGTGGCCAGTGGCCCAATGGTTAGATCTTCTTATCATGCTGATCAGCAAGCAGCAGGTGAAAAAATCGTTTAAAAAATACAAGGAAGCTTAACGTGAAATTGTTCAGATGGGTTGTTGCTGGCTGTCTGTTTGTCTCTGCATCTGTATTTGCTGAAGAAACTATCGATAAACAATGTGTCCCCGATAATCACTGGGTAACAAGCGAAGGGCAACGACTGGGTAATAAATCCGTCATTGCTGAATTGAGCAAAACCAAAGTCGTGTTGCTAGGCGAAGATCACGACAATGCAGAACATCATCGCTGGCAACTGCATACCATTGCAGAAATGTATGCGTTGGAACCAAATCTTGTCTTGGGTTTCGAAGCCTTTCCCCGTGCAACGCAAAAGTATCTCGATAAGTGGGTTGCTGGTCAGATTGAGGAAAAAGAATTTCTCGACGCTGTCGAATGGGAGCGTATCTGGCGCTTCAATAAAGATCATTACATGCCCATGTTTCATTTTGCGCGCATGAACAAAATTCCCATGTATGCCTTAAATGTTGAACGCCAGCTGGTATCCGAAGTGGGCCAAAAGGGTTGGGATAATGTTGCTGACAAGGTAAAGGAAGGTGTTTCCAAACCGGTAGCTGCAAGCCAGGATTATCTTGATGTACTTGCCGAAGTATTTGCTCAACACATGCCAAAGCATGGTCATAAATCAACAGCTGAAGATCAGGAAGGCGAAGAAGAGATTGATATAAATGCTATTCTGGAAAATCCAGCATTCCAGAATTTTGTACAAGGCCAGTTGGTATGGGACAGGGCCATGGCAGAAATTATTTACAAAGCAATAGAAAAAGATAAAAAGCCGGTAATGGTCGGCGTGATGGGTGCCGGTCATATAATGGGTGGTTATGGCGTACCACATCAGCTTAAAGGATTGGGTTTAAGTAATACTAAAACCTTAATGCCTTGGGATGGGTCCGTAGATTGTCAGCAGTTAAAAGATGGCGCGGTGGATATTGCCTATGGAATAGCTGTTGTAGATACCGAGTCATTAGAGGAGCAAGAAAGGCCGCGACTAGGTGTTTATCTTGAGCATCAAGATAATGCTGTAATTATTACCCGACTGGTAGAAGGCAGCGTTGCCCAACAAACCGGAATTAAGGTAGACGATCAAATAGTAACAATTGCAGGAAAGCCAGTAACAAAAGTAACCGATGTCGTTGAAGCGGTTAAAGCCACTGCATTTGGCACCTGGTTACCGATTATTGTGAAACGAGGTGATCAAAATCTCGAAATAGTAGCTAAATTTCCGGCGAAATTATGAACAATTTTTTTACTCAATAACATCAATCTCCAAGGGGATTGATGTTTCTCATCGATAAAATTTCCCTAACCGCTTGGATTGTCGCTTTATTGAAACAGGTATTCGACTTGGTTTTTCTGATTTGCCCTGCATAAAATATTTATTGCGCTATCTTTAATTGATCAATCGGATAAAATTGAAGCAGTTCCGTTTTTCATACCCACTTCTATGCTATAAATAAACAGATTTTGTACATATTCTTAGCAAATTAATATGATTGGTATGGAAAGTGCTTCGAGTGGGTAGATTGCATACTCAAATACAGAATAAAATATCAGTGTAGTCTTTCCACATTGCTCACGATTAACAATCATCGTAGTTCACGAATGACACGAGTGCTTTATAAACATGTATGATAAAAAAAATATAGTCTTTTATTTGAAAATTTTTCTCCTAACTTTTTTTGTAATTCAAGGCACCGGATGTGCCTATCAGCAGGTTAAACCCTGGCATCGTGATATATTGGCAAAGGACAGCGCGCAATTAATTCCTGACGCTTTGGAATACGAAGCAGACGAACATATTTATTTCAGTAAAGAAGCAGCCAAAGGTGGCCAAGGCGTTGGTGGGGGTGGCTGCGGATGCAACTAAAAAAATCAAAATCTATACGTCAAAAACTGGCGTTAGCCACTTCGACTTTATTGGTGGCAGCACCGGTGCATTCCAATGCGGCAGAAGCGACACAAGCTGAAAAAACGGATATTGATATTTCAGGTTTATACTATTCCGAAACTGATGAGGTATCTGAACGTGTTACGGTTAATAAAACACAAGCCGTGATTACTAATCAGTTGTCGGAAGAAAGTAAAGTTAAGATTGGTTTTATTTACGATACTATGTCAGGTGCTACGCCAAATGGTCGAATTGCACATGATGGTCGTATATTTGTAGGTTCTAATAATCAAGGTGGTGGTGTAACGGTAACGACAGCATCTGGTTTTTCATTCAATACGGCAAATTCATCTGGCAGTAGCGATGTTCAAATTGTACCGTGGAAAACCGATTTTAGTGATAATCGTTTGGCTGGTAATTTTGATTGGGAATATGCACTTAATAATACAATGAAATCAACAGTTGGTTTCGGTGCATCATTTGAGAACGATTACGATTCGTATGCCGCAAGCGGTAAAGTTGATTGGGACATTAATCAACGTCGAACGACATTGTCAGCCGGCTTATCTTACAATAATGATACTGTTAAGCCTGCTAATGGAATTCCAGAAGGTTTGGGTGTATTGAATTGTGCTAGTGATGTCATTGATTTGGAATGGTTAAAGTGTGGTGAGAAAGCGTTATTTTATAAGCCAGCAGAAAAAATTGTTCTAAATTATTTTCTCGGTATAACGCAAGTCTGGAATCGTCGCACATTGGTTCAAGCCAACTATTCTCTTGGTGACGAGAGTGGATATTTAACGGACCCTTATAAACAGCTAAGCGTTTTATTGCCTGATGATGTGGGTGGTGAAGAGGTTGCTATTCTATACGAAAGACGACCAGATGAACGCGAAACGCAAAGTTTATATTTTAAAATAGTCCATTTGCCAACAGATAAACATACGGCATATTTATCCTACCGCTATTTTTGGGATAATTGGGATATTACTGCCCATACGGCAGATGCGCGTTTTCGTTTAGATATTAATCCTAAATCTTACCTGCAACCACATTTCCGTGTCAGCTATCAAACAGCAGCTTTTTTTGCGGATCAAAAAATTCAGGTGGGTGATAGTAAATATGCGGAGAAGCCGGATTATTTCAGCGCTGACCATCGCGTGAATGAACAAGGAACTGTAACAGCTGGATTGAAATATGGTAGAAAGCTGGGTAAAACAGGAGACTTTGGTGTTCGTGTCGAGCAAATGCGCCAGTATTATAAAGGTAATCTCTTGCCTGACATGAAGGCATGGATAGTTCAAGTCCTATTGTCGATGCGTTATTAGATTAATATCTTTACTCTAAAAAGGGCTTTGTATTTTGTTAATGCAAAGCCCTCGTGCAAGTATGATTTAGCTTATTTTTAAGTGAAAAATTTCTTTACACCTCATTAAGTTGTTAAGTTTGTATTCCATGAATAAATTCACACTAGATCACACTGGTGAATTTTGGCGAGGCCGATTCGAGGCCATGGCAAGTCCCTGCGAAATTTTAATAGACTCTACTGATGCTGAACTGGCAAATAAAGCGATTTCGACTGCTGTAGATGAAGTTGAACGTATTGAAAAAAAATTTAGCCGCTATCGTAAAGATAACATTATTTATCAAATCAACACTGCTAATGGAAAAATCATTGTTGTTGATGAAGAAACCGCTGCTTTACTTGATTATGCGCAACAATGTTATGAATTGAGTGATGGGAGGTTTGATGTCACGTCGGGTGTTTTACGACGAGTGTGGAAATTTGATGGTAGCAGTAATATTCCAACTGACAGTCAGATTCAGGATGTATTGCAGAATGTTGGTTGGCAAAAAGTTTATTGGCAAAAGCCCATGTTTAGTATGCAGGAAGGCATGGAAGTTGACTTCGGCGGCATAGGCAAGGAATACGCAGTGGATCGTTCTGCTCTACTTATTTCGGCATTGGGAATCACTTCTGTACTTGTAAATTATGGTGGTGATCTGGTGGCGCTTGGCCCAAGAGCGAACGGAATACCCTGGGAAGTAGGTATGCAAGATCCTGATGACAACTCCAGTATGATGGCGAAAATAGAGTTGTCAAAAGGTGGCGTTGCAACCAGTGGAGATTTGCATCGGTTCTTATTAAAAGACGGCGTGCGTTACAGTCATATTCTTGATACAAAAACTGGCTGGCCGATAAAAAATGCCTGTCGACAGGTGACGGTGCTTGCTTCTAATTGTATGGAAGCAGGTATGTTGGCAACCTTTGCATTACTTAAAGGGCAAGATGCTGAAGCTTTTTTGCAGGAACAGGAAGTTGAATATCGTTTGGTTTGTTAAAGTTTCAATAAATGAAAACACAAAAAAAGGCGAACATGATCATGTTCGCCTTTTTTTCGTGCCGCTTGCTTTTAACTGTTTGGGTTTGCCCACTCGTTTGGTGGTGTGACAAAATCAATAGGCGCGATATTGTCAGTCAATATCTCAGGATTTTGAATGCCAAAGTATTTGTAGATTGTCGAAGCCACTGCGAAAGGCTGTGCGAGATAACTATCGCTCGTTGGGCGTGTGTATTGACGTACAGAACCTTCAAAATAACGTTCCGTTTTGCCAATGATTTTACCTAACTGATAACCATCCATTGTGCCCGTTGTAATAGTCGAGGCATTAGGGTTTGCGCCAACTGTGAATAGATTTTGGTTATTCCCGTGGTCCCAGCCCATGGAGCCATTTAAATGCACATTTCGACCAAAATCACCGTATACATTTATCATTACATTGGCTTTACCTTCTGCTTCCAGATGTTTTGCAGCTATATTAAGTGCATTCATCAAGTTACTCAGCTTGCCTGGGTAGTCTTCCTGTGCTGAGTCGTGATCATCCCAACCACCAAGACCACCACTACCAAGACTAATGAAGGCAGTGTCTGGATTACCAATAACCAGATTCACAGCTGCACGTAATCTTCTACCAAAGTTAGTATCAGGATATTGCAGACGATTTGGATCGGGATTGTCTTCTGTTGGTACAAAGTCAGGATCAAAAGGCATTTCGTTGTTGCTTATGCGGTCTCGCAGTTCATTAATAAATACTTCGATTTCTCTACGCTTTGCAAAAGCTTCGTTAACTTTGGCGTATGCACTATTTCCACTATTAGCAACCGTTTGTGCAAGTGCTTCAATAACTTGATCTTGTTCTTCGCTCAGTGCACCGTTGTCCCTTCGGCGATAGGGATTATTTAGATTTCTATCAAGAGAAACAGGTTTCAGGTTTTGCGAAGTGAGTAAATCTCCCCGATTAAATACAACAGAATCTCCTTCAAATGTAACAAATGGGAATAATGCATCCTCAGAAATAACATTATTTGCTGCCAATATTGCACCAATGTTTGTTGCTAAACCTGGGCGATCATCTTCTTCTCCGGTTAAACCTGTAAGGTTAGAAAAAATACTAGGGCGATGCGCCCTAGAGTCATCCATGGTGCGGTACAGAGTCCGAAGTACTGTAAGGCGGCCTCTTGCAATCATGCTTTCCATAACTGAGCCGCCGGCGTTTCTCCAGAAATGGTTAGCGGTGACATCGCCGCCAAACTCACCGTTGTTAGTAACCAGGTTTGTGCCGTATTTATTTGGAGAGTCTGCGTTAATTTCCCGGATGTTAGATAAGTTACCACCGAGTTCAGATGGGCCGCCATATAAAAATATGTTTATGACTTGTGGCATTACTGATGGTTTAACATAGTTAACTTCACCAAGTACTGTAGCTCGAGCGTTAATTAAACTACGTTGAGATATTCCTGTTGCACCGGCATTAGCGATGAATCCCTTTCCACCCATCATGGAAGGAAGCAGAGCAGCGCTGCCAAACAGTCCCATAGATTTTAATAAATTTCTTCTTTTCATGGACTTTCCCCTAATTCACTGCATTGTAAAAATAAATTTCTGGGAGTCGAGATATGTAATCCAGGACTATTTTTGCCTGATTCGTTTTACCAGACTCTGCTTCCGCCTCAATAACACCAATGAGTGTTTGTAGTTCTTCATCTGTAGCTTTTCTTGCGGTTGCTGATATAAATATGTATTGGACATAATCTTCTAACTCAAAATAATCGCCAAATGATGTGAAGTCGCTTCCCCAGCTGCCCCAACGGCTATCATTAATCACAAGCACTCTATCTCGAATTGCCTCGTGATATGTCGCAAAGCTCAAGGAGTCTAGTGGTTGGTTTTTGAATCGACCTAGCTTAAGACGCATTGCTGGCTGGCCCATTTTTGAGAGAGTTGGTTGAGATGAGCCTAGATCGGGATTCACAAGTTCGTTCAAAAATCTGGGATGATGATTCCAGTGAGTTCTTCCCGCAAGGTTAAAGAAAGATTCCTCAAAGCTTTTCGCCTTCTGGTTTTTTAATAAATATTCTTTGGAGAAAATAATAGGTAGAAAAATGTCATGGAATCGTTGTGGATTTGTGGCAACGATATCTTTAACAATGTTTGCTCGCTTTTCAGATGTTTCATCTGGAAAAAACCTGTCTACAAGAAAAGTTGTAATCCGTGGAATGACTAATGGATGACTTGCAATCAATTCGTAAAACTCTTCGCAAGTTGTAATCCATTGGCCTAATACGTTTTGTGGTTCAGTGTTGGCGTTGCTATTGTCGATGATTAATTGATAACCGTCATCATCATCTGTGATGCTCCAGTTTTTACAGGCAATAGATGCTTTGGGAACATCGGCATCACGGTCAAACAGACCAAGATAAATTTCTATCATTTCCCGTGTATTATCTTCTGGTGAACGGAAGCGGCGCCAGTTAGCTTGTGACTTTTGATGTACCAGGATGATTTCGCGAATACTTGCATCTTCGCTCATGGCTCTTACCAAGCCGTCATAAACTCGCTTCACATCAACATGATCAGCTGAGTCGATTTCTTCTGCAGGGGAAAACAAGATAGTGTTGGTTAGTGTATAGGCCATCCATGCTTCGAACATATCGCGACTGATAGGAAATTCTTTTATCGTTGCGATAGGCGCTGCGACGGCTTTTAGAGAATCATTACTGAAATTGTAACGGTTTTCTATGGCATTCTGATAAAAATCTTTAAAAGTAATTTTTGTATTTAATTCTTCACGAGTTCTGGCAAGAAATCCTTTACCGCCGTCTACTCTCAAATCTTGGATGCCATGACCAAGATCAAAAAATTCGTCCATTGGCACACCCTTATATAAAGTCGCAGCCAATTTATTTGCCACCTGATACTGTTCTTCAGGGGATAGAGAGTTGTATTCATCATCAGATAGTGGTGCGGCGGCGCCACGGGTTGATGTTAGATTGGAATGCGCTTCATCAACTTGAAGCTGGTCGGCTTTACACCCCACCAAGCCGATTATGACGCAAATCATCAATAATCTGGTGAACTTCATTGGTTTACCTCGCTACTTTTCGTTTAGTTATTATTAGTGGCATAGACAAATCGATTCTTATTGCCCATCGAATAGATTTGTTTATGTCTTTACGTTTAAACATTTACTTTAATGTTGGGTAACGCACACAATCCTTGTTAGTGTTACCCGGTTGAGAGTTTTGAGTACGGTGGACTTTGTTATGATTATTTTCGCCAACTTACCGGGTCCTGGCTGGAGCACGTGGATATGTTGAGAAGAGATAAAAGCCAAAACCTAACCCCCTTATGCGAAAAGCAAATGCTGTTCACATGACGCTATCTGCAGATTTAATGCCAAAGCTTAATTGTACCTTATTAAACTTGATTGTTCTGAGCCTTGGTTAACATTTAGGCAATAACGAGTGGAAGTGAATCAATATGGATAATTATTTAAGCTATTGTTTAATAAGAGTTTTACTCGTTTGGAAATCTACATTGCGATAACTGAGAAGTTCATCACGGTTTTAATTGCTTCATGTGGTGTGAATGGCGCGAGGTATTTGAAGAATTGAATGCGTTGAAAATGTCGTAGCCAGCCAACATTTGGTTAAAATATTGGCCAGAGCTACCTGTAAATTTCGGATTAATTATCTAGAATATCTAATTGATCCCATAGTTCATCAACACGTTGTTTTACGTCTTCCGACATGGTGATGGGGATACCCCATTCGCGATTGGTTTCGCCAGGCCATTTGTTAGTGGCATCAAAACCCATTTTTGAACCCAGGCCGGATACCGGTGAAGCAAAATCCAGATAATCGATGGGTGTGTTATCGATAACAGTGGTGTCTCTTCCTGGGTCCATTCTTGTCGTCATGGCCCAGATTACATCTTTCCAGTCTCTCACGTTTACATCATCGTCGGTGATGATGACGAATTTTGTATACATGAATTGGCGCAAAAACGACCAGACGCCTAACATGATGCGTTTAGCATGTCCGGCATATTGTTTTTTAATGCTGACCACAGCCAGGCGATATGAACAACCTTCTGGTGGTAAATAAAAATCCACAATTTCTGGAAATTGTTTTTGCAGAATAGGAACGAAAACTTCGTTAAGTGCTACACCTAAAACGGCAGGTTCATCGGGTGGTCGGCCAGTATATGTGGAGTGATAAATTGGTTTATTACGATGTGTTATACATTCAATAGTGAACACCGGAAAGGTATCGACTTCATTATAATAACCCGTATGATCACCGAACGGGCCTTCGGGTGCAGTTTCGTCGGGATATATATAGCCTTCCAACACAAACTCAGCGCTAGCAGGTACCTGCAAATCACTCGTTTTGCATTTGACCAATTCGGTTTTTGATCCACGCAATAATCCAGCGAATGCATATTCAGATAAGCTGTCGGGTACAGGTGTTACCGCACCGAGGATTGTGGCCGGGTCTGCACCTAATGCAACAGCAACGGGGAACGGCTCCCCAGGGTGTGTTTGTTGCCAGTCACGAAAATCAAGTGCACCCCCTCGATGGGCCAACCAGCGCATAATGACTTTATTTTTACCAATTACTTGCTGACGGTAGATGCCCAGGTTTTGTCTGTCTTTGTTGGGGCCTTTTGTTATTACCAATGCCCAGGTGATTAATGGACCCGCATCACCGGGCCAACAGGTTTGAATCGGTAATTTGCTTAAATCTACGTCATCTTTATTGATGATGTTTTGTTGGCAAGCTGCACGGCTCACCACTTTGGGAGCCATGTTTAAAACCTGTTTGAAAATGGGTGCTTTGTCCCATGCGTCTTTTAAGCCCTTTGGTGGCTCGGGTTCTTTTAAATAGGCTAATAACTTTCCAATTTCGCGTAACGCACTTACATCGTTTTCCCCCATACCCATGGCAACACGTTTTGGCGTGCCGAATAAGTTTGCTAATAAGGGGAATTCTGAGTTTTTAACATTTTCAAATAATAAGGCGGGTCCTTCTGCGCGCAATGTGCGGTCACTGATTTCAGTAATTTCTAGATTGGCATCAACAGGCTGTGAGATGCGTTTTAATTCGCCTTGTTTTTCCAGCTGTTCGATAAAGTCGCGTAAATCTTTGTATTTCATGTAGAGCTTTTCTATGATGTCAGATTGATCACAGTTTAAAGGTAGTCTAGTCGTTAGCGCAATGATTGAATGTGTCGGCTAAACTCGTTAAATTAGCTGCAGCAGAAAATAACAACAGTTCATACCAGTACACTTGGGAAAAATAATGGATAGAAGAAAGTTTATAAAATCAGTTGGTGCAGGCGCTTTAGTCGCTGGCGGTAGTATGGCGGCAAGTGCGCCGGCAATGGCTGCTCGTAAAATAAAATGGAAAATGGTTACAACCTGGCCAAAAAACTTTCCGGGTTTGGGCACTGGTGCAAATTACCTGGCTAAACTGATTAACGAAATGAGTGATGGTCGCATGAAAGTCAAGGTATATGGCGCGGGCGAGCTTGTTCCGCCATTCGAGATTTTTGATGCTGTTTCTCAAGGTACTGCACAAATGGGCCATGGTGCGGCTTATTATTGGAAGGGTAAGTCCGAGGCTGCGCAATTTTTTGCGGCCGTGCCTTTTGGTCTAAATGCTCAGGAAATGAACGCCTGGTTATATCATGGTGGTGGCATGCAATTGTGGCAAGAGGTTTATAAGCCTTTTGGATTAATTCCTACTGCCGCAGGCAATACAGGTGTGCAAATGGCTGGCTGGTTTAATCGTGAAATTAAAACAGTTAACGATTTAAAAGGCTTGAAAATGCGTATTCCTGGTCTGGGTGGTGAAGTATTAAAGCAAGCTGGTGGAACACCGGTGAGTTTGCCGGGTGGTGAGATATTCACTTCATTGCAAACTGGTGCCATTGACGCGACTGAGTGGGTTGGGCCCTATAATGACTTGGCATTTGGTTTATACAAAGCGGCGAAATATTATTATTACCCCGGTTGGCACGAGCCAGGAACGACTCTGGAATGCTTTATTAATGAAAAAGCATTCAACAAACTGCCAAAAGATTTACAGTTAATTGTTAAGCAAGCTTGTCGTATTGCAAACCAGGATATGTTAGCTGAGTACACATCAAAAAATAATTCTGCCTTACACACGTTAGTTAATAAACACAAAGTCGATTTACGCGCCCTGCCAGATGAAGTATTAAAAACGCTGAAATCATTATCAGACGATGTGGTAGCTGACGTTGCTAGCAAGGATGCGATGTCGAAAAAAGCATTTAATTCGTTCACCAAGTTTCGTGAACAAGTTGTTGCCTGGCACGACATTTCAGAGCGCGCATATCTCAACGCGCGCCAGTTATAGCAAAGTAAAGGATTACAATGGATAGACGTAAGTTTATAAAAACCGCTGGTGCATCTTCATTGATTGCAGGTGGCGCTTTGGTTTCGGCTCCAGCAGTTCATGCGGCAAAAAAAATCAAATGGAAAATGGTAACCGCCTGGCCGAAAAACTTTCCCGGTTTAGGTTCTGGTGCCAATCAGTTAGCTAAGCTGATTAATGACATGAGTAGCGGTCGCATCAAAGTAAAAGTTTATGGTGCGGGTGAAATGGTACCCCCGTTTGAAGTATTTGACGCGGTTTCAAAAGGAACTGCGCAAATGGGCCATGCGTCGGCAATGTATTGGAAAGGTAAATCCGAAGCGGCACAGTTTTTTTCTGCCATTCCTTTTGGATTTACGGGTCAGGAAATGGATGCCTGGTTGTACCATGGCGGTGGAATGAAATTGTGGCAGGAATTGTACGCAAACTTTAATCTTGTGCCTGCCGCAGCAGGTAATTCTGGTGTGCAAATGGCAGGTTGGTTTAATCGAGAGATTGTGTCACTACAAGACATCAAGGGATTGAAAATGCGTATCCCTGGTATGGGGGGGGAAGTGATTCGTCGTGCTGGCGGAACACCGGTGAATATTCCTGGTGGTGAAATATTTTCTTCTCTAAAATCGGGCACTATTGACGCGACGGAATGGATTGGTCCATATAACGACTTAGCGTTTGGCTTTCATAAAGCTGCAAAATATTATTATTATCCCGGGTGGCATGAGCCAGGTACAACGTTAGAATGCATGATTAATAAGAAAGCTCTGGAATCCTTACCCAAAGATTTGCAGACTATTGTATTGCACGCTTGCCGTGTGGCGAATGAAGATTTATTTGCCGAATTCACTGCGAAAAATGCATTTGCCTTGCAAGAAATAAAAGGTAAGGATCAAGTGCAGATTAAAAAATTACCTGACGATGTACTTAAAAAATTGCGTGATCTTTCGCAGGAAGTGGTTATGGACGTAGCTGAAAAAGATAAAACAGTTAAAAAAGTTTACGAATCATTTGAAAAGTTTCTAAAACAGACTATGGCATGGCATGACGTGTCGGAGCGTGCTTACCTGAATGCGCGGAGTTGAAGAGTTCTAGCGCATCAATCAAAGCTGTAGGATTTGTTTGTATGGCTGCAAGTTGTCGTGGATACAATATATACCAAGGATGCGGAAGCTAAGTATATACAGGGAATAGACAACACTATGAATACATCTGTGTAAGCTTGGCGGCAGCCTATTTATCTGCAAAATCTCTTGTGTCTACCGGCAAGCTTATGGTGAAAGTAGAACCCTCATTCAACACACTTTTAACAGTGATATTGCCTCCCATCATTTCACAGAATTTTTTGCTGATGGCTAACCCAAGTCCTGAGCCACCATATTTTGTGGTGACGTGTGCATTAACTTGTGAGAACTCTTTAAATAGTTTGTGCTGATCCTCTTGCGCAATGCCGATACCCGTGTCGGAAACGGTGAAGTTGATCCAGTCAATATTTAACTTTGTTTCATGGTCAACAGAAAGTGTAATTTGTCCATTCTCTGTAAACTTGGCTGCATTGCCAATTAAATTGATGAGCGCTTGTTTGACTTTAGTGAAATCTGCAAACATATTGTTTATGCTTTCATCAAAGTTCAGTTCAAATTGATTATTTGCTTTGGCGATTAGTGGTGTAGTAGAAAATATAACATCATCAACCATTCCTCGAATCTTGAACTCCTGAATATCAAGTTTCATTTTTCCAGCTTCGATTTTTGATAAGTCGAGAATGTCATTAATCAATGAGAGTAAATGTTTACCCGAGTTTCGTATTTTCGTTAAATCTTCTGCATTGTTGATGTCGTTATTTTCTTCCGCTTCTTCCAGCAAAATTTCACTATACCCAATAACTGCATTGAGTGGTGTGCGCAGTTCATGGCTCATGGAAGATAAAAACACGGACTTTGATTGATTGGCAGATTCTGCATCGTGTTTGGCGCGAATTAATTGCTGCTCATTTTTTTTATGCTCGGTTAAATCGTAAGCGTTACAAATAATTAATCTTTGACCACCAGCGTAAAACTTGCTGAAATGAAACTCAACTGGAAATACTGAACCGTTCTTTTTTAGCCCTTTACACTCGGTTGATTGCTGTTCCACGATTTGTTGTGCATTTGTAAGTTGTTTCAATTCTTCGCAAGAGTCGCAAGCGTTACCTATTGAGCAAGGTGTTAATAGATCGGGTAGTTTTTTTCCTTTCATCTCTTTCTGTGTGAATTGAAAGGTTTTTTCAGCGGCAGGATTAAATGATTCAATCTCCAAAGCTTCATTCATAACTATCATTGGATTAGCCATATTATCCATTAGTGCACTTATGTACATTTCACGGCGATGAATTTGTTGATTTTGTTCAACCAGTTCAACACGCATTTTTTCCACATCATTTGCCAGGCTTACAAACTCAGATATGCGACTTTTAATTTGCAGGCTCTCGCTGCTTTCCCCTAAAGCAACTTTATTTGCAGCATCTCTTAATTTTCGCAACGGCGCAGTTAATCTAGGCACTAGATATAAAATTACAAACATTGTAAATAAAAAATAACCCGCCGTGATATAAACAACACCAATAAATGTTGTCTTTATTTGTTCAAGAATAAATGATTCATCGTAACCAAGACGGAGCTTACCTTGTGAGCTTGTGTTGTATGAATTTAATTGGATCGAAATGAAATAAGTTTGATCGTTATGTTGATCAAAAAAGAAGTCTTCTCTATAGTTTGCTGTGGACATGGGGATTAATTGAGGTCGAAAAATCTCGCCGTCTTTGAGAAGTATTTCGGCATAGGTGATTTGTCCGCCAAGTGAAATTTCGTCTAACAAAGATTCAATAATTTTTCGGTCAGCACTATAGTCAAATTGACTAAATTGATTTGCGAGTATGTTGGATGATGATCGCACATTTTCAATAAATTGTGCTTTGTATGAACTGTTTACATGTGACAAAACGCTGCTGAAAAGAATCGGCGTTAAGATTAAATGAATTATTATAGCGCCGAGAATCAAGACGCCGGAGAGGCTTTTGAATATGCCCATTAGTTGCTTTCTCCTCGCCAAATAACTTGTATAACTTTTAAGTTGGGGTGGTTTTCAACTTGTGTGCTCCACATGTAAGTGATGTTGTTATTGTTAGATTCAATTTCTTTGGTTAATTGATTGTGTGACTTAAATGATTTTGGGCGCGTCACGCCACTGTCCAAAGTCATCTTGGTGAGTATTCTTTCGTAGTAACGCGATGACATTCTAATGACATGCTGTAAGAAAACTTCATGTAATACATTGTCAGAATGATTTCTGATAGGAATAATTTTTACTTCACCGTTTTTTCTTGCTAAACCAAGATAAACTTTTTTCAAGTCGTTGGGTGTTAATTTCTCAATATTTGTTTGATGATTTGCTACAAGAACGACACTTTTGTCAGCTGCTAGTATAGAGCTGCTCATCAACAGGCAATACAGCATGAGAATTACACATTTCTTTTTCATGGGAATATAGCACTCCATTGAATGGATATATGCGCATGCGTATCATCATCAATTGAGCGTCGAGAAATTTCACTACTAATTGCCTGGCGGCGAGTAAAATCCAGTCTTACCCCTCCCAGAATTTTGTCAGAAAAGTCATGATCCAGTAGTTTTAGATAGGCATCATTATCTGCACCCTTAGAAAATTCCCATCGTGTATACAGCATCCAATCACCGGTGACTTCGTATTCTAAATGAATATAGTTGCTTAAAAAATTTGATTCCTGGGTTTTATTTATAAAATTAAGATCATTGTTTACATAATATGTGGCAGCTGTCAGATTGAAAGCCAACCAATTTTGGTAAGTATAAGCGCCAAAAATCTTCTGTCTGACTTTGTCTAGATTATTTGTATCAGTAGGAATTGTGGATTGGCTATAAAAAATGCCATATTTTAATTCGTCCAATTCATCGGGTTGAAAGTAAATTCGTGCTGTTAAATGTCTTGAGTCCGCAAAACCGCTCTCGAAATCAAGATTAAATGAGCTTAACTCTCGGTCTTTTATTTTTGCTGCAGACCCAAATGCAAATGAAACATTAACAATGCTGGAGCCAATGTTTTGATTCTTCCGTAATAACATACCAATCACATGATTAGGCAGAATGCCACCTGCATCTTCATATTCTACGATGCCTGGCCTATGTACAGAGGATTGAAGGTGTAATCCATGGTGGTATTCAGAATTCCAAAATCCTAAAGGCGTATGAAGTCGACCCAGCCAGAGTAAAGTTTGTTTGGGAAACTGCCGCCCGAATTGTAAACGCTCCAGTTCCATCTCATGATTTGAGATATATGCCTCACCTATGTTGCGGAAATTTTTATATTTCCACGAATAAACTGCGCCGGAAGCGATCTCTAGTTCAAAAGCTTTGTGGTCTGACTCGTCCGCGTCGGGGCGTACTTCAATATGTGCGGATGGGAATAGCAATATTTCATATGGCCGGTCTTGAGACGCAGCTCTGGCAATAGTGGATGATATGCTTGATAAAACCATAATTATCAAGCAGATATTTACGAGAGTTGACGTTCTATAAGTCATAATGTGTGGGAAATTGTTCGCCGAAAATAACTGTAATTAATGTTGTTGATTTGTGTGATTGCTCTCGATTAATCAACAAGATACCCAGCTTATATAGCGGCTAAGAAAGGCGGCGCTTTATAGGTTTGTTTGTAAGGTTTTATTTTTTTCCGTACCGATAGTTCGGAATAAGCTTAGATATAAAATGGTGGTTTAGGAAAGAGGCTGGTGCTATTCAGGGTAAATAATATTTGGCAGCCAGGTAGCTAGTGCCGGCCAATAGGCTATCGCACATAAAGCGATTAGTTGTATGAATATAAAAGGTAGCACACCTTTATAAATCTGCATAGTAGTGATGGTTTTTGGCGCAACCCCGCGTAAATAAAATAAGGCGAAACCAAAAGGTGGAGTGAGGAATGAGGTTTGTAAATTAATGGCGATCATCACACCTAGCCAGACAGGATCCAAACCCATAGCCAATAAAACCGGACCGACTATGGGCACTACGACAAAGGTAATTTCGATGAAATCTAATACAAATCCCAGCAGAAACATGATTAACATGACGATTAGCATGGCGCCAAAAACACCACCAGGTAAGTCACTTAGAAGTTCCTGAACCAGTTCATCACCTTCGAAGCCTCTAAAAACCAGTGAAAATATTGAAGCACCAATCAATATCATAAAAACCATGCTGGTAACTTGCGTGGTGTTTTGAGCAACGTCTTTCAAAATAGGCAATTTAAGCTGTTTACGCCAGACTGCAAGCAACATGGCACCTATCGCGCCAACCGCAGCGGCCTCGGTGGGTGTTGCAACTCCCGCCATAATCGAACCCAGTACTGCAACAATAAGTAGCAGTGGTGGCAAAAGGCCTTTTAAAAGCTTGCCGATATTGTTTTGGTTGTTGGTGCGTTCTTCCAGACTGAGGGCTGGCATAGTATTGGGTTTGATCAATGCCATAGTGATCAAATATATTAGATACATGCCCACAAGCATTAAACCTGGGATTAGCGCGCCCGCAAATAAATCACCTACCGAAATGGTATCCGGACTGAAAATGCCCATATCCAATTGCGCTTGCTGATAAGCGGAAGAAAGAACATCACCCAAAAGAACCAGTACGATGGAAGGTGGAATAATTTGGCCTAGCGTACCGGCAGCGCAAATTGTACCAGTAGCGACAGCGGGATCGTAACCCCGTCTCATCATTGAAGGTAAAGACAGCAGGCCCATGGTAACAACCGTTGCACCTACAATACCTGTGCTAGCGGCTAATAACATACCCACTAACGTGACTGAAATACCTAATCCACCGCGTAAAGAACCGAACAAAGCTGCCATGCTATCTAGCAGGTCTTCAGCAATTTTCGAGCGTTCTAACATGATGCCCATGAAGACAAATAAAGGGACTGCAATCAGCGTTTCGTTAGTCATTATGCCAAAGAGGCGATTGGGTAAGGCCATTAGGAAGGCCTCATCGAATACTTCAACATAATAACCAAACAAGGCAAAACTTAGTGCGACGCCCGCCAGCGTAAATGCCACAGGAAATCCGGCCATCAATACCAGGCAAACTGCGGCAAACATGTAAAGGGCCAAATAATCCATTACTGTTCGTCCACCAGTTTGTTATCGTTATCTTTTTTGTGCATGATTTGGTGAGCATCGCGCGCCATATTGGCTATGGCTTGAATTATCAATAAAGCAGGCATCAGCAAAATAGTAATTTTTAATAAATAAATCCAGGGAAGGCCACCCGCTTCTCGAGAGCTTTCTTTTAATTCCCATGAATCTGTCACGTACTCCCAACTGCTCCAGTAAATAAAGATACAAACTGGTATCAGGAATAATATATTTCCTAATATATCCACTACTGCTTTTTTGTTTGCAGACATTTTGCTGTAGAAAATATCTACCCGAACATGACCATCTTTGTTTAGGGTATAAGCAGCTCCCAGCATGAATACCAATGCATGCATGTAAATTACCGACTCCTGCATGGCAATCCAGCCGGTATTAAATACATAACGCAAAACAACAATGGAAAATGTAACTAACACCATAACGACGGTGAGCCAGGAGATGGCTCGACCAATCCATTCATTTATCAGAGCTATGGCATTGCTGAAACGAAGCATATGTGGAAATTATTTAATTTGCTTAAAAAATATTGCTGATTATTATACTGCTTGTGTTGTAACTTGTCCTGGGTAAGCCTTGCAAGACTTATTCTGATTTCCATAAAAAAGGAGCCATCTGGCCCCTTTTTTAAACAACACCCAGTTATGGTGTTAATTATTTATGATATTGCGGACTTAATTCATGTACTGCGTCAATAAATGCGGTAACGTTGTCAGGGTTCACGAACTGATGAATACCATGTCCAAGATTAAAGACGTGACCGGAACCACTACCATAACTGGCAAGAATTGTTGCCACTTCTTCACGAATTCTTTCAGGAGAAGCATATAGAATGCTTGGATCCATGTTGCCTTGCAATGCGACTTTGTCACCCACACGTTTTCTGGCTTCGCCAATATCGATGGTCCAATCAACACCTAAACCGTCGCAACCTGTTGCAGCCATATCATTTAACCAGGCTGCGCCACCTTTGGTGAACAGAATAACAGGAACCTTGCGACCTTCACTTTCACGATTTAAGCTGTCAACTATCTGCTGCATGTAATTCAACGAAAACGCTTTGTAATCACGAGGTGTTAAGACGCCACCCCAGGTATCAAAAATCATAACCGCTTGTGCACCAGCTGCGATTTGTGCGTTTAGATATGAAATTACCGATTTCGCTGTGGTATCCAGTAACTTATGCATTAAGTCTGGGCGATCAAACATCATGCCTTTTACCTTGGCATAATCTTTACTTGATCCACCTTCAACCATATAAGTTGCAAGCGTCCACGGGCTGCCGGAAAAACCGATCAATGGTACTCGGCCATCCAGTTCGCGACGAATTGTGCGAACAGCGTTCATGACATATTTCAGCTCATCTTCCGGATCCGGTACTGGTAAATTATTTACATCAGCTTCGGTACGTACTGGATTGTCAAATACTGGACCTTCACCTTGTGCGAAACGCAAACCCAAGCCCATAGCGTCTGGAATCGTCAGGATGTCAGAAAACAAAATTGCTGCATCCAGTGGGTATCTTTCCAGTGGCTGCAATGTGACTTCACAAGCAAGTTCCGCGTTCATGCAAAGATCCATAAAACTACCAGCTTTTGCGCGAGTAGCGCGATATTCTGGCAAATAACGGCCAGCTTGACGCATCATCCATACAGGTGTGAACTCAACAGGTTGTTTCAGTAACGCGCGAAGAAAACGATCGTTTTTTAATTCAGTCATATTTTTATTCTCAATAAAAAAGGCTTGTTTCCCTCTCCGTAAACAAGCCTTTTGTGGAGTTTGTGTGGTTAGATTTCCAGATAATCCAGAATACCTTCGGCTGCTTGCCTGCCTTCATAAACTGCGGTAACCACAAGGTCAGAACCTCTCACCATGTCGCCCCCGGCAAATACTTTAGGGTTTGTTGTCTGGAATTGATACGTGCTGTTTTGTGGTGCAGTTACTCGACCACGATCATCTGTTTGGATATTAAAATCATCAAACCAGTTTGATGGGCTGGGTTGAAATCCAAAGGCGATGATTACGGCATCTGTGGGAATAATTTCTTCAGAACCTGCAACAATTTCTGGACGACGACGGCCATTTTCATCTGGTTCGCCAAGTTGTGTTGTTACAACTTTTAAGCCTTCAACTTTAGCATCACCAACAATTTCGACGGGCTGTCGGTTAAACAGAAACTCGACGCCTTCTTCTTTAGCATTGGCAACTTCACGTTTTGAGCCAGGCATGTTGGCTTCATCTCGTCGATAAGCACAAATCACTTTTGCCGCATTTTGTCGAACTGCTGTTCTGTTGCAGTCCATCGCTGTGTCACCACCGCCCAGAACAACAACTCGTTTGTTCTTCATGTCGATGAAACTGTCGTTTTCCAGTTTATATCCCATTACCTGATTGGTATTGGAAATAAGATATGGCAAGGCCTCATGAACTCCGGGTAAATCTTCTCCGGGAAAACCGCCTTTCATATATTTGTAGGTACCCATGCCCAGGAAAACAGCGTCGTAATCATCAAGCAGACTTTGGAATGTAATGTCTTTACCAATTTCTGTGTTGAGTTTGAATTCAACGCCCATTTCTTCCATAACTTTTCGGCGGTTTTCTACAACCGATTTCTCAAGCTTGAAACCAGGAATGCCAAATGTTAGCAGGCCGCCAATTTCAGGGTAGCGATCAAAAACAACGGCTTTTACGCCATTGCGAGTAAGAATATCAGCGCAACCCAAACCGGCAGGGCCAGCACCTACGATAGCGACTTTTTTACCTGTGGATTCCACATTGGATAAGTCAGGGCGCCAGCCCATGGCAAAAGCCTGATCACTGATGTACTTTTCAACCGAACCTATGGTGACTGCGCCGAAGCCGTCATTCAAAGTGCATGAACCTTCACATAAACGATCCTGCGGGCAAACTCTGCCACATATTTCAGGCAAAGAGTTGGTTTTGTGTGATAGCTCAGCAGCTTCCATTATTTGGCCTTCAGCAACAAGCTTTAACCAGTTTGGAATGTAGTTGTGAACCGGGCATTTCCATTCACAATAAGGATTACCACAAGCCAGGCAGCGATCAGCTTGTTGCTTGGCACTGTTGGCATCAAAGTGATCATAAATTTCGCCAAAGTTCTTTAATCGCTCAACGGCGGTTTTTTTCGCCGGATCAATTCGTTTAACTTGAATGAATTGAAAATTATTTCCCATAATCTAAAAACCTGTTATGCAGCGCTTATTATCAATGTGTCGAGTAGAGAGTCCAGTTCTGCAGCTTTTGGTTTAACCAACCAGAACTTACCAACAAAGTCTGGAAAGTTATCCAGAATATGCTGCCCCCACTCGCTGTTAGTTTCATTCACAAATTCCTGAATAACACTGAACAGATGATTGCGATGCGCTTCCGCTGTTTCGTTAGAAATTCGATGAATATCGATTAGCTCGTGATTATAGCGATCAACAAATGATTTTTCAGCGTCCAGCACATAAGCAAAACCACCAGTCATACCGGCACCGAAGTTAATGCCTGTAGGACCAAGAATCGTTACGCAACCGCCAGTCATGTATTCGCAGCCATGATCACCAACGCCCTCTACAACGGCATAAGCACCGGAGTTTCGAACAGCGAATCGTTCACCGGCCAGGCCAGCGGCGAAAAGTTTTCCGCCAGTAGCGCCATACAAGCAAGTGTTGCCAATGATTGTTGATTCGTGGCTTTTGAATACACTGTTGACTGGTGGGCGAATGGTAATCTTACCGCCGGTCATACCTTTACCTACGTAGTCATTGGCGTCACCTTGTAAGTGGATATGTAAGCCACCTGCGTTCCAGACACCCAGGCTTTGTCCTGCTGTTCCAGTCAAGCGAAGGGTAATCGGATCATTGGCCATACCCTGGTTACCGTGCTGCATGGCAATCTCTCCAGAAACTCTTGCCCCGATGGATCGATGGGTGTTTCGAACCGGGTATGCGAACTCACCGCCAGATTTATTGGAGATGGCATCAGCTGTATCGCTCGCCATTTGTTCAGCCAGTTCACCTTTATCAAAGGGTTCGTTTTTAGGTTCAATGCAAAATTGTGGTTTGGATGAATCTACACCGCCATCAGACAGTAATGGTGTTAAGTCCAGATTGCTTTGCTTGCTGGTATTGCCTTCAATGAAGTCAAGCAAATCTGTTCGGCCGATGAGGTCTTCCAGTTTGCTGACGCCTAGTTTGGCCATCCATTGTCGAGTTTCTTCCGCAACAAAGGTGAAGTAGTTCATAACCATTTCGGGAAGACCGATAAAATGATTCATACGCAGAATGTTATCTTGCGTAGCAACACCAGTCGCACAATTGTTCAAATGACAAATTCGTAAATATTTACAGCCCAATGCAACCATGGGGCCTGTGCCGAAACCAAAACTTTCTGCACCAAGAATTGCGGCTTTAATAACATCCAGGCCGGTTTTTAAGCCACCATCTGTTTGCAGACGAACTTTATCGCGCAAATTATTACGGCGTAAAGTTTGGTGGGTTTCAGTCAGGCCAAGCTCCCAGGGAATGCCTGCATACTTAACTGACGTAAGTGGGCTAGCGCCCGTACCACCATCGTAACCAGAGATTGTAATTAAATCTGCGTATGCTTTTGCGACACCTGCGGCGATTGTGCCGACACCTGCCTCAGCAACCAGTTTGACAGAAACCAGCGCGTTGGGATTAACCTGTTTGATGTCAAAAATTAGCTGCGCCAAATCTTCGATAGAGTAAATGTCGTGATGTGGTGGTGGTGAAATCAGAGAAACACCGGGTGTGGCGTACCGTAACGTCGCAATCAGTTTATTCACTTTGCCACCAGGAAGTTGACCTCCTTCACCGGGTTTTGCACCTTGTGCAATTTTAATCTGAATAACTTCTGCATTAACCAGATAATGTGGTGTAACGCCAAAGCGGCCGGAAGCAATTTGTTTGATCTTGGAAACTTTTTCTGTGCCGTAGCGAGCGATATCTTCACCGCCTTCGCCAGAGTTAGAGCGTCCGCCCAGGCGATTCATGGCAATGGCTAAAGACTCATGTGCTTCAGGTGATAATGCGCCGAGCGACATACCTGCGCTATCAAAACGTTTAAAAATATCAGAAATCGATTCAACCTGATCAAGACTTATTGCTTGATCTTTAAATTGAAGTTCAAGCATGTCTCGCATGGAAGAGACTGGTCGATTGTTTACTAAGTCTGCATATTTTTCATAATCGCTGTAGTTGCCGTTTTTAACTGCAACTTGTAATGTTTGAATAACATCTGGATTATATGCATGATATTCCTCGCCATGCACATATTTTAATAAACCGCCTTGCTCAATGGGCTTACGAGCTGTCCATGCAAGTTTGGCCAAAGACTTCTGTTCAGTTTCAATGTCTGAGAACGTGCTTCCCTGAATTCGGCAGGTTGTACCTTTAAAGCACAAATCAACAACTTCACTGCTTAGGCCGACAGCTTCAAACAATTGCGCACCACGGTAGCTAGCAATGGTTGAAATTCCCATTTTGGAAATGATTTTGTAAAGGCCTTTGTTGATGCCTTTACGATAGCGTGTGGCCAAGCGTGGCGAAACTTTATCGTCTATTTCTCCTTTACGTGCCATGTCGTTAAGACATTCATAGGCTAAGTAAGGGTAGATTGCGGTTGCACCATAGCCTAACAACACAGCAAATTGATGAGGGTCGCGAGCTGTTGCAGTTTCAACCACAATATTTGCGTCACAACGTAGTCCTTGTTCAATTAAATGGTGATGTACCGCACCTGTTGCTAACAATGCATGGATTGGCAGTTTGCCTTTACGAATATTGCGATCAGATAAGACGATAATGACTTTATTGTTCTTAACTGCATTGACTGCAGCATCGCAAATATTGGCAATAGCATCTTTGAGGTCAATATTTTCATCGTAGTTCAGGTCGACAAACTCATGTGCGTATTTTTCGTCATCCAGCGCCAAAAGTTGATCGAACTTGCCTTGGGATATGATTGGCGAATCAACCAACAGGCGAGCAGCATGGTCAGCGGTTTCTTCGAAAAGATTTTGTTCGCGACCAAGGCAGGTTTCCAAAGACATAACGATGTTTTCACGCAATGGATCGATTGGTGGATTAGTAACCTGAGCAAACTGCTGGCGGAAATAATCGTAAACCGAACGCTCTCTGCTGGATAAAACAGCCATAGGAGTGTCATCTCCCATAGAGCCAACCGCCTCGGCGCCACTTTCAGCTAGTACGCTGATTACCTGGTCACGTTCTTCGTATGTAACCTGAAATTGTTTTTGATAAGTTTGAAACAGATCTTCAGGGATCGAAGCTCTGATATCGTCGTCACCATATAATCTTGATTCGAGGTGTTTAACGTTTTCACTCAACCATTTCTTGTAAGGCTGGCGTTTACTGAGCATGGAATCGATTTGGTGAGGATAGATTATCTCACCTGTTTCGGTATCCACCGCAAACATTTGTCCGGGTTTTAAGCGACCTTTTTCCACAACATCTTCAGGTTTGTAATCATATACACCCACTTCAGATGCTAGTGTAATGTGCCTGTCTTTGGTGATGACATAACGTGCTGGGCGTAAGCCATTTCTATCCAACGAGCATGCTGCATAACGGCCATCCGTTAATACTACGCCAGCGGGACCATCCCATGGTTCCATGTGCATGGAGCTATATTCATAGTAAGCGCGTAAGTCGGCGTCCATGGTGTCTACATTTTGCCATGCGGGTGGAATCAAATAGCGCATGGAGCGGAAAATATCCAAACCACCTGCAACCAGCGCTTCAAGCATATTATCCAGGCTATTGGAATCCGAACCGCTTAAAGAGACAAGTGGGCGGATTTCTTCCATTGGCAATAATGGTGTTTCGAATTTGTGGCCGCGAGCCAATGACCAGTTGCGGTTACCCTGAACTGTATTGATTTCCCCATTATGCGCAAGATAGCGGAAAGGTTGCGCTAATCGCCATTGTGGCATCGTATTTGTTGAAAAACGCTGGTGAAACACACAAATCGAAGATTTAAAACGTTCATCGCCTAATTCTGTATAAAATAAAGGCAGAAACTCAGGCATTACCAGACCTTTGAACGATATTAAGCGCCCTGACAGACTGGGAATGTAGAACGTATCATCTGTGCCCTGGATTGCGTTTTCTGTACGACGTCGCGCTATATAAAGGTGACGTTCGAAAGCGGCAGCATCCATCTCTTCAGGTGCGTTGACGAAAACTTGCTCAATTTGAGGTAAGCAAGCAAGTGCTTCCTCACCGCAAGCTTCATTATTTGTTGGCACAACACGCCAGCCAGCAACTTTTAAACCTTCCTGTTCCAGCTCTTTATTTATCTGGTTTCGTGCGGCGTTTGCGAGGTTTTCATCCTGATTAAGAAAAACCATTCCCACGGCATAATGTTTGGCGAGGGTGAATTGCTTTTCTTCAGCAATGGCGCGCATGAAGCTGTCTGGTTTGGCTATTAATAAGCCACAACCGTCACCGGTTTTACCATCTGCTGCAACTGCACCACGATGGGTCAGATTTGCAAGTGAACCAATAGCGGTTTTAACCAACCAATGACTGGGGTCACCATCCATATGGGCGATAAGACCGAATCCGCAATTATCTTTTTCAAACTGAGGGTGATATAACCCTGAATATTCTTGTTTACTCATAATAGTCTTCTATTGACCAGAACCGTATGAAATCAATGCTCGAACTGAGCGCCGCGGTTATCGCGGGGCAAAATAGCCGGAAATTATACTGTTAGCGGCAGTAAGGCGCAATCGTAGTCCGTGATTCTTATTCAACTTATTGAAATATAATAATAAATAAGAAGGTGGTGTGTTTAAGGTTTGATGTCGTTACGTGGACGACATAGTGGTTTTCAAGTATTGGTGACTGACGCAGCCGCAAACATCAACAATTCTATAGTTTATTTCTCAGGAACGGATTTGTCTAATACTTCTTTAAGATAAAAGCTGAGAAAGAATTGTTTTGACTGGGTTTTTTACTGCCTGGTGGTATGATTTGTGATTGTATCCCGTAGATTACTGCCGGAGAATTAAATCTCAATGTCTGCTCATTTTAAATATATGGATGCTCCCAGCGCGGATCGTAACGACTGGATGAATGTTAAATCCCTATTTCCTTATATTTGGGAATATAAAGGTCGTGTACTCTTTGCGCTTCTGTGTCTGGTTATGGCTAAAGTGGCAAATATTGGTGTGCCGGTTGTTTTGAAAGATATTGTTGATCATCTGGATACAGATTTGAATCTCGCGATCGCATTACCTGTTTTCCTATTAATGATCTATGGCGCGTTACGTCTTGCTAGTTCTTTATTTAACGAATTACGTGACGTGTTGTTTACTCGGGTGCGTTATCGCGCCATGCGCCGATTAATGTTGCGCACTATGGATCAATTGCATTCCTTATCGTTACGGTTCCATTTGGAGCGAAAAACCGGTGCAATCAGTCGCGATTTGCAGCGTGGTACGGCAAGTTTAAGCAGTCTGCTGAACTATTTTGTTTTCAGTATTATTCCCGTTATTGTCGAATTTTTACTTGTTGCGATTTATCTCCTGGTTCAGTACGACTGGATTTTCACTGTGGTCATATTTTCCTGTGTTGCGGTTTATGTTGCTTTTACTTTGTCAGTTATGAACTGGCGTATGGAACATCGTCAGGCGCAAAACCGGCACGAGTCCAACGCGAATAATATTGCCATCGACAGTCTCATAAATTATGAAACGGTAAAATATTTTAATAATGAAACGTTAGAAAAAAATCGCACCGATGAACATTTAAGTCAATGGGAAGACAGCGCAGTAAAAACCCAAACTTCCATGTCTTTGTTGAATTTTGGGCAAAGTGCGATTATTGCCATTGGCGTAACAATAGTCATGTTTTTTGCTGCGCATCAGGTTACGCAAGGACAAATGACGCTGGGTGATCTGGTCCTGGTTAATGCGTTTTTATTGCAACTATTTATTCCGCTGGGATTTCTGGGTGTGATCTATCGACAAATTCGTTATTCATTAACAGACATGGATCATCTCGTAAAACTGCTTCGAATTGAACCTGAAATACAAGATAAATCTGACGCGAAAACGCTTTCTGTTTCTAATGGGGAAGTTAAGTTCAACCAAGTGAATTTTGCTTACTCGCCTGATCGGCCAATTTTACACGATGTGGATTTTACCATTCACGCTGGAGAAAAAATTGCGGTAGTGGGCGCCAGTGGTGCAGGTAAATCTACGCTGGCAAGATTGCTGTTTCGGTTTTACGATGTGCAAGAAGGTACAATTACCATTGATGGTGTTGATATTCGTGATGTGAGTCAGCACAGTTTGCGGGAAAATATTGGTATTGTACCGCAAGATACCGTGCTGTTTAACGAAAGTATTTTTTATAATCTGCAATATGCTAATAATGATGCGACCGAAGCTGACATTATTAATGCTGCGAAGCAGGCAAATATCCATGAATTTATTCAAGGTTTGCCGGAAGGTTATCAAACGCTGGTGGGTGAGCGAGGATTAAAATTATCTGGCGGTGAAAAACAACGGGTGGCCATCGCGCGGGTGATTTTGAAGAATCCTAAAATTTTAGTTTTTGACGAAGCGACTTCCGCGCTTGATAGTCATTCTGAAAGAGCGATCTTGCAGTCATTAAAAGCTGCGGCAGAAAATCATACCACGTTGGTTATTGCGCATCGCTTGTCGACGATTATGGATGCTGACAAGATTTTGGTTGTGCAGGATGGTCGAATTATTGAGCAAGGCAGCCATGAAAAACTGTTGGAAGCGAAAGGTCAATATTCAGAAATGTGGTATTTGCAATTGAAAGAAGAGTCAGAAGAAATGGAAAGCAAAGATTAATGCTTTCCGTTTCTTAAGGCAGTAATTCTATTTTTTTAGTGCTTTTTCAAATTCTTTTTGTAGTGCCGCTTCATGTTTGGTTTTGAAGCCTTTATGTGTCAGTAGTATTTGGCCACTACGATCAATCAAAAAAGAAGTTGGCATTACCTGAACCTTATATTCGTCAGCTGTTTTACCTTCAGTGTCATAAGCAATTTTAAAAAGTGCTGGCATTTCTTCAAGAAATTTATCGGCCATTCTGCGTCGACTATCCAGGCTGATGCCGATAATTTGCAAACCTTGGGATTCATATTTTGTTTGCATTTTATTCATCCAGGGAAAGGACTTACGGCAAGGTGCGCACCACGACGCCCAAAAATCTACGTAAACTACTTTACCTTTGAAGTCACTTAAGGATATTTCGCCATTGCTTGTAGGGAGTTTGAAATTTGGCGCTGGGCTAGCATAAGAAAACTGCAGGCTTGAAACCAATAAAAGTGACAGTAATGTGAAGCTTTTTTTAAACATAATATTCCTTTGATTTTTATTCTTTAAATGACGATTCCCAACGACGGATTGTTTCGCCTATTCTTAATTTTTAGTTGTTATGCAACTCCCCAAACATTGATATCAAACGAAATACAGGTGTCGAGATATGGAAGTTCGTTGACTTTCTGTTGCACATCTTTAGACGCATTCCAGAATAATGGGGTCATCATAAACAGATTCTGAACATCTTCAACCGATTTGAGTTCCAGTTGTTGCTGCAAGTTCACTGAATGCAGTAAATTGTAATGTTCGGGGCAGTTTTCTGGCTCATGTTGGCGAGGCTTGTCATAAATTGTTTTTTTCAATTCAAATAAATGATTTTTCCCCGGTGTGATACTTATTACAATGCCATTTGCGTTTAACTTGTTTTTGGCGTGTTGGTAATCTAAAGGGGCGTTAATTTTTAGCAACACGTCTACGCAATTGTTTACCAATGGAATATCGCTTGAACTGGCAACAAACCAGTTAATGTTTTTATTGCGTTTAGCTGCGACTTTAACTGCTTCTTTTGAAATATCCATGCCGTAGGTAAACGCAGTATCGGCATGAAGAGAAAAAAGTTTGTCGGTGAAATAACCATCGCCGCAACCAATATCAAGTAAAACGGCTTTTTCAGGTGATTTGTCTATATATTCAGCGATGAGTTGCACGCATGGAGCCAGTAAAAAATCATAATAAGTTTTTTCCATGAATGCTTTGCGACATGAAATCATCGCTTTATTATCGCCCGGGTTTTTAGACTTTTTGTTTTGTACCGGTAATAAATTAACGTAACCTTGTTTGGCGCAATCGAAGTTGTGGCTGTTCTCACAAACAAATCGATTATCTTCTTTATTTAACGCCTTTTTACATAACGGGCAGATGAGCATTGTGTCGTTGCTATTTTCTTGCATGGATTTAGTCAGTAAGTTTGATGCACAATTCAGCCAATCTTTTTCCGGCAGCTCGGCACAATCTTTTTTCAGCATCCGAAATTTCATTGGCACCGCTATCACCGTCATAATGGCTAACACCGTATGGTGTGCCACCAGTTTGCGTATCATGTAAATCGCTTTCTGAATAAGGTAAGCCAGAAATAACCATGCCGTGGTGCATGAGAGGCACCATTAAGTTAAATAAGCACATTTCATTTCCACCGTGCATGGTGGAGCTTGAGGTGAAAACTGTCGCGGGTTTACCAGACATAGCCCCCGATAACCAAAGTGAACTGGTGGAATCGAGAAAATATTTCAGCGGTGATGCCATGCCGCCAAACCAGCTGGGACTGCCCATGGCTAGGCCGTGACAGGATTTTAAATCATCCAATGTCGCATATGGTGCGCCTTGTTCGGGGATGTCGTCTTCTGTTGCTTCACACACGGTTGATACATTGGGTACTGTGCGAATTTTACTCGTAATGCCCGATATTTCTTCTGCACCACGGGCAATAAGGTTAGCCATTTTTTCCGTTGAGCCATGTCGACTATAGTAAACAATGAGAATTTCCGGCATATGGTGCTTTTCCTGTTCGGTAAATTTAAGGAAGTTTACCGTTTCAGGCTTACACAAACCAGTTTAGCCTTCACAGAATTGCCGCTCGCCGCGGAAAAACGGTAGAATCAGCAGAATTATCTATCTGCGTTAGGGGATGTGCATGTTTGAGAAGTTTTTTGAAAAGCTGATCTGGAGTAGCCGCTATGTGGTGGTGATTGCTGTAGTGGTTAGTTTATTAAGTAGCTTAACCATGTTTTATGTCGCCACGGTTGATGCTTTTGTGATGATTTCCCATCTGGCTGAATATGCCATGCCGTCTCTGGATGCTGAAGCGCGCAGTATATTACGCAGCTCTACTGTTACACATGTTGTTGAAGTAATTGACGGTTATTTACTGGCAACGGTTTTGTTGATTTTCTCGCTGGGTTTGTATGAATTATTTATCAGTAAAATTGATATTGCTGAAAATGCTAATGTTTCGGGCAGCGTGTTAGTTATCGAAAGTCTGGATGATTTAAAAAGTCGTCTGGCGAAAGTCATTTTAATGATATTGATTGTGAAATTTTTTGAACATGCAATCAAAATAAAATATGAAGACCCGGTTTCGTTGTTGTATTTGTCGGGTGGAATAGCGCTAGTGGGTTTGGCTTTGTATTTAACGCATGCGAGTGAATCAAAGCATTAACATAGGCCTTGTAAATGAGTATTGAAAAGAGCGAAACAAGCAAGTGTTTCGCTCTTTTCTTTTTACTACATTACGACACCGATGGAGATCGAGCGTTGAATGCCTTTGGGTGTGGTGACCGTGATTGTGATTACGCCAGAGTCACTTTTTGCAGGATCATCATCTTCAATGGAAAAGCCAATTCCGGTGCCCATATTGTAAGCCGTTTCATATAATGTACTGTTTGATGAACGTATGCCAACAAGCCCACCGCCGGAACTATTACCAACGGTAATTGATGTATCTCCGCCAACCGTACCTGCACTGGTTTTAACTTCGATTTTTGTACCGGCAGGCATGATTTGCCCGGCAATGTCATAAATGAATGCATTAATAGTATGGTAACGACCGAATGATACATCAATCGTTGGCATTGATATATCCTGGAAAAATGCGGGATCATTAGTGTTGTGAATAATATTTTCTGATGCTGAACGCGCAGTGATTAACGCGTGAGAACCAGACGTTATTAATACAGCGGAATCTCTGATATGTATGGTTTGTTGTGTGGAGCAATTATTATTTTCCGTACATAAAATGCCATTGTAATTGCTGTCACCTTGGCTATCGAAAACACCATCTGTATCAGTATCAACATACATTTCGCCAGGATCTTTGTTATCGTTTTCATTGATGTCTAAATAAGGTTCGCCCAAGTCTGCGAAACCCGGGCCATCAAATGCAGTATTAGCATTGGCATCGGTGTATGTTTCTTCCTGGCCGCTGATACCTGCACCATCATATTCGCTATTTCCATTCGAATCGACGAAAGTGGTTTCGCCAGTGGGATTATTTCCTTCACCGTCATAAACACCATTGCCATTGTAATCAACAAAAAACTCTTCGATGTCGTATTTTCCATTTGGGACATCAGTAAAGCTTTCACCAAAATCATAAACGCCATTTAATGCATCAATAAAGTCTTCACCGGGATCCCATATGCCATTACCAATACTGTCTATATAAGGTTCATCCGGATCAAACTGACCGTTTGTATTTGAGTCTGTGTAGGTTTCACCTGGATCGTATTGACCATTACCTTTGTCGGTAAATAATTCATCTACATCATAACGACCGTTGAGTGCATCAACGAATGCCTCACCAGCATCATAGATACCATTTGGTGCGTCAAAAAATGGCTCGTCATAAACGCCATTGCTGTTATCATCCGTGAACGCTTCATCGAAAATATTATTGTGGTTCTTATCAATATATGGATCACCATCAGCAAAGCTGTATCGACCATCACTATCGGTGTCAATAAAGCTTTCGTTACCTAAAGTTGTTGCCAGGATTGTAACGCGATGATCATCTGGTACCGGTGCCTGGCTTACCCATTTGACTGAGCAACCACCCGCAGTAGTTTGGCAGGATGGTTCAATTGCGCCACCTTCAGCTGTGAAATACACTGTCGTACCATCAGGTACATAATTGTTAAAGTGGTCGGCTAGCCTAACAGTTACATCAACTTCTTCACCTACATAATTTGCGGCCTCAGGATTGATGGTGGACAACGCCAGGCTCATACTGTTTTGATCAGGTATGCCGGTGCTGACAACAAGTTTGTCGGACTGAGTAAAAACAGTAATGGTGTTGTCATCTACATCCAGCATGTCAGTAATCGCAGTCACTCGAATGGCAGTCGGTATTGTGCCTGCCTGAACAATGGTTTTAGCCAGGCCTTCAGAATTTGAGGTGGTTGTTGCCGGGTCAATATCAATGCCACCAACCAATGTATTGAGTTCGAAATTAACCGTGCGGCTCTCCATGGGTAATCCGTCTGATCCAATTAAACGAAAAGTCACTTCGGAGAACTCAGTTAAGCCTTCGCCACCGGTTCCTCGCAATGCAAGTAATGAGGGCGTAGCAGAAACAAACTCGATGGAACCTGTGACTGATTGAGAAGTGGTTGTGGCATCTGCAATATCTGTTGGGGGATCTGTATCCAGCGTTGTATCTTCAGTTGTACCATCCAGGCCTTGTACAGAAAAGCCGTAGAACACAGTGAGCTGTTCACTACCAGCAGCAGTGATAGCTTGAACTTTGCCGGCCCCAATGCTGCTGCCTGCTTCTAATTGAACTTGTGCTTTACCATTGTTATCGGTCAAAGCCGTGCCGGAATCGGGCACCAATACACCAAAATCTGTACTAAATGTCACCACCTGACCAGCAACCGGAGAGCCTGTAGAGGAAAGAACAGTCGCAATCACTGTGTTACTTTCTCTTCTTTCCACGGTGTTAGTGGTTTGATCGGACGAATTAACCATCGTAATACTGAGCTCTGTACCATCCTGCGCGACCGCGACAGATTCGCTGAGCACATCAGTATTGCTACCGCTACATGCCATCAAAATTAAGGCAAGTCCTAGCGTCAGAAACTTTTTTATGTGAGAAGAATTTATCCATGGAAAAGACAAATCCATGGCCATAACTGCACGCGCCGTTTTGATCATTAATTAATACCGTATATTCACAGGAACTCGGTATTTTTTCGGCAATTAGTCGCAAAACTTTAACGTGGTTTGAAGCGGGTTGATGCTGTTGTATTACTCGAAATATGTAATTAATCAGGTATTTAAAATTGTATCTAGAGAAATGCTAAATTGAAAATAAGTCTTTATGGGTAAAATTCAAAAATATAGTTGCAAAGATATATTTGTAGGAAGTGTCACTTAATTTAAAAAAACTGTTGTGTCCCAAAAGAAATATAACTTTGCGCATCGCCTGAAGTGATCAATGCGATATCAAAGCGACCATTAAAACGGTAGATTTTGGGTGAGATGATACGGATGCCGGTGCCGGCGCTGTAATAGGTTTGGGTGTCGCCCAGCAATTCAGAAAATTGATGTGCTGTTTGAACTAAATCGATAAAAAACACGTGTTGTAATACGAGCCAGCTGGATTTGTAACTGGGAATACGATATTCCGTATTTAATTGCCAGTAGGCGCGATTTCGTAATTGGCCATCCAGATAACCGCGAATATTATCGAATCCACCTATATAAAAATAATGTTGTAGATTATCAGTTTCCGCTGCACCAAATGTTAAATTCACCGCTGCATTACCCTTGTGAGGTAATAACCAATACATTTCATTTTTCCATTTGAACATTTTTAAATTAATGTCAGAGCCAGAGTAGTCACCGCCGTGTTTCACAATTAAGGTGGAGAGTTTTCCGTCAATTAAATAATTGTCGTAATTCAGTTTACCCAGTTGCAAGAAGAGGGTATTGAATATACCGCGTTGCTTATCCGTGTTGGTTAGCAGTTTTTCAGTATTCGGGTCAATGGCTGATTCTTGGGTGGTATCAATAATCTGATCGCTGTCGTAATCAAAACCAATACCCGGCTGGAACCATTCGTTAATCTCTTTTTTAAATAACAGGCTGATACGATTTCGTTTTAATACATAATTACCTTGCGAGTCGCCAGATGTTGTATAGAGAAAACGTGGTTTGCGAGTTGCCCATAACTGCACTTGCAGTGTCAAACGTTTATCGAGAAAACGAGGGTCGTGAAACCAGGCGACACCACCTGATTTTCGATTCCAGTTGTCATATTGAATGCCGGTTTCAAAAAATCGTCCGAGAGTATTGATGTCATACATGCCGGCGTAAAAATATTCGGTGCCACCCCCACTGGAAAAATTGGCGTACGGGATACTCGTCCATTTTTCACTGAGCTGAATAATAACTTTAACGCGATTGTTATTTTCTAATTGTAATAAAGGAATAACATGGCTGAATATGCGCAGGTTTTTTAAACGTTGAACACTGTTAAGTAAATCTTTTGTGGTGAGTATTTCATTTTCGGCAAACAATAGTTCGCGAAACACAACTTTACTTTTTGTGCGCGACAAACCTTGAAGTTCGATTTCACTCACAATTGGTTTTTTAGTTAATGACTGTTCGTAGTTTTCATTGCTCATTACAACAAAGGAAAACCACAGCAGTACAAGCAGCAGTGTGAATTGTTTCATTGTTATTATTTTATGTCTTGTATTTTAACACGCCATTCTGCCGGGCCAGAACTGTGAACAGAGTTTCCGTCATGATCAACGGCCACTGTTACAGGCATATCTTCCACTTCAAATTCGTGAATTGCTTCCATACCCAGGTCGTCAAAAGCAACAATTTTTGCTTTACGAATGGCTTTGGCTACCAGGTAGGCGGCACCACCAGTAGCAATTAAATAAACGGCATTGTGATTGTTTATGGATTGAATGGCTTCAGGGCCACGTTCGGCTTTGCCTATCATGCCTAACAAACCGGTTTTTTCCAGTAGGGTATCCGTGAATTTGTCCATACGAGTTGCGGTGGTAGGCCCAGCAGGACCAATGACTTCGTTACGCACCGCGTCAACAGGTCCAACGTAATAAATAAAGCGATTGTGAAAATCCAGACCATCCGGAAAGCTCTCACCTTTATTAATTATATCTACCAAACGTTTATGTGCGGCATCGCGACCCGTGAGTAGCTTTCCAGAAAGTAACAAGGTGTCGCCGGGTTGCCAGTTCTGAACTTCATCCTGTGTAATATCATCCAGGTTGACGCGTTTTGAATCTTCACCAGGTTGCCAGCTTACATCTGGCCAGTCTTCGAGTTTAGGTGGTGTTAAAACAGCAGGGCCAGACCCATCTAAATCAAAATGAATATGTCGTGTTGCAGCACAGTTGGGAATCATCGCCACGGGTTTGGACGCTGCGTGTGTAGGATAATCCAGAATTTTAATATCCAATACAGTGGTTAACCCGCCCAGCCCTTGGGCGCCAATACCCAGTGCGTTCACTTTTTCATAGATATCGATGCGCAGTTCTTCCACGGCGTTTTGAGGTCCGCGTTCCAGCAAATCAGGCATATCAATGGGTGCCATTAAGGATTCTTTGGCAAGCAACACGGCTTTTTCGGCTGTACCGCCAATACCAATGCCCAATATACCGGGGGGGCACCAGCCTGCGCCCATTGTGGGAACGGTTTTTTCAACCCAGTCGGCGATACTGTCAGATGGGTTTAGCATCGCCAGTTTAGATTTGTTTTCTGAGCCACCGCCTTTAGCAGCAATTGAAACGGAAACTTTATCGCCGGGTACCAGTCGCATATGTATAACAGCCGGTGTATTGTCTTTGGTGTTGCTGCGTTTTCCGGCCGGATCACTGACAATTGAGGCGCGAAGTGGATTGTCAGGATTCATATAAGCCTGACGCACGCCCTCATTAACCATATCTTCGATACTCTGGCCATCTTCCCAGCGAACGTTCATGCCAATATCCAAAAAAACAACAACGATGCCGGTATCCTGACAAATGGGGCGTTTGCCTTCTGCGCACATGCGGGAGTTGAGTAAAATTTGGCCCATGGCATCTTTGGCCGCTGGTGATATTTCTTTTTCATAAGCACTGGCCAAAGACTGGATGTAATCAACAGGGTGGTAATAGGAAATAAACTGCAAGGCGTCAGCAATACTGTGAATAAAGTCATCTTTTTTAATAAGCGGCATAATGTTCCCTGTGTTTGACGGTGCTAACTTTGCTTTATAATGTACTTGATTTGTTAAGTGTGCGAATGCACATTTACAGCTTATAGCTAAGAGTACAAACTGCCAAATATTGTTACATTTCTGCAATATAGAATGTGCAAAACTGTTTGATTATCGAAACTTGAATTATATGCATTAATTATGCATGCATTTGAGTGTAAAAGGTTAGTTAATGAAAAATATTAGTATAGTCTTGCTTTTATTATTCGCTTTAGCGCCCGGTGCGTATGCGAAAAAAACGAATTTTAGTTTGGCGGATTTGCAAGGCAAGGAACATTCGCTTTCTGATTATCAGGGCAAATGGGTGGTGGTTAATTATTGGGCGACATGGTGTCCACCTTGTGTGGAAGAAATACCTGAATTGATCTTTTTTCATGACAATCATCAGAGTAAAGATGCGGTGGTATTAGGCGTAAATTTCGAAGATGCACCGGAAGCTAAGGTAAAGGCATTTCTTGAAGAATACATGGTAAGTTATCCCATTTTATTATCTGAACCGGGTGCCTACGGTCAATTTGGTCGTATTGATGGGTTGCCAACCACTTATATTGTTTCGCCAAGTGGTGAAGTGATTCATAAAAAAGTGGGTAGTATTGATGCGGACTATTTGGAAAAAACCATTGCCAAATATAAGGCTAAATCTAGAACAATTAAACATGATTAAGCGAATCACATTATTGTTGTTTTTGTTGCTGAGTTTGGCAACAACAGCCATCGCCGACTCACCCAAAGACCCTTATAAATTCTTTTTTAATGAAACCTGGGGTGAGTTTAATGAAGAGCTGGCAAATGCCAAAGAGCAACAGAAAAAAGCCATTGTCATTTTTTTTGAATTGGACGATTGCCCATTCTGTCATTTCATGAAAGAAAATGTTTTAAATCAACCCAAAGTACAGACCTATTTTCGTCAGCATTTTCTCAATTTTTCGGTTGATATCGAAGGTGATATTGAAATTGCTGACTTTGCAGGCAACACAACAACTCAAAAAGCTTTTGCGACAAAAAACCGAGTGCGAGCCACACCTGTTTTCGCCATCTTTGATCTGGAAGGGAATAAAATTGCAAAATATACCGGCCGAACTTCGGGGGTTGAGGAATTTATGTTGTTGGGTGAATATGTTGTAAATGCGGTTTACAAAGAAAAATCCTTTACCCGTTATAAACGTGAAATGAAGCAAAAGGCTAAAACTTCTTGATGACACGTATTTCTTTATTTCTTCTCCTTTTCTTATCAATACCCGCTTACGCGATAGAAAAATTACCAGACCCATTAACATTTGAGCATGTTCTCTCACTCGGTGATAACAATTATCCAGCAATTTCCCGCGCTGAAATTCGTTTATCTCAATCAGAGAAACAAACCGCCTTGAGTAAGACAACACTTGGTTTGGATATTCGTGCTCAGGCACGTGTGAGGTGGGTTGATCCGCCAGGAGCTATTTCGAAAAATGGACGAGAAGATCATCGGGCCAATCTTTTTTTACTCAAACCCATTTACGATTTTGGTAGAACTGGTAATGCTGAAAGTGCCAGCAAAGCTAACGAGGTAGTGAGTAAATTACAGTTGCGTAAAACTCGGCAGCAACATCGAATAAATATTATGCGTGCATATTTTAATGTCGTGTTGGCAGACCTGAATTTTAATTTTGACAATGAAGCCATGGCAATCGCCTTTATCAATTTTGATCGAAAGCAAGATAGACAGTCGGTAGGGCAAGCCTCAGACATTGATGTGATGGAAGCGGAGAGTAGCTACTTACAAGTGCGTAGAACACGATATGAAAGTGAGACCAGGCAGAGAAGTTCTCGCGCAGAATTGAGCATTTTGCTTAATCGGCCAAATGATTTGCCTTCAAAAGTGCTTATGCCGAAATTGAATTATCATAAGCGAGCAATTCCTGAGTTAGAAGAGTTATATGCTCAAGCCTTGGAAAAAAATCTGGATTTGCAAATATTACGTGAACAAATAAACAGTCTACGTTTTGAATTGCAATCGATTCAAGCAGATCGCAAACCCGTGCTGAGTATTGAAGCCGAAGCAGGTATTTACGAACGTGAAATAGGCAGTAACGATCGTTGGCGAGCGGGTTTATTGCTTGATATTCCGCTTTATCAAGCGGGCAAAATATCAAAGTTATCCGCTTTAAAAAGACTGGAAATTCAAAAACTGGAATCATTGCTTTACGAAAAAGAATTACAGGTAAAACAACAAATTTTGGATCACTGGTTAGCACTGGATTATTTGCTGGCAGAAAAACAATCTACAGATAAAACATATGAATATCGTGAGCTTTATTTAGATCGAGCGCGAGCAGATTATGAATTGGAATTTAAGTCAGATTTGGGGGATGCCATGGTGAAACTCACTGAAGCAAGTTTGAATTCCGCCCAAACATCATTTGAACTTACCATACACTGGGAAGAATTGGCGTTGTTAACTCAAACGCCTATCGAGGAAAGCAAACAATGAAAATAAAATACATTTTATTTGTCGTATTCCTGTTCAGTTGTCAGAGTTTGATGGCAAAAGACAAGGTTTTCGAGCTGACGACAGCTGTTTCGGGTGTGGTGGATAAAGTGCTGATTAAACCGGGGCAGAAGGTTAAAAAAGGTAAATCATTATTGCTTCTGGATCAGCGAGTGTTCAAAGCCAAGCTGGAGGCGGCGGAGAAAACACTAAAAAGTGCTGAACTTGAATTGGCAGAAGCGGAGAAAGAGCAGGAGCGGGCTGAAGAACTTTACGAGCGAACTGTTTTATCCGATCATCAATTGAACGAAGCCAAAGTGCTTTTTGCAAAAGCTCAAGCCTGGGCGGCACAGGCAAAACGCGAATTGGCAGAAGCGCAATACAATATGGATTACAGTCAAATTAGCGCGCCATTTGATTTAAAAATTAAAAAACTGCATGCCTGGCCCGGGCAGGTGGTAAACAACAGGGAAAAAAATACCGTGTTGATTACGGTAGTGAAGCAATAGTGGCTAAACATTTTATCGTTAAAGGTCGTGTTCAAGGAGTTTGGTATCGACAAAGCACGGTACAGCAAGCAAAACTTTTAAACTTAACCGGTTGGGTGAAAAATCTTGAAAACGGTGATGTTGAGCTTTTTGCTTGCGGCCAAGCAGATAAGCTTGTGCATCTGGAAAACTGGTTGTGGCAAGGGCCGACTGCAGCAAAAGTTAGTGAAGTTTTATCAAAAGTTTGTAATGATGAAAAATTCACTGACTTTAACGTAATCTATTGAGGCTTCATGACAGAGCAGTCGGATCATCAGAAAGATTGTCCCTATGAAAATTTAATGCCCGAAGTTGTTCTTGATTCACTGGAATCGCTGGGCTTTGCGGTTAATGGGCAATTTTTAGCGCTAAACAGTTATGAAAATCGGGTGTATCAATTGGGTGTGGATGATGGGCCACCTGTGATTGCCAAGTTTTATCGCCCGGGTCGCTGGTCTGATGAAGCGATACTCGAGGAACATGATTTTTGTTACCACCTGGCAGAGCACGACATTCCCATCGCATTGCCATTGAAAATTGGCGATTCCTCACTAAATTTTGCGAACGGTTATCGGGTTGCAGTGTTTAAGCGAAAGTCAGGACACGCACCGGAAATAGATCAAACTGATGAATTAACTTCTCTTGGACGATTATTGGGGCGCATACACGCGGTGGGCAGTACCGGCGTGTTTCAGCACCGTCGTCGATTAAGTGTTGACGTTTTCGGTCATGAATCGCGGCAAACCGTGTTGCAAAGCCCCTTTTTGCCGGATTATTTGCAGGAAAGTTACGCCAATATCACAGAAAATCTATTGCAACTGGCTGACAACCAGTTTAATGAGTTTACGCTGCCAACGTATCGACGCATTCACGGCGATTTTCATATGGGTAATGTGTTAGTTAACAGCGGTGTTTATTGGATTGTTGATCTTGATGATTGCTGCTCGGGGCCAGCAATACAAGATATCTGGATGCTGCTTTCTGGTGAAAAGTACGAGCAGGAAGCTCAGTTATCATCAGTAATAAAAGGGTATAACGAGTTTTTTGAATTCGATCCGTTTGAACTGACCATGATTGAAACACTCAGAACATTGCGATTGGTTCATTATGCAGCCTGGTTGGCGAAACGTTGGAATGATCCTGCTTTCCCTCAAAATTTTCCCTGGTTTAATACACCAAGGTATTGGGAGGAGCATATAAATACGCTTCAAGAGCAATTGTATGCCATGCAAAATACGGAAGAAAGCTTACGCCTGGTGATGTGAATTGTTTTACTGGCACTTTCATTGCCAGGTAATCGCTTAGCATCAACCCCAGTATGTAATTGTCGATTTCAAGTAAGGAACACGTTTTGACAAACAAAAGACTTTTTCAAATTCATGATGAAGATGCCCGTGGTAATCGTTTATGTTCACAACGCATAACGGTTGAAAGTGATAGCCTTTCGATTAAGGAATTGATTCAGCGTCGCGTCCAAACAGAAGTGGAACGAATCAATATTCAACGGCCTATTTGTTTTTTTAGTCTGGTAAAACCTGAAGAGGCAGAATTGACCTTAAAAGGTTATCGTATGAAAAAACATCGTGAGCTGGATTATGATTTGCAATACCAGGCAGCCTTGGATGCATTTGAAAAAAAGAGTTTTCTGGTAAATGCCAATGGAAAAGATTGCCTATCACTGGATGATGAGGTGAGCGTCAATGATGGAGCAGAAATTGTTTTTATCAAGTTTATGGAAATCGTAGGCGGCTAGTAATGGCTGATTGAACAGATAATAAACAAACCTATCACCTGCTGATTGATATTTCCTGTAAAAAAAGTGTAAAACTTGTCCGCACACTTCCCTTCTTATGAACTAAACTTATTGCAAAGCTTTATAATTTAGTGATTGAAATTCAATCAAGATGTTGTTGTGTTATTTAATAGATCGTTACTTGCGTGGAATAAAAGCATAAAAGGATACTTTATGTACGATAAAAAAATATATGCACGGATTTTGTTTGCCTCACTGGCCCTTTTCTGTTTCTCAATTAGTCAGGCAGAGCCAATGCATCATGGCGAAGGTGCGCGCGGTAAAGGTCATCATCAAGCTGAAAGACATGGTCATGGACCAGGCCCGATGCGCGGCGCGGGGCATGGTGAGCGTAAAAAAGGCCATAAAAAATCGCACATGTTTACATCACATTGGGCACAAACTTTATCTGATGATCAAAAACTTGATATAGATAAAATGCATTTGCAGGTGGCGCAATTTGAAGCTGTGCAAAAAGCAAAAAAGAAATTGTTAAAAGCAGAGCTCAATGTATTAGCTGCAAACTCGCCTACGGATAAAAAAGCCATGTACGCAAAAATTGATGAAATTTTGGAAGTAAAAAAATCAATCATGCGCAATCGATACGACCATATTGTGGAAATGCGCGCCGTCTTAAACAAACAACAACGAATTTCATACGATGCTGATTTATTAAAACGCAAAAAACATAAACGCCATTAATTTATTGATCATTAGTTAATCGTAATATGATTGAAATGTAAAAATGTGTAATAAAAATACACTTTATGGCAAAGGTTGATATAATTCCCGGCTAACACCTGATCAGGTTAATCGTTAAGCAATATTTTGTACATAAATTCGCAATGTAGTGGAGAAGCTGATTTGCAAACAGATGTGAAAGAGTCTGGGCAAGTTTACAAACATCAGAATACAGCAGTAGAGCTTAAAGGCTCTGTGTTCACATTACCAATTCTTCAACTCAGATCGACTTCCATACAGGAAGTTGATTATGAATTGAGCAAGCGTCTGACAAAAGCCCTACAATTTTTTCAGAATGCACCTGTCGTTATTGATTTACAGGCTTTGCATAAAACTGAAGACGAGCTTGATTTTTCCGCTTTATTACGCGTATTAAGCAAACAAGCCTTAATACCTGTGGGTGTTCGCAATGGTACCAGCCAGCAAAATGCACTTGCATTGAGTTCCGGCTTGGCTGTACTAAAAGGTGGCGCAGCGCAAGATATCCCTGAAGTTACCGCAGTCGCCGGTCAAGGCGTGCAAAAACCTCGCGAAGAGAAACCTGAAAAACCAATTCCAACTCTGGTGCAATCAGCAAAAACCAAAGTGATAAATTCGCCTGTTCGTTCTGGCCAGCAAATTTATGCAACAAATGCTGATTTAATTGTGACGGCACCGGTAAACCCAGGTGCAGAAATTATTGCGGATGGTAATATCCATGTTTATGCCCCAATGCGTGGGCGAGCTCTGGCTGGTGTTCGTGGTGATAGCAATGCCCGAATTTTTTGCCAGAATATGGAGGCAGAGTTGGTAGCCATTGCGGGGAATTTTCGCGTATTTGAAGAAAGTGTACCTGTGAACATTAAATCGCAGGCGGTTCAGATTTTTTTGGATGGGGAGCATTTAGTGATTTCCCCACTTAAATAACGATAGATGGTCGTTTTAAGGAGTGTACTTTGGCAAAAGTAATTGTAGTTACCTCTGGCAAAGGCGGCGTTGGCAAGACAACCAGTAGTGCAAGTTTTGCAACCGGTCTTGCCATGCGTGGTAATAAAACCGTGGTAATCGATTTTGATGTGGGATTACGGAATCTCGACTTAATCATGGGTTGTGAGCGGCGCGTGGTTTATGATTTTGTCAATGTGTTGAATCAGGAAGCGAGTTTGAAGCAAGCCCTGATTAAAGATAAACGCTGTGATAATTTGTATATATTGCCTGCATCCCAAACCCGTGATAAAGATGCGCTCACCGAAGAAGGTGTCGAACGCATCCTCAATGAATTGAAAGAAGATTTTGATTACATTGTTTGTGACTCGCCTGCTGGCATTGAAAAGGGTGCACAAATGGCGCTGTTTTTTGCTGACGAAGCACTGGTGGTTACCAACCCTGAAGTATCGTCGGTGCGGGATTCCGATCGCATTCTCGGCATACTTGCTGCAAAATCCAAACGGGCGATCGAAGGCCACGAGCCTATCAAAGAGCATTTGGTGATAACGCGTTATATGCCAAAGCGTGTAGATCTTGGCGAGATGTTATCAGTGGAAGACGTTAAAGAGCTGTTGAGTATACCCTTGCTCGGTGTGATTCCTGAATCAGAATCAGTGTTGAGTGCATCCAACTCTGGCGTCCCCGTTATTCATGATGATAACAGTCCGAGTGGTCAAGCTTATGAAGATCTGGTTGGTCGCTTCATGGGTGAAGATATCCCCATGCGATTCCTTGATGTTGAAAAAGTCGGACTCTTGAAACGAATATTTGGAACCTAAGAATGTCACTACTTGATTATTTAAGACGCAAGAAAAAGCCTACGGCTTCTGTCGCTAAGGAGCGATTGCAAATTATTCTCGCCCGAGAACACGCTGGGCGTCATGAGCCTGATTATTTGCCCGCGCTTAAACAGGAATTGCTGGATGTGGTTTGCAAATATGTAAAAGTTGATTTGGACGACATCAAAGTCAACCTGGAAAATGACGGCCAATGTGAAATACTGGAGCTGAATATTGTTTTGCCTGAACATGAAGCTGAGCCCATGGCGATGGCAAAATAAATACATTTCGACTCATAAAAACTGGCTGTCTCAACCTTAGGGTTAACTAGCCAGCCAGTTTTTTAAAGAGTCGGTTGCTTGTTGATTTCTCGGTCTGGCAAGCAAACCACTGTCAGTAACATTAATGATGAAGCGCGCGTCATTAGTCATGGGCATGTAGGTGGCGCTGCCATAATAAGCATCCAACCAGGGAATCGAATCCTGGTGTTCTACCATAAAATTCCACAATGAAACTTCAGCGTTGTCAATCAATCCATGTACGGATTTTGCTGAGCTTTGTTCTTTATTTAAGTCGTTGTAACGACCAGATATTCGTTCCAGGCGATATAAAGGCTGCAAGCCAAGCCAGGCTGCAGCACCTTTCCATTTGATAATTCTCGCATCCATCTGCCATTGATCACCATGAAGCTCCAGCTCCATCGGTTTGGTACGAGCAGCAGTGATAACAGCCTGATACTTGTGTTTGGCAATGCTTTTGAAATGTATGGTGGCGACGGCGTGCTCTTTGGTCAGTCGTTGAAATGTACCTTGATCAAAGACAAATACTGCAATGATAAGTGCGGCAAGCAAAAAAACACTGCTGCTGGTAAAACTACTCCAGGCGCGTAATCGCTGACGTCTTCTAAATTTCTTACGAGAATATAGAAAAAGACTTATCCCCGCGGTAAAGAAAATGAAGAGTAAAATATATTCAACTATCATGGGTAGCAGTGGCTATAAATAGAACAATATTATCCATAAGATGTGAAAAATTTGTAAACATACAGGCCGTAGCAGAAAAGACTTTGGAAAAATTAATCAAAAGTTTCCAATGCACCATTTCATTATCAGACTATTGCTTTGGTGATATGTTTCATGCCGTGTAGATACGGTGCAGGGTTTGTGTATCCTTGTGCTATATTTTGAGTCTACGGTGATTGATGATACTGGTTGATATCTATACGGAGGTTTAATGAAACGTTTTTTAAATATTTTGCTGAGCACAATACTTTTGTTACCCGCATTACTGCTCGCCCAAACCGTTATCAATCATCAAATAATTGCAGAAATTAAACCGATTGAACAAAAGATCCATGTCATTGACAGTATTTCCTTTGAAAATACAAACGATAAGCTACAAATTCCCTTTTTGATTCATAAGGGTGGTGAAATTAAAACACCACAAAAAAACGTCACGCTGAAAAAGCTTAGCGCAGAGGACGCTAAGCAACATTTTCCACAGATATTCTCTAACGGTCTATTGCTTGGTTCGAGTAACCTGGATTTTTATCTGTTAAACAAAGCTGCAAATGTCAATTCTGTGACGATTGAATATGAACGAAAAATCCATCACGCGATTCAAGCACAAGGCAGTGAAAGTGAGCGTGCTATGAGTGACTCTCCCGGAATTATCAGTGAGAAAGGCGTATATTTATCAGGTGAAAGTTTCTGGTATCCCTATTTCGGTAATGAATTTGTTACTTTCAATTTATCCGTTAAATTGCCGGTGGGCTGGAAATCTGTAAGTCAAGGTGAGCGTATTCATGTGGAGAATGAAAAAACATATCATCTGGATACCTGGCAGGAAACAAAGCCGCAAGATAATATTTATTTGATCGCAGCAAAATTCACCGAGTATTCTCAGGCGGCAGGTTCTATAACAGCAATGGCCTTTTTACGAGAACCAGATGATGCTTTGGCGCAAAAATATCTGGATACCACAGCGCAATATTTAGAAATGTATCGACAATTGATCGGTACTTTCCCCTACAAGAAATTTGCTCTGGTGGAAAATTTTTGGGAAACAGGTTTTGGTATGCCCTCATTCACTTTACTTGGTTCGAGAATCATTCGTTTTCCTTTTATTTTACATTCCTCTTATCCTCACGAGCTATTACATAATTGGTGGGGTAACAGTGTTTACGTCGATTATCAAAAAGGTAATTGGGCAGAAGGCTTAACTGCTTATCTCGCAGATCATTTGGTGAAAGAGCAACGCGGCAAGGGGCAAGAGCATCGACGTAATACCCTGCAAAAATATACCAACTATACACAAACTGATAATGATTTTGCATTGATGGATTTTGTGTCGCGTCACAATGCAGTTACGGAAGCCGTAGGATATGGTAAAACATTGATGTTTTTTCACATGTTGCGATTAAAGCTGGGTGATGAGTTGTTTGTTCGTGGTTTGCAACGGTTTAATCAAAAATACCGATTTAAAATGGCGGGTTTTGCCGATATTGAAAAAATATTTTCACAGGCGGCGGGCAGTGATCTAAGAGGCTTTTTTAAACAATGGATCGAACAAGCGGGTGCTGCAGATCTCAAGCTTGAAAATGTGAATGTGAACAAAAGCCACTCAGATAAATACCAATTACAATTTGATTTGATTCAAGCTCAAAAAGGACAGGCTTATCAATTGGATTTGCCTATTGCCATTACAACGCAAACTAATAAAAATGCTGTGCAACAAACCTTGCATATGACAAGTAAAAAGCAACAGTTTGTTATTGAGTTGGATAATGCACCGTTAAAATTGGATGTAGATCCAGAATTCGACGTATTCCGGCGTCTCGATTTGAATGAGACACCGCCAGCGTTATCTCAAATGTTTGGTGCTGGTTCTGCATTGATTGTCTTGCCTTCAAATGCAACGAAAAAATTGAAACAAACTTATAAGCAGCTTGCAGAAAACTGGTCAAAGAGTCGTGAAACGAAGATGGAAATCATCTCCGATAACAAACTTAAAGAATTACCAGTTGATAAAGCAATTTGGCTATTTGGTGCTGAGAATAGTTTTAGACAGACACTGGAAAAAAGCTTACAGCAATACCCTGTAAAACCAGGCACGCACGGTATTAACATTTTTGACCAACAGCTAAAGTATGCAAATTCATCTGTAATAATGGTGGCGCGGAATCCATTAAATCCCAACATGCCCATGGCGCTTGTTTCTGCAGATAATGTGGCAGCAGTGAGCGGCTTAGGTAGAAAACTTCCTCACTATGGTCGTTACAGTTATTTAGCTTTTAATGGTGAAGAGCCGACGAATTTTTTCAAAGGTCAATGGCCCATTGTTGATTCGCCACTTTCTAAAGATCTGAGTCAGCGTCTGGTGCAAACGGCTAAACTTTCACCTCGAGCAGCTTTAGCACAATTGTCACCAGTGTTTTCAGAAAAGCAAATGATGCAAGACATAAAAACCTTAGCCAGTGAAGACATGCAAGGGCGTAGCTTGGGAAGCGCAGGAATTAATAAAGCTGCCGAGTATATCGCCAATGAATTTAGATCTGCGGGACTAAGACCATTGCCGGCTTATAAAAGCTACTACCAAAGCTGGCAACAGGACATTTCAAGCTTTAATCAATCGATGGAACTAAATAATGTTATTGGATTTATTCCAGGTAAGAATCCGAAATACCAAGGTGAAAGTGTCATCATCAGTGCGCACTATGATCATTTGGGGATAGATGCGCCTGGTGTCAGGCAGCTTTATAAAGGCAAGATCCATTATGGCGCGGATGATAACGCCAGCGGTGTCGCAGTGATGCTGGAGCTTGCTCGTTTGATGGCGGCTAAGTCTCAATATGAACGCAGTGTCATTTTTGTCGCATTTACTGGTGAAGAAGTAGAACGTTTGGGCTCAAAATATTTTGTTAAACACTTGAAAGATTTCCCGCTGAATAAAATTATGGGTGTTGTTAACCTTGATACGGTTGGTCGCTTGGAGAATAATCCTTTGATTGTTTTTGGCACCGGCTCCGCCAGTGAGTGGGTTCATATATTTCGAGGTGTTGGTTTTGTGACTGGTGTGAAAATAAAATCAGTTGCACAGGAGTTTGGTTCTAGTGATCAACGCAGCTTTCTGGATGTTAATGTGCCTGGTGTGCAATTTTTCTCAGGTGTTAATCAAGACTTTCATCGCCCGTCAGATACCATTGAAAAAATAGATAGCCGGGGTCTGGTTAAGATTGCAACCGTGCTGAAAGAGACGATGGATTATCTAACAGCACGCGAAACGCCATTGACACTAATGCTAAATAGTAAAGGTGAATCTTCGAAAGTAAGTCAACGAAGTACTGGTGGCCGTAAAGTGAGCCTCGGTACTGTGCCGGATTTTACATTTGAAGGCAGTGGTGTGCTTGTTTCATCGGTTGTTAGTAGCTCACCTGCGGAAAAAGCCGGTATTCTTGCTAAAGACATTATTGTTGGAATTGATGATCAGCAAATCGAAGACTTGCGTGGTTTTGCTGTTGTGTTAAGAAGTCTAAAACCTGGCGATGAAATTTCGGTGAAATTAAAACGGCAGGAAAATAAAATATCTGTCAGAGCTGTTTTAGAGGCACGTTAAGAAACTGTACATAATGCAATTAAATAAACTGGTTGCGCTTTGATGTTTAAATCCGCGTGTTAATTGTATGGCTAATTTATCGACCAACTTTAATTAAAGTTAGATAGAGCCAGAATACACAAGCAAACCATATTAAAACTGTTATTTTCCTCATGACGCCTCCATAAAAGTGTGAATATTTCACATGAGTCATAGTAATTATTTCACGGAACGCTCACGTCTCTCCTCCCTATACTAACCACATTGATTAATCATCAAAAAAATTTCCAATGAAGATTATTCAATAAAAATTCATAGATATTGATATTTCTAATTTAGTCATCTGGAGGGTGTGCATTATGATTTGGTTACTGTTGGCTGTCTTTGTTTTGTTCGTCATGTTTGGAATGGATGTTCGTCGTAAAAAAGGTATGACAACCATTGTGAATAAAGGGTACGTCATATTCATGAAATTGTCATGTCTTGTTCTGTTGTTACTTTATCTAGATAGTATCTTTAAAATAAATTCAATTGGTGTCGTTGAGTGGGCCGCACTAGGGTTTACAGGAATGGGTGCAATACTCGTTGCCATTGCTAAACAGGGATTGAGAGAAAGCTTTTCCTGGACTGGGCACTTTCTAAAAGACACCAAATTGATTACCGATGGAATATACCAGTACGTAAGGAATCCCTTGTATACCGGCGTTTTTCTCTTTGAAATCGGCGCCGTAACTAATTTTATGTTTAATAGCGTATTAGTATCAGATCAGCCTTATGTGTTAGCTGCCTTGGGTGGTGTAACCTTAGCTTACGCCGTTGCGTTTAATCTTGTAATGGCCAATAAGGAAGCAGCAAAACTGGAGCAGCAATTTGGTGATGAATATCGTGCCTATAAACAAAATACGGGCGCTTTTTTTCCAAAATTGTCGGCTTTGTTAGGAGTGCAAAAAAATGTCACTAACGAAGCGTAAAGTTGATTTGGAATTTACGGGCGATATTCCAAAGCATTGGGCAAATGACGATCCATTTTTAAGTCATTGGTTAAATGCTTATACACTTCTGATTCCTGATGGTGAGCGTTTTATTATTCGAAGTTGTAAGAAGTACTCCAACAATATTTCACTGGATCTGGCAGATGAAATTCGTGGGCTTTATTATCAGGAAGGACAGCATTCGGTGCAGCATAAAAAAGCACTAGACGTTTTTCAGCAACAAGGGTATCGCGTAAATTGGTTCAAAGTGTGGAGTAGCTTTATTTGTTACCGAATTTTAGAGCCAATATTCCCAAATGTAAGCGCACTCTCAACAGCAAGTGCTATTGAGCATATTAATGCAGTTGTCGCTGAGCACTTTCTAAGTAGTGATAATTTTTTTGAAACTTCGAGTAAGCAAATGGGACAAATGTTTGCCTGGCATTTTGCGGAAGAAATAGAACACAAAAGTGTTGTTTTCGATGTGCTAAACCAAGTGAATAAAAATTATTTGCTACGTTTATTTGGGCTGATAACCACGTTTTTTACATTTGTCGCTTTTCTTTATCTAGCTGCGTTTGTATTTGCTTTTCAGGATCGATCAATATTTCGGATGGAGTTCTGGCGAGGTTTTTATCGATTTAATATTAAAGAAAAATTTCTGGGTAAATTACTTCATGCTTCAGGTCTTTATATGAAGAGTAAATTTCATCCGGTGGATGTTGATAATGAGCATTTGGTTGATCGGGGAATCACCATATTCCAAACTTTAAGGGGATAATAATATGTTAAGCCTGGATATGAATCAGGAGAAGCCACAACTATTTCCAGAAGTAGAATCTTTTGCTAAAAAAGCAATGAAATATAAAGATAAATTCAGTTTCTATTTTGAGGAAGTGCAAAAGCAGGAGAGCAGTCACATAACGTTAGCTGATCAACGTCTCTTAAACTTTTGCACTTACAGTTATCTCGCATTGATTGATCACCCGAACGTAGTTAATGGCGCAATGAAAGCGCTGATAAAATTTGGCTGCGGAACTCATGGTGTTCGACTGTTAGGTGGTAATTTGAGTATTTATCGTGAGCTTGAACGAACGATTGCCAGATTTTGTCAACGGGATGAAGCTATGGTTTTGACTTCAGGCTTTCTTACAAATCAAACAGTCATTCGAGCTTTAGTTAGACCTGGTGATGTTATTTATTGTGAGGCGCGTAATCATGCGAGCATTATTGATGGTTGCAAATTAGCTAATGCAGAAGTTAAAACGTTTAAGCACAATGATGTCGATAGTTTGATGCAAAATTTGCAGGCTGAAGACGATGATCGACGCAAGTTAATTGTTGCTGATGCTGTGTTTAGTATGGATGGTGATATTCTGGATTTGCCGGTGTATCTGAAGATCAGAGACAGTATCAAAAATACCTATCTTATGGTAGATGAAGCACATAGTATTGGTGTGCTTGGAAATAATGGTCGGGGCATAGAAGAGCATTTTCATATTGATCCTGACAAAGGTATTGACATAAAGATGGGTACTCTAAGCAAAGCGATTCCTGGTAACGGCGGTTTTATATCAGCACGTAGCGAGCTAATTGAGTTCTTACGTTTTCATACTCGAGGTTATATATTTACTGCGACGCTTTCCCCCATTACTGCAGGTGCTGCGATTGCTGCACTTAATGTGATCGAGAATGAAGGTGAAACCCGTTTGAAAACTTTGTGGCGAAATGTAAATCATTTGCGTGCGCGTTTGGCGGAGAGAGGTATTGTCACTACGGCATCGCGTTCACCTATTACAGGTGTTTTGATTGGGGATGAGGAGTTGGCTTTCGCAGTTGCGCAGGCGTGTTTTGATCGTGGAGTATTTGTCATGCCGGTTGCTTACCCCGCTGTTGCTAGACGTTCAGAACGTATTAGAATGAATGTGACTTGTAATCATACTTTGCAGCAGATTGATACTGCGGTGGAAGTCTTATCCGATGTTATGCAGGAAACCATGGGACAACGTAAAGCGAGTTAAAGTTATTCTCACTCAGTCTTCTCATTGTAATCAAGTATTCTTGTTAGCGCATCTACACCCAAAGTGACTAGGGTTTGGGTGCGCTTTCATTTGATTGGTCATATTTATAGTTGTTAAGTTAACGAGATTATTTTTGGCGGTGTTATTTGTTAAAAAGATGAACCCAATGATAAATAAAGCTGGTGTTCGCCGTCTGTGTTGAAACCGTAGGCATAACCTAAACGAATTTGTGCTTTGTAAAAATAAAACCATTCACTGAGAAATCTCAATTCGGTGCCCACGCTATATTTGTAGTCATTAGGCCAGATACCAGACTCCCAGGTTGTGCCCGCTGATACAAACAGGGAACCTGCCAGTTGATTGAGGCCGGCGGGAAAATATTCGGTGGTTTGATCGATGTGTTTTAAGGGAAATCGCCATTCCAGGTCATATAAGGCCATACGTCGACCACGTAAGGATTCGGCGTCATTGGCGTAACCTCTAAACGCATATCGTCGTTTGTTGTACAGGGTGGTTTTGAAAGGTACGTGTGTAATTAAACCTGATTTTCGATAATCGTCTGAGATTATACCGCCTAGCTGAAATGAACGAGGATGATCAAGCCCAAAACCACCAACGGCTCGAATTGCCAATACGTGTTCCGGTTTTATGCGGATGTATTCCTGCCATTTGCCAGTAAACATGGCGCCGTCATAGTCACTACCGAAAATTTCACTGGTTTCCGCAACTAAAGTTAACAAGCGGCCGTCGCTTTGACTATTGGCGATTATGTTTTGTTTTCGTGAATCATGAACGATGCCTAACCCTAAAGTTGGATTAAATCGATTTTGTGTGATGCTTGGTCCAGCGTTTGTTTTGAAGGTTTCGCGATGTTTCTCATGCGCATAAGTCAGGCCAATATACCATTCGTTTAATTTAGCAATGATTGGTGCTAGTAATTCAAATTGATAGGTTTCAGTTCGATAATATTTTCGTTTTTCTGAAGAGGCATGAAGCTGGATTAAAGGAAACCAGCGATCCAAACTATAATTTAACTCACCTGAAAATGCGGTAGACTCGATATCATAATCAATGCTGATGTCATAAGAATGAATATTTAATGCATCTGATCCGGTGGTAAATGCGCCAATTAAAACTTCATCACTTCCGGCGAAAAAATTGGGCGTCCACCAGTCTGGCTCGATATGCCGCAGAGCTGAGTATTCATGAGTATCAAATGCTACATCATTTTTAACTGACGTTAGGCTTGAGTCGACTATCAGACTACGCGAAATGGTATCCACTGGAAGCTCTTTCGCTTCATGTAATAGAAAAATATCATAGCCAGTTTCTGTATAAGCAATATAAAACAGTTCGTTATTCTCGCCAGGTTTGGGCGAAAAAGCACCACCTAATACGTTAGTAATCGTTGTTATATTGCCAGATTCCAGGTTTAGTTTACGAATGTTAAAGACACCCAGATAATCGGCAGAAAAATAAACTTCTTTGCCGTCGGTGCTGTAGTGTGGTTGAGTTTCGTTATCGCGAGTATTGGTTAGTTTTACCCAATGACGGGTATTGATATTGAGCTCTTCCAGTTCCCAATTGGCTGCATTACGCTTAACTGAGGCTATTATTGTATTTCCGTCGGGTGACCAGTTAATACCACCGATGTGTTCACCTTCTTTACCTTCCCAAAGTAAATCAACTAATTTACCTTCGGAATTTAATAATACTAAAGTGTGCCTGCCTAGCTTATTGTATATTGCCACCATTTGCTCGCCATCTGGGTGCCAGGTGGTTCGCAAATAACGATCCCCTCTGGTGAGCCGAGTATTTTTCTTGGAATGAATATCGACGTGATATAAATCTTTAAAGGCATTAGTATTTCGATAAGTTTCAATTTGAGATAGAACTACGCCTGAATGAGGGTGAGCATCAAGGTGAGCATCGGTTTGTAGTTCAGCGATATGAATAATTGATCCGGTTGAACGATTCTGTAATAACAGCTCAGGGCGGGATTTACCATCGTATTGAGCGATTAATAGATTGTTATCGTCAATAGGTTTGGCGAGCATTTTATAATAACCATTGGAAGTGATTTGTTCGCCTGTAACGATATCATTTGCTTTGATATCGGTTAATATCGTTTCAAATTGTGCATGTAAATATTCAGAATAAAGCGTCCACATTTCGTCCAGCGTTTTTCCGAAAACAGTTTTCATATTTTCGTTAACACGAAAGGGGATTAGTTTATTGCTGTAGTTATTGATATATTCAAATATTTTGTTTTCGCCAAACTCGGTAGCAATAAATTTGTAAAAATAATATCCATAAACGTACGCTGTTTGATCGCCGGGCCAGGATGATGGATTACTTATATTAACTTGATGTAATGTTTTTAAACCGCGCGCGACTTCCATACGCATAATCATTTCAAATATGGAGCTTTGTCCTCTACCAACCCCTCTTTTATGATCGGTTTCCATATAAATGGCAAAACCTTCTTTTAGCCATGTTGGTTGAAAAAAGTTTGGAAATAGCAAAGGGTGCCGGCCAAAATATTTTTGTAGCTTTTGGGGGTTGCCGGTGGATGTGTTCAGGTGCGCGAGATGGCTGAGTTCATGATGAATTAAAACGCTCAGCCAATTATCATAATCTGTGAGTTCGTTAGGTTGTGTTGGATGCAAAGTAAATCGCAAACTTGATAGAAGTGGTGTCGAAAATCCGGATGGCAAATCTTTTTCATCGCTGATTATTATTTCTATAACATCGGATGGTTGCCATTCGAGCTTGTTTTGCAGTGAAAGCAAGGTGCTTTCTGCTAAATTGATTACAGATTCAGCTAAGTCACTTTCTTTGTTGTGGAAATGGATGTCGAAGTTCTGGCTGCTGATGGTGCGCCAGCTCAGCGCTTGATCATGGCTTAACGCGGCAAACACGTTTTGGCATGAAAGAGCTGCGAATAACAAATAAAAATACAATGATTTCCGAAATAAAGACATTTTAAATTGTACCGAAGATAAATGTTTTATTGTTAAGAAATCCATTCTCATCATTTTTATTGTTATTGTGATCCGTGTGTCTTAAGAATAAACAGGTGCCCTGATCAGTAATCATTGTCTCTGTTTGCTGTATTCAGCCATAGTATAAAGCATTTTAATTGATAATATGTAGTTAAGGTTGTTATTCGGATGTTATGGATTTATTGATACGGGCATTAATGAGATTTGATGAACTTGCAACTGGCATGTTGTAAGAGAAACTGAGGCGCATTGTCAGTACGGTAGCGATTTTGTGAGGAGGTAAAGATTTAAACCACAGTTTCAACTAGCAAAATTGAAGCTGTGGTTTAGAGCCAATAAAGTTAATGCGGTTGTTTAAATTTCCGGATCATATCCCAAGTTTGGTGATAACCAACGCTGTGCGGTTTGCAAATCCATGGATTTGCGGTTGGCATAATCTTCCGTTTGATCACGGTTGATTTTACCTACAGCGAAGTATTTTGCATCAGGATGTGAAAAATACCAGCCACTCACCGACGCGGTTGGCACCATGGCGAAATGTTCAGTGAGAGAAATTCCGGTATTGTTTTCGGCGTCAAGCAATGTCCAGAGCGTAGCTTTTTCTGTGTGTTCCGGGCAAGCCGGGTAACCGGGGGCAGGGCGAATGCCTTGATACGCTTCTTTGATTAACTCTTTATTAGAAAGATTTTCATCGTTGGCATAACACCAGAGTTCTTTACGCACTTTTTCGTGCATAAGCTCTGCAAGTGCTTCTGCCAGGCGGTCAGCTAAAGCTTTTAACATGATGGCGTTATAATCATCATGTGCAGTTTCAAATTCCTGTACTTTTTTGTCGATACCAATTCCGGCTGTTACAGCAAAGGCGCCGATATAATCAGCTTTGCCGGCATCAGCTGGAGCAATAAAATCAGAAAGGCATAAATTTGGGCGACCAGGTGGCTTTTGGGTTTGTTGACGTAAATGATGTAACTCAACTACTTCTTTATCGCGACTTTCATCGGTGTAAACAGCAATATCATCATCATTGATTTGCGCAGCTGGGAAAAATCCAATGACAGCTTTTGCCTGTAACCAGTTTTCATTAATAATTTGTGTCAACATTGTTTGAGCATCAGCAAACAGTTTTTTCGCTTCGCTACCTTTTTCATGATCATCCATAATCTTCGGGTAACTACCTTTTAATTCCCATGAATGAAAAAATGGTGTCCAGTCAATGTAGTTTTGGATACTTGCTAAATCGATATCATCAAACACCTGTACACCTAATTGTTTGGGTACGGGTGGTTGATAATTTTCCCAGTCAATTTTTGTTTTGTTAGCTCTCGCTTGATCCAGTTTTAACCACTTGGTTTGTGATTGACGGCCAGCTAACTGGATTCGCACTGCTTCGTATTCAGATGCAAGTTCGTTAACAAAGGATTCTTTATGATCTTCGCTTATGAGTTTTTGCGCGACGCCAACCGCACGCGAAGCATCTTTAACCCATACGGTAGGTTGTTGGTAATGTGGATCAATTTTAACTGCAGTATGTGCACGTGATGTTGTTGCACCACCGATCATTACCGGAACATCAAAATCCAGTCGTTTCATTTCTTTGGCAATGTGTGTCATTTCATCTAAAGAAGGTGTGATTAACCCGGATAATCCGATTATATCCACATTGTGATTTTTAGCTTCTTCCAGAATTTTGTTTGCGGGCACCATTACCCCAAGATCAACAATCTCGAAGTTATTACATTGTAGAACCACGCCAACAATGTTTTTACCGATATCATGCACGTCGCCTTTAACCGTTGCCATAAGGATCTTGCCGTTGCTTCGTGAATTCTTATCTTTTTCGGATTCAATATAGGGCAGTAAATAAGCAACCGCCTTTTTCATTACGCGTGCCGATTTAACAACTTGTGGTAAAAACATTTTACCCGCACCGAATAAGTCGCCAACCACATTCATGCCATCCATTAAAGGTCCTTCAATGACTTCAATGGGCCGTGCAAAACTTTTTCTTGCTTCTTCGGTATCTTGTTCTACATAGGAATCGATACCTTTTACCAAAGCATGTTCCAAACGTTTTGCTACAGGTTCTTCGCGCCAGCTAAGGTCTTCTTTTTTATTGACGACTGCATCGCCCCGATACTTTTCGGCAATATCCAGCAGTTTTTCTGTCGCATCGGAATTGCGGTTTAATACAACGTCTTCCACCGCATCACGTAATTCCAGTGGGATATCATCATAGACTGCGAGCTGACCTGCGTTGACGATGCCCATATCCATACCCGCTTTAATGGCATGATAGAGAAATACCGCATGAATTGCTTCGCGTACCAGGTTATTACCACGAAAAGAAAACGAAACATTGGAAACACCGCCTGAAACCAGTGCATGCGGCAATGTATTTTTAATTTCGCGGGTGGCTTCGATGAAATCCACGCCGTAGTTATTGTGTTCATCAATGCCGGTGGCTACCGCAAAAATATTGGGATCGAATATAATATCTTCCGGTGGAAAGCCCACCACATCGGTCAAAATTTTGTAGGAACGGGTGCAAATTTCCACTTTGCGTTCTTGTGTATCGGCCTGGCCGGTTTCATCAAATGCCATAATAATGACAGCGGCACCGTATTTGCGAACCAGTTTGGCGTAATCAATAAACGCTTGTTCGCCTTCTTTCAGGCTGATGGAATTAACAACACTTTTACCCTGAACACATTTTAAGCCGGCTTCGAGAATCTCCCATTTTGATGAATCAATCATAATGGGTACACGAGAAATGTCTGGTTCGGTAGCAATCAGGTTGAGAAATAATTGCATGGCTTCCAGGCCATCCAGCATGCCTTCATCCATATTAACGTCGACGATTTGTGCACCGTTTTCCACTTGTTCACGGGCAACATCCAACGCTTCGTCATAATTATTTTCAAGAATGAGACGTTTGAATTTCGCTGAGCCAGTTACGTTAGTTCGTTCACCGACATTCACAAATAAACTATCCGCTTCAATCGTCGTGGGTTCCAGCCCACTGAGACGACAGGCAATCGATGGTTCAGGTTGTTGTCGAGGTTGCAGTTTTTCAACCGACTTGGCTATGGCTTGAATATGTGCGGGTGTTGTACCGCAACAACCACCAACAATGTTCAGCAAACCTTTTTCTGCCCAATCGGCTATTTCTGCGGCCATGTCTTCGGGTGTTAGATCGTATTCACCAAATTCGTTGGGTAAGCCAGCATTGGGGTGCACATTGACGCAAACGTTAGCGACACGGGACATTTCTTCAACATAGGGTCGGAGTAAATCCGGACCTAATGCGCAGTTCAATCCGATACTGACTGGCTCAATATGGCGTAAGGAATTGTAAAAGGCTTCTGTGGTTTGGCCGGATAGCGTTCGGCCACTGGCATCGGTAATGGTGCCGGAAATCATCACAGGTAATTCGATATTTTCGGTTTCAAAATACGTTTTGATGGCGAAAATTGCTGCTTTGGCATTTAATGTGTCGAAAATGGTTTCAATCAGTAAAATGTCTGAACCACCATCTACCAAACCGCGTGTGGCTTCGATATAAGATTCAACCAGTTGGTCAAATGTGATGTTTCTTGCACCAGGATTATTTACGTCTGGAGATATGCTGGCTGTACGGTTTGTGGGGCCGAGTACTCCAGCAACATAACGCTTTTTATCCGGGGTTTTCGCGGTGAATTCATCAGCTGCTGATCTTGCCAGTTTGGCTGATTCCACATTTAGCTCATAAACCAAAGACTCCATGTCATAGTCAGCCATGGAAATGGAATTGGCGTTAAACGTGTTGGTTTCTAAAATATCGGCACCGGCTTCCAAATAAGCGCAATGAATATCGCGGATAATTTGAGCCTGGGTTAAAGACAATAAATCGTTATTACCTTTCAGGTCTGAAGGCCAATCCTTGAATCTTTCACCACGATAATCCGCTTCACCCAAGTTATAAGTCTGGATTAACGAGCCCATTGCGCCATCCAGAATCAGAATGCGTTGTTGTAATACCTGTTCGAATTGTTGTTTTTTTGTTAAAGCCATGATTAAAACTCAGATAAATATTCGGTTATAAATTGGGTGCGTGAAATTCGGCGACTTTTGAATAGTAAACTAATGAAGATGTTGTTAAAGAGTTAGCATTGTTCCCAGGGTAATTCGTCGAATCGCCAACCAGCGACTGTACTGCGTTTATGGCTTTCATCTAAGGGACCTTCAAAACCACCCTCGATATTATAAACCTCATGAAAACCTTCTTCTATCAATTTGTTACCTGCTTCCAGGGATCGCTTACCGCTACGGCAAATCAGCAATATGGGTGGGGAGCAATTTTCTTCTGTGCATTGGGCGCCGCCGAGCATGAGTTGGCGGATATGGGTTGCGAAATTTGGATCAATTTTCCAATCGGGCTCGTCAATCCAGGGAATACTGATAGCACCTTTGGGATGTCCGACAAACAAGTGTTCCATAGAAGATCGCACATCAATCAGCACAGATTGTGGTTTTTCCTGCATTATGTTCCAGGCTTCTTTGGGTGTAATCGGTTTTACATCGCTCATGCGTAACTTCCTATTTTTACAGTTTTTCTGTTGGGGCCAACTTTAACATGCAAACTACGTGTAATAAACCAGCGTTTAGCGGCGATGGTGAAATATGGCAGCAGAGGCGTTTATAATACCTGTTTCAACAATAGTGTGACGAAAACGGTTTTAATGAATCTGAAATCCCTGCTTCAGCGTTTGCGACGTCGTTATCGCGAACCTATCATCAAATTTATATTTCATCTGATTGCTCGGTTGCCTTTGAGTGTAGGCCATAAAATTGGTGCTTTTGTGGGCGGTGGATTATGGCTGAGCCGCAGTCAATCACGTGTAATTGCTGAAAAAAACATTCGCTTATGCTTTCCTGAAAAAAACGACGCAGAAGTAAATAATCTGGTAAAAGCCAGCTTACGGGAGATCGGGAAATCCATGTTCGAAATTGCGCCGATGTGGACTTGGAATGAATCCAGATTTTTAGAATCTATTCATAAGGTTAATGGTGAAAAATTCATTCAGCAGGCGACCCAGGAAAACAAAGGTGTGATTATTTTGACACCACATCTCGGTGCCTGGGAAGTGGCCGGTCTGTATTTGTCGATTCACTATCCAATGACGGCGCTTTATAAACCACCGCGCATGAGTGGTTTGGAGAATATCGTGGTGCGAGGTCGAACACGCTTTGGTTCCCAATTGGCACCTACCGACGTACGAGGCGTACGAGCTTTGTTTCAGGCCTTGAAAAAAGGTGAAATGCTAGGCATATTGCCCGACCAGGATCCAGGCCAGGGTGGTGGAGAATTTGCGCCTTTTTTCAATATTCAAACCAATACTATGACACTGGTTGCGCGTCTGGCCGAAAAAACTGACACAATGGTGCTGGTGTGTTTTGCCGAACGTTTGGCCTCCGGGCAAGGCTTTGTGCTACATATTAGTCCGGTCAATCCTGAAATTAGCAGTAAGAATACATCAACATCGCTTAACGCCATGAATGCTGAAGTGGAAAAGCTGATTCGCCAGTGCCCACAACAATATCAATGGAGTTATAAACGCTTCAAGACCCGGCCTGAAGGGCAAGCGTCTTTTTATTAAGTCATTTGGTAATAATATGAATAATGTTTTTGAAGAATTGAAATGGCGTGGTTTGTTATACGATGCCACTGAAGGTCTGGAAGAATTAGTTAATAAAGAAAAGCAGACCATATATATAGGCTTTGATCCAACAGGCGATAGTCTGCATGTTGGCAGTCTGGTTCCAATTATGGGATTGGCGCGTTTACAACGTATGGGGCATAACCCCATCGCCATGGCTGGTGGTGGAACCGGCATGATTGGTGATCCAAGCGGCAAAACCCACGAACGACAATTGCTTAATGCCGAACAGGTGCAAGCCAATGTGGAAGCGATAAAAAATCAACTGGCGCGTTTTCTGGATTTCGAATGTCAGGAAAATCCAGCTCAGTTGCTGAATAATGGTGACTGGTTATTGTCTCTGAGCATGATGGATTTTCTGCGTGATGTGGGTAAACATTTCACGATAAATTACATGATTGCCAAAGAGTCGGTTAAATCACGCATCGAACGTGAAGATGGTATTTCATACACTGAATTCAGTTATATGCTACTTCAGGGTTATGATTTTCTACATTTGTCTGATCATCATAATTGCACTGTTCAAGCAGGTGGTAGCGATCAGTGGGGTAATATTACTACTGGTATTGAGCTGGTGCGTCGTATGCGCGGCAAGAAAACCCACGGTATTGTGTTTCCATTAATTACTAAAGCCGATGGTACCAAGTTTGGCAAAACCGAATCGGGTACTATTTGGTTGGATGCCAATAAAACATCACCTTATCAGTTCTATCAATTTTGGTTGAATACAGACGACCGAGATGTGGTCAAATACCTCAAATACTTTACCTGGCTGAGTCGAGAAGAAATCACTGAACTGGAAGTTGCGGTTCAAGAGCACCCTGAGCAGCGTCAAGCTCAAAAAGCGTTGGCAGAAGCCATGACGCGAATTGTGCACGATGAAACTGCATTGCAGAATGCGTTAGCTGCCTCAAAGGTTTTATTTGGTGGCGAAATCGAAGGTGTATCGGCCGATATTATCAAGGATATTTTTGCTGATGTTGCTTCACACGAAATTTCACGCGATGCGCTTTCTGGAGAAGGGTATTCATATATTGATTTGATTGCTGATTCAGGCTTAGTGAAATCCAAAGGTGAAGCTCGTCGTTCCATTCAAGGTAATGGTATTGCCATCAATAATATTAAAAGCGCCGATATTGATCGTAAAATTACAATTAATGATGCAATAGAAAAGCAATTTATTGTATTGCGTAAAGGTAAGAAAAATTATCATCTGGTGAAAGTTGTTTAATTCGCCAAACGAAGATTGCATGAATGACGTGGAGGTGAGCAATGCGAAAGATTTTTCAATATTTGAGCGTTGTTTTAATCTTTGTTGCTGGCAACACCTGGGCTGCGGAAGCTGAAGATATTCTGGGTTTATGGTTGACGCAGGACGGAAAAGCAAAAGTGCAAATGTTTCAGTGTGATAATAAATATTGCGGCAAAATCGTTTGGTTGAAGGATATTAATTATAGACCAGGTGAGCGGGAAGGATTTGATGGCCAACCACGTGTGGACCACAACAATCCGGATGAAAAACGTCAGAATCGCTCTATTTTAGGTTTGCAAATTGTTAAAGACCTGCAATTTAACGATGGCAAGTGGTCGGGTGGTGAGATTTATGATCCGAAAAATGGTAAATCCTATCGTTGTAAAACATCCTTATCAGAAAATAACAAATTGAATATTCGTGGTTATATTGGATTTTCTTTGTTCGGCAGAACTTCTCAATGGCAGCGTGTTGAATAATCGGTCTGACTGATAATATCCCCACCCAAAAAAACATCAAAAAAAAGCCCTGCAATGCAGGGCTTTTTTGTTGGGGAATCTCTAGCTTTAATGTTAATGCGATTTTGTTCTGACATTTAAAGTGTTAACTCGTGGAAGAGAGGCGAGTTTAAGGCAGTCAGATTTGTTTCTGTGCACTAAATCAAGATTAGAGTTCCCTTGATGATCGAACCATGTGTTTTAAAGTGCGTTGCTAGTTACTAATACAAATGTCCGTATAATTTTACTGAGCAAAGCCTATGCCTGAATTTTCTTGGCAGCGAAATTCAATTTAAAATCATGTGCTTAAGCGAACCGTTCAAGCTTTAACAAGCTATGCGCTTAATGGTTTGTTAAGAATTCCGACAAGCAAAGTCTTTTCATCGTTTAAAAACATAGCGCTTCCTTATCTTTTTTGGATATGCATTTATTAATGCCAAATATTAATCCCAGAGAGATTTCTTCATCAGTTTGAGTTTTTAAAACAATCTGAAAAGTTTGATTATGCGCCTCTCCGATTTTTTTAATCGTGATGGGAACATTGCGAATAGTATGGTTTAGCGCTAGTGTGTTTTTTTCTGTTTCGCCAATGTATTTATTCGAATCGATCAATCGCCATTTGCCAAAATCACCATATTTATATTTAACATCACTGACCAAAAAATGCTGTTCTGACGATTGAATTTCAAAATCATAAAAATAGGTTTTTGGTTTTTCCTGCTCGCTCACCCGATTGGCAACAATTTGCCAATTTTTATCGGCATTAAAATAAGTCTTGCTGGCTTCATTTTTTGTTTCAATAAAAAAACCAAATTTATTAGTTTTTGTTGATGTTGGGGGTGCAGTTGCGCAAGCGGTCATTAATAAACATATTAAAATCAAAGGAAGGTATTTGTTAAGCATAATCTAGGTAACCTTTTACTTTTTATCTCGGGATTTAAATTTAATTCTTGTTGGCTTTATCTATCGCTTCGCGTGTTAAGTTATCTGAGAATGAATGCAGAAAGTCATACATATATTCTCGAATAAATTGACCTCTACGGAAGCCAATAAAAGTCACGCTGTCTTCAAATAAATGCGCAACATCAATTGTGCCTAGTTTTTTATCCGTTTCCGGGTTGTAAGCCATGCTTGCAAGTAAACCAATGCCAAGCCCGATATCCACGTAGGTTTTTATAATATCGGAATCAATGGCTGTTAATACGATGTTTGGAACAAGGTTTTGTTCATTAAATGCTTTATTAATTGCTGTTCGCCCAGTAAAGGCAAAATCGTAGGTAACGATGGGGTATTTCACAATGTCTTGTAGACTGATGTCCTGAAGTTCCAGAATCGGGTGCTCTAATGGCGCAATTACGCAGCGGTTCCATTTGTACACAGGTAAGGTGGCGAGTTTTTCATGCTGTGAAATACTTTCTGTGGCAATGGCAAAATCCGCTTCACCATGGATAACCATGTCACAAATTTGTGAAGGGCTACCTTGATGTATTTGTAGCTGAACCTTTGGATATTTTTTGGAAAATTGACTTATAACCGGTGGCAGCGCATATTTTGCTTGTGTATGCGTTGTAGCAATGGATAAACTACCTTTGTCTTTACTGGAAAACTCCTGGCCAATCTGTTTTATGGTTTTGACGTTTTGCAGTGTAGATTCAGCCAGCGAAAAAATTCTCTCACCCGCTTCCGATAATCCGGTTATTCGTTTGCCATTACGTTTAAATAATTTGACGTTTAATTCATCTTCCAGACTTTTCATTTGGGTACTAATACCCGGTTGGGTGCTGAACAATGCTTCGGCAGTGCGCGATACGTTAAAATCGTTTTTAACCATTTCGCAAATCAGTTGTAGTTGTTTTAAGTTCATGAATCCATTCGTATATGTTGTTAAGTGTATATTGAAATAAAGTTTTATTATTTCAGTTTATATGAGTCTGTCGCTATATTCCATCCCAATCAAATTCAATTATGTTTTTTAGCACCGCCCATAAAAAACAAAACAAAAAAGGACCGCAACCACATGGAGAATATAGGAAGCATCGTCAGTAGGGATGAAATACATTATTTCACTCAACAGCTACGTGAACTCAAGTCAGGTAATATTAGTGAAGATGATTTTACTGCCATCAGATTGCAGCAGGGCATATATGGTCAACGGCAAGATGGAACTTATATGGTACGAATCAAAGTGCCTGGTGGTGCATTAACTGTTGATCAATTAGCAGGCATCGGTGAATTAATCGAGAATTTTGCGGATATTGATTATGGCAGTATAACCACACGGCAAGATATACAGCTGCATTTTGTATCGTTGGAAAACATCCCTTCGGTTTTATCAAAGCTTGCTGATATCGGATTAACGACGCGAGAAGCTTGTGGTAATACCGTAAGAAATGTTACAGCCTGTCATTCAGCAGGATGCTGCGATAAGGAAATTACCGATGTGCGTCCTTTCCTGCAGAAAACAGTTTCACATTTTTTACGGCATCCACTCGCACAGCATCTGCCACGTAAATTTAAAATGAGTTTTTCTGGCTGTGAAATGGATTGCGCCTACGGCATGATTCACGACGTGGGCGTAGTTGCACGCCAGCTAGATGGTAAAAAGGGTTTTAAAGTACTAGCGGCTGGCGGCCTTGGCCATAAGCCGAGAGAAGCTTTAGTGCTTGAAGAGTTTGTAGAAGAAGACAAATTGCTTGCTGTTATTGAAGCCTTAATAACTTTGCATAATCGTTATTCTGATCGTACCAAACGTGCTCGCTCGCGTATGAAATTTTTAGTGGCGCGTTTTGGTGAAGAAGATTTTATTAAAAAATATCGTGAGATTTTGCAAACGGCAGAAACAAAAATCTCTTCATTTCAAGTGCAAGAGCAGGAATCAGAGCAACTCGGTTGGCAAAAAATTGATTTTACCAATAAAAAAGCAACAAACAATAAAGTCACACTGCGCTTGCCTTTGGGTGATTTGAGTTTAACAAATATTAATAATCTGGTTGCTTGCATGCATCAATTTGGTTTGAGTGAGTTACGTACAACCCAATCACAAAATCTGATGTTGACAAATATCTATGCAGATGAGCAACAATTCGTAGAACAACAACTAAAAGAATATGGCTTCGATATTTCAGAAGCCAAACAAAATGTGGTTGCATGCCCGGGTTCATGGACATGTCGTTTAGGTATTACTGGTTCGCGTGATTTAGCAACCAAATTGGCTGATGAAGCTGATGATGTGAAAATTCATATTAGTGGTTGTCACAACGGTTGTGCACAGCCACAATTGAGTGATATTGGTTTGCATGGAGAAGGGCGACGTTTGTTTGGACGCTTAATTCCTTTTTACCGTTTATACCTCGGAGGCAGCGGGTTTGGAGATGGCGCTCTGGCATTAAAAGGCCCTGAAGTACCTGCAGCCCGGGTTGATCAAACGATTGTCTTGATCAAAAAAGCCTTTTCTGAAGATAAAACAACAGATGAAAGTTTTACAGCCTGGGTGCAGCGAAAAGATGCTGCCTATTTCGCTGATTTATTGTCACTCATTACAAAAGTTAGTGCGGAAGACTTGCCTGTATTACTTAAAGATGTTGGGCAAGAAGATGATTTTCGTGTACTGCAATTGGGTGGTGGTGAATGTGCTGGAATTTCTGAAGAAACCGTTGCTGCGCAATTGAAAGAGGCAGAATACGAGAAAAATTATCGTGATATTTTTGTGCATCAAAGTAAATATGAAGAAGCATTAGATTGTGCTGAAAATCTATTGCGCTTGGTGGGTAAAAGTTTGTTGTTTAAAAAAGGGGAATTAGTCGGTGAGGATTTGCAGGACATATTGTCTCTTTTGAGTACTTCCTATTCAAATCGTGTCGCTGTTGTGGATGGATTTAAGTCTTTAATTGAAAAAGGCAAAGAATTACGTGATTCGAGTGATAAGTTGGCTTATCAAACGTATTCACAGGAAATGGATAGCTGGGTGGCGCATGCGGTAAACGATGCAGAAGATATTTATGCGGCCAGCAACACAACAATTGAAACAGTACTTGATCTTACCGGTGAAGTTTGTCCCATGCATTACATCAAGGCGCGAAAAGCGCTGGCTGGTATTGAGCAAGGCCAAATATTGCGTATTTTGCTTAATACTGGTGAAGATACACGTGTGGTTTCAAAAAGTTTGCAAAGTACCGGTTTTGAAATTGTTGAAAAACACGAAAATGATGAAGCCAGTACAACAACATTACATGTGTTGAAACCCGCGCCGGTAACAGAAAAAGTGAGCACAGAAAAACGGACTGAGCAGGTTGCCTGAATTACTTAAAACCAGTTGATGGGAAAAGGAGGCAAGTACAGAAACTCCCTAACTTGTTTACGGTCCTTTACAAGTTATGTGTTGAGAATCTGTGTTATACCTCCTGCTCCTTTTGTTTTAATGGACGCTACTCTAACAGGGATGTTGTACTTTTTTGGTTACAACGACAAAGGGTTGGCAGGATTAACATAATCCATAAATAATTTTCGTCGATCATTATTGGTGATCAAATAAACTTTGCCAATCCAATTGTTTAATACCGCTTCAGCACTGTCATGCCAGGTGTTATCGAGACGATCTATAATAAATTTCTCAGGAAATTCTGGTATGTCAGAATTTTCTTTAACAGCAGTTTTTACCGCATTTTTAAATTCATTTAATATCGCTCGCGTCTTTATATCAAAATAATTATCAGGAAAAGGCGGGTAACACTTTCTTTCGCCGTTGACATACAATGAAACTTCACGTTTGTATTCTTTCATTAAACTGATCATGTCGTATTCCGGATGACCCTGAAAAAATACTATGCGAAATTTATCCTCACTCACAGCCAGGTGTACACCAGCCTCTTCACTTTCAACCAATACTTGCAGGCCGGCTTCTTCAAATTGTTGTCGAGTTACCTGATTGAAGCGTGAGTGGGGTACGTCAAAACGCGTATTAACACCATTCACCAATGGGTGGGAGCGCTCATAAACACGGTGGCTGAATACACCCCAGGTTTTATCTTGTAGGCGTTGTCGTTTTTGTCCGTAGCGGAATTGCATAACCGCATGGGTGGTTAAACAGGAACAGAGTGTGGAGGCAACATTTTCATATGCCCAATCCAATACTTCGATCAACGGCTCCCAAAACGGCTCTAAAGCCAAATCGGGTTGTGTAACATTGGCGCCAGTAATGATTAGTGCATCCAGGCCTTCTTCTTTTATTTTCTCAAAAGGTTCGTAGTGTTCGGCGATGTGTTTTGCTGCACTTTCATTTCGAGGTATTTCGGCTAAAGTGAAAGGGTGCACATAAAATTGCGCAATCTGATTACTTTCACCAATTAGTCGAAAAAACTGCCGTTCGGTTGCTGTTAGTGCCGCATCCGGCATCATATTTAATAAGCCGATATGTAGTTCGCGAATATCCTGATGAATGGCCTGATCACCCGAAAGAACAGTTTCACCCTGTTCCTTCAGGCGTTCAAATGTCGGTAATTTTGAATGTGCAACAAGTGGCATTTATATTCTCTTTTAATCTTGATACCCCGCTGCTCATAGCGAGGGAAATCGCACTGGCGATTTAAATCTGTATTAGCTTTGGCGGCTAATGGCCGCTTCAATCATGCCTAAAAAACTGGCTTCATCTTTTACTTGGCTGACTTCTTCGGTAGTCACTGTGTAGCCGAAATCATTAGCGATCTTTTCATAGCGCGGAATGCGGGAATAAAATAGGCGCGGGAATATCCAGCGCACGAATTCATCCGGGTCAATCATGGCAACATAAGCCAAATCATTTTCCTGCATATAAATTTCCAGCTGTTCTTGTAGAAAATCATCGCGGTAATACAGGGGTTTGGGATCGCTTTTGGCTCTTTTAATCAGGGCCTGTTCATCGGCTTCACTGGCTTTTATGTACAGAATCAAAGTATTGTCGAATAATAGTTTGATTACTTCCTCATCATCCAGTTCACATAAGCTGCCACCCGCGTCATTGATGAAGTGTTGGTAGCCGTATATTTTGTGTGCTTTACGGATGAATTCGGTTACATCTTTCATGGCGGCAATTTCCGCTAAACGATGCAATTCCTGGCGACGTTTGAATTCATCTAATGCTAGGCCTCCCAACTCCGGATTGCCCAGTTTGCCGAGAAAACTGGAGACGGGATTGAGGTTATACACACTGATGTTATTACGAATATAAATGGAATCTGAGCGCAACAGGTCTCGCAAAAACGGAATTTGCATGGCTTGTTGTTTGATGTTGTCTAATATCGATTCATCCAGATAGCGGGTGCCTATGCGGTAATCACCTGAAAAATGAAACCAGTCATCATTCATTAAAATATCGGATAAGCGAGTCTTACCTACTCCTGACATGCCTAGCAGGGTAATGCTTTTATGCTTCCAGTTTCTGAACTCATCAATTGTCAGCTTCACGGGATTGTTCCTCAAACAGTCGTTGGCGCTGAGGTTTGTCTCAGCTTGATTTGGTTTGGGATTATACAATAAAGCGATGCTTTTATCGGTATTCAGTCGGGCGAAAACCACTTAATCACGCGCTTTGAATCGCTAAATCGTTGTTGAAACCAGCTCAGGGCTTTTCCTTTGTGTGCACTTGGCCAGGCAAAATGCATTTTCTGTATGGAAGTGGTTTCGTTTTCCAGGGATTTGCTAATCAGGTCGCCTTTTAGTAGATCGTTTTTGATCATATGTAGAGGTAAATGACCAACACCTAAGCCACAGCATATGGCTTTATGTTTCATTGACTGATTAGGCACTGTGAGTACCCGCTGACCGGGTAATAAACCAAAGGTTTTGGGTTGTAACACCCGGCTGCTATCCGCTGCAGCGACTGCACGATAATGACGAAGTGTATCTGAACTGATGGGTTCCTGCTCTTTTGCCAGCGGGTGAGTTGCTGCTACAACAAAAACAAACTTTAACTCACCCAGCAAGCCCATTCGGAAATTGCCTGGTGAGGAGATGTCTCCTGGAACGCCGATGGCAAAGTCGGCTCGGCCAGAAATTAACGCATCCCAAGGCCCCATAAACGTTTCTGCTGCAATACGAATTCGCGTGCTTTCAGGAGCAGATTGGTAAAATTCCTCAACCAAAGTCAGTACCAGATCTGGACTGATAATGTCGTTAATCGCAATACGTAGCTCAGGTTCCCAGCCGCTGGCAATAATTTGTACGTTTTGCTCAATATGATTGATGGAATTTAATAACAACCGGCCTTCGCGAAGCAATTCTTGCCCGGCGGCAGTGAGTTTGGAGCGGTGTCCATTTCGGTCAAACAGGCTAACATTAATGGCTGTTTCCAATTGTTGCACAGCGTAAGTAATGGATGAGGTTGCGCGATGTAGTTCGTCTGCGGCGGCAGCGAAACTACCTTTTCGGTCAATGGCATCGAGCACAATTAAAGCATCTATATGGTGTTGTAATCGCATGTTCGAAATATTCGAATAACTTTGTTAAATAATCCTAATATATTTCTCTAATATATTGTTCTATATTAGTCAATATTGTTCAATAATTATGAAAGACTTTAGCAAAATCAAGGCTAATCTGGCAATGAGCGCGTAACAAATCATTTCAATATTTGTCGGAATGATTGGATTTGAAAAGTATTAACTATTGTTGAACGTCTCATTATTTGAGACATCGAACAATTTTTATGTTCTACACTTTGCATAAGCTTGTGTTTGGGTTTGCCATCTAACAGCTTGAGAAAACTGAAAAACGGCTACACGGAATTTACTACAGGAGAAAATGATGAAGAAACTTGCTTTAGGATTATTGATGTTAACTGTTCCGGCAACTTATGTTTCAGCTGCCAGCTATAAAATTGATCCGACTCACACCTATCCAAACTTTACGGTGAGCCACCTTGGGTTTTCTACTATGCATGGCAGTTTTCATAAAACAACCGGTAAGCTTGAAATGGACTTGGCTCATGGCACTGGTTCGGTTGAAGTGAAAATCGCGACTAAATCCATCAACACTGGATTTAAAAAGCGTGATGATCACTTACGTTCACCGGATTTTTTCAATGTAGTGGAATTTCCTGAAATGACTTACAAGTCAACAAAAGTGAAATTTAACGGTAAAAGTAAAGCGACCATTGATGGCAAGCTGACATTAATGGGCGTAACCAAAAACGTTACACTTGATGTTGATAACATTGTTTGCGGTAAGCACCCGTTCAACCCAAAAATCAACGAGGTGTGTGGTTTTAACGCGACTGGCAAAATAAAACGATCTGATTTCGGTATGAAATACGGTTTACCTGCAATAGGTGACGATATCAGCATTATGCTGGAAGTTGAAGCTACCCGATAATCTCACTAAATCCACATAAAACTTTAGCTTAAACGTTAAAGTTTGCGCCTTCTTTATTGCCCGCCTTGTTCAAAGCGAGGTGGGTTCAGCAATAAATCAATCAACATGCTGGAGTGATTATGTCTGCTTCTGAAAATAATCCGGAGTTGCCGGATCAATTGGATTTTCCCACTGAAAAAGGTGAATTCGTTCGTTGGGAATCACAATTCCGCAACTGGATAACACCAAATGGTAATGCAGGACCAACAGGTGTCGGTGGGTTTCAAGCGGAAGCCGGGCGTTATCATTTGTATGTTTCTTACGCTTGTCCTTGGGCGCACCGTACCTTGATTTTTCGAAAATTGAAAAAGCTGGAAGACGTGATCAGTGTTTCTGTTGTTAATCCTAAAATGGGTCATGAAAGTTGGGATTTTGGTGATTACCCTGCTGCGACAGGCGACCTGCTGCATCAATCAAAATTTATGTATGAGTTATATCGCATTGCTGATCCGACATACGATCGAGTCGTGACGGTACCGGTACTGTGGGATAAAAAACAAAACACGATTGTAAATAATGAGTCGTCGGAAATCATACGCATGTTAAATAGTGCGTTTAATGATATTGCCGCTGAGTCATCGGACTTTTATCCCGCGCATTTACAAAAAGAGATTAATGAAGTGAATCAGTTTGTTTACGACAACATTAATAATGGTGTCTATAAAACGGGTTTTGCGCGCTCACAAAAAGCTTATGAAAAAGCATTCAAGCATTTATTTGGCGCGTTAGATGAGTTGGAAAAGCGATTAGACAATCAACCCTATCTTGTGGGTGAGCAACTAACCGAAGCTGACTGGCGTTTGTTTCCCACTTTAGTAAGATTTGATGCAGTTTATGTCGGGCATTTCAAATGCAATTTACGCCGTATTGACGATTATCCGAATCTAGCAAACTATTTACGCGAGTTGTATCAATACCCGGGCATTGCAGAGACGGTAAATATGGATCATATCAAAACGCATTATTACTGGAGTCATGATGGGATTAATCCAACGCGAATTGTGCCCGTCGGGCCAGCCCTGGATTTGACTTGCTCGCATAATCGAGCCGAAAAGTTCAGCAAAAAATGAATCAATGATTGACGAATAAATGAGCATACCCAGCTTCAGCTTTGGGTTATTATATAAATAATGATCACTGTTAAATAAAAGCCGGAGGCAGTCATGGGTAACATCCAGCCAGGAATTATGGAAGAACCACCAGCACACGCGCGTTATATGTCATTTCTTTTGACGCCGGATTCAGATTATCGTCAAGGATTAATGAATCTACAAAAGCTTGCTGATGGTAAACATTGTGTTGTTGGTTTGGGTAAATCACTTGTCTCTGCACTCAATGCAGATATTGAGAGCTTGCATTCATTTCCCGTATTAACCGGTAAAGGCATTGAAATACCCTCAACACCCATCGCATTATGGTGTTGGTTGCGTGGTGATGACCGTGGAGAATTATTGCATCTGGGGCGGGCCGTTGAGCAGGCTTTAGGTGATAGTTTTCAGATCGCCCGCATTGTTGACGGATTTAAATACCAGGAAGGTCGTGATTTGAGCGGTTATGTTGACGGTACTGAAAATCCCACCGGTGAAGAGGCAAACAACGTTGCCATTGTTAGTGATGAAAGTGACGGTTTAAATGGTTCAAGTTTTGTCGCCGTGCAGGAATGGGTGCATGACCTGGATTATTTTGATTCCTTATCTACTGAAGCGCGGGATTATATTATCGGTCGACGAATTGTTGACAATGAGGAAATTTATGACGCACCTGCCTCTGCGCATGTTAAACGTACTGCGCAAGAAAGCTTCAGCCCGGAAGCGTTTGTGTTGCGCCGCTCCATGCCCTGGGTTGATGAGTCTGCACAGGGTTTGATGTTTGTTTCTTTTGGTCAGAATTTTAATGCGTTTGAGGCTTTATTAAAGCATATGATTGGCGAAGACGACGGTATTATCGATGCCATATTTGAATTCAGTCGCGCTGTTTCGGGCAGTTATTTCTGGTGTCCACCGATGAAAAAAGATCAGTTGGATTTGACGCGTTTGGGAATTTTTTAAATAGAATACCGTTAAAATTAAAAAACCGGATGCAGAGTATTGTTGGCATCCGGTTTTTTTATATTTAATCCAAAAAAGTTATTCTTGTAAATGTGTTGAAGTTGGCTGATGCTTTACTTGCCATGTTTTATCTTTGGCCAGTAAGTTTCAAAGTTAAAGTCCGGGCTGTGTTTTTGTACATGGCATTGGCCGCAGATTTGCTCTGCACTCCAGTCTTTATTCGCTACTGGCTTATGTCCTGCTGAATCTGCATGGGCTTTGCCTGCGCCATGACAGTTTTCACACTGTACATGCATGAGGTTTTCGGAAATAACAGAATCTATAAAGCCACCTTGTTGGTTAAAGCCCACCGTATGGCAGCCGATGCAATTGGGATCGAAAGCTTTGCCAGCATCTTGTAGTGAATAAAATGCTTCTGCATGTCGAGTGCCTGACCAGGTTTCATAGGCTTTTTTGTGGCAATTTGCGCAAGTTTGTTCGCCAGCAAATGGGCTTTCACCAGATTCCATGGCTTTGCGAATCGCCACGGATTTTTCATATTGCTCTTTAACTTTTGTATTGTATTCGTCATACCAGTCGGCCATGCGAGGTGAGTCATCAACTTCAGGTGGTAAAGCAATAACTTCATGTCGCCAAGCATCAATATTGCCCGATTTGTTTACTTGCAAACTCAGTTTGCCGAGGCGCATACCGCGAGAGCCAGGTTGAATAACCAAAGTTTTTCCGGTTTTTTGTGGCTCACCATATAATTCATATTTTGCACGAATGATTAATATATCAACGTCATCGAGTGGTAGTTTTTTTTGTGCCTGTTTTAAAGTATATGTGGTTGATAAAACCGTTAGCCGCGATTGTTTTTTTGCTTTTGTCAGTTCTGTTTTCAGTTTTTCTGTGTCACCGTTAACCAGTTTGTCGTGCATGCTGGCCATGGAGCTGCCGCTTGTGTCGAGCCAACTAAAAAAAGCGAGTGTACTGTTTTTTTTCTTAACAAGTTGCGAATGTAAAAAATCAGAATTGCTGCTGTTACTAATGACAAAAGGCAGTTTATGTTTATTTAAAAACGCTTTGCCAAACGCAAGGTCTTTCCATTGAATGCCAATGGCATCGTAGTTTGTGGCGGCTAATCCTTTTAGAATATATTCGCTTTTAAGTTTGTCTTGTGGCATTTCGCTGATTAGTAAACCGCCTGAAGAAATTAAAAAAAGATTGGGTTCTTCTGCGCGTAATTCATCAATTTTTTTTACCTGACGTTTTATACCACCTTTGTTACCACCTTCGCTGCAACCGCAAGGTTCAAGTTCGCCATCCAGGTTGCCGGTGTATATCAGGGTGATGCCGTGATTACCCGATTGTGCGTATGTGATAGAAGTTGTAGTAAACAGGGAGATAAGCAGGATTAAGCTGTAACTAAGTAGAAGCTTTATAGCATCCATTGATATTTCCTTTATTGTCATCAGGTATCTATAAAAATGTATTTAAAAAACCAATTATTTTGACAGTGAATGTTTGTATATGATCACTTTTATTATCTTCAGCTACCAGCACGAATGAGTTGGTCATTCAAGCCATTGCGAATCTCACAAGGTTTTTTTTGTGATCCCACTTCGCCGGGTAATATGTAGTCCAATTTATTGGAAAAGCGCAGTCGCACTTGTAATGCGGTTGTAGCTGCAGGTCTGCCACTGACATTGGCGCTAGTGGATACAATCGCGCCGCCAAATTGTTTGCACAATGCTTGAACCATGGGGTGGTTGCTTACTCGCATCGCCTGCAATTTGAAATCACCCCGTAATATTTTTGGCGTCGCGAAATTCGGTGGCAATAACCAATTGGTAGGACCGGGCCAGGTGCTCATCACCTTTGCAAATAATGAAGGTGTTAATGTGTCAAGATAAGGCTCAAGTTGCTCAAATGATGCTGCAATTAAAATTAGACCTTTACCTGCAGGTCGATTTTTTAGCCGCAAAATTTTTTGCACAGACAGTTGATTCATCGGGTCACAACCCAAACCATAAACCGCTTCGGTAGGGTAAGCAATGACGCCACCACTTTGCAGGGTAGTGGCGGCCTTTTTTAAATTTAACTGATTCAATGAATATTATCTTTGTTCACGTTTAATCGCGCGATGACCAATGTCAGTTCGGTAATAAACATTGTTCCAGCTTATTTTACGGGTTAACTGATATGCGTTTTCCTGGGCTTCTGTGACGGTGTTGCCCAAAGCAACTGCACAAAGTACTCGTCCACCATTGGTGACAACTTTTCCGTTATTTTGTGTTGTGCCGGCATGAAAAATTTTCGCGGAGTTATTATCCTCTTCAGGCAGGCCGAGAATTTCATCACCTTTTTTATAGTCAGCTGGATAACCCCCGGCAGCAAGTACAACCCCAAGAGAGCAGCGCGGATCCCAATCTGCCTGCGTTTCATTGAGTTTGCCCGCTAATGCTGATTGGCATAATTCGACTAGATCAGACTTTAAACGCATCATAATGGGTTGGGTTTCGGGATCACCAAATCGGCAATTGTATTCCAGAACCTTCGGTGTGCCATCGTCGGTAATCATTACGCCAGCATACAAAAAACCTGTGTAGGGGTTGCCTTCGTCAGCCATACCTTTTACGGTTGGTTCGATAACCTGTTGCATAATGCGATCATGAATTTCCTGCGTAACGACTGGTGCAGGTGAATAAGCACCCATGCCGCCGGTGTTTGGTCCGGTATCGCCGTTATCACGCGCTTTGTGATCTTGCGAAGTGGCCAAAGGCAGGATGTTTTTACCATCAACCATGACGATAAAACTCGCTTCTTCACCCACGAGAAACTCTTCAACAACCACGCGATGACCCGCATCACCAAATGCATTGCCAGCAAGCATATCGTTGACAGCGGCGATGGCTTCATCTTCAGTTTGCGCCAGTATGACACCTTTGCCAGCGGCCAAGCCATCGGCTTTAACGACGATGGGTGCGCCAACTTTTTTGATATAAGCGATCGCTTTGTCAATTTCAGTGAAATTACCATAAGCAGCAGTGGGAATATTGTGTCGGGCCAGAAAGTCTTTGGTAAATGCTTTGGAGCCTTCCAGTTGAGCGGCACCTTTGCTGGGGCCGAAGCAGGCCAGACCAGCTTCGTTAAACGCATCTACAACGCCGATAACCAGAGGTGCTTCAGGGCCAATAATGGTTAAGCCAACATTGTTGGTTTTGGCGAAATTAACTAGGGCATCAACATCTGTTACACCAATATCGACATTTTCCAGCTTGTTTTCTAATGCGGTGCCGGCATTGCCTGGTGCGACGTAGACTTTTTCAACATTGGGAGATTGTGCAGCTTTCCAGCCTAGAGCGTGTTCTCTGCCGCCACTGCCGACCACCAGGATTTTCATACCAATTCCTCTTTATTAACAAAGTCGGCAGTTTACCTTATGCGTATGCAATCATAAATAGTCTTTAGACGAAGAAATGAGCGGCTTGTTAGAAATGCCAGTAAGAAGGTGTAATGAATTCTCGCAGTGCATCTTTCCGCCAATTTAAATTCAGGCTAAGAACGAGTGATTTCAATTCGGAAAAGTCGCCATCAATCATTTTTTGTGGCCAGATTTCCGTCCACTGTAGTTCGGTTTGCTTTAGAATATTTAGACGTACCAAATATTGTTCTGCCCATAATTGCCAAAAAACTGGATCATTATTCTGACGTTTCATGAATGATGTGTTGAGGCAGGATTGTACGATTTGCGACTTTTCCCGGCGTACGATTACCCAATGCGCACGAGGGAAAAATTCGGCGAAATTTGGCCAGATGAGTGTCAGTTTGGGTTCTTTAAATAACCAGGGGCGCTGAAAGTCATAACCTTCTCTTTGCAGATTGGATTTTATCAGCTGGTCAAGATTAGTAATGGCAGGCAATTGACCAAGATTTGGCAAAGACTTAACGCCAAGCGGATCGACTCCAGCAATAGCCAGAATTTGTTTATTTACCGCCTCACGCAGGAATATGTTTTCAAAAAAACCTTTAGGGTTCTCTATGCCACCACCGGGTACGGTGTCGCCCATCCAGGCGCCACAAATACCCAGCGCGCCAGCAACCATGGATGTGCCTGAGCGAGGCAACCCTAGAACAAAAATAGGGCGATCGAAAAAATCCACTGCTGTTATTGGTTCGGCGTTCATGCTGTAAGTAGCGGATTCGATGCATTAAATCTGAAGTCGCTCGTCCGGCTTTGATCTGATGTGTATGATCTGTTAGGTTCATAAAACGTTTTAAAACAGCTTTACGGCAGGCCTCCAGGGATAATTTGTATAATATTCAGCAGTTTATTTCTGATCTAGCCCAGATTAACTCCTTTTGTGTAGCAATCAAATTAGGAAGCATGTAATGAAATTCAAGATGTTGGTTTTATGTGCGGTTACAGCTTTGACCGCTTGTGCAACGACAAGTGAACATGAATCCACTGGTCATGCTGCATCGCAGTGGAGCTATGAGGGCGACATTGGCCCTGAAAAATGGGCTTCCTTGCGGCAGGAATATGCGTTATGTGGCAGCGGTCAATCTCAGTCTCCCATTAATATCAGTGATGAAAAAGATATGGGCTTGAAGCCAATCAAGTTTCATTACGCTAAGTCGACGCGCTCAAGAGTCATCAATAATGAGCATACCATTCAGGTTAACTATGAGCCGGGTAGTTATGCGGTCATTGCGAATAAAAAATATCATTTGCTGCAATTTCATTTTCATAGCCCAAGCGAGCATCAAATATATGGTCAAAATGCAGATATGGTTGCGCATCTTGTGCATAAATCTAGCGATGGTCTACTGGCGGTGGTTGCGGTGTTGTTTGATAAAGGCACTGAAAACGCTTTTCTGAAGCCGGTTTGGCAAGCGATGCCTGAAAACATTGGCGAAGCTGAAGTTTCAACAGCACTGGATATTAAGCAATTGCTGCCTGCAAAAAAAACGTACTATACCTATAGCGGATCATTGACCACTCCCCCTTGTTCAGAGAATGTGAACTGGAATATTATGAAGCAACATGTTTCGGTATCTGATAAACAAGTCTCAGCATTCACAGATAAGTTTCCTATAAGCGCTCGGCCAATACAGTTGCGTCACGGCCGCTTCATTAGTGTTGTGTATTAATCCAAGGATTTATAATTCTTTTTTTGGCTCAAGCAAATATGCTTGTGTGTCGATAAAGTGTTTGGATAAGTTTTATCGGGGCGCTACCCATGAGTTCAACACCGGAAATTAAAAAAGACGCTATGTACCAAATGTTGCGGGATGGCAAGATTAAGGAATTTAATCATTACCGCAAAAAAGGCCAAACTTGCGATTTGACCAACTGTGATTTCAGGGCCATCGATTTGCAAGGCATGTATGCCAAAGGGTTGGATTTGTCTGGCTGTTATTTTCGTTTAGCGGATTTGCGTGGGATTGATTTTTCACGTACTAAGCTAGACGGCGCCAGTATTCATGATGCAAAAATTTCCGGTACCTACTTCCCTGATGATTTCAGTTCTGATGAATTAACCATGAGTTTGATTCGTGGTACTCGTTTACGCACGGGAAAATAAAAACGCTAAATTATTGATATTTAAATTACTTGTCAAAAAAATAGAGTTTTTCGAAATCCTTCTCTGGTATTTTGTAACGCGTTCCTCGTTAGTACTCATCAAGCAGAAAAACAAGCTTATTCAAATAATGTGACGGCAATCACATATTTTTTCACCTGCACTTATGATTTATTTTAAGTTGCCGTAATACAGAAACAGATGTCATTGATAAAGATGACAAAATAAACATTATTGAATTCGATCTCAGGGGTCATTATGAAATTCTCGAAAACTGTATTCACTTCAAGTCTAGCTTCTCTTTTTCTGTTTGCCTCCTTTTCTGTCGCCGCATGTGAAATCGGCGGTAGCCATGCGAAATGGGTTGAGGAAAATGCAAGCGCGTTACAAAAAAGTAATGGCACGATAGAGCTGCATGACTTTCGCACAGGTGATTGCGAAAAAGTTACTGCTTCTCAAAATGAGTTGGATATGAGTGCATTTTTGCCGTTAGATGAAACATCACAAGGTTTATATGCGGTTTATCGTAAAGAGGGTAAAAGTCGAATTGCCGCTCTAAAAATGATTTATTCTTATCATCGGGAATAAGTTTCCGATTAATAAGCAAGAATAAGTTAATAATAAAAATGCTGAACGCAGCCCGGTGTTATACATGGCTGCGTTTTTTATTGCGGAAAATTAATAAGTGGAATATTTCGATCCATACCCATAGCATGTTCGATTAGTTTGGATTTAACGGGTGTTATTCTATTAGTTAAGCTCAGGCCAAAATTTCGTAAACCAGAAAGTGCTTTGTTATCGTTGGCAAACAGCAAGTGAAAGCCGTCCATGGAATTCAGCATTAAAGTATTGTCTACTTTTCGACGTCGTTCATAATGTCGTAGTGCTTGAAGTCTGCCAAAGTCACGGTTTTTATTGTGAGCTTGAATAATTTCTTCAGCCAACGTAGCAATATCCAATAATCCCAGATTCACGCCTTGTCCTGCCAGTGGGTGAATGGCATGTGCTGCGTCACCGACCAATACCATGCGATGTTTACAATAAGTTTCTGCGTGTTGTTTGCGTAACGGGAAAGCACCGCGTGCTGCAATTGATTCTATTTTTCCTAATTCAGATTCGCCTAAAGCATTTTCCAAGGCTTGAATAAAGTCTGCCTCATTAAGATTGACGAGTTTGTCGGCCTCTTCCGTGGTTGTTGACCAAACGATGGAACAATAACCATCCGTTAATGGGAGAAAAGCGAGTGGACCTGTGGGTAGGAATCGTTGTCTGGCGGTATTCTTATGAAGGTGTTGAGTCATTACTGTAGTAACGACACCTTTTTGATGGTAGTCGTAAGTGTTAATTTGAATGTTAGCCTGGTTGCGTAACCAGGATCGAGCGCCATCAGCGCCGACAATGAGTTTCGCGTTTATCGTCTGTTGACCATCAAGTTGCAATTTAACCGCATTGTCATCGAAGTTCACATCGCATGCTTTTACGGGTTGTATATAGTCGATGTTTTCTAATTGATTTAGTCTGTCGAAGAGTGCGCCCAAGGTGACTCGGTTTTCCACAATGTGGCCAAGATGTGGCGTGCCAACGTCTTCGCTGCGGAAATTAATTTCACCGGTGCCGGTTGCATCCCAAACATGCATGTCGGTGAATGGGCTGACTCTGCGTTGTTGCATGTACTGCCAGGCCCCAATGTGAGTGAGCAGTTTTTGTGAGGCATATGTTAATGCGCTTACACGCATATCGAATCCATCAATTGGCCAGTCCAGATTGGGTTTTTGTTGGTCGAGCAATGCGATGCGTAAATCTGAATTGCCTAACGCACAGGCCAAAGCTGTGCCGACCATGCCACCGCCTAGAATAATAATGTCGTATTCCAGTTGCTCGTTCACAGCGGTAATCCTCGAGAAAGTTTGGGTAAGGGACCGCTTAGCCCCATGGCTTCTTTGGCAATGAAATGTTTAGCGGGTGGCAAAATATCAGCCAATGCTAAGCCTTTGCTGCGAAGTTTAGTTAAAGGAAAAAAGTCGTTGGAAAAAATATTGGCCAGGTTGTCAGTGATGAATGCAACTTTTTTCTGGTCTAGCTTGCGTTGTTGTTCATAATTTTTAAGCACACTTGCATCACCAATATCGGTGTTGTTTTTTACAGCATCTGCAATAACCTGAGATAGTACTGAAACATCGCGAATTCCCAGGTTAAAACCTTGTCCTGCAATGGGGTGTAATGTATGCGCTGCATTGCCGATAATCACAGCACGATTTTTATAATGTTGATTGATCTTCATTAAATTTAATGGGTAAGCATGTCGCGCCGATGTTTTAGAAAATCCACCGGTGCGAAAACCAAAACGTGATTCCAGATGTGTTAAAAACGTTTCATCATCCATTGCCAGAACTTGGTCAAGGCTTTCATTATTTACCGTAAGCACTAATGAGCAGCGATTGTCGCTCATGGGTAAGACAGCAATAGGGCCTTGTGGCGTGAAACGCTCATAAGCCGTATTGTTATGCGATTTTCCGGGTGTGACATTACTGATGACCGCAGTTTGATGGTAATCTTTAACGCTGGAGTCTATGTCAATTAATTGTCGAACTTTTGAGTTTCCGCCATCGGCACCAATAACGAGCTTACACCGCAAATTAATTGTCTTTTCACCTTGTTGAATTTCAACATCGGCATATGCTTCGGTTATTTGAAGGTTATTAAGTTTAGCAGGGCAGATTAAATCTACATTGTCGAAAGTTTCGAGTTTTTTTAATAAAGCATTACCCAGGTTACGATTTTCGATAACATAACCTAAGGCCGGTAATCTTTCTGAAGTGGCGTCTAATCGGGTGACGCCGCATTGTCCTTGATTGGATATATGAATGTTTTTAATCGCCGTGGCGTCAGCTTGTAAATCATCCCAAAGACCCAGGCTTTCAAAAATACGTTTGCTGCCATAGGCAAGTGCGATGCTGCGGGCGTCGTAACTGGGTTGGTTATTGGCTTTAAAAGGAAACGCTTCGACAATGGCAATTTTTAAAGGTAATGCAGCCAAAGCACATGCCATGCTGGCACCCACCATGCCTCCGCCGATAATCAATACATCGTATTGCTTATTGTCTGGCGGTCCAGAATTCATGATGCGGTTGCCATAATTTTTTCAATCGCTTCTACAGACTTTGGCGCATGCTTTGATAAAACGTCGTAACCATCTTTTGTTACCAGAACATCATCTTCAATGCGAATGCCGATGTCCCACCATTTTTTTGCAACGCCTTTGGTATTTGCGGCGATATATAAGCCAGGCTCAACCGTTAATACCATACCAGGCTCAAGTTTTCGCCATTTGCCATTGATTTTGTAATCACCCACATCGTGAACATCCATACCGAGCCAGTGACCTGTGCGGTGCATATAAAACTTGCGATAACTTTCGTTTTCAATCAGCTTATTCAGGTCGCCTTTAAGTAACCCAATATCTAACAAACCTTTTGTGAGTTCTTTTACGGCTGCTTCATGAGGTTGGTTCCAGTGGTTGCCGGGTTTGACTTTCTTAATGGCAGCTAGCTGAGCTTTTAACACGATTTCGTAAATAATTTTTTGTTCGTTGGAGAACTTGCCGTTAACCGGAAAAGTACGGGTGATGTCTGAGGCGTAATAATCCAGTTCTGCGCCAGCGTCGATCAATAATAAGTGCCCATCTTCCAGCTCTGCGTTATTTTCAGTGTAATGCAGTATGCAGGCATTTTCTCCACCACCAACTATTGAGGTATAGGCGGGTGGGCAGCCGTGTTTGGTAAACGTGTGTGCCAGTTCTGCTTCAACAACAAACTCTCTAACACCGGGTTTGCACGCTTGCATGGCTTTGGTATGTGCTTCGGCGGCAATTTGTGCTGCTTTACGCATGGTGCGAATTTCTGCCGGGCTTTTAATTAAACGCATTTCATGGATGAGTGGGTCAAGCGAAATAAACTCTTGTGGCGCTAAAATACCTGTTCGTGCTTTGTGTCGAACTTTGTTTATCCATTCCATCAGGCGTTTATCAAAAATTTCATCTTTGCCCATGGTGTAATGTACGCGTTGACGATCTTCGAGCAAAGTAGGCAGCACATGGTCCAGCTCATCAATTGAATGAACTTGATCAGCACCATAATGCTGTTTTGCACCTTCCAACCCAGCGCGGCGACCATTCCAGATTTCCATCATTTCATCGCGTTCACGGCAAAACATAATGAATTGGCCATCTTTGCGGCCGGGTATTAATACCAGTACAGATTCGGGTTCTTTAAAACCTGTGAGGTAAACAAAATCACTGTCAGCACGAAACGGAAATTCACTGTCCCGATTTCGGGTTTTTTCAGTTGCAGTGGGAACAATGGCAACACTGTCTTTGCCAATTTGCTGCATTAATTTTTTTCGGCGTTGTTGATATTCGCGTGGATTCATGAATTGTTGTTTTAATGTATCGTAGTTGAGTTATTGACCATGCTGTCATCGTTAAAGGTGCTGAAGATAACGTAGGTGCCGATGCGCAGATATTCGACAATTTCAGCAAAAGCAGCTTCGTTTTCTTCTTCGTCTTCTTCAGAGTCGTAACCTGCTTTGCTGATATCCATCATATCTTGCAATATTTCACTGGCTTCGGTGGGGAGTTTTTTGATGTCTGTAAGGCCAGCAAGGCTCAGTCCGTAAAGAAAGCCCTGGCACCAGTTGCATAAGTCATCAATGCGAACACCTAATGGATCATCATCACTGTGAATGAGTAATTCCAGTTGATAGTTTTGTTCAGTTAGTTCAGCAACTGTTCTATTGTGCAAACTGACAAGAATGGACTCAGATTCCGAACTGGGGAATTTGTCTGAATTTTGGTCTTCCAGCACATGTGTTAGCCAGTTTTTTATGTCGCCTTTACCACTAATGCAAATCATGCCGCATAGGGTGCCATGAGCTTCAGAAGCTTCAGCAACAGCATCCAGTCTCATCAATTCATCGTCTATTGCTTCATAACTTAAGGTGGTTTCGGGCATTAAAATTTCTCAATAATTGCATGGTATCGGAATAAATAAAGGCGATATAAATCATCATCAACCTGGATGTGAGACAATTTGGGCTTATCGAGACTGATTATACCATCACTGGAAGACATTGCGTGGATTCCAAAAAGTTGGTCATCAATCATGCCGTTCAGTAATTGCTCAAGTTCATTTTTTTTAATTTCCCCAGTATTGTCGGCCAATTTGCAGGATTTTCCGTTATTGGTTTCACCATTAACGATAGTGGCGTTTTCTTGAATCTCAATATTATTTGTTAATTTTTCGGAGTCTGATTGTTTTTGCATTGTATTTTCAGTGTTAATGTTTTATTTGTAGACAATTCTTAGCATTTGTAAAGGTGGCAAGTCGATAGTTTTTGTTCAGTTTTGTTTCATTTGTCTGGACAAAATATCAGGTTGCGATCAATTTTATTGGTTCGCACAAATTCGTATTAATATTGTTTGATATGTGGCCTATAATACTAGGGATCTGCTGAAAAAGTCATCTTGTGAGTGAAAACCTCTTTTCAACACAACTTTCATTTAACAGATCGCAAGCATTAAAAGCTGTTGGTCCAGGCTTGTGGCATCACGGGTAAATTTAGTGCGGGATAATGGGTATTTGCAAACCGCCTTAACAGTGAAATTTCTTAATTGAAGTTCAACAAATGGTAGATGTGAGTTTATGAGCAAGTACATGGAAGATAGTCCAGATGATTTCGCACTGGATGATCTTGATGAAAAAATAACCAAGCTCCTCAGGCTTTGTGAGCAGCTTAAGGCTGAAAATATTGCACTGCGAGCGAGGCAGGTATCGCTGCTTGAAGAGCGAAAAGAATTGCTTGGTAAAAACGAGTTGGCCCGCTCCCGTGTTGAATCAATGCTGTCGCGTTTAAAAGAACTGGAACCAGAGGTGTAAATAGATGGATCAATCAATTGCGGTAACTGTTGAAATTTTAGGCAAAGAGTATCGGATTGCTTGTGCAGAAAATGAAAAAGATGCATTATTAGCTTCTGCTCGCTACCTTGATGAAAAAATGCGGGATGTTAAAGGCAATGGGCGAGTTGTTGGTAGTGAAAGAGTCGCGGTTATGGCAGCTCTGAACATATCCCATGAATTGTTACAGCAGAAATTCATGGAACATGAACGTAACAAATTACTCAGAAATCGCGTAGAAGGCCTCCAGGATAGAATTGAAGTAGCGCTGGAAGGTAGTGCAGGAAATTCCAGCCTGCCAATATAACGCTCATGCCTCAACCCTGTTTGCTCTTGATGATGATATAATTAATTGCAAGCTGCACAAAATTCTCAAAGATGCTAATCTGTTTTTAGAATCCTGATATCAGATTAGACAACAAGTTTTTAAAGTTTGGTGTTCTCTGCTGTGTTCGTGTTGCTCGAAAATTCTTGAGCCGATACGCTATACCTCGGGGACTGAATCCTATGCTGTGTGCATGTCCGCCTGTCGGAAAGCCTAATGCCTAGCTGACGTTCCCACTTGAACCGTCTGGGTTCAAGGAGGACGAGATAAACGGCATAAGTGGAGAATACCTCTTAATTCATCCATCCAAAAATTTCACTTTGAGAATAGCTTGAGTTCGAAACAGCAAATCCGCAGAACCATTCGGGAAAAGCGACGCGCATTGTCTGATGATGATCGCTTTGAGGCGGGGCAACAAGTGCTGCAAAATCTTTGTAATTACCCTTCTTACAATGCCAGTCATCGCGTTGCAGTTTATTTGGCAAATGACGGTGAAATACCTCTAGATGTTGTCATTCAGCACATTTGGTTACGTAAACGCTGTTGTTTTTTGCCGGTGCTTTTTCGTTTGGGTGGCTTACGTATGCATTTTGCACCATTTACCAATCGTTCCCGTTTCGTAGATAATCAGTATAATATTCCCGAACCTGACATCAGTGTTAAACGTCAATTAAAAGCAGTGCAGCTTGATTTGGTGTTAATGCCTTTAGTTGCATTTGATGTGAAAGGTAATCGTCTGGGTATGGGCGGTGGTTATTATGATCGCAGTTTTGAATTCTTACGCAAACGCAAACATTGGAAGAAGCCTAAACTGATTGGCGTTGCTTATGATTTTCAGGAGGTAAATGCTATACCTGCTGATCCCTGGGATGTGCCTTTGGATGCAATTGTCACTGAATCCCGTTTAATAAAATTTTGAGATAGTTAAATGCAATATTGGTTAATGAAATCCGAACCAGATGTGTTCGGCATTGATGATTTAAAAAAAGTAAAAACAGAACCTTGGGATGGTGTGCGAAATTATCAAGCACGAAATATGATGCGTGATCAAATGAAAAAAGGCGACAAAATTTTCTTTTATCATTCTAACTGTGATGTGCCTGGAATCGTAGGTGTTATGAAAGTGGCAAAAGAAGCCTACCCTGATCATACGGCGCTGAATCCCGAAGGAAAATATTATGATTCCAAAAGCAGCGAAGATAATCCTCGCTGGTTTATGGTTGATGTTGCATTTGTAAAAAAATTCAAGCGCACCATAAGTTTGGCAGAATTAAAAGAGCAAAAAGCGCTTGTGGATATGCCTTTGGTGCGTAAAGGCAATCGTTTATCAATCATGCCTGTGGGTGAATCCGAATGGGAGTACATTCTCAACATGCTGTAAAGCTTTATCATTTTTGGTCAGACTCCGTCTCACAAAGAGTGCGAATGGCGCTGAAATGCAAATCTGTAGAATTTCTTGATTTTCCACTGGCGTATCACGACGATGAAACGTTTTTTGAATTAGGATTGGCGCGCAAGGTTCCAGTATTGCAACTAGCCGACGGAAATTTGCTGACTGACGCAGATGAAATTTTATTACGGATTGATGAACTCTTCCCTAATGAGCCCTATTTATTCGATGGCGTTATTGATGAACCTGCGTGGCAAGCATTATTGCAATGGCGACAAAAAGTCGATGTGGTTTTAACGCGGCTATTAACGCCGGCTTTATTAGCCTACGAAGACATTAGTGAAAATCAGCAAACTATCGATGATTTTAAATCTGTCGCTGATTCCAAATTCAAAATGTCAACTGAGGAACTGGCAAATGATCGGTATGCGGCATATGATCAGTTGAGTCGCATGACGAATCTTCCACAATTGGCAAAACACTTATCAAAAAGCAGATTTTATATGGGGCAATTAAGTATTGCTGATATTGTTCTGACTGCTGATTTGTTTGCTCTGCAACTGTTGGATGGTATTAGTTTGCCAATTGATCTGCTGTACTATTTCTCGCGGGTTGAAGAAGCTTGCCAGGTAGATTTAAAAGAAGGTTTAATCATTAATTTCTAATTGGGAGTTTGTTTATGACGCTGGAACAACTATTATCTTTTGTTGCAGAACAAACCAATAAAACTTTTTTGAGCGATGATGTTTCGTTGGAACAAATCATTCAAGGCCAACACCCTGATCAGCTTGTGGGTAACATGATTAAAAATATCGCTGAAGCCTGTTCCTGTGATTCATTAAGTTGTGAGCTTAAACGAGAGGATGTGGTTAAAGCCCTGGGGCCATTAAGGCTAGAGTATATGAAAGATGACGCGCCAGTGGATGGATTTCGATTACTGGAAGGCTCTATTGTTGCTATTGACCTGGCGTTCAATAACGAAGCATTGCTGAATAAATCCTAAGTCATGGACTGGTCTGCAGTAAATAAAGCAATTGCTGATGCGAGTAATACAAATTTTGTCAGTAAAAGTCAGCGCTCTATAGGTGGTGGAGATATAAATTCTGCCTATTTGCTTGATGACGGTAGATCGAAGTATTTTGTGAAAATAAATTCTGCAGAGCATGAAGCTATGTTTGCAGCTGAAGCCGATGGCTTGAAAGAACTTAAAAAACCGAATGTTATTCAAGTGCCTTCTGTAGTTTGCAAAGGTTTGACCGGTGATCATTGTTATTTGGTATTGGAATATATTCCGTTTAGCTCTGGTAATCGTTCTTCCGCAGAAAAGCTTGGCCAGCAGCTGGCAATGCTGCATCAAACTCAGGTAGAAAAATTTGGTTGGCTTAGACCAAATACGATTGGGCTTACGCCGCAAATTAATGTATGGACAAGTAGTTGGGTTGATTTTTTTCGCAAACATCGCATTGAATTTCAAGTCGCATTAGCGAAAAAAAACGCATGTAACTCTCGATTAATTTCGTTGGCAGAAGAGCTGAGCGATGTGCTTCCCGTTTTTTTTACGGATTATCAACCTGATCCATCTTTGTTGCACGGTGATTTGTGGTCAGGGAACTATGCATTTAATGAAGATGGCGAGCCGGTAATTTTTGATCCCGCGGTATATTACGGGGATCGCGAAGCTGATATGGCAATGACGGAATTGTTTGGTGGTTTTCCCGGCGCGTTTTATCAAGCATACAATGACATAAACGCTTTGGATCAGGGGTATGCTGTGAGAAAGCACTTATATAATTTATATCATGTGCTCAATCATTTTAATTTATTTGGTGGTGGATATCAGCAACAGGCGATAGGTCTGATGGAGAGGTTGTTGGCAGAAGCAAAATAAACCGAATTACTTTATTGTATATCCGGTTTTATATTTTTTGAAAAAGTTTACTCTGAAATAGTCGCGAATGAAGAAATAGAATTACTGCCATTTTTTCGAATTCGATCAGCCATTAAGCCAACACCAAGCGCAAATTGTTCTGAGCGCTTCCATCGCAATAAAGCAAAATAATTATCGAAAACTAAAAACGTTTTGTTCACACCTGTTTTGGTTTGAATAATTGAAGACATTTTTTTCAGACTTGGTAAATCAGAGCCATCGTTTAATCGAACACCTAATTCCTGCCATTTTCTTAGTGTTCTTTGTGAATTTACACCAACAAGCTTTTCATCAAATTCAGCGGGTAGCTTAACTTCAATACCCCATGGCTCGTTCGCTTTCCAGCCAATACTATTAAGATAATTCGCTGTAGAGGCAAAAATATCAAGATAGTTTTGCCAAATATCAAAGCTGCCATCACCATCATAATCGATTGCAAAATCACGAAAAGTTGTGGGTTTAAAATAAGTCGACCCCAAATTCCCCGAGCTATCGCTACGCAAGCCTTGTGCACTTACCTGGCCTTCATCAATAATTTTTAATGCTTGAAACAATTCGGTTTTAGCGTGGGCATTGCTGGGCTGAAGGTAAGATAAATTTGCGAGAACATTGATAGCAGGGTATTGATTGCTGGACTGTACTGCTCTGTTATCCATACCCCAAAGTGCGACGATGATTTCTTCATTAACGCCAAATAAATGCCGAATTTCAAATAATACATCGTTGTAGTGGGAAAGCATTTGTTTGTTAAAGCTGATTTGGCGATTTGAAAGCGAATATCGCAGGTATTGCATATTTGTGTTGCTGCTTACCGGCTCATCTAGCGAAATTTCGCTGATATCCTGAAAGGTTTGATCAAGTGTTTCGCTGGAAATACCTTGAGATAAAGCTTGATTTTTTAAGCGTTCGACCCAATTTTGAAAGCTAGTTCCATTGCTGGTTTCGCTTGCCATAAGCAAGGAGGATTGCAGGGTAAATATCATTATTAAAGCGGTAATGAATTTAAATGTTATGTTGCTTATGTGCATGTTTAACTCTTTGAAAATATTGGGTAAAACACCATGAATTATATATCAGGTGACTTAATTGTGACTTATTGGTGAATTTTGGCCAGTGAAGAAATTTTTCTCATTCCCTTAGTTTTCTCAATTTTGCCATAGATTTATTGATCCAATATAGCTTTATATGAGTTTTTTATGCGCTATTAATTCCAACCATGGACGATATGAAGTAAAATTTTGCAAATAATGCGCCCGCCTGATGGAATGTTGTTCCCTGGTTCCCATGTGAGATCCCCGAAATCAACAGTAAGCTCGTTTAGGCTGCTTGCGCAGTTTGCTAATTATTCAAATTGAAAAGAATTATGTCCCGAAAAGTATTTGTTAAAACACACGGTTGTCAGATGAACGAGTATGATTCCGCCAAAATGGTGGATGTACTCAATGATTCGCATGAAATGATTCGTGTGAATTCGCCAGAAGAAGCGGATGTGTTGCTTCTAAATACCTGTTCTATAAGAGAAAAGGCTCAGGAAAAGGTGTTTTCTGAGTTGGGTCGTTGGCGAGAACTTAAATCTAAAAAACCAGATCTTGTGATTGGTGTTGGTGGTTGTGTTGCCAGTCAGGAAGGCGCAGCAATTAGAGAACGCGCTCCATATGTGGATATGGTGTTTGGCCCACAAACACTGCACCGATTACCGGAAATGTATCGTGACGTATCGAAAACTCATCAGCCGGTTATGGATATTTCATTCCCTGAAATTGAAAAGTTTGATCGTTTGCCTGAGCCAAAAGCCGATGGCCCCAGTGCATTTGTCTCGGTAATGGAAGGTTGCAGTAAATATTGCACGTTTTGTGTCGTACCTTATACCCGCGGTGAAGAAATCAGTCGTCCGTTTGACGATGTTTTGGCAGAAGTTGCTCAATTGGCGAGCCAGGGTGTGCGCGAAGTGAATTTGTTGGGGCAGAATGTGAATGCTTACCGCGGTGCTATGCATGATGGTGACGTCGCTGATTTGGGTTTATTAATTAATTACGTTGCCGCCATTGATGGTATTGATCGAATTCGCTTTACCACCTCGCATCCTGTGGAAATGAGTGATTCTATTATACAGGCGTTTGCAGAAGTGCCTGAATTGGTGAGTCATTTGCACTTACCTGTACAAAGCGGGTCGGATCGTATTCTGGCTGCAATGAAACGTGGCCATACTGCGTTGGAGTACAAGTCAAGAATTCGCCGTTTGAGAGAAGCGCGGCCTGATTTAAGCTTATCATCAGATTTTATTATTGGTTTTCCTGGAGAAACTGATGCAGACTTTGAGGCGACCATGAATTTAATTGCCGATATCGGTTTTGATCATTCATTCAGCTTTATTTATAGTGCGAGACCAGGTACGCCGGCTTCAGGATTGGTTGATGATGTACCAATTGAAGTGAAAAAGCAGCGCTTGGCCTTATTACAAGCTAGAATTAACCAAAAAGCAGCTGAAATCAGTCGAAATATGATTGGTACGAAACAGAGAATTTTAGTGGAACGACTGTCTAAAAAAGGTGAAAATCAAGTTGCTGGACGCACGGAAAACAACCGTGTGGTTAATGTTGACGGCAGTGCCGAGCTGATAGGGCAATTTGTTGATGTAGAAATCACTGAAGCACTACCCAATTCATTAAGAGGTAATATTGTACGTCAATGAAAATAATATCAATGCAAGTCGAAAGTTTTAGAGGTTTTTAATTTTTACGTGACAAAAACCGCAACCACAGTGGCTGATAAAGCCTGCACTCAAACCCTCAATATCCATTTGTTGCCGGAAGATAATACTCGATTGGCAAATTTATGTGGTCAGTTTAACGAGCATTTGCATCAGATTGAATCTCACTTCAGCGTTGTTATTAATCATCGGGGAAATCATTTTCAGGTGATTGGTGCAACATCGGCCATAAAAAAAACTGAAGCTGTTTTAGGTAATTTATACAAAGAAACGAAAAGACTGCAGCTGACGCCCGCAATGGTGCAATTGCATCTGCAAGAATCCGGAATTGAAGCTCTATTGAAACAAGAAAAGAAACCAGCTGAAAGCAAAGCCATTATTAAGCTGAAAAGTAAGCCCATTAAAGCGCGCGGTGAAAATCAGTGTTCCTACCTGAGTAAAATGGAAAGCTGCGATATTAATTTCGGCATAGGCCCAGCAGGCACAGGTAAAACTTATCTGGCAGTAGCTATGGCTGTGCAAGCACTTGAAGAAGATAAAGTCAGACGCTTGATATTGGCTCGCCCCGCCGTGGAGGCTGGTGAGCGCTTAGGTTTTTTACCCGGTGATCTATCACAGAAAATTGACCCCTATTTGCGACCTTTATATGATGCATTGTATGAAATGTTGGGTTTTGATTATGTTTCAAAATTAATCGAAAAAAATGTGATTGAAGTTGCACCGTTGGCATTCATGCGCGGCCGTACGCTGAACGAGGCTTTTGTTATTCTGGATGAAGCACAAAACACCACCAAGGAACAAATGAAAATGTTTCTTACTCGCCTGGGTTTTGGTTCCAAAGCGGTGATTACTGGTGACATGACACAAACTGATTTGCCGAGCAGGCAGCACTCGGGTTTGCATCAGGTAGTGAATATTCTTAAAGATGTTAAAGGTGTTGGTTTCACCTTTTTTGATCAGAAAGATGTCGTCCGTCATCCTCTCGTGCAACGTGTGGTTGCTGCTTATGAAGATCATGATCGTAAGGATACCCATGACCGTGACAATTGAGATTCAGAATCAACTGGAGCCTGAGCCGGGGAACTTACCCGATAATCAACAAATTCTTCATTGGGCGCAAGCAGCATTATCTGAAATGGATGTTGCTGAGCTCACCATTCGTATTACAGACGACAACGAAATTGCTGAATTAAATTCACAATACCGCAACAAATCCAAGCCTACCAACGTGCTTTCTTTTCCAGCAGATATTCCTGCTGAATTAAATTTGCCATTATTAGGTGATATAGTGATTTGTGCTTCGGTGGTTGAAAAAGAAGCGGATGAGCAAAATAAATCCCTTGAAGCACATTGGGCGCACATGGTGGTTCATGGTACATTGCATTTATTAGGTTACGATCATATTGAGGATCAAGCGGCAGAAGAGATGGAAACGAAGGAAATAGAAATACTAAACAAATTGGGTTTTGCAAATCCTTACTTACTTCGAGGTGAAGTATGAAGGAAAGTCGAATGAGTAACGGCGTTGAGGCAAAATCATGGTTTGAAAAAATCAGTCAAGCTTTAACCGGCGAACCCAAAAACCGTGAACAACTTGTCGAATTGCTTCGGGATTCAGAGCAGCGCAATTTGTTAGAGGCAGATTCTCTGGCAATGATAGAAGGTGTCATGCAAGTTTCTGAAATGCATGTGCGTGATATTATGATCCCACGTTCACAAATGGAAATAGTGAATCGTGATGCCTCTCCCGAAGAAATATTACCCGCGGTAGTAAAGTCTGGTCATTCAAGATTTCCAGTGATTGGTGAAAACCGCGATGAAGTTGATGGAATTTTGTTGGCAAAAGATCTGTTGTCTTATTTCGCGGCGGGTGAAGGTGCAAAATTTGAAATTCGCGACATGATGCGAACTCCAATCTTTATTCCCGAAAGTAAACGCTTAAATATTCTATTGACGGAATTTCGCTCCAACCGTAACCACATGGCAATAGTTGTTGATGAGTATGGTGGCGTTGCAGGTTTGGTAACCATTGAAGATGTGCTCGAGCAAATTGTGGGCGAAATTGAAGACGAATATGATATTGATGAAGATACATTCATTAAAAAGTACAGTAATGAGCATTATTCTATAAAAGCTTTAACGCCCATTGAGGAATTTAACGACTATTTCAAAGCTTCACTCAATGAAGATGAATTTGATACCATTGGTGGTTTAATAATGAAAGCCTTCGGGCATTTGCCTGAACGTAACGAAAAAACGAGTATCGATGGTTTTCAATTTACTGTCATGCGTGCAGATAAGCGTCGAATTCATTTGCTTAAAATGACACTTGACGACACTTCCTATTCCAATTTATCCCAAAATATAAATCCAAAACGTGAACACTAAAATTTTGACACACCTAAAATCCTGGCAGGGTGAGGTGTTGGCTGTTGTCGCCGGCCTATTAATGCCTTTATCTTTTGCGCCTTTTGATTTTTCAATTTTAGCGTTGGTTTCATTAGTTTTACTCATGCTTTGTTGGACCGGTATTTCAAAAGGCCGAGCTTTTTTACGTGGCTGGTTGTACGGCCTGGCAATGTTTGGTTTTGGTGTATCTTGGGTGCACATCAGTATGAATGAGTTTGGTGGAATCGATATTCCACTGGCGGTTTTTCTCACCGTTTTGTTTGTTATGTTTCTCGCGTTATACCCAGCACTTACTGGTTATCTTGCGCGACGACTATCTGATCGGGGTACGCATCAGGTTGCGCGAGAATATTTAATTATTGTTCCTGCAGTCTGGGTATTTTTTGAATGGTTGAAAGGTATCTTGTTTACCGGCTTTCCCTGGTTGACTGTCGGTTACAGTCAAATAGATATGCCGTTAGCGGGTTATGCGCCTATATTTGGTGTTTATGGTGTTTCCTTTGCTGTCGCTATGACAGCAGGATTAATCGTGTATTGGTTGTTGACCGGCATAGACTCGACTAAACGAGCATTGCCTGCGATTGTTTTAATCTGGATTGCGGCAGCACTATTGAATCAGGTGGATTGGAGTGATGCGGTTGATGAGCCGGTTACTATCAGTATGCTTCAGGGTAATATGTCGCAAGATCAAAAATGGTTGCCACAGAACAAGCAACCAACTTTGGATATGTATACAACATTAAGCAGGGAAAACTGGGGAAGTGATCTTATCATTTGGCCTGAGACCGCAGTGCCGGCTTTTTATCATCAGGTTGAACCATTTCTGAAAAATATTGCCCAGGAAGCGCGAATGAATAGTTCTGAGTTATTGATTGGTATTCCCGTATATAACAAAAAAACCAAACAGTATTTCAATTCTATGATGAGCCTTGGATTACAGGAAAGTTTTTACGATAAAAGGCATTTGGTTCCCTTCGGGGAGTATTTGCCTTTAAAAAGTTGGTTAGGCGATCTTATCGATTTCTTTCAAATACCCATGTCTGATTTCACTGAAGGCGATCGAGATCGATCCTTTCTCAAAGTAGCTGGCCAAAAGGCTGGTATATCTATTTGTTATGAAGATGTCTTTGGTGATGAAGTTGCCCAGGCTTTACCTGACGCCACTTTTTTGGTGAATACGAGTAATGATGCCTGGTTTGGTGATTCGTTTGCACCACATCAGCATTTGCAAATTGCGCGAATGCGCGCCTTGGAAACTGGGCGATTTATGGTGAGATCCACAAATACGGGCATTTCAGCCTTTATAAACGAAAAAGGTAAGGTTCAGTCACAATCGCCACAGTTTGAGCGTCATGTATTAACTGATAAAATTCAGCCAATGCAAGGCATGACGCCTTTTGCAATTTTTACCAATATTCCAGTTGTTGTAATAACCAGCTTATTAATACTTGTTGGAATTTGGCTGGGTAGAAAACAAAGCACTTGAGTTATGTGGCTTCTTTAGATTGCCGCTCTTTCCATTGTTGATAACATTCCAGTCCACAATAGTTAGAAACATATTCATCGGCTTCCGCATTTTGGTTTACAGTCGTAGGGATTTCTTGTAGGCAAACATCACAAGGAATGGTTTGTGTGGCTATCGCATTTTTTTCCATCATGGTAAAGGCCCCTCTTGCTTAACATGATATGTAAAAAGATAGTGCTCTCTGAAATCTAGATTAATTTCTTACACAAAACTCCGTTTGGTTATTAAGGCTTGTAATAATATCTGACTATGCTGTATGAAGCATGTTCATAAAAACATAATCAAACTTTTTACTAACTTTAATAAGTATAGATTATTTTAAGGTAAATCATATGACGTGGATTGATAAAATTCCTTTGCTGCCCCTTGTTCTGGTAGGTGTCTTTTTATTTTTAGCACCATTTGTGCCGGAGCCGCATTTGTTTGAGAAAGTTAAAATGCTAGCGGCAGGTGAATTAACAAAGCCTTTGGATGTGCTCGATCTGTTTTGGCATGGTGTGCCACCGATTTTGTTATTGCTTCGACTGTATCGACAGTTTGTTCTAAAAATCAGTGTTTAGTTATTGGCGTTAATTTTAAGCTTGGAATTTGTGGGGTGTGTTATCACGCGGGGCTTAATTTAGCCATGTATGTCATGACAAACTCAAGAACTTCAACTCGATTATAAGCAGTTTGCAAATCATCAGCCCATACAGTAATTCCATGGTCGCGAATCATTAATGCGTCAATGCGAGGTTTTTCTTGAGTGAAGCGCTGCGATATGGCTTCTGCAATTTTTGGCACATGTAAATGGTTTTTAAAAACGGGGAGCATAATGTTTGGTTCCTGTTCCCATATATTGAAACCTTTTATCATTTCCAGATTTGGTAAAGCTACATCGTTATTAACGAACTTTTCTGTGGCAATGCACGCGTCAACAGAGTGCACGTGCAAGCAAGCTTTTGCATTTGGGTATAATTGATAAATGCTTTGATGAATACTTGTTTCGGCAGAAGGTTTGTTATTTAGCTCGCCAGAATCTCGAGTTTCATTTGTGGACAGGTTAATTTCGATGAAATCGTTGCTTTGCAATTGCCCTTTGGGTTTGCTGCTTGCGGTGATGAGAAGCCAATCATCTGAAGTTCGCACGCTCAGATTCCCCGCAGTACCATACATCCAACCGCGGCCATGAAAATCTTTAGCAATTTGGCAAAGCGCTAGCGCTGGTTCGATGCTGTTTAAATCTTTTGCCATTATTCAGAAATTCCCGAAAACAATTTATTTTAATGAGCTTAGTGATTTTTAACTGAAAATCGGACGACCAGATTGACTAAAAATTTATTTAGTTAAATTCAGTTTGAGATAATGTTTAAGTTCTTGTTGGAACAGTATTAACTGGATCAATTTCTTTACTGCGACTTGTGTAAGTTGGTGTCCAGCCAGATTCATTAATAAAATAACGAACGGCCTTGATTTGTTTTGAGTCACCCAGCTCAAACCAATGTTCAACATTGGCGGGGATGTTGATAAAATCTCCCGCAACGACTTCTAACATGACTTGTTGATTTTGCTTGTCAACCAAACCGAAATAACCTTTGCCAGCAACAATGTATCTCACTTCATCTTCCGAATGATGATGAATGTCTGAAAACTGTGCCAGAAAAGCATCGAGATCTTCCATGTTTTCATGAATGTCAATCAAGTCTCTGGTGGTGTAACCCTTTTTCAATTTTAAGTTTTCAAAACGATGATCGAGTGCTTGCAGTATAGAATCCTTTTCCTGGGCTCCAAGCTCGCTTTTTTGTAGCAAGTTTAACTGATTTTCATCTTCGGGTAAGGCCCAGTGACGCAGAGTGACGCCTATGCTAAGCAGGGCTTCTTTTATGGCCTGTATATCGTGGAGTTTTTTGCCATTCGGGTAGGTGAGTTTGGCCATGCGTCTGATTTTACCTTAGTTGTTTCTTGTTGCTTGATATTTTATCGTAATTTAAGTGATAACAAAAATGCGAGCAGATGGATTTATTAGTCTGTGCTGAAAAACAGGTCACCATAATACGCAGTGGCTTTTTGGCCTGAATTATCGGTATCTGTCATTATTGCTACAGCATCAATAAATCGAAATTCTTTGCCGAAAGTTTGTTTGAGATCCTGATAGACATTTCTTTTTTCATGGACCCATTCTTGTTTGTGCTTATCACCACTTTGCAGGGCGATCATGGCAGCATTGCTAGTGAAGGGATTTCGCCATGCACTGCCTTTTGGTTGACCGCTGGCCCATACATAGTTTAAAGCAACGGTTCGCCAGAAAAAGACGCCGCCATCAATAATGATATAAATCCGTGCTGCAAAATCATCGCCTTCCTTAAAAGTTTCTGATAGTCGAAATAAAGCATTGTCAACTTTCCAGCGCCAATTTAAATAAGGTGTTTTTTTAATATCGATGCGTTGTTTTTTTATCATGCCAGATGCGGCTTGTTTGCTTTGCGCTTTAAGTACAGAAATGCCAGCATCTGTGACTAAGTTATATTGTGTTTCACCTTCAAAGCTGTGGCTTTCCCATTCTTTTAATTCATTATTCGAGAAATTGCCAATAATGATGTTGTCAGTGGCGTTGAGTTGTGTGCAATATAATAAAAGCATCGTAAAAAAAATATGTTTGCGCATTTCACTCATCACATTAAAAATAAAGCGGCCAACCCGAGAAAGGCAAAAAAACCGAATACGTCTGTAATTGTTGTCAACACTACGCTGCCAGCTAATGCTGGATCGGCCCCAAAGTGTTTTAAGATTAAAGGAATTGTTGCACCGGCAAATGCCGCAACGATCAGGTTAAAAAAGATTGCCAGCGCTAGAATCGCACCTAAATGAAAGTCTTGAAACCATAAGAAGGCAAGTGCGCCAATTACCGCTGCCCAGAGAAATCCGTTGAGTGCACCAACGGCGAGTTCTTTGTTCATCAGCTTTCGTGAATTAGATTTACCAACCTGGCCCACTGCAATACCTCTAATTACCAGAGTGAGCGTTTGGCTGCCCGCGATGCCGCCCATGCTTGCAACGATAGGCATTAAAATCGCCAATGCGACAAGCTGCTCGATTGTACCGCTAAATAAACCAATAACCCAGGATGCTAACAATGCGGTCAGTAAATTTATGCCAAGCCAGATGGATCTGCGTCTGGTGCTTCGGAAGATCGGAGAAAAAATATCGTCTTCTTCATCAAGGCCGGCCTGACTTAAAATAGAATGGTCAGCTTCGTTACGAATTATATCAACCACATCATCGACTGTTATTCGACCGAGAAGTTTATGCTCTTCATCGACTACTGGTGCGGAAACCAAGTCGAGTTTTTCAAACATGCGAGCAACTTCGTGTTCATCAGTTTCGGCGAGAATATACTGCACGTCAGGTTTAAATACTTCTGCCACGGTGAGCTCAATCGGCTGTGTTAATATATCTGTGAGCGGCAACGAGCCTAGCAATTTGTCATCACGATTAACGACAAACAGGCAGTCAGTGGTGTCGGGTAAATCTCCATGAAAGCGCAGATATCTTTGTACAACATCAAGCGATACATCAGGACGAATGCTAACACTATCAATACTCATAAGGCCGCCAGCAGTATCTTCCGGATACTTCAGAATGGACTCAAGACGTAATTTGTCTTGATGATCCATAGCCAATAGAAGTTGATCAATGACATCTTCAGGCAGGTCAGGAAGAATATCGGCAAGTTCATCTGTAGCCAGAGTTTCGGTGGCAGCTATCAGATCATCTGGATTTGTGAGTTTGATTAACCCGCTTCTGACTTCATCATTAACAAAAGTTAGTACGTCGCCACTGAGGTCGTGTTCAATTAACTCCCACGCGATATTACGTTCGTCTTGAGGTAATGACTCAAGTATGTGCGCGATTTCTGCCGGGTGTAAAATGTTTAACTGATTTTTTGAGTCTTCAAGTTTGTGCTCATGGAGTTGCAGACTAATCCGTTGAAGAATATCTTCCTGGTTGTTATCTGGCTTATCCGTTTGTGGCATTGCTTATTCACTTTCATCGAAACGGTTATTAATCAGATTGACTATGGCTTCAATGGCTTGTTTTTCATCCTCACCATCTGCTCGCAGTTCAAGGTCTGTCCCTTTGCTGGCTGCGAGAAGCATCACACCCATAATGCTTTTGCCATTTACTGTCCGGTTTCCCCGTGTGAGCTGGATTTCGCTTTGAAATTGTGACGCTAAGGTGACGAATTTTGCAGCAGCACGGGCATGTAATCCAAGCTTATTTATGATTGTGACAGGTTGGCTTATCAAGACTGTCCTCCGGTTGAAATCCAGTTCTGTATTTGTGCTTCAACATACCCGTAGCGTTTGAGATTTAGGACTAGTTATACGCCCCATTTATTCCATGATTGCGTTGAAACTTCTTGCAATAGTCCGGCTATTACGCGTCATTTCGCCTCGCCTAAAGCGCCTACTGTTGGTGTCATGAAATAATTGGAACGCACATTTAACACCTAAATCTCAAATGCCTTGGGTATATCTCGTGATGTGGGCGATTTTAGCATATTGGTGCATTGAACGATTTTTAATTGCTCGGGTACAATTAGATGATACTAGAACAAAAAACAAGCACATTAGCGCGCGCCTCGTTTTAAACGCTCATGTTTTCCTCAGCCAGATATCTGTATTTAATTGGAGACGAAAAAAATCTAAAAAACTTTCGTCGGAAAAATTTACAGCCTCATGTCGCATATTAGTTGATCAGCTTGGTTGATATATGGCTTAATTCTGAATATATGTAATACATTAACACTCATTACTCCGTTACGTTGATGCATTTAAATTCATATTGCTTGATTATTAGTTCTCTCATAAAAAAAAACCATATTTAATTTAAAGCAGATTCTGTTGTAATTTACCGACAATATTGATTTTGTTGGAATTATTAACAGCAATATTCTCCATACATATTTTGCGAAAAAAGCAATAAGCGCTAAAATAACGGTAAAAGTAGTGTGCTGATTTGATGTAGTCAATTGTGTCGCACACTTGAGTGAGCTTAGCTTAATTATTGATCGAATTGATCTTGCTGAATACATGATTGACAAATATTTCTCTCTATCGGTCAACGAGTTAGTAATTGCAAGTTTGGTTTTAAAAAACTTATGTAAGTTTGTGTTATTCAACACAAAACGAGCGTATACTTAATATTAAGAAAGTCTTAAAAAAAACAATAAAACTACAAAAGAAAACAATAATAAGGAGATATTTATGAAGTTGAAATGGGTTCGCACCTTTGGTGCGCTTTCTTTAGGGCTATGCGCAAGTGTGGTCAATGCGATTGAAGTTACTGGTTCAGGTAATGCTGGCAGCTTATCTGGTGCGTTAAATATTGATAGTGGTATTAGTATCACATCAAGCAATTTAAGCTATCAAGCATTGTTTGATGGAGCTGGTCAGAGAACCGCAATTTCGTCCGGTACATATACAAATAATTCTGGTGTTTATGGTATTGCAGATGGTGTTATTTTTAGTACAGGTGATGTAGCCGATTATGGTGATTTTACTGGAACGGATAACAGTGGTGAGACCAGTACTATATACGCTGCGGATTCGACAGATATTGCAACGGGTACCCAAAAATCCATGCTGGATCTGGTTACCGGTGATCCCACGCTTACTTATGCTGATGCTACTGAGTTCAGTCTTACCTTTGATGTGGGCGCGGACGTCGACCGAATATTTTTTAATGTTGCCTTTGGTTCCGAAGAGTTCTCCAGGTTTTTAGGAACTAACTTTGTTGACGCATTCGGCATTTTTCTCAACGGTGAAAACATTGCTATATTTAAGGGCGATGGTGTTGATGTAAATCATAAGGACGAAAACGGTCTTTTTGATATGGGGCCAGTTGATGGGACGGAATTAAATGGCATGCTTTCACCTAATTGGGATGCAAATGGTCCGACTGGTAATCCTATTATGTTGTTTGAAGGTGCGGTCAATGGTGGTGCGTCTAATACACTAACATTTATTATTGCTGACGCCTCTGATTCATTTGATGCACAAGTTGATTCAACTGTGTTCGTTTCTGGATTAACAACAATAAATCCTTTATGCGACCCTAATGCGACAGGTGTGGGTACTCAAGGTGGTGGGATCGTGACTGATTTCTCAACATGTAATACTGGTGGTGGAAACCAACCACCACCCAGCAACAACGTTCCCGAACCTGCCACATTAGTATTATTAGGTGCAGGTCTATTAGGGCTTCGATTACGTAAACGAAAAGTCTGATAATAGATTTTCGTTAAATTTTCAACTTCATGTGGGCGATCAGGTAACTGGTCGCCTTTTTTTATTTCTGAATAATGAATTTTGCAAACTCCCTTGTTAGAATGTATTTCAAGTTTATGTAGCGAGGTTTTTCGGTGAGCCAGTTTCAAGATAATCTTAAAAACTTACCCAGTATTGAAAATATAGAGTCGTTGGTTTTATATGAATCAAATGATAGTGAGCCCATGGCTGTGCTTGAGAATAAGCCAGGCAAAGCGGGTTCATTGGCTGTTTATTATTATCTTGGTGTGGAGCATGGTGGTATATCGCCAGCATCAGCAAAAATAGGTTTGGAATTGTTTGCTGAACATACTGCTGATGCGAAAGCAAATCCCGGTGCTCATCCAAATATTGATCGTTTATTCGATGTAATCGAAAATAATAAGTTCCTGGCTGTTAAGGCAATTAGAAAGAATTAAACCGGAATTCCGCTTAACGAACTTTAAGTGGCTTCATTCTTTTATATGAGAGATGCAATCCATAATACCTTCCTTGCCACCGCTAATAGCTTTTTGCACTAGTTCGTCGATCTCTAAATGCGGGTAGTTTAATACTCGGATTAACATAGGTAGATTAATGCCTGATATCACGCGCACGTTTTCGTCATCGCATAAGGCACAGGCAATATTACTTGGCGTGGATCCATAAATATCAGTCAGTATTAAAACACCTTCACCTTTGTTTAGTTCGGCAACTTTGCGTTTGGCTTTTGCAATTTTTTTTTCTGGATCGCAATTTGCCGGTATGGATAATAAATCAGCACTCAGTGGGCAAAAACTTAAAGTGCTAATCGCTGCATCCAGTAATGCTTGTCCAACTTCGTCGTGTGTTATGAGTAAAATATTAACAGTCATTCAAGTTCTCGGTGGCGAGCAATGACGCTATATGTTTCTTGAAAATGGCGAGTGAGCCGATCGATTAAATAAACCGAGCGGTGTTGTCCACCTGTACAGCCTACGGCAAATGTAAGGTATGATCTGTCTGAAGCCTGAATGCGTGGGATCCATCGTTCTGCATAACTTTTTAAATCTTCAAACATTTCTTCAACAATATCTTGTTTCTCTAAAAACTCGATAACGGGCTGATCCTTGCCTGTATAGCTTCGTAAATGTGTTTCCCAATAAGGATTGGGCAGGCAGCGAACATCAAAAACAATGTCAGCATCAAGCGGTAAGCCATGTTTAAATCCAAAAGATAAAAACAATAATGACAATGTATTAGCTTCAGACTTGGTTAGTCGTTCCCTGATTAAATCTCGCAGTTGATGTAAATTGGTATGACTGGTTTGTAGGTATAGATCCGCTTCACGCGCGATTGGATCCAGGCGTTGGCGCTCTTTATCAATGGCTTCTGCCAAAGATATTTTTTCATGGGTTAATGGGTGCTTTCGGCGAGTTTCACTGAATCGTTTAATCAGAATATCTGAATCTGCGTCTAAAAAAATGACTTCGCAAGGCAGTTCAGCAGTACGTAATCCTGATAATATTGCAGGAAAACGTTTCAGGTCTTCGGATCGATTTCGCGCATCAATTCCAACGGCGGCGTATTCATAAAATTGCTCTGGCGTGCTGACCATTTGCGCAGCAAAGCTGGAAAGCAAACCAATGGGCAGGTTATCAATACAAAAAAAGCCCATATCTTCTAAAACGTGAAGCACGGTACTTTTACCTGAACCTGACAAACCGCTAATGATAAATAATTTCACAATGTCTCCAGCGACGGAATTAAGAGATTTCGATTGTTTTTATGTTGTTTGCTGCAGAATAGTTCCAGTTTTCGAGATTGAGCTGTCTGGCATAGTTTTCAACAAGCAGCGTCAAATGATTCGAGTCGCTATCGACGTTTAATTCAGGAAATGTCTGCCCTAAAATTCTTGTGGTTTTTTGAGGGTTGAGTCTGTTCGTCTCATTTGTTGTATGAATAATATTGTTACTCAGATGAACGCAAGCTGCAAGTCTGTGCTGTTTTAATCGACTGCCCAAGCCATAATTATAATCCATATTTATGGGGCCAATGTTTTTTACATGAATAAAACTGGAAAGATTTTCGCTTGCAGATGCGACAATTTTTGTATGATTGCATAAACGAAATAAAGTCAAATCATCGGCAATCCACAAGTGCCCTTTATCGACAAGTGATAGCAGTAATTCAGATTTTCCCGAGCCGCTTTTTCCTGTGATGAATATACCTTGATTGAATACCACAACAAAGCTACCTGGTAAGCCCACTTCGCGTAAAGAAAGCTCGTCCAATTCCGAAAGCATGCTCGATATTGTTAATTTTTCGTTAGTAGAAAAGGTAATAATGGATAAGTCGCACTGCTCCAGGAAGGGATTGGGGATGTTACTGCCATCCTCAAAAACAAGTAATTTCGCTGAATTGCTTTCCAGGTGGTGGATAAGGTTAATTTGCTGCTCACTGCTTAAGGAGTGTAAATATTCGTGCTCATGTCGGCCGATGAGGTGGATTGCTAATGGGTGAATTGGGTTTAAATAATGGATTTGTGAAGAGTCGAGAGGCGAGTCGGGTAATTTGTTACTGCGAAAAATTATCTGAAAATTGTTAGAATACTCCAACTGGTCGAGCAGTTGCTTAATGGTCGTTGCCACTGTCAACCGCAGACCACTTAGCTAAAATATTATACAGTTCTTCTGGTTCATGTGTGTTACGTAACAAATCGCGAAGTTCTGGTTTTCGGAACATTTCTGACAGTGATGCTAGCACATGCAAATGTTCATCGGTGCATTCGGGTGGCACTAGCAAAGCACAAAGCAAGTCAACCGGCTGCCCATCAGGTGCGTCAAAATCCACACCATGCGTTAATTGAATAAATGCAGCAATGGTTTTATGGCCTGATTTTAGCCGGCCATGAGGAATGGCTATGCCTTTTCCTAAACCCGTGCTCCCTAGTCGTTCGCGAGCGATCAGGCTGTCAAAAATATCATTGGGATTTAGGTCAGGGGTATCATCACCAATTAAATGACTAATGAGTTCGAGAGCGCGTTTTTTGCTAGCAGTGTCAACATTGCATGCGACGCGGTTGCTGGTTATTAAGTTGGCAAACTTCATCGTACTTTTCTATTTGATTTGATTACCAGCTTGAGCAATTAAGAAATCGAATTTTCGTGGATTGCGCAAGCTGGTTTTTATTTTGATGTTACTAAAAAAGCAAAACTTTATTCTTCGCTTCCTGCGCTACTGGCCAAATGATCGGGTCGATTTCCCCGGTGGTGGTTCTGGATTTTTTCTTTATGCTTGATAATTTGTCGGTCCAGTTTGTCTGCCAGTGAATCGATCGCTGCATACATATCTTCTTCATTTGAATGGGCGAAAATTTTATTGCCTTTAACCAAGATCGTGGCTTCAGCTTTTTGGACTTGCTTTTCTACGCTCAATACGACGTGAACATCAGTTACACGATCAAAATGTTTCTCGAGACGTCCTATCTTTTCGTTAACATAGTTGCGCAATGAGTCTGTTACGTCAATATGATGTCCAGATAGATCGATTTGCATTTGGATACTCCTTCAGAATGTGTGAACGACTGGTTAGGTAAACAAAACAGATTTAGTGTTTGCCAAAATAGCAAGAGCGGTTGTATGAGTATAGTTAATGGAATACGTAATGCTCGTTGATATTTTTTTGAGGTTTTTGGTCATCTGGATTATCACCCGTACAGTACGGATAAAATTAGGCTAAACGCTTCCGCTCATTTGAGGGAGGAATAGTCATGGCATCGCGATACTTAGCGACGGTTCTTCTTGCGACATTAATGCCTTGTTCCGATAAAATCTTCGCGATTTTACTGTCACTCAGCGGTTTCTTCGCTTCTTCAGCTGCAATCAGCTTTTTAATCAATGCGCGGATTGCTGTCGAAGAACATTCTCCGCCACTCGCTGTGCTAACGTGGCTGGAAAAGAAATATTTAAGTTCAAAAATTCCCCGCGGGGTATGCATGTATTTTTTGTTGGTGATGCGTGAAATGGTGGATTCATGCATGCCAACTTCTTCAGCAACATCATGTAAAACCAGCGCTTTCATGGCTTCTTCACCGTGTTCCAGAAAAGCTTTTTGTCGCTCCACAATGCACTTTGCCACTTTCATTAAGGTGTCGTTTCGACTTTGCAGACTTTTGATTAGCCAACGCGCTTCTTGTAATTGGCTTTGCATATAAGTGTTGTCTGCACTTTTATCTGCGCGTTGTATTAATCCGGCATATAAAGAGTTAATGTTTAGCTTGGGCGTTGTTTCTGCATTTAAGCTAACTACCCATTTGTCCTTTTCTTTGCGTACATACACATCGGGAATAATATATTCCGGTGTTGCTGTTGCAATTTGGCTGCCTGGTCTGGGATTTAAAGTGTGAATGAGTTTAATGACATCGCGCAATTTGTCTTCACTCAATTTCATGCGACGCATGAGTAGATTAAAATCACGATTGGCAAGTAGGTTAAAGTGTTGATCCAGTAAAATCGTGGCTTCTTCGTGCCATTCAAATTGACTGTGGTCGAGTTGGTCAAGCTGAATTTTTAAACTTTCTTGAAGGTCTCTTGCGCCAACACCCGGAGGGTCAAAATTTTGAATACGATGTAAAACTGCCTCAACCTCATCAAGATCAATTTCCAGCTCATCTTTGAGTTGCGACCAAATATCTTCAACGCTTGTTGTCAAATAGCCGTCTTCACTAATGGAGTCAATGATGGAAGAGGCAATGGTAGTGTCAATATCAGAGAAGGGTGTTAATTGCATTTGCCAGATAAGATGATCGTTTAGCGTCCCGGTACTGGCGCTCTTATTTTCATAGTCCCGCATATTATCATCACTGGCGGTATGTGATGAAGGTGTGGAAGATTGCGAGTAATCATAGGTATCTTCCCATGAGCTGTCTACAGGCAAATCAGCAGGCATGGCTTCTGACTGAATTTCGGCTGACGAGTCTTTTACTTCAAACTCAGACGGAGTATCGTCGCTGCTTTCTTTTTGGTTTGCATTTAAACGCGCATCGTCAGACGCGTTGTCATGCTCTTCAGCGTTTTCTTCAAGCATTGGGTTGCTTTCCAACGCTTCCTGTATTTCGGTTTGAAGTTCAACGGTGGACAGTTGCAACAAGCGAATTGCCTGCTGCAGCTGGGGTGTCATTGTAAGATGTTGTCCTAAACGAAGCTGTAATGATTGCTTCACTCGATCATACTCATTTATTACTTTAGGTTGATTATATTGTACGACTAATTCAGCGTAATTTATAGAATTTCTTGTTAAATCCTGCCAATTTATTATTACCTGCAGAGGCTTATAAGAATTCTTCCTGGTTAATTATTAGTTGCTTTTTCAAGCGAATCAACTTTTGATTCAAACTTTTACAAAAAAACACATTTGACTGATTTGTTTGTGCATCAAATTGTTTGCTAATGAATGTATAAGTGGACTTAGTTATTTTCACAAAGCCACACATTAATCATAGACTAAAGTTGTGCCCTAAATAAACCTCTTTCACCAACGGATCTGCAAGCACTTCTTCTGGGTTGCCTTGAGCAATAACTTCGCCGGCATTGAGAATATATGCTCGATCACAAATACCCAGTGTTTCCCTGACATTGTGGTCAGTAATTAGCACGCCAATACCTCGATTGCAAAGGTGTTGGATAATTTTCTGAATGTCGATAACCGATATGGGGTCAACTCCTGCAAACGGTTCGTCGAGTAAAATAAATTTGGGTTCTGCAGCCAGGGCTCTGGCAATTTCGACTCGTCGCCTTTCACCACCTGATAAGGCCATACCCAAGCTGTCACTGATGTGGGAAATATGCAATTCAAATAATAAGGATTCCAGTTTTTCCAGTTTTTGGGTATTATTCAGGTCTTTTCGGGCTTCCAAAACGGCTTGAATGTTTTCGACAACAGTCAGTTTTCTGAAGATTGATGCTTCTTGTGGCAAATAGCCTATACCAAGTTTTGCTCGGCTGTGTAATGGATGTTTGGTGAGATTTTTCTGATCAAGATAAATTTGCCCTTCATCACATTTGATTAAACCCACAATCATATAAAAGCTTGTGGTTTTGCCGGCGCCATTGGGTCCAAGTAAACCCACAACTTCACCTGCATTTACTGAAATAGAAACGTTTTGCACGACTTTGCGTGTCTTGAAATTTTTCGCCAAATTATCTGCGCGCAAGGTACTTGTCATAAGCAAATTATTTGGGTAGCGTTTCCGGTTGAATGATGGCTTGTACCCGTTGTTGATCTTTGCCGGAAGAACTTGCGCTGAGCACATCATTGACGGTGTCATATTCAATCTTGCTGCCGCTGAAATGATTTTCTCCTTGTTCCAGTTTGGCGGTGTTCTGCAACAGTAATAATCCGGTGATCGCGGAATATTCCACGCGAATGGCACTTGCCTGCACTTCGTCACTCGATAAATCTGGGATTTGTCGAAATGTGGCAGGTGAGCCATTGGCAATTAAGCGCCGCAGTTTTTTGTCTTTAGTGAAAACAACGATACTGTCTGCCTGGATTTTTATGCTACCTTGAGTCAGTTTCACATTGCCTGAATAGGTACTAACGCCGGCTTTTTTGGCCATATCCACCTGGTCGGCTTCAATAAGAATTGGACTGGATTTGTCAGTTGCCAATGCAAATACATTTGAGGAAAAAAACACTAAGGGAATCAGTAAGGCGCAGTATTTACTGAGCATCATAGCGACCCCTAACTTGTGATTGAAGCGTGATGTGTTGTGTATTTAAATCGATGATCATACCGTTTGCGGTAACAATACCGTTATCACTACTCAGTTTAACTTTACTTTCAGTTCTGGCTATTCGGGTTAACGTAGATAGCGCCAGCTTGTCCGTTTCAATTTTAATATACCCCAAATCACCGCTAAGTTGTTGAACTTTCACTTCTCCATCAAGTAGCAGGTTGTTTTCTTCGTGAACAATGCCGTTCTTCGCATTAACTTGCCAAAGTGAACTCTGGTCTGGGCGCAGTTGCAGTTGTGGTTCATCAAGATGTGTTTCGCCGTTGCTGAAATGTGTCATGCCTTTGCCGGATAACCATTGATGCGCTTCGCCAGTTTCGTGCGTACTAATAAGTGTATAATTTTGCATGAAATAATCGGTTTCCACCCGGTCGGCAGGTGGTGCAAAAGAACCATTATCCGTGCTTTCTCCGAGCCACTGGATGAGCATATAACCCAACGCCGCGCTGGCGATGATAAGAATAGGTGTTTTTGTTTTGGGTGATATGAATTGCACGATTTATGTGCCTAGGATATCAATATTTGGCCAATTCGGCTTCGAGCTTACCTTGTGCTTCCATGATTAATTCACAAACATCACGTGCTGCACCTAGACCGCCGCATTGTTGAGTTTGCCAGTGCGCATGTTTTTTAACCCAGATATTGGCATCTTGAACTGCTATGGCTAGCCCGACATGCTTCATAACGGGTAAATCAACCACGTCATCGCCAACATAAGCGACTTGTTCGGGTTGAAGTCCCAGCTTTTCTGTTAAGTCCACAAATGCTGGGTATTTGTCTCGACGACCTTGATAAACATGGGCGATGCCCAACTCATTCATGCGATGCGTGACGATATTGGAAGTGCGCCCAGTGATTATGGCAACTTCAACTCCGGTAGATTGCAACATTTTCATGCCATGCCCGTCACGAGAATGAAAAGCTTTAATTTCTTCACCACTTTCAGTGACATACAATCGACCATCGGTGAGTACGCCATCAACGTCAAAAATGACGAGTTTGATTTTTGAAGCTTTATCCAGAATATCCTGCATTTTTATACAAATCCTGCTCTTAACAAGTCGTGCATATTTATCGCACCGACGATTTTTTTATTGTCATCAACTACGGGAAATGAGTTGAACTTGTGATTTTGCATGATTTCCAGCGCCTGAGCTGCTAATAAATCCGCATGAATAGTCATACAGTTTTTCTTCATGACATCGCGAATATTCATATTTCGAAAATCCACCGGGTCCTCCAGCAGGCGGCGTAAATCACCATCGGTGAACATACCAATGAATGTTTGTGCCTCATCAACGATGTTGGTGAAACCAAGGTTCTTTTTCGTCATTTCCAGTAAGGCTTCGCTGACTGAAGCATCTAACGAGACCATGGGAATGTGATTGCCGGTGTGCATAATATCTGACACGCGAACCAGGAGTCTCCTACCCAAGGAGCCGCCGGGATGGGAGTGCGCAAAATCTTCTGCGGTAAATCCTCGGGTTTCAAGCAAGGCAACCGCAAGAGCGTCACCCATGGCAAGCGTGGCTGTTGTGCTGGCTGTGGGGGCGAGACCAAGTGGGCAGGCTTCTTTTTCCACACTCACATCCAGGTGCGCGGTAGCGCTTGCAGCCAGGGTGGAGTTCGGATTACCCGTCATGGCGACAAGTGGTACATCAAGCCGTTGAATTATCGGCAGAATAGTCAGTAATTCGTCAGTTTCTCCGGAATTGGAAATTGCCAGTACCACATCTTTGTATGTGATCATGCCTAAATCACCATGACTGGCTTCACCGGGATGAACAAAAAATGCTGGTGTGCCGGTACTTGCCAGCGTTGCGGCAATTTTGCCGCCAATGTGACCAGATTTTCCCATGCCGGTAACAACAATCCGGCCATTGCAGGCAAGCACAATCTGGCAGGCTTCTACAAAGGCTTGATCAATGCGTGACTTTAACGCATTAATTGCCGAAGCTTCGGTTTCAAGGACGGCATTTGCCATGTCTTTCAGTGCTTTAGGTGAAGCGTGGCGTTTAGATTTGTGTGGATTAAATGGCATTAAGTTTCGAACGGCTGTATTCATTAATGAGTATTTTCGGGGTAACCCAAATCCTGTAGTTTTTTAGTTATTATTAACTGATCAAGATTTGTGCCTTGGATGGTAACCTTACCATTTTCTTTTTCAACAACAACCAATTCAATATTTTCAAAGGTTTCAAGTCCGCTTTTTATGTTGCTAACACAACCATCACATTTAACATTTAAAACTTGTAAATTCAGAGTATCCATTCTATCCCCATATGTTATGACATATAGTACAAAAGCCCCATATAGCCTAAATATGCGGCTACCAATCCGGCGCCTTCGAACCGATTTATTTCACCCAATGAACCTGTTCGACCTTTAGCCATAAAATAAAGTGCAATGGTAAGAGCAATCATCATAACCATGTCGCGACTTAAAACTTCCGAGTTGAACACCTCAGGATGAATCACAGCAGGTATGCCAAGCACGCCCAGTGTATTAAACATATTTGAGCCGATTATATTGCCGATTGCAATGTCGTGTTCGCCCTTTTTTGCGCTGACGATAGTGGTTGCCAGTTCAGGTAAGCTGGTGCCGATGGCGACAATAGTTAGGCCGATGATCAAATCACTGACTCCAAAGCTTTGCGCAATGGCAACAGCACCCCAAACCACCAGGCGTGCACCCACAAGTAACACCACCAGGCCGGTTAGCAACCAAAATATGGCTTTGCCAATGGGTAATTTATCCGGAATTTCTTCTTCGAATTCTTCCTGCATGGGATCTTGATTCTGACTTTGTTTGCCCAAGCGAATCATCCATCCCATAAATAGAAGCAAACCAGTGAGGAAAATAAATCCATCAATTCTGGAGAGTTCGCCATCCAGCATTAAAACCAAACTCAATCCCATGATGATGAATAACGCAGGAAATTCGCGTTTTAAAAGATTAGAATGCACAACCAGCGGCACAACAAGAGCGGTAACACCCAATACTAAAGCGATGTTGGTGATGTTGGAACCAATAGCATTACCGATTGCCAGACCTGTGTTTCCTTCCCAGCCAGCGACACCTGCTACCAGCATTTCCGGGGCTGATGTACCAAAACCCACAATGACCAGGCCGATAATCAGGGCTGAAACGTTGAGAGTACGAGCCATACCGGCAGCACCGAGTACAAATTTGTCTGCTCCCCAGATTAACAGGGCAAAACCGGCAAGTACTGCCGCTATTTCTACAATCATGATCTACAACTTTCTAAAATAAGAGATAAACATTCGAAGAGTGATTAATGTGAGTGATTATTACCACTAGTACATAAGATAATGCGCAAATAATCCACCAAAAACCGCCATGCCAAACCAGTTATTGTTTAAAAACGCGGTAAAACACAGCTTTTCGTCCCTGTTTTTGATCAGATGCTGCTGGTATAGCGCCAGGCCTGATGCGACAAACAGGCTGATATAGTACAGGCTGCTGAGTTCAAGATAAATACCAGCCAGCAATAACAGCAAAATTGTTGAAAACTGCAATAAACCGATAATTAATCGATCATTTTCACCGAACAGGATGGCGGTGGACTTTACGCCAATTTTTAAATCATCTTTTCTGTCTACCATGGCGTACATGGTGTCGTATGCTGTTGTCCAAAAAATAGTTGCGAAAAACAGCAGCCAGGCGACGGCTGGTACAGAATTAGTTTGTGCTGCAAACGCCATGGGAATCGACCAGGCAAAGGCAGCGCCGAGAACCAACTGCGGTAAATTAGTGTAACGTTTCATGAAGGGGTAACTTGCTGCGAGTAAAGCCCCCACAAATGACAATAAAATCGTCAGTGTATTCATGAACAACACCAAACAAAAGGCAGTCAGCGCTAAAGCGACAAAAAGCAGCAGGGCTTCCTTGGGTTTTACCCGTTTTTGCGCCAATGGCCGGTTTTTTGTTCGCTCAATGTGACCATCAAAATCACGGTCAGCGTAGTCGTTGATAACACATCCGGCGGAACGCATTAAAAACACCCCAGCAGTAAATACCGCAAATACCAGTAAATCTGGAAAACCTTCACCTGCTATCCAAAGTGCCCACCAGGTTGGCCAAAGCAGCAATAATATGCCAATGGGTTTGTCCACACGCATGAGCAAGCCGTATTCATGCAGTTTTTCTTTTGGTGTTAGTGCAAGTGGGCTATTCACGATCCCAGATTCTCAATACTTGGTAAAAATATTTCACTGACCAGCAGTGGCTTATCGACAAGATTAAACACTGAGCGACGCCCCCAGATTGGTATGTCGGCAATGTCAGTATCGTAAAGCGCGGCATCATAGACTGCGTGTTGTGAATCGATTCTCGCAACTTGCATTTGGCCGCGATGAATTTTTTGGTTGGAGAACAAAACAGCACCTAATGGCCGTTCGCCCAATCGTGTCAGTTTTTGTAATTCACCTTTTAATGTGCTTTGAGGAATGACGGTTCTTGCGAATACCACAGCTTGTGAATCGCAGAATAAATGGACTTCTCTAATAAATGCGAGCTCGCCTGTGTTGATGCCGAGTGTGGTTTGTTCACTATAAAATGGCTTAGCCCAATATTCATCGAATATCTGAACATAGAAATTGCCATGGCAGGCGTTAATCAGGCGTTGGGTTAATGAGCCCTGGTCGACAAGCCAGTGGCGTACTTTGATTGGTGCCTGGTTTTTAAAAAAAGGTTGATTATCTCGCCAGGCTGGTTCTGCTATTTGATTCATGAATAAATCTAGACGTTTCCGTATTGAAGCCCTTGTTTAAGCCATCGATTAATTAATGGCGTTATGTTTTGTGGGCAGTGTTTTGTCATCATATTGGCCGCATCTTCCACCAAAGGAAATAAGGCCTGATCGCGATTGATATCGGCAACGCGCAATTGTAGCAAACCTGTTTGTTTTGTGCCTAATAGTTCTCCTGGGCCACGTATTTCCAAATCTTTTTCTGCGATAACAAAACCATCGTTGGTTTCCCGCATTATGCCCAGGCGTTCTTTGCCGACTCGCGACAGCTTACCTTTATACATCAAAACACAGCTGCTTTTTATGCTGCCTCGTCCGACTCGTCCCCGTAGTTGATGCAGTTGTGACAAACCCAAACGCTCAGCATTTTCGATAATCATCAAGCTTGCATTTGGTACATCTACACCCACTTCAATTACCGTAGTGGCCACCAGCAAGTTAATGTCACCCTTTTTAAATCGTTGCATAACGCTGGATTTTTCTTCAGCCTTCATACGTCCATGAACTAAACCAATTTCCAGCTCCGGTAACAGTTCTTGCAGGTTTTGAGAGGTTAATTCAGCAGCCTGACAGTTCAACGCTTCAGACTCTTCAATCAATGGGCATACCCAATAAGCCTGACGTCCACTTTGGCAGGCTTCTCTGACCCGTTGGATCACCTGTTCGCGACGTGTTTCAGGGATAACCACAGTATCAACTGCCTGCCGTCCTTTGGGTAACTCGTCAATGATGGATAAATCCAAATCAGCATAAGCGGTCATTGCTAATGTACGCGGAATGGGGGTTGCTGTCATGATCAGTTGATGCGGTACAATTTTATGCAAACCTTTTTCTTTTAAGGCCAAACGCTGGTGCACACCAAAACGATGTTGTTCGTCGATGATGATCAATCCAAGCTTGGCATACTTAACGTCTTCCTGGAATAAGGCGTGAGTACCAACGATTAGCTGAATTTCATGATTTGCCAGTTGTTCCAGTGTGGTTTTTCTAGGTTTGCCTTTTACCTTTCCGGATAACCAAGCGATTTTAATCCCCAAAGGTTCTGCCCAGGATTTAACATTTTGAAAGTGTTGTTCAGCAAGCATTTCTGTGGGTGCCATAAGTGCAACTTGCCATTCACTATCAATGGCTTGCAGTGCAGCTGCCATGGCAACAACGGTTTTACCGCTGCCCACATCACCTTGTACCAGCCGTAACATGGGAATATTTGCATGCAGATTGTTGGCGACTTCCTGAATGACTCGCTGTTGGGCGGCCGTCAGTGTGAAAGGTAGTGACTCAATAAAACGTTGTTGAAACTTGCTATTTTCTTCAAAGCTAGGTGCAGCATGCGCTTGTGCGGCAGCGCGTAATTTTTTCATACTTAAATGATGCGCAAGCAGTTCTTCCAGTATTAGCCGTACTTGCGCTGGGTGTTGATGATTTGCGAGCGTAAACGTTTCTTGAAATGTCTCTGGTTGATGAAGTTGCAGAATCGCGTTTTTTAAGTCTGGCAAAGGTTGCGAGTTTATTATATCCACTGGCATTAAATCATTAACCTGAAGAATATTATCTTCAAGTCGGGTCAGCGCCTGGCGAATGATTTTTCGCAGAAATTTTTGTGGCACATGTTCATTGCTATGGTAAACCGATGTGAGATGCGACTGTAACAGGCTGTTTGTTGATTCCGCCGGGAAAAGGTATTCCGGGTGAACCATTTCCAGACCTTCCGAGCCACGCCGAACCTCACCATAACATTGAATGAGCTTACCCTGAGCGAAAGAGTTTTCCTGTGCCTTGGAAAAATAAAAAAAACGAATATTGAGGAAACCTGATCCATCACTAATTTTGACGAGCAGCGATCGCTTACGGCCGAAACGAACGGCGGTGCTGCTTATTTCACCCTGGATGACTGCGCTTTCAGTTAATTGCAGACGATTTAATGCCCTGATTTTTGTACGATCTTCGTAACGATAAGGTAAATGAAAAAACAAATCATTTATTGTGTGAATACCGAGACTAGCCAGTTTTTGGATACTGCGTGGCCCCACGCCGTCAAGTGTCTCCAGTCGATAGTCGGCTTTTGATGATTGCATTTGTGTGGCCATGTAATTTCTCAAAATCCAAGATTATAAGCTAAGTTACTGAGCTCGCGAAGTTTTCATCTCAAACGTGGTTTTAGTTTTATGTGCTTATTGTCATATTGCCGCAACAATTGCTGATTTACCTGAAAATGATTGATAAAATAGCATTACAACGGGTGATAATGATAATTAAGAGAATAGAAAAATGCATACGCAACAAGACCCTATTGTAAATAACTGGTATACAAATCTAACAGGGCAGTTATTTAAAGTGCGCATGGTTGCTTATGATTCAATCGGATTGAGTCATCTTGTGATTGAGTATATTGATGGCAGCAAACATGTCATTAGCAAGCTGGAGTGGGATTGCCTGAAATTGATGACCCACAGTAATCAGCGAAAAAAAGAGCACTCTGAAGAAACTACGCAATTGTAAGGTTTTATATTCAGGTTGTTGGTAATTTGTTTAACGTGTTATTTCAAAATCGCCTTATTCAAACATTCCAGATAATCATTTTCATTGGGTGCGCGGTTTTCCCGCTGCGCACTCCAGATCATTTCGCCTAGACAATCCATCATGACGTGCTCAGCTTGATGTGCATCCTGGATTGTTTCCCGTAATTGGTTGTAGGAATCGACAATGCCGATGGGTTGATTAATGGTGAGTTGTTCGTGAATAGCAATGTGCATGCTTAAATGCAGGAATGGATTAACCTGGCCTGTTTCCGGTAAGAAATCTTTGTCAATATTTTCCGGATCGCTGAAAAATTTATGGTATTCAGGGTGCTCTTTAATCACATTAAGAATAATTTGCTCCATAGGTTCCAGGTGAGCACCATCTTCATGTTTTTTCCATGATGTAAAAAAAACCTGTCGCAAGTCCTGTCTGTCTTGTGAAAAAAGCATGATTACCTCAAGTAGAAAATATTGTATTAATCGGTAAAAAATAAAATTATATGCCAAATAAATCGCAATTCCTATGAAATTAGGTTTTCCGAAATTTACGCTAATAAAAGAATAAGAAAAGAAACCCTCCTATGAAGTATCAATATTTAGTTCTCGTTATGTGCATGTTTGTTTTTATTGGATGTGGAAAAGATAACGGGGAAATATTCCCAGTTATGTCTCCGTCGCTAGTTAATGCTTCGTTAAGTGATGGTATTTACCAAAATCCGCAGCGATTGCAGCTTATGTGTGTGCAGAATAATTCGATTTCATGCGCCGCAATTTATTACTCAAGTGAACCCCCGAATGAATCCAACAATTTTACGAAATATCAAACAGCTCTCGCGATAAATGCATCCACTGAGCTGTACTTTTTCGCAAAAAATTCAACTGGCGAAATAGGAAAGGTCGAAACAGTTAAACTCGTGATTGATGAAGCTGCACCAGTGGTAAGAGTGTCGCTGAAGTCAGGTATTTATTCTGGAGAACAGTATACGAATTTGTTTTGTGAAGACGTCGGTGGTGCTGAATGCGATGCCATTTATTATACGCTTAACGGTGATGAGCCGAATGTAAACTCAAATAAATATGTAGATGGCATAGTCGTAAAGCGATCAAGCATTCTTAAGTATATTGCGATAGATACGATTGGAAATATTTCCTCGGTTGAAAGTGTTTCATATACTATTTCATCTTCCAGCAAAAACCTTCCTGAAGTTAAAGAAGATCAAACTATCCCGACGGGAAAAATATCGAACACCGAAAGCATATTGTATGTCAGTGCGAGTCAAGACAGTGGTATCTATAATCACCCCATTACAACATCGTTGAGCTGTCGATCGAGCGCTGGGTATAATTGTCGAGTTTTTTATGCGTTAAATGAGCAGCCGCTTAATATGAATTCAGATGTTTCTCGTGGGCCATTGCTCATTGATAGAAACGCAACCCTAAAGTATCAGACAGTAGACTCTATGGGGAATAAAAGCGCTATTGTGTCTCGTCGATATATAATCGATACAATACCGCCAGTGATAGCTGCAGATCATGCGAGTGCTACGGTAAATCGATCATTTTCTTTAGAATTGAATTGTCAGGATTATGAAACGAACTGTGCCGCTATATACTATAGCGTGGATGGTAGTGAGCCTGATAAAAACTCAATGTTATACAGCGCGCCAATAGCTATCGAAAAATCACTTTTGATTAAAGTGCGTGCTTATGATCTGGCAGGTAACGCGAGTGAGGTTTTAGCGTTAGATTATCAGTTTGATAGCTTAGCGCCTGAAATTACATTTTCACAACCACAAAATGGAGTAACTCGGTTTGGGTTAAACGATAGTGTACTTATTGAATTCAACGAAACAATTAATGAGCAGAGTCTGGCTGTTGAGAATCTGCAGTTGATTGCAGAAGATAATACATTAGTGCCATTGCAAGCACGATTTAATGCTGAGACAAAAGTACTGATATTGACACCGGAAGTTGCACTTGAAAAAGCGACAGTTTATCAACTTTCTTTGCAGGGAATAGAGGATCAAGCCGGGAATCTAATGTCTGCTGGCTATATTGATTTCAGAACGACTGATCAGGAAATGCTTGTCAGCAGAAATGTTGATAATGATGTTAACTGGTATGATATGTTTTCTTATGATGTAGAAGGTAATCTTCAGTTAGTAACTCGATATAATAGTCGTGGAGCAGATGATGTTTGGTTTAGCGATGATGATATAGTTGAATCGAGAAAAACTTTTTCCATCGATCAGGAAACAGGTGAAGAAAAAGTTATATCCTACATTGCTTCAGGAGTGGATGAGTTGTGGGGTACTGACGATGATGTGCTTGGTGCTTACAGTGAGTTTGATTTTGACGCTATTTCTCAGTTAAACCAAATTGTCCTATTCACTTCTCCTGGGGCTGATACTCTGTGGTTTACTGTGGATGACGAAGTGCAGCAGGTGATGAGTTATCAATTGAATTTGTCTGCTGATATTGATGTTGTGCGTTACGCCAGTCAAGCCGGTGTTGATGGCTTATGGTTTACAGAAGACGATGTTTTATATCAAGTTGATCAATATATTTATGATAGTGATCAGCAGCTAAAGCAGGTCACGTCTTATTCTAATGCCGGTGAAGATGCAGTCTGGTTGACTGAAGATGATATACCTGTTGCTTATCAAACATCGACCTTTTCTAAAAGCAAAAGTCTAGTGGAAAGGAAACGCTATGCTCAACCTGGTGATGACGCCATCTGGTTTAATGAAGATGATGTGTTATTGGAAACGCAGAATCAGGATTTAAATAATGGCAGCATTAGTCTTCCGTTTTATCCTTAAATTCGCACAAGTCTTCAATGATACATGCGCCGCAACGAGGCTTTCTTGCGGTGCATACATAACGTCCATGCAGAATTAACCAATGATGCGCATCTTGTTTGAATTCAGCTGGAACAAATTTCAGTAACTTCTTTTCCACTTCATCCACATTTTTTCCCGGTGCAATTTTGGTTCGATTGCTAACGCGGAAAATGTGAGTGTCTACCGCAATGGTTGGGTGGCCGAAAGCGGTGTTTAGCACCACATTGGCGGTTTTTCTACCGACACCAGGTAAGGCTTCCAATGATTTTCGATCTTCCGGCACCTGGCCATCGTGCTGTTCTAATAAAATCTTACATGTCTTGATGGTGTTTTCTGCTTTGGTGTTAAACAGGCCGATTGTTTTGATATATTTCTTCAAGCTTTCAACACCTAGCTTGATGAAAGCTTCGGGTGTGTTTGCAACCGGGAATAATTTATCTGTTGCCTTGTTAACACTCACGTCAGTTGCTTGAGCTGACAGCAATACTGCAATCAGTAATTCAAACGGTGAGGAAAAATTGAGTTCAGTTGTCGGTTCGGGGTTTTCAGCTTGCAGGCGTGTAAATATTTCAATACGCTTTTGTTTGTTCATGGTGTTGCTGATGATTCCTTCGAGTTATTACCTGCAGTTAACATTTGAGCTTGTCGGGTTTTGCGTTTGGTTTCGATTACATTTTTCAGTGCAATCAATAAGCCTAAACCGATAAATGCGCCTGGCGGTAAAATCGCCAATAAAAAGCCGGAATAATCTTCCACAAACACGAGTTGCAAATCTCTAAAACCTTCACCGAACATCAAGTGTGCCTGGCTGAATAGGGTACCCTGACCAATGATTTCACGCATGCTGCCTAACACTAATAGAACACTAGTGAAACCCAATCCCATGGTCAAACCATCAACAAAGGAAGTTTTAACGTCATTTTTAGATGCAAAAGATTCTGCGCGCGCGATGATGACACAATTGGTTACGATTAATGGAATGAAAATGCCGAGTATTTTGTACAGTTCGTGTAGGTAGGCATTCATTGCCAGCTCTACGATAGTTACGAATGATGCAATTACCATAACGAATATGGGAATTCGTAATTCCTGTTTGACGTTATTACGAATCAAGGAAACGGTAACGTTAGAGCCAATCAGAACTAAAGTTGTGGCAATGCCCAAACCTAATGCGTTGATAAAAGTGGATGTGACCGCCAGTAATGGACAGAGCCCCAGTAACTGAATTAGAACCGGATTATTATGCCAGAATCCATCTTTTGCGATTTTATTGTAAGTTGGTTCAGCCATTATTTGCACTCTCGAAAACTTGTTGTTTATGTTTCACAAAGTATAGCAAGGACTTTTTGGTCATTTTTACAATTGCGCGAGGCGTAATGGTGGCGCCAGTAAGTTGATCGAATTGACCACCATCTTTTTTAACTCGCCACTGCTTTTCTATTGGATTAGACAATGATCGCTGTTCGAAAATTCGTATCCAGTCAGACTTTTCAATATCGATGGCATCACCTAAACCAGGTGTTTCTTTATGACTAACAACCCTGACGCCGGCAATACTTTCATCCATTTTAATGGCTACTAGCATTTTAATTGCACCACTGTATCCATCCGGTGCGGTTACACTGAAAATGGCGGCAACCGGTTCATTATTCATACGTGCGCGGTAAATAGTGATGGGATGGTTCCGGTAGTTAAGTTCTGGTACATTGATGCTGATATTATCTGAGAATAAATCGTTATCATGAATGTCATCTGGTACCAATACATGCAGACTTTTGAGTAAAGATTGCTTTTCATTTTCAGCGATGGTGGATTTTGTCATCAAGTATGTGATTGCGACTAATGCACTAGCAACCACTGCAAACAAAGCCAACGATTTGCCGGCTTCCAGCATGTTCTTTTTCAATACATTGGTATCAATGGCCATAAGGTTTCGGTTTTGTATAATAGTCGATGGTTGGCGCACACATGTTAAGTAACAGCACAGCAAATGCTACAGCGTCAGGATATCCACCCCAGGTTCGAATAACATAAATCAACAAACCAATACTGGCACCGTAAATGAGTTTACCTTTGATTGTGGTTGCGGCACTGACTGGATCGGTTGCGATAAAAAATGCGGCAAGAATAGCTGCGCCACTGAATATATGGAATACAGGCGACGCGTATTGATCGGGATTGGCAATATAAAAAATCAGGGAAATTGCAAACAAACCAGTGAGCAAAGCCGCTGGAATATGCCATTGAATGATTTTTTGTTTAATCAGCCAGATACCACCAATCAAAAAAGCAATATTAATCCATTCAAAACCATCGCCGCCGAGTAAGCCAAATGTTTCGTGACTTTGTAGAACCGCAGAGACGGTTTGTTCAAGGCCGAGCTGACTTTTTAGATAATCCAGTGGTGTGGCACCGGAAATTGCATCCATCGCCAGTAGCGCGGAGCTGTTCATTTCGAAAAAAAGTTGAAAGCTATCAATGGGGCCAAGATAATTTTCGCTGAGTGCAGGTATTTGTTGCCAACTGGTCATTTGTAAGGGAAATGAGATCAGCAACATGGCATATCCTACCATGGCGGGATTAAATGGATTGTATCCCAGTCCACCATATAAATGTTTGGCGATAATAATTGAGAATGCTGTGCCGACAAAAATAATCCACCACGGTGCGATAGCGGGGATGGATATGGCCAGTAAGACGGCGGTAACCAACGCGCTGCCATCGGTTAAAAATGGCATTAACGGACGATTGCGAATTTTTAACATCAAGGCCTCACAGCCTAAAGCTGTGATAATCGCTAATAAAATATTGAACAGTACGCCAAAGCCAAATAAAAACACATAAAGTAGAATGCCGGGGATTAAAGCGTAAAGCACTTTGAGCATAATTTGTGACACGCTGTTAGGCGCGTGAAAATGTGGCGAGCTGGGTGTATATAAACTCATTGTGATTTTTCTTCCTCAGCTTTGTTTGCGGTGTTTGTTGTCTGCTCAGGATTTTGACGTTGCTTGGCGCGTCGTTGGTCTACTTCTTCGATCAGTTGTTTTTGCTGCTCCGATAAATTCTCAACATTTTTAGGTGCAACATCAGATTGCGCTTTTTTCTTTTTCACTCGTTCCATGGCCGCAAGTATGGCGGCTTGCTTCTGATCAACTTTTTTCTCATCTTTAGTTTCTTCAGTTTTCTTATTATTGGCTAGTGCTGCTTTTTTCTGGCGATGTTTTTCAGCTTTTTCAGCCTTTTCTCGTTCAATCCGAAATTGATGGAATTCGTGGCGTTGGCGAGCAATGTCGGATTTTTGTGTTTCCAGTTCGCGTTTCCAGATTTCACCTTTGGCAAAACGATAATATTGCACTAGAGGAATTTGGCTAGGACAAACATAATCGCAGCATCCACATTCTATGCAATCGAATAAATTGTACTCCTGGGCTTTTTCAAATTCTTGAGATTTGCTATACCAGTAAAGCTGTTGGGGTAATAAGTTGATAGGGCATGCATCAGCGCAACTACCACATCGAATACAGGGCATGATATGTTGGCGTGCCTGCAAATCCTTACTTTGTCCTGCATCAACCAAAACGCAGTTGGTGGTTTTTATAACAGGCAGATCCAGTTGATGCATGGCGAAACCCATCATGGGGCCACCGATAATCAGTCGTTTTATGTTTGTATTGCTGCCGCCACACTGTTCAATCAATTCGTCGATTGGTGTACCAACCAGCACTTCCAGATTTTGTGGTTGGCCAATATCTCCAGTTACGGTTACATAACGTGATATGAGTGGCTCACCATGATTAATGGCGCGATATACTGCGGCTGTAGTGCCTACATTTTGACAAACAATCCCAATATGCATGGGTAAGCCATCTTGTGGCACTTCTTTTCCCGTTACCGTGTATATTAATTGCTTTTCACTGCCAGCAGGATACAGGGTTGGAATTTCTGCAATTTCAATTTTATCGTTGGCGAATTTCTGCAAAGCATTTTTAATGCTGGCAATGGCATTTGGTTTATTGTCTTCAATGGCAATGACACAGCGTTTGGCCTGCAAGGCATGTTGTATGATGAGCAAGCCACAAATAATTTCTTCTGGCTTTTCCTGCATCAGCATGTCGTCGCAGGTAATATAGGGCTCACACTCAGAACCGTTTATGATTAGCGTGTCGATAACGCGATCAGGACCTGGGTTATGTTTTATAAAAGTGGGAAATCCTGCGCCACCTAAACCAACAATGCCTGCACTTCGAATTAGGTTTCGTAATTGACTGGGATTGAGTTCGCTGTAATCTTTAGCGTGGCTGACAAGCTCCGCCCATTTATCCTCATCGTCGGGTTTAAGTACAATACATTGCGCTGACATACCGGATGGGTGGGGTATAGGGTAGTCGCCAATATCCTCAATCACACCGGAGGTAGGTGCATGTATGGGTGTAGATACATAACCATCTGCGGTCGCAATTTTTTCACCTTTCAAAACCTGTTGACCAATTTTTACCAACGGTTTTGCGGCAGTGCCAATGTGTTGGCTTAATGGTAAAACCAGTTTGCTAGGAATTTTTGCATTGCGTACAGGTTGCTGAGTGGAAATTTCTTTGTATTGTGGGACGTGTACTCCACCTCTGAAATTAAACAGTTTACTGATCACTGGGCTGGCCTCGGTAATTCTTCAGGCTTGTCCCATTGCCAGGTTTCCAAACTTTCTTCCACTGGAATGACGTGAATACAATCCACGGGGCAGGGCGGAATGCATAAATCGCAACCGGTACATTCATCTTTAATGACTGTATGCATTTGTTTGGCTGCGCCAACAATGGCGTCAATAGGGCAGGCCTGAATGCATAAAGTGCAACCAATGCAGGTTTGTTCGTCAATATAGACAACGGTTTTTCCGCTTTCTTCGCCATTTTCCGGATTGAGTGGCATTGGTTCGCGGTCCAGCAAGTCAGCCAGTGCAACGATGGTGGTTTCACCGCCCGGTGGACATTGGTTAATGTCAGCCTCATTGTTAGCAATAGCTTGTGCGTAAGGTTTGCAGCCGGGGTAACCGCATTGTCCGCATTGCGTTTGTGGTAGCAAATTATCGATTTGTTCAACGAGTGGATCACCCTCGACTTTAAAGCGTATAGCCGTAAAACCTAAGATCAAGCCAAATAATGCAGCCATAAGGCCGAGAACCAGAATCGCTGAAAACATTGCTATCCCTTAACCAAACCCGAAAAGCCCATAAATGCCATAGACATCAAACCTGCAGTGATCAAAGCAATCGCTGGCCCCTGAAAGGGTACGGGTACATCGGCCGCAGCAATACGTTCACGAATGGCGGAAAACAAAATCAAGACAATGGAAAACCCAACGGAGGCACCAAAACCATAAGTGGCGGATTCAAGAAAGCCATATTCTTGTTGTACATTTAATAGTGCAACACCAAGTACCGCGCAGTTAGTCGTAATTAAAGGCAGGTAAATCCCTAATACTTGATAAAGCAAAGGGCTGGTTTTGTGTACCACCATTTCAGTAACCTGAACCACGGCGGCGATGACTAAAATAAAGGCAATGGTGCGCAAATATTCCAGTTCAAAAGGTGCAAGTAAATAAGCGTTAACCAGGTAGCTACAAATTGAAGACAGGGTTAAAACAAAAGTTGTCGCCAGCGCCATACCGGTCGCTGTTTCTAGTTTGCGCGATACACCCATGAATGGGCACAAGCCAAGAAATTTGACCAGGACAAAGTTATTGACCAGTACTGTGCTGATAAGAATAAGTGCGAATTCTGTCATTCCGTTTGAGAATCCCTGTTTATGAAAAGCTAATGGAGCCTCTGAAAAAATGAGGTAGTGAAATAATAGCTATCGGTTTCTGCTCATTGGCATCCATGCAAGTTTGGAGCTTGATCATCCTGATCAACATAAATGAGCGTTCTAATGTTTTTAATGCAGCTATCATTCGCTAGATGAATTTTTCAGTGCTTATTTTACACGCATGCCGGGTTGCGCACCTTCATGTGGTTCCAGTATCCACAGGTCTTTTCCACCCGGTCCAGCTGCGAGTACCATACCTTCAGAAATACCAAAACGCATTTTCCTCGGCGCAAGATTGGCTACCATTACCGTGTGTTTACCAACTAAGCTTTCCGGAGCATAGGCGGATTTGATGCCCGCAAAAACCTGGCGGCTTTCGCCTCCAAGATCCAGCGTTAATTTCAATAATTTTTCTGCACCTTCTACGTGCTCAGCGTTGGCTATTAAGGCAATACGCAAATCCAGCTTGGCAAAATCATTGTATTCAATGGTGTCACTTATGGGGTCGTCAGCCAATGGGCCAGTAACTTCAGGTACGGCGGCTTCTTTACTGTCATCAATCATTTTTTCAATTTTTTCTTTTTCCACTCGGGTCATGAGCGGTTTGAATTTGTTTATGTTGTGCGAAACCAAGGGTTGCTGCAAACTATTCCAATCCAGACTGTCTACATTGAGGAATGTTTCAGCGTGTTGTGCCATAGCGGGTAATACAGGTTTCAAATAGGTGATCAATTGTTTAAACAGGTTGATACCAACACTGCAAATATCTTGTAATTCCTTTTCTTTACCTTCCTGTTTGGCAATCACCCAAGGTTCTTTTTCATCAATGTATTGATTGGCGTGATCTGCCAGTTCCATGATTTCCCGCATGGCTGCATGGTATTCGCGGTTTTCATAATGTGTGGCGATGCTGTCACTGGCATTAACAAATTGTGCAAACAACTCGGGTTCACTGCATTCGGCTGACAAGGTTTTATCAAAGCGTTTAACAATAAAACCTGCACAACGACTGGCGATGTTGACCACTTTACCAACCAGATCAGCATTCACTCTTTGTGTGAAATCGTCGAAGCTTAAATCCAGGTCATCAATGCGGCTATTAAGTCGTGCCGCAAAATAGTATCGTAAATATTCCGGATTTAAATGATCTAAATAGGTACGCGCCTTGATGAACGTGCCACGGGATTTAGACATCTTTTGGCCGTTAACGGTCAGAAAACCGTGTGCGAATACCGCTGTGGGTTTGCGATATCCTGCGCCATGCAATACTGCAGGCCAGAACAAAGCATGAAAATTTATAATGTCTTTGCCGATAAAATGATAAACCTCGGTCTGGCTGTCGGCAGCCCAGTATTCATCAAAGTTGATATTTTCCTTTTGGCAAAGGTTTTTAAAGCTGGCCAGATAACCCATGGGCGCATCCATCCAGACGTAAAAATATTTATTTTCTGTTTCCGGGATATTGAATCCGAAATATGGCGCATCTCGAGATATGTCCCAATCCATTAGGCCGCTATCAAACCACTCTTTGAGTTTGTGGCTGACTTCAGTCTGGATTGCCTGGTGGGTATTGTTATCTGAGTTGCCGGTCCAGTCGCGTAACATATTTTCAAAGTCACTGAGTTTGAAAAACATGTGTTCTGATTCTTTTTCAACCGGTGTAGCGCCGGAAACTGCAGAAACAGGATTTTTCAAATCTGTGGGTGAGTAAGTCGCACCACAGCTTTCACAGTTGTCACCATATTGATCGTTAGCGCCGCACTTGGGGCATTCGCCTTTCACGTAACGGTCTGGTAAGAACATATTTTTTTCCGGGTCGTAAGCCTGTTTAATTGTTTTGCTTGCGATGTGTCCGGCTTTTTTCAGGCGTAAATAAATGTCCTCAGCAAACTCGCGGTTTTCTTTGGAGTGGGTTGAATAATAATTATCAAAACCGATGTTGAAATCAGCAAAATCTGCTTGATGCTCCACTGCAATTTCTTCAATCAATTGCTCAGGGGTAATGCCGCGTTTTTCCGCATGCAGCATGATAGGCGTGCCATGCGCATCATCAGCGCACACGTAATAACACTGGTTGCCTCTGAGTTTTTGGAAACGAACCCAAATGTCCGTTTGAATGTATTCCACCATATGCCCCATATGAATAGGCCCGTTGGCATAGGGCAGGGCGCTGGTGACCATGATTTTTCGTGTTGTTGTCATGTTTTAAAGCGATTGTGTTGGCTTGGATAAAATAAAAGCGTTCAATTATAACAGACAAACGCATAATTAATTCAGACTATGCCGAACATATGCTATAAAATAAACAAATATTCAAATACCCGTCGGGGTATATCAAAAATTTGTGGATCAATTAAATATTTCAGTCCTGACGGCATTAAAAATAGATTTATAAACGCGCAAAATATAATTAAGTTGTATTGCGACGTAGCATCAAAGCAATTACATACAGCAGAAAATCACATGCACATTTGATGGTATTTTGAGCAACTTATTGTATTGCTCGAAACATCCACCTGTTTATTTCGGAGGTTTTTTACAATGAGTGCGGTTTCGCAACTACAAATTGAAACGAAACTTAAAGAGTTTCAAGATCCTTATTTGGGCGCTGATCTCGTTTCAGCCAAAGCGATTAAAAACATCGCAATTGACGGCGGTAACGTCACTATCGACGTGGAGTTGGGTTTCCCTGCATCGGGTTATCAGCAGACACTTGCTGATAATGTATCTGAGCAAATTGGTGGTTTAGCGGGTGTCGATCAGGTGAATGTCAACGTCAGCAGTAATGTTGTTGTACATTCTGTTCAACAGGGTGTTAAACCGATAAAAAATATCAAGAACATCATTGCCGTGGCATCGGGTAAAGGTGGTGTCGGCAAATCTACTACGGCGGTTAATCTGGCTCTGGCGATTGCTGCAGAAGGTGGAAAAGTTGGCGTGATGGATGCGGATATCTATGGCCCGAGCCAGCCACGCATGTTGGGCATTAATGGCAAGCCGGAATCCAAAGACGGTAAAACCATGGAGCCTATGGAAAATTATGGCGTGCAGTCCATGTCGATCGGTTATTTAATCGACGAAGAAACGCCCATGATTTGGCGTGGCCCGATGGTAACGCAAGCACTTGAGCAGTTGTTAAATGAAACAAATTGGCGTGATCTGGATTATTTAATTATCGATCTGCCACCGGGTACTGGTGATATCCAATTAACACTTTCGCAAAAAGTCCCTGTCAGTGGCGCGGTGATCGTTACCACACCACAAGATATTGCTTTACTTGATGCGCGAAAAGGTCTGAAAATGTTCGAGAAGGTAAACGTACCGGTTTTGGGTATTGTGGAAAACATGAGCATCCATATTTGCAGTAATTGTGGTCATGAAGAGCATATTTTCGGTGCCGGTGGTGGTGAGAAAATGTCGCAAGATTACGATGTGGATTTTCTGGGTGCCTTACCACTGGATATTCATATTCGTGAGCAGGCAGATAGTGGTAAGCCAACGGTTGTCGCATCGCCTGATAGTCGAATTACTGAAATCTATCGTGAAATTGGTCGCCAGGTTACTGCCAAGCTGTCACGTCAAAGCAAAGATTATTCAAGTAAATTCCCTAATATTGTTATTCAGAATTCGTAGGATAAAATGAGTATTAAATCAGACAAGTGGATATGCAGAATGGCGAAAAATCAAGATATGATTTCGCCATTTGAACCAGGGCAGGTGAAACAAAAAGATGCGGAGCGCATCATTTCTTATGGGACATCCAGTTACGGATATGATGTTCGATGTGCGGATGAGTTTAAGATATTTACCAATATTAATTCCGCCATTGTTGATCCGAAAGATTTTGATGCCAATAGTTTTGTGGATGTGAAATCGGATGTCTGCATTATTCCGCCAAATTCATTCGCGTTGGCGCGCACCGTGGAATACTTTCGTATACCAAGAAATGTATTAACGGTTTGTTTGGGTAAATCGACATACGCGCGTTGTGGCATTATCGTCAATGTGACACCACTCGAGCCTGAATGGGAAGGGCATGTAACATTGGAATTTTCCAACACTACACCCTTGCCGGCGAAAATATATGCAAACGAAGGTGTGGCGCAAATGTTGTTTTTTGAGTCTGATGAGGTGTGTGAAACATCTTATAAGGATCGCTCAGGTAAATACCAGGGCCAAACTGGTGTTACCTTGCCTCAGGCATGAATTTCTTCCGAGGTGCTCGGTCTAAAAAGTATTGCTGATCATTTGAGTTAATTTATTAATAAATATAGTGTATTGACCTTGAATGGTTTGAATTTTGCCTCCATATTTATTAAAGGCATTTATTATCGGTAAATGTGTGAGGCATATCACAAATTATTGCCACACTCAGTGGGACAATAAGCCGATAACTGATGAAAGCGAAGTTAATTCAGGAGGAGGGCAGTCATGGGATTTACAATAGATATGGTGACGGGCGATTTCTTTGAAGACAACACAGCAAGTAATCGCAACGAATCCTTGATCGATAGTACTAAAAACAATGGATTTGAGTATTCACCCTGCGAGAATTTGTCTCACGTCATGCCAAATTCGAATGAGTTTGCTGAAGAGAGCATGGTTATTCCAGAAAGTATGATTCTGGAAGATATTGATGCATTTTTTGAAGAGCTTGACACAATTTAGGGCATAGATACTGGCTTATATGATTTAGTCAGGCAGTCGTCGAAAAGCGCTTCTGCCTGATTATGTTGGAGCTAAATCAGATAAATAGATTTTGTATTTATCAATCAACTTATCTGGGCAATTTTTCCTTCAATAATCGTAAAACTACGCGCTCCGACATCTTCCTTTATTTCTTTTCTAAAATGCCCTACTGATATTTGCGTTCCGGTGTAAATAGTTGTTTCCACAACAATTTTCGCATTATCGAGCCGCTTTTGTTCTTTGTCCAAAAGTATTTTTCGAGCCCTCAAGTCGATTAGCTCCTGCTCCATAAACACTTTGGTTTGCAGTACTTTTTTCAACATTTCCTTGGCTTGATTAGTCGGATTATTTTTCAGCGATGTCATGGTTTTATTCAATTCTTTCAATGCCCTGGACTGGTTTGTAATGTCTTTCGACAAAAGATTCATTTCTTTTTCAATGTCCATCGTGGTGCCAACTTTCACGTCAGTTTGTACACCTGCCTGACTGCCTATATTCATGGCTTTGATCAAGATGCCGGATTTGATTCGTCCGCCAATAATTTGGCCTTTTTTAGCGTTTTTATTACCAATGATAATTTCGTTGATTGCGTTCAATTCAGACTTTATAACCCAGTCTTGAATGTAAATATTATTTTCTGCCTCAACAAAACTGTTCTCCACAAACTTGGCGCTGACAGACCCTTTGGCGTGAACAACAGCTGTTTCGTCATTAAAATTACCTTTTTTATCTCGAACGTCACCTCTTCCTATAATAGCGCCGTCGACAATGACATCACCACCTGCTTCTAGTTGGCCGCCTTCCACCATGCCCTTTACGTTAATATCACCAGAAGCGATAACCTTCATGTTGTTTTCAACGTCGCCGGTAATGATGACTGAGCCATCGAATTCAATATTGCCGGTTTTTAAACTGACTTCTTTAACAGACATGGTGTCTTCAACGCTAACACCATTTTCTACGATGACTGGTTGTCCTGTCGTCGCAGCAATAAGTAAATTAGGGTCGTTCTCATCAGTTCTGACACCATCAAGCCCTTGGGCGTATTTTAAATCCTTCCCGGGTTTAGGATTGATGATTTCACCGTAAATGTTTTTCGACGCTTTACCTGCTGTTGAGGGTGTGCGTCGCATGAGTGGCTCACCCTGATGAACGATCAGTATTTCCCCCAGATCGCGATAATCAACATTGCCATTTTCTGTGACTTTGGGTGTTCGGATTTTTACTTCGGGTAACAAACAGGTGAATTTGGCATCAGTGCCGTTAATGACCGGTGCGCCTTTAGCAATGCACTTTTCCTTAGCGGCACCTTTTAAGATGGCTGATTTAATGGCCTCAGGAATAAAGCCATAACGAATACCCTTTTCAGCCAAAACGCGTTTAACCATATCTAGCGATGCACGTTTACCTCCTTTTGGAGGTTTGATGGTTAAATAAGCAGACATTTTGTCTTTGGCGACAAGAACTTTTATGATTGCATCGGATTTCTTAGCAACGCAAAACTTACCGTTGCTTGTTTCTTTGTTATTGAGCGATTCAATCAGGCTTTTAACACCATCACTCATAAGTTGTAGCTTTTCAAAGCCAAGCTCTTTGAGTTTTTCAGATACCCATGCTTCATCGAATTTTTCGGATTCATCCGGCAATTCATTGAACTCCGCGATAACGCAAGAGTCATCTTCACTGTATTTAAAGTGTATGCTTGAGTGAGACATGTCGAATCTGTTTACTTGTTCCTGTTTTGAGGCATGCCTTGTGATCGAAGTTTAGTCACTGCTTACCGGTTATGGCTCTACATTTATCTTTAACGACAGAAATTTATGCAACTAAAATCTTTATTTAAAAAATTTTATTATCTGGATTTTCTGAATTAAATATAGTTGAGGAAAATAAACCGCGACTGGACTATAATCGCACAAGTTTTAAATATTGCGGTAAAATAAACATTTAGCAGTGTTTTCGATAAGCTCTTTAATGTCTGCGATTTGACCAGTTAACTTGGTATCATTTAATAAAAACAAAAATAGTTATAGCGGATATCTCACGTAAAACGTTCTCAGTATTTTTTAATGTATTAAATCGGTAAAGGATAAGAATTATATGTTCGGGAAATTTAGGGGTGTTTTTTCCAGTGATTTGTCAATCGATTTAGGTACATCTAATACTCTTATTTACGTGCGTGGCAAAGGTATTGTCCTTGCGGAACCATCCGTTGTTGCGATTCGTCAGGATCGTGGTGTAGGTGGCCCAAAAAGCATCGCTGCAGTCGGTTTAGAAGCCAAGCGCATGTTGGGAAGAACACCAGGGAATATCGTCGCTATTCGTCCGTTGAAAGATGGTGTTATTGCTGACTTTACCGTCACTGAAAAAATGCTTCAGCATTTTATTCTCAAAGTTCATGAATCTCGAGTTTTACGCCCAAGCCCGCGAGTATTGGTTTGTGTACCTTCAGGTTCAACCCAGGTTGAACGTCGGGCGATTAAAGAATCGGCAGCTGGTGCCGGCGCACGCGAAATTTATTTGATTGAAGAACCTATGGCGGCGGCAATTGGTGCTGGAATGCCTGTGGGTGAAGCCAGCGGTTCCATGGTGGTTGATATTGGCGGTGGTACAACGGAAATCGCTATTATGTCGCTTAACGGTATTGTCTATTCTGATTCTGTGCGAATAGGCGGCGACCGCTTTGATGAATCCATTATTGCCTATGTGCGTAGAAATTACGGCACACTAATTGGTGAAGCAACGGCTGAAAAAATCAAACAGGAAATTGGTAATGCTTATCCTGCTGATGAAGTGCGCGAGATTGAAGTACGCGGGCGCAATTTGGCTGAAGGTGTGCCACGCAGTTTCACACTGAACAGTAATGAAATACTGGAAACACTGAGTGAACCGTTGTCAGGTATTGTCAGTGCAGTTAAAACTGCTTTGGAGCAAACGCCGCCAGAGTTGGGTTCAGATGTGGCCGAGCGTGGTATGGTGTTAACTGGTGGTGGTGCGTTATTACGAGGGCTTGATCGACTGCTGGTAGAAGAAACCGGCTTACCTGTGATAGTTGCTGAAGATCCACTAACCTGTGTGGCACGAGGTGGTGGTGATGCACTTGAAATGCTGGATGCGCATGGTGGTGAAATTTTTACTCACGAGTAGAAAATCCTTCAGAGCAACATCTATTATTCTTTCGCGCCGCGCCTTTTTAACAAGCGAATAACTTTATCAGAACCTGACATTTGCGCATAGTTTAGTGCGTTATAGTTGCTAATGTCTCGTTTATGTACATTTGCCTGTTTGTTGAGCAATAATTTCGTTATTTTGTAATAACCCAGCCCCGCTGCTTCATGTAATGCGGTATATCCGTGTGAATTAGCCTGATTCACATCAGCACCGCTTTCAATTAATAAGCTAACCACATCTTCAAAACCGTAAGTTGTTGCGATCAGAAGCGGCCACATACCTTTTTCGTTAACTTCATTGATAGCTGACTTTTGTTTGAGTAAAGGTTTAATTTCGGCAGTATCATTGCTCATTATGGCCTCGTGTAGTGGGCCTGCCAGGCAAGCTTGCCAATTAAGTATCAAACTAAAAAGCAGAATGGCATATTTAAGTTTCATTGTTGATATAGCCGCATTGTTATTAAGCCGGTAGTTTAAATTTCCTGGTTTTCGAAAGCTTCTTCCTGGCATTGTTTTAAGCCGTCTTCCAATGTTGGGTATTTAAATTTAATGTTGAGTTGTTTGAATAATTTATCAACGCTGATTTTTTTTGACTCTTTTAAATATGACATCATCGCTGGTGAAATGTCCTTTTCGGCTTGTTGCCAGTCAATTTCTTCGGGCGCTGACAAGTGAAAGGTTTTCGCCACCTGAATAAAGTAATCGCTGATACTGCTCGGGTTGCCGTCAGTGGCATTGTATATTTCATTGGCAAACGTTGATTGCATAGCAGCGATACAGATATGGGCTAAGTCATCCGCATGAATGCGGTTGGAGGCGGGAGCTATATTTGCTTGTAAGACTTTTACGCCATCTTTGATTCGTGCGAGTGGCAGTTTTTCCAAACAATAAATACCGCCAACTCGCAAAATGACATACTCGCAGTTTGTCCGCTGGCAGAATTGTTTTAGCTGACTTTCTGCACTCAAGCGCCGCTTAGATCTGTCTGTAGGTGCAGGTGTTTCTGAAGATTCGTTAATCCAGTTTCCCTGCTGATCGCCATAAACACCTGTAGTACTAATATAAACAATGCGTTTTGGCGGGTTTGTCTCATTCAGGTTTACAATAAAGTTCGCCATTCGAGTGTCGACAATACCTCTAGCAGGTGGTGGAGCGAGATAATAAATTTGTGCAGTATTTTCTGGCAGAGACAGAGGGGTTTCATTATCATCCAGGTCAGCAAAAAATGATTTTATACCCAGGGATTTCAGAATTTCCTGGGATTCTTTTTGATGGCTTGCTGCAATGACTGTTTGTCCTTGTTGTCTTACAAGAGTGGCTACGCGTTTGCCAATGTCGCCACACCCAATTATCAGTGCTGTTTCTGTCATGATTATTTTTGAAATCTTTGGGTTATAATTTGAAATGATATAACCAGTGAACCCGAATTTAAACAACCTTGCAAGAGAATCTATCGCAAATGAGCTTTAAAATAAGTATTCAGCCCAGTGGGCACGAATTTGAAATTGAACCTGAAGAAACCTTGCTGGAAGCAGCCTTGCGCCATGGTTTTGCATTTTCATATGGTTGTCGTGCAGGCTCTTGCGGTGCTTGTAAAGGTAAAATCGTCTCGGGAGATTTTGAATATCCTGGTGGTGAAGATCCTATGTGTCTTTCCGAATTGGATAAAACCACAGGAATGTGTGTGTTTTGTCAGGCTTCACCACGCTCTGATATGGAGCTGGAAGTAAAGGAGATTTCGTCGGTAAAAGATATTGTCATAAAGACCTTGCCAACACGTGTTGTGAAAATGGATAAACTGGCGCCAGATGTCATGCGTTTAAGTCTTAAGCTACCTATGATTGAGCGCTTACAGTTTCTCGCCGGTCAGTACATCGATATTTTGTTGAAAGATGGGCGACGTAAAAGTTTCTCCATCGCCAATGCGCCACATGATGATGAATTTCTGGAATTACACATCCGCAAAATTGAGGGTGGCTCATTTACCACTCACGTATTTGAGGAAATGCAGGAAAAAGCTTTATTGCGAATTGAAGGTCCATTAGGTAGCTTTTTTCTCCGTGAGGAATCGGAAAAGCCGCTGATCTTTATGGCTGGTGGTACTGGTTTTGCCCCAATTAAAGGCATTCTTGAACACGCGTTCGCAGAGGAATTAAAAAAGCCAATGACTTTATATTGGGGTGTGCAAGACAAAGCGTCATTATATTTGGCTGAGCTGGCAGAAACCTGGGCTAAAGATTATGAAAACTTCTCGTTTATCCCTGTGCTGTCAAATCCGAGTGAGGATGATGGCTGGCAGGGTGAAACCGGTTTGGTTCATGAGGTATTGGCTAGAGATTTTCCTGATCTTTCAGCGCATGAAATATACGCCAGTGGCCCACCAGAAATGATCGACGCGGGGCGGGAAGCATTTAGTCAGCAAGGATTGAATCTGGATAATTATTATTTTGATGCATTTACATTTCAATATTGATTTTTAAATTTTAAAGTAGAAACAAAAAAGCCGTAACTCCAGGAGCTACGGCTTTTTTAATTACAGATAACTGAAGTGACTAAGCAGCGCTGGCGGCTACTCGTTCTTCCTTGCTTTGGTCTTCAAGCGCAAGTAATTCAGCTTCTTCTTTCGCGTCTTGTTCAGCTTTTTCGGCTTCTTTCTGCGCTAAAGCATTTTGACGTGCTTTTTTCTTCGCAGTAAGCTCAGCCAATTCAGGTAAACCCTTTTTACCAGAGGCAATTTCAAGCCCTTGTCGATAGGTTTTTGCAGCGAGTTCCGGCTCATCAATATGTTCAAGAACTTGAGCTAGTGCGTGATAAGCTTCAGCGCCACCACCATTTTCAACACTGGTTTCCAGGTATGATCTGGCTTTACCCCAAAGTTCACTGCGGCTGCTTAAGCGGCCTAAGGTTAACAACAACACCGGATTGTCTTGATGTTGTTTGTACCATTTTTCTGCGACAGTGAGTTCACCATAAGGGTTTTCTGAATAGAGCAAGCCATATAAGTAAACCAGTTCTTCATTCCAGTGATGTCTGATTGCCATGCGTAGCAAAGGCTCAGCATCATCATGCAGATTCTCTTCGAGCAATTTGCGCGCATAAATTGCGACGAATTCTGAATCGTTATGTAGATATTTTGGAATAATGCTCCAGCTATTATTTACTTGAACCATGTTCTCAGATTCACAAGCACGTTTTAACAACTCGCTGTGTACCAGTCGTTCAAGTTGGTTGTATTCTTGATGCTGAATTACACGGTTGCGCTTCAAGTCATAAAGCAATTCACACAATTTGGGCCAGTTTTTAGTGCTTTTATAAAGCTTCGTCATTAACAATAAGGCACGACCGTTTTTCGGATCTTCAGTGCGAATCCTTTCCAGTGCCGCAGCAGCGCGTTCAGGTTGACCACTGTCAATTAATAACTCAGCTTGAGTTATACGAATTGCTGAGCTCGCATTGGGATCAGTTGCTTGCGCCAGATCCAGGTATTGATTAACACGCTCATTTGCACCTAATGCTTGCGCTGATTTGGCAGCGGCTAAATAGTTAATGGCGCTTTCGCTTTTCTTGGCATAAGTTAATAAAGCTTTTTCTGATTGACGCCATTTTCCTTCAGCTTGCGCAAGTAGGCCGCGAGTTAATGCTGTATTAGCAACGCGATCACGTCGTCGATCTTGCCACTTGCGAACACGTCGTGGAGCAAAAAACAGTGAACCAAATAAGCGAATTAACAGATACGAAACAAAAATGGCGGCTATTGCGGCAACGATGAAAATTGCAAATGAAGTCTCAACATTTGTGCCTTGGTAGCTGAACATGACATAACCAGGATCTTCACGAACAATCATTGCAAGTGCGACACCTGCTGCGATTATGACTATCAATTGAATAAGTAATTTCATATTTCAATTCTCCCTTTAGTTCATTGCAAGGTCAGAACTTGCATCAGAAAGTTCGCTTTTTGCGTTATTTTCCGCGTTTGGGATGTTTAGTTCCAAACGTTTGGCCACTTTACGCAAGGTGCGTAGGGAAGAGGATATATCAGGTGTTTGTAAGGTTACTGGTTTAGCTTTTAAGTAAGCTACCGTGTCGACAAACTTTTTGGTAACCACTTCATCCGTGTTGAAATACTTTTCTGCCCATTCCATTGCCAATTTCATGTTGGAGTCATACAGATCCTGGTTGCCACGTAGCAAAACAATTCTGGCTTGCTCCAGTTTTAACTTCAGGTTCTCGTGAATATTCTTGATTTGTTCCGGCGACAGGGAAACTTGTCGGTCATCGCTACTAATGACCACCAGGCCTTTCAGTACGTCAGCGATTGCTAAAGGCAATGCTTGCCAGTTATCGACTGTCATCGCATCCTCTGCGGAAACTTCTGTATCGGAATTAACCGGTCTTTCGCGACCTTTTAATGGTAATTGATCAACCTGGTTTTGCAGTTCAGTCAATTGCATGGAAACACCGGCTTGATCAGGGATAGGTAAGGTCTCGAGTGATACGAGTTCCTGAGCAATAACGTTTCTAACTTCATTTAACGCTGGATCATCCAGGGAATTTAAGCGTTTGTCCGCCAAAGTTAATGCTTGAATAGATGTGGTTACATCTTGTTCAAGTTGTAAGCGATGGTTAGCAACTTTTAACAGATAGTCTGCCTCAGCAATTACCCAGTCACGTGAGGTGTTACCCATGCGTGAATACAATCCATCAATGCTGACTTCCAGTGATTGTTGGCGTTTTTGGGTTTCTTTAATACCGTGGTTCGCTTTGCCTAACTCTGCTTGAGCGCTAGTCAGTTTTGCCTCGGCAGCGGTGATTTTTTCAGATGTTGTGCTTTCAATTTGTTGTGAGAGAGATTCAATTGCTTGCGATTTGCTGCTTAGCTCTTCTTTAACAGCTGCTGCAACCTGGTTTACTTCAGATTGAATGGTTTCCTTGGTTGAGCTGAGTTCGCTTTTTAAAGCTTGCTGGCTTTTTTGCAATTCAGTTTCAAGTTGCTGGCGTAAAGCGGCAATGGTTTCTGCAGAATTGTTTTGTTCCTGCATCATTTGTTGCCAGTTCCAGTAAATGCCATAACCCGCTGCTGAACTTAAAACAAACGCAAATGCCGCCAACGTGGTGGCAAAACCTGAGCCGGATTTCTGTGGGGCTGCTGCTGGTGCAGGCACCATTTCCTGGGTCTTATTGGCTTTTTTAGCTTCAGTGTTTTCTTTAGTTTTGCTCTCTGGCTTAGCAGAGTTTCTGTTAGTTGGTGACATAATTCTATTTTCATCTCCCTGTTGATGAGTAACAGTAAGCCTAAGTTAACATCTTGAATTTTCTTTGGAAAATTCATCAGTTATATCAGGCCATGATATCGGTTTTTATAATTCTTATTTTTTTAATCCCCGAAGTGGCACAAAATGCGAACAGCCCGTACTCATAGTTCGCATTTTTAAGATTTATGCATAGTACTCCAGGCAACGATAGAGTTCAAAATTGCTTCATCACTGGCTTGAGAGGAAACAATTGGACGATTTTTAAACCCAAGTTGCAATGCTAAATCGGCGGCTCGTTCACTGATGACAACCATGGGTGATTTAATCAACCATTGCCGGCCTAATTGGCCGACCATGTCAAACAGGTTATGCAAACCCTCGTTGCTGGTGGTAACGATGATTTTAATATCGCCACGCGCCCAGTGTCTGAGTAGCACTGAAACATCTGCTTCAGGTTTACCACGTTTGTAACATTCTGCGTATTCCACTAAAGCCCCTCTTGCTTTAAGTGTTTCTGCGAGTAGCTCCCTGCCACCATCACCTCGAAAAATGATGATTTTTTTACCGCGAACTTGCTGCATTTCTTCCAACGCAAGCAAAGCTTCGCTATTAAAACGCTTGGAAGGAAAAATATCAGCCATCAGGCCCAAACTGTCAAGCGCTTTAGCGCTTGATTTACCGACTGCAGCGATTTTTACCTGCTTCGGCCAGTCTCTGTGCGCTTGAATTAGGTTTACCGCTTTATTAACCGCGTTAGGACTAATGAAAATGGCGATATCGTATTCATGTAAGCGCTTAATTTGTTCGATGAGGTGAGTTTTGTTTTCGATTTCTTGAATCTCTAGAACTGGGAATTGAATTGCCTTGCCACCTTGCGCTTCAATCAGCTGACTCAAATGTTGAGCCTGGTGCTCAGGGCGGGTGACCAGCACACCCACCCCGTTTAATTGCTTAATTGGCGTTTCCATAAACTTCTTGAAGAATTTCTTTTGCACCACGTGATAATAAATCGTCAGCGAGTACTGTACCCAATTCAGCAGCGTCTTCTGGTTTGCCGCTGATATCGCCTCGAATAATTTCCGTTCCATCGGGTTTGCCTACCAGGCCTCGTAGTAGTATCACACCGTGTTCCAAAACGGCATAGCCACCAATAGGTACCTGGCAGCCGCCTTCTAACCGGCTGTTCATGGCGCGTTCTGCGGCAACGCGAATGGCAGTTTCGGTGTGATTTAGCGGAGCGATCAAATCATTGATGCGTTTATCGTCGGATCGGCATTCTATTCCGACTGCACCTTGACCGATGGCTGGTAAACTCACCAATGGATCGATGGCGTGTTTGATGCGATCGTCAAAGCCCAGGCGTTTCAATCCGGCTGCGGCGAGAATAATGGCATCATATTCTCCATCATCCAATTTTCTCAGGCGTGTATTGACGTTGCCTCGCAAACTGAGAATTTCCAGGTCTGGTCGGTTGGCGCGCAACTGACATTCACGGCGCATACTGGAGGTACCAACTTTTGCACCCTGAGGGAGTTTATCAATGGAATTGAAAGTGTTGGAAACAAATGCATCGCGTGGATCTTCGCGCTCACAAATTACTGCCAGATGAAGGCCATCAGGAAATTCCACGGGTACATCTTTCATGGAATGCACGGCAATATCAGCATCACCTTCCAGCATACCGACTTCCAGCTCTTTAACAAACAAACCTTTGCCGCCGACTTTTGCCAGAGGGGTATCGAGGATTTTGTCACCTTGGGTAACCATTTTTACCAGTTCAATTTGTAAGTCTGGGTGATGCTTCAGCAGTTCTGCTTTAACGAACTCTGCCTGCCATAAGGCAAGAGGACTTTTACGCGTAGCGATTTTGACAATATTGTCTGACATATAAAATCTCTTTAATTTTCAAATATATACAGTGTTTGGCGTAATGTGATTGTTTTTCTTATCGGATTTTTGTACCTTTGTGCGCCGATTTGTCCATTTAACAGGGTAAATACGTGGCCGGACAATATACCAAATCAACGCTTGATTACCTAACAGCTTGTTTATCCGCTTTAACTCGGATGATAAAAATGCTTCTACTATACTACGCTATAAGTTTTAATGGCGCGGGCATGATATGAACGAGCTTGATTTATGCTGATTGCTGTCCTCATCGGAAGCAATGAATCTGAAAAGTGATTCTACTTCCTGTTCGTTCCTGCACATTTGCAGGGGCTCTCAACTTTAAATGAAATGGTTGTTTGTGAAAGATGAATAATAAAAACGTGGTTAAACCCTGGGGTGGTCGATTTACTGAAGCAACAGACGTGTTTGTGGAAGCATTCACCGCATCGGTGGAGTTCGATCGCCGAATGTATACACAAGATATTAAGGGATCGATTGCTCATGCCACTATGCTTTATAAAGTTGGTGTACTGACAAAAGAAGAATGTGATGCCATAGTTCAAGGCTTGCACGAAATTGAGCAGGAAATCGAAGCAGGGGATTTCGAATGGTCTATTGGTCTGGAAGATGTGCATATGAATATCGAAGCCCGGCTAACCGCAAAAATTGGTATTGCTGGTAAGAAATTGCATACAGGGCGTTCGCGAAACGATCAAGTGGCCACGGATATGCGTCTCTATTTAAGAGATGAAATTGATGAAATCATGACACAGCTAACACGATTGCAATCTGTATTAATTGATGTCGCTGAGCGGGAAACAGACACCATTCTGCCGGGTTTTACTCATTTACAAGTTGCGCAACCAGTAAGCTTTGGTCACCATATGTTGGCCTGGTTTGAAAATCTGCAGCGTGATGCGGAACGTTTGCAGGATTGTCGCAAGCGCGTCAACATTATGCCGTTAGGTGCTGCAGCATTGGCAGGCACAACGTATCCCATTGACCGTCAATATACTGCCGACTTACTGGGTTTTGCTAAAGTTGCGGAGAACTCATTAGATGCAGTGAGCGATCGTGATTTCATCATGGAATTTTGTTTTATCGCTGCGCAAGCCATGACGCACTTATCACGTTTTTCTGAAGAGTTGGTGTTATGGGTTTCTCAACAATTTGATTTTATTGAAATGGGTGATAATTTTTGTACTGGTTCATCCATTATGCCGCAAAAGAAAAATCCCGATGTGCCGGAGTTAATTCGTGGTAAATCCGGTCGCACCAATGGTAATTTGATTGCTCTGCTGACGTTGATGAAGTCTCAACCATTAGCCTATAACAAGGATAATCAGGAAGACAAAGAACCTTTATTTGATAGTATTGATACCTTAAAAGCATCGTTACGTGTTTTTGCCGATATGATGGGTACGGTAAAGGTTAAGCGAGAAAATATGTTAGCCGCAGCGATGAAAGGTTTTTCCACTGCTACTGACCTTGCGGATTATCTGGTGAAAAAAGGCGTGCCGTTCCGCGATGCGCACGAAATTGTTGGCAAAGCGGTGCGTTATGGCATAGATAACAGTAAAGATCTGGGCGAAATGTCTCTGGATGAGTTGCAATCGTTTTCTGATGTTGTTGAACAGGATATCTATAAAGTACTAACACCTGAAGGGTCTTGTGCGGCAAGAGATCATTTTGGCGGTACCGCTCCCGCGCAGGTGAGGCAAGCTATTGAACGCGCAAAATCGCGACTGACTCAAATATAAAAAAAGCGCCGAAAACGGGGCTTTTTTTATTTCATGCGATGTGTTCTTTACTACTGATATCCTCGCTAAGGCGAGATTGGGCTTTTTTCAGTAAAATATTGGTGTCATCACCCTTGTTCCAGGCAGCAATACCAAAACGTGCATTCACCGAAACCATAACATCAGGTGAGTCAGGTAGGCTCAGGTTTTGAATTCGACTTTGAATTTTTAAGGCCAGTTTGGTTGCATCTTCTTCGCTAGTTTCTGGCAAAATCAATGTGAATTCGGTGTCTTCTGTGCGGCCGACCAGATCAACCCAGCGCATCTGGTCGCGCAAATAAAAACTGATGGCTGTTAAAATCTGATCTGTTACCGGCGTTACGTTTTTAACTTGTGACTGAAAACCATCAATTTGCAAAATAATCACTGCCAGCGGATTATTATAGCGTCTGCTGCGGGAAACCTGAGGCTCCAGCGCTTGTAATAAAGAGCGTTTGTTTAATAAACCCGTGAGCAGATCTGAAGTTGTGTTAGTTTCCATCTGGTCTTTCAGGTTTCGATATTCAGTTTTCAATTTCATGATTTCAGACACATCAACAAAATAAAGAATCTTATTACTTTGCTGCTGCGTATGATTATTTGGGTGGTCAAGTGTAACCAGCCAACGATTTTGGCGATCAACAATATTGCTTACCTTCCATAAATCCGGATGGTCATCAAATCCATCCAGATATCTACCCCTTAAATCGTCTGTGGTAAGACCAATAACTTCATTTGCCGGTACGGCAAGAAATTCACACATTGCCTGATTCGCCCACTGGACCTTTTCATCATTATCAAAAATGAGTACACCCACTGGTGACATGTTCAAGGCATCATTAACGAGAGTGGCTTCAAGTTCTTGTGTCATATGGATTCCCAGGATTGTGACTGATTTTTCATTGGCTTCATTAATATAATCGTACATTTTTCGCAGATTTGTAGGTTGATTAACGTTTTGTTTTCATTAGTCCTGAATTTGATGTCAAAAGAGGGCTTGCCCCTGTTTTAATTCCGATGAATGTCGGATTGCCGGGACATCAATTGTTTCTCTAAAACATACATGAATAATGCCAACGAATTTACAGTACTTCATGGCTGATGAAGCTTGTTATTTCTGGGTGAAGTACGCGTCGATTTTTTGGCGAATGGGAAATTTTGGGGCTAAGTTGATGATCAGGAAAAAGCTTTATACCTTTGTATGAATATTGCAATGAGCTTTGAGATCTCAATATTTTGAAACTTACATGATAATCGAAAACTTACAAACCGATCTGATACGTGAGCGATTTTTCCAGGTTAACCGGGAAAGGATCGAGCGTACCCAGGTCATTATGGGGAGTAAGCACAAAGATTTATTACCTCTTTTACCTTTGTTGTTTCATGTCAATTCACCAATATTGCCCGGCTATGTGGATGATGAAACACCCTGTGGGGTGTTTGCGTTTGTACCTGATGATCGAATACTCAATATGGCAAAAGCAATGTGGCGCGGTTTTGCCCTACAGCGCAGAGGTGCGTGGGCTGCAGATATTGAAGCCATGTTTTTAATGGGTAGTTGCGGAACGGTTGCCTTTAATAAAAAAAGTGATTTTGATATTTGGCTTTGTTATCGACCTGAATTGAAAAAAAAACAACTCCAACAATTGCAGAAAAAAGCCACGGTTATTGAGCACTGGTTTGATTCCATTGGGCTTGAAGTGCATTTTTTCCTTATGAATGCGCAAGCTTTTAAAAAGGGGAAAGTGTCCAAGTTATCGTCAGAAAGCAGCGGTACGGCGCAACATCATTTGCTACTGGATGAATTTTATCGAACCAGCATTTGGGTGGCAGGTAAAACTCCTTTTTGGTGGTACGTACCACCTGAGAAGGAAAAGTCTTATGACAAGATTCGACAGGAGTTAGTGGAAGCCGATGTAATATCGGAAACAGAAGCTATCGATTTTGGCGCCTTACCCAGTATTCCCAGCGGAGAGTTTTTTGGTGCATCGGTATGGCAAATTTATAAAGGCATCGATTCGCCTTACAAATCCATTTTAAAAATTACACTTCTGGAAAGTTATGCGGCTAGTTATCCGAATAATACGCCACTATCAGCAGTATTTAAACAACGCATATATAACAACAATATTGATCCAGAGTCACTTGATCCCTACCTGATGATGTTGGATCAAATAGAAAGTTATTTAAAAAAGCACAAAGAAGATGATCGCTTGGAAGTTGTTCGTCGGAGCTTTTATTTGAAGCTGGCTTTGCCGCTAAGTGAAAAACAGCGAGCAGAAAACTGGCGAACAAAGTCGGTAAAAAAATTGGTTGACAGCTGGCAGTGGTTACCCGAGATCATCGCATATCTCGATGAGAAAAATGATTGGAAACTTGAAGATGTTGCCAAGGAACGCAGTGCTTTGATGATGTATTTAACAAAGAGTTATGCAGCGCTATCATCGTTCGCGAAGAAAAATGCCCGAAAGCGTTTGATTAAACAGCATGACTTGAGCGTGCTTGGGCGAAAACTGTATTCCGTATTCGAAAGAAAACCGGGGAAAATCGAAATATTTAATCGTGGTATTGTTGATTCGCTGGCCGAAGACAGTATCACTATTATGTTGTTACACGGCAAAAATAAGCGTGAACATTGGCGACTGTATCGTGACAAAGTTGTTGGCTCGCAGTTTAAAGATAAAAGACCACTTAAGCAGACCCATGGCTTGATTGAGTTAATCGCCTGGGCTTATTTCAATCAGCTTATTAATGATGATACGCAAAAATTATTATATGCACCGGGTTCAGAGGTGGGGAATAATGAGCTAAATAATATTCTGGAAAAATTCTCAGAATTATCAAATGGCGTAAATATTTTATCACCGAAGAGTGAAGCTTTATTAAGACCAGCCTACGTGCAAACCAGCATTATCTTTCTCAATATTGGTAAACGTCCACCTGATTTGGGGCCGCATGTAAACAAACAGATAATTTCAGGGGATGTTGATATCCTAAACTATGGAAATGCCTCTGATTGTATTGTTAAGTGTATCGAATATTGCTATATCACAAGTTGGAAAGAGATATTTGTTTTTAAATATAATGGCCCGGATGGTTTAGGTGACTGGTTGTGTGATTTGTTAAATGTCTATCAGCCAGTAACAAAAAAACGTGGGTTTTCTGGTGATCAATTACCTGAAATTGTAAACTTTGATGCACAAACATCTTATATTTTGGGTAAGCGTTTAATGAAGCTATTTGCTCAATCGCTCTCTTGTTTTGTTAATCATGAAGTATATGAAAAGTATTTTATTTATGAAGTTGCAAAAAAAATCTACTGTATTCTCTGGCAGGATAATGAATTTCGCGTAGAAAAGTTCAAATCAATATCTGACATGATTGCACATTTGTCTAAAACCGTTGGTTATTACAAAAGTGCGGTATTTGAAAGGAATGCATTGTTAGCAACGCCTTTCCCCTTCATTTATAAAGAAAACAAGCCCAGTGTGGTACAGATATTTTATTGTGTTGAAAAAGATAGTGTGGCTTTGTACGTGCTGGATGAAATGGGTGCGTTGTTTACACAAAAAGTTGCGCAAGATAGCATTGAAAATATTGCATTACATCAAACCCGCTTTTTTACAACCTTGCTTGATCAGCGAAATTTGGTCACCGCGCGATTGGTTGATACAGAGATTTATGTTGAGCAGTTGAATTGTGAAGTGGAAAATTATGAGTTAGTGAAGCATGGCTTAAACTATCGTACCAAAAAAATTCCAACACCTGAGCTGGATGAATCACGATTCTATGGCATTAAAGTCATCGGTGAAGTGATAGATAAAAAATCCGTATTCACTTTTTATTGCGATAATGAAGAATTTTCGTCCGATGAGTTGGGTAGCCAAATCTTCCGTACTGTAGCGCAACATGTTTTGAAAAAACGAAAAATCCAGGAAAAATATCATATTTACATTACCAGTCTGGAAATTTCACCACAAATGTTGGGTAGAAGTACATCTCATATTGTGCAAACCACTGAGTTGCTTAAATATAAAAAACGTATTGAAGAGCACCTTAATCGGGCCATGACTGGGCTTTGAGTGTACTACTCTGAGGGCTAACAATTGCGGGTATTTGCATATTGGTCAGATACAGCAACCTTAGGGTGTATTTAGCCGTTTCCAGCGATATCATGAAATGCTAAAATCCTACAGAATGTTTTTTAGACAATCTAGTGGCGATTATTGCGTGAAATATACTCTCCAAACACTTTTATTACTGTGTGCTACCTCGATGATTTTGGCTTGTGGTCAAAAAGGTGATTTATATATGCCGGAGAAAAATGTGCCGCAAGAGCAAAGTAATACCAGTAAAAACAGTGATGAAAAAGATAAAAAAACGATAGAGAAGAAGTAAATTATGGATTATTTTAATTATCGCGAAGGCGAACTGTACGCCGAAGATGTCGCTGTGAAAGACATTGTCGCATCAACAGGTTCACCCTGTTATATCTATTCCCGAGCTACACTCGAACGTCATTGGAAAGCATTTGATGAAAGCCTGGCCGAGCATGAGCATTTGATTTGTTATGCCGTAAAAGCCAATTCCAACCTGGCTGTATTGAATGTGTTTGCCCGTATGGGATCCGGGTTCGATATTGTATCTGGTGGTGAGTTGCTGCGTGTTATTGAAGCGGGTGGTGATGCGTCCAAGGTGGTATTTTCAGGCGTCGGTAAAAAGGCAGATGAAATTCGTTTGGCACTTGATCATAAAATTCAATGTTTCAATGTGGAGTCCGACGCTGAATTAGCGATGATAAACCAGATCGCTGCTGAAATGAATGTTGTTGCTCCTATTGCGTTGCGCGTTAATCCCGATGTTGATGCAGGTACTCATCCTTATATTTCCACTGGATTGAAGGAAAATAAGTTTGGTATAGATATTAGTGATGCTTTCGATTTTTATTTGAAAGCCAATGATATGCAACACGTTAAACTTGTTGGCGTAGCATGTCATATCGGTTCACAATTAACCGAAGTTACACCTTTTCTTGATGCGCTCGATCGTGTGCTGGCTTTAGTCGACCAATTACATTCTGAAGGAATACATCTGGCACATATGGACATTGGTGGTGGCTTAGGCATTCGTTATCAGGATGAAGAGCCACCCTTACCAGAAGAATATGCTAAAGCTGTGATCGAACGATTGGGTGATCGTAAAATTCCTCTTCATCTTGAGCCGGGTAGAGCGATTGCGGGTAATGCCGGAATATTTGTAACGCAGGTAGAGTTTCTTAAACATACCGAGCACAAAAATTTCGCCATCGTCGATGGTGCCATGAACGACTTGATACGGCCGTCACTTTATAGTGCCTGGCAGGAAATTATTCCCATCAAAGAGCGGGCCGGTTATGTTGAGCACTCTACTTATGATGTGGTTGGCCCAGTTTGCGAAACAGGTGACTTTTTGGGTAAATCTCGTGAATTAGACATCCAAGTGGGTGACTTGCTCGCGGTAAGGTCGGCCGGTGCATATGGTTTTGTGATGAGTTCCAATTACAATTCACGTAACCGGGTTGCTGAAGTTATGGTTGATGGTGATCAATTTCACGTGGTTCGCAAGCGTGAAACGTTTGAAGATTTAATTCGCGGTGAGTCAGTGTTGCCGGATTAGACTATCGTTTTTGGAATAGATTAAACCGTTTATTGATTTGAGTATCAATAAACGGCTTTTACAATTTAAATCGTTCCACCAAAGCTTGCAGTTTTACTGAAAGTTCTGCCATTGCTTCACTGGAATGAGCTGTTTTCTTTGCGCCATTTGCGGTAATGTTGGCGACTTCAGTAATGCCGGCAATGCTTTTATTTATGCTTTCAGATACCGCTGTTTGCTCTTCAGCGGCTGTGGCAATTTGTGAATTCATTTCGGAAATTTTCGTCACCGCGTCAGCGATATTTTCCAACGAAGTACCGGCGATAGCTGCTTGCTCTACCGTGCTGTGTGCACCAGCCTTACTCTCTTCCATCGCTTTCACCGCTTCAATCGCTCCGGATTGAATTTTTTCCACCGTGTTCTTAATTTCCTGAGTGGACTCCTGAGTTCGGCTGGCAAGTACGCGAACTTCATCTGCCACAACAGCGAACCCACGACCTTGCTCACCTGCACGTGCGGCCTCAATTGCTGCATTTAGAGCCAGCAAATTGGTTTGTTCGGCGATGCCTTGAATAACATCCATCACTGAGCCAATATTCATACTTTCGGCTTTTAAATTTTCGATCACTGCGGTGGCAGATTCAATCTCTTGAGCAAGAGAATCAATCTGATTAATGGTTTTTTCAAATACCTGTTTGCCTTCAACTGTTGCATGGTTAGCATTTTGAGCGGCAGTTGCTGCGGAGTCAGCATTCGTAGCTACTTCGCGAACGGAAGCCGACATTTCATTAATGGCAGTGGCCACTTGATCGGTTTCTGTTTGTTGCTGCTGGATCGCTTGATTACTTTCGGCCGTAATCGATGACAAGTCTGATGACGAAGAAGCGAGATGTTTAGCATTGTTATCAAGTTCTGTAACTTGAGTGTGCAAACTGTCCACTAACTGATTAAGGCCATTGCTTAATAACGATAACTCTTTCAGGCTATTAGTCTCAGCCTTTACCGTTAAATCACCTTCTGTACAGAGTTGCATTTTCGTGACCAATTCTGTGGTAGGATTAAACAAAAAGCGATTTAGTATAAATAGAGACATGCCAAGTATTAAAATGACAGCTATGACAACTCCAAGCATGCTAAGGAATTGGGTTTTAGAAACAGCATCATTAAATTCTTCGATATTTTCTTTTATATGAATTTTCAATGCCGGTTGATTGTTTGATGCTTTTAATACGTATTGTACGTCCAGCAAATCCTTGCTTGCGACATCCCACTGTTCAGTTTTGAAAAGTTCTTTGCCTGTTATCGACAATATTTCCATGGGGGCTTTTAGTGTGCTTCTAATATGGGCCAGACTGTGTGAGGGATCGGTAATGATTTCCAGGTAACCGCGTAGTCTTAATCCACCGATGGGCACAAGTTGGGAATGTGCTGTGTTAGATTCGTAGACCCAAACACCTCCAATGGATTTCAGTCTTTCTGCACCTTTTCGATCTTTTGCTTGTGAATGTAAAAAGTTTGGAAGCTTTTTAGGTATGTCGGTGATGCCGTTTGAACTTTCTGCGATTAGATTGAATTTTTTATCATAAACCCGTAATTTTAAGAGTTTAACGACACCAGCGGTTACCCAGCGCTGATGAAATTGATCATCGAGTCGTTGTACAATTTGTTTTTTGTTTTCCGGGTCGGCAATGCCTTTTACTGCTTTGCGAAAATCTCTATTGTTCTCTGTTGAGGCGCCCAGGCTTTTAGCTTGAGTACTCAAATCTATCAATGCTTGATCAGAAGCAACTTTGATTATTTTACTCAGGGTTTTGGTTTCCTGCTCCAGGGCAACAGAGCGGAAAGCAATTTCAGCAAGTAAGAGGAGGATGACGGATGCAAGGCCGCTGGCTGCTAGAATACCAATGGTTAAGGATTTAATCGAAAGTTTTTGTAGCCACTTCACTGTGTTGTCCTCAATTTCTTCGTTGCAACTATTTGGGAGTCCATTCCCGCTATTATTCCATTAATTATTTGTTTTAATCTGAGTTAACAATTTTCTTCAAGGTACAACAACTGGAAGACCTTTAGCTTCCCATTCTTCCATGCCACCGCGGAACCAGTAAATTTTGTTGTAACCATCTGCAATGGCAATTTTTGCTGCTTTCATGCTACGACCACATTTAGTGCCATTGCAATAAAACACAATAGGGGTGCTTTTGCTGGGAATGTGTTTTGCCAGAGAAGCGGGTGAGGTTTCGGTGTTGGGCAAACTTATCGAACCTTCGATATAACCTTTGGTTAAATCACTTTTTTTACGGGAATCGATAATGATTAGATCTTCGAACTCTTCTACGAGACCGATAATTTCTTCAGCATTAACCCGTACGGTACCTTCCAGAAACTGAGGGGTCTCTGTTTCGCCAGCTATAGCCATATTTATGCTAAAAATTGACGCAAGCAATATTATTAATACGCGACTTGCTATTTTCATATTTTTACTCCTGAGTTGCTAATAATTCGCTACAAATACTTTATAAAACAAATTAGCTGATTCTCTATAATTAATGCAGCCGGCCGTGAGGATAAAAATTTGCTTGAGTGCTATAAATATAGAAAAGCTTGCTAAGTAGCTGTATTTTTTAGGCTATTTTGCAAGTCAGTTGTTCTTCGGGTACTCAGCTTTTTTGTTTCCAATCGTCGGCGTTTTTCAACATAAAGCATGTCGGACAACGTAGGGAATTCTTTATAATGTTCTTTGATTTTTATCCGGTTTTTGTGAATTGTGTGAGTTTAAAGTGTCGCGGGGGAAATGCCTTGAACAGATTCGAGATGGGCATAAAATGATGTGCCTTTTTCTTCGTGTTCGATTTTAACGGGCAGGTAATGCAGGCTTGGTGCGCTCCATATTGTGGTTTTCATTTTTTTTGTTTTAACCTGAATAACAACCGTATCCAGTTTGCCGTAAATGGTTTTCAGCTTTTTGTTGCCTAGATGTTTGAGTTCATAATTAACCAAACGTACATTTTCGGCGATTTGATAGCTGAAATTGCGTTTACCATCTGCCAGATCGAGCATTAAGGCGAGTTGGTAAGAGCTTTGGTCTTGGGAACCTGTCGGTATTTCATATTCTGAAAGTTTGTCATCTCGTTGGCTATGAACCCAGCCTTTTTTCCAGTCATACGTTTGCTCTACCTTTTTTTTGCCATTATTGCGGTCGTAATAATATTTAAGCGGTTTGAGCATGCTGTCTTCGAAGGCGAATTCGGTTTTTTGAATTATTTTTTCTTTGAATAAAGAACCAATAAAACCAGTGGTGCGAGAATCTGAAACATAAACTTTTTGTGTGCCGTTGGTGCTTAAGCTGCGTTTTGCTTTACCAATAGTGACAAATCCTTTGGTGATTTTATATTTAGCGACAAAATCGGGTGGCAATTCGGCTGCAATACTTAAAGAGCTGAACAGCAGGAATATGACTGACACTAAAATAGCTTTCATTTTTCTATCCTGAATATCAATTTATCTTTGAACAGGTATCGGCTAAAAAAAGCCAGACTCAGGCCAATGCAAATTCCGATCAATGCGCCAGCCAATACCTGTGAGGGAAAATGTTGTGCAAGATAAACGCGGGAAATGGCAACCAGTGTAGCGAGGATTAAACTGGCTATAATGACGGATTTTGTCCGTATAAAAAACGATAAAAAACAAAACGTAGCAAAAAAATTTAATGCGTGATTGGAAGGCATGCCTGTTTCGCTGCTCAGGCAGCGGGGATCATCTTTGTAAGGCATACGAATCACGTCATAAAACTCCAAACAAGGGCGTGGATGTTGAATTGTGTGTTTTAAAATATTACCAATTGCATCACCTAATGCTGCTGTGAGTATCACTAAAAAGCCCAGCAACCAACCATTTCGTCCGAACTTATAACCGAGTACAAGCCAGATAAGTGCCAGCAATGGAAATGAAAAAGTTGCTTTAGCAGAAATCCAGCTGAAAAATATATCAAGCCAAGGATGGGCCCAGCCTTGATTAATCCACAACAAAATATTTTCATTCATAGTAATGCAATCAAATTTTCGCAATAGCGGGTTTTCTAAATATAACAGTGAGGCTCACCACAAATGCCATCGCCGAAATTACCCATTGCAGGGCTTGCAAATCTGCTTGGCCGGTGTTTTTAAATAATAACAGAATTGCCGCTACTAATAATAACAGACCCATATTCCGCTCGCCGGTTCGTTGTATCTGCCATTGTCGTGAGAAAAAATGGCCAATTAGTGCGATTAACCAGCCTAATACTAATCCACCGGCGATATCGACAGGCCAATGCGCACCCACTGCTACGCGTGAAAAGCCCACTACTATTGATAGCGTTATAATCGCTATATGTAGATAAGTCTTTTGGTAATTGAGAAGCAGCAAAGTTGCAAATGCAATTGCGCCAGTAGTATGCCCGGATGGGAAGGCGGATGAGTCAGGGCTGGCACCGATCAAATTGAAGCTATCCAAAACCAGATCAGGCCTGGGTATGGCAAAAAAACTCTTCAGCGAATAAACGCAGATCAGTCCAATTAATAAAGTGGGTAGAATTGATAAAGCGATTCGCGGCTTCTGTACTACCAGGCATAAGGCTAAGCAAAGAATAACAGCAGGATCACCCAGCAATGTTAACGCGGCCCAGAGGGATTCCCCTGTGTATTGGCTCAGGCCATTGATGAGATGAAACACAGTTTGATTTAAATCGAAAGCGAACAAGATAAGGAATAAGAAAAAACCGAGAATCGGAAAAACAAAGCTAATTCGTACAGTTGATGAATTAATCACAATTCTCGATTTGTTCGAGCAAAAGCCCTTTGTTCAATTCCTGCTGATCAAGTATGACTGTGTCGCCCTGAAGGCTCAATCGATTTTGAGCAAACCAGGAGACCACCAGAGGATAAATCTTATACTCTTCAACATGAACCTTGTTCGCCAGTGTTTCAACTGTATCTGTTTCGGCCACTTTTACCCGGCTTTGTAAAATTACCGGGCCGCCATCCAGTTCGGGTGTAACAAAATGCACACTGGCGCCATGATAATTTTCTTTCGCTTCCAGCGCGCGCTGATGGGTATTAAGGCCGCGATATTTAGGCAGTAGGGAAGGGTGAATATTAATCATGCGTCCCAAATAATGGTTCACAAAATTAGCCGTGAGAATGCGCATGAAACCGGCCAGCACTACCAGCCCAGCTTGATAATCATCAATACATTTTTGCAGAGCAGCGTCATAACTTTCACGATCAGGATATTGTTTATTATCCAACACGGATGTGGAAACCCCGGCAGAATGCGCGCGCTGTAAACCAAAGGCATCGGCTTTATTGCTGATTACACCAGCAATTTCTGCTTCAATTTCACCATTGCTGATTTTGTCGATGAGGATTTGAAGATTACTGCCATTACCAGAAATCAACACAACAACTCGTAATTTTTTACTTCCCAAAATAAAACGCCTGCCGTGCTAAATGATTACGCACGGTGTTTTATCTTCCGCCTGACGAATTTCACCCATGAGAAAAGCTGTTTCACCTGCTGCGCTTAAGGCTGCCAAGGTTTTGTCTTTGTCTGCTGCAGATACACAAACAACCATGCCGACACCGCAATTAAAGGTGCGATACATTTCCTGGTCTTCAATATTGCCGTTTTCTTGCAACCATTGAAAAATTTCGGGCATTTGCCAGCTGTTTTTGTCAATGATTGCTTCTGAGTGATCAGGCATGACGCGAGGGATATTTTCCAACAAACCACCGCCGGTAATATGGGCGATTGCTTTGATACTTACTTGTTCTTTTAATGAAAGAATGGATTTTACATAAATTCGTGTTGGTTCAAGCAGGGTTTCACCCAAGGTGGAAGAGGCAAATGCCTGTTTGAGGTCCGCATTTACATGGGAAATGATTTTCCTGATCAGAGAGTAACCATTTGAGTGGGGTCCTGACGCTGCCATTCCAATTAGCACATCACCTGCCTCAACGGTGGAGCCATCGATAATTTCATCTTTTTCCACAATGCCGACGCTAAAGCCTGCCACGTCATAATCATCATCGCTGTACATGCCTGGCATTTCAGCGGTTTCACCACCAGTGAGTGCGGCGCCAGCCAGCTCACAGCCTTTGGCAATGCCGGTAATCACGTCAGCTGCAACATCAATTTCCAGTTTGGCAGTGGCGTAATAATCGAGAAAGTATAAAGGCTCGGCGCCTGTTACCACAATATCGTTTACGCACATTCCGACCAAATCAATGCCAATGGTGTCATGTTTGCCCATGTCTAGCGCCAATCGTAGCTTGGTTCCTACGCCATCTGTACCGGATACCAGCACAGGTTTTTTATATTTATTGACCGGAATCTCAAATAATGCCCCAAAACCACCTAAACCGGAGAGTACTTCCGGGCGTCGGGTTTTTGCGGTGATCGGTTTGATTTTTTCGACCAATTCATTGCCAGCGTCAATATTGACACCGGCATCACGATAATTAAGCGATGAACTTTTCACGGATTTGAGATTCTCTTAAAGAAATATATAAAGAATTAAATTTGGTATCAGCGCGTACTGACATATAGTTGCTGCATTATACATTATCTGGGCTTTTTCAAAAATCACGGATGTGTTGAGCAAATAATCTGCCGTTATGGAATAATTTCGAGTCTGTACGATTTTTGCTATGATAATAACTTCTATGATTATTCTCCTGGCCGTATACGAATCAGGCTGACTTTTTGCTAAACCAAAATAACGAATTCACAGAAAACCGTATAAAGTTTGATCAAAATGTACTTATTTCCAAGGTCCTCTGCTTGTTGATTACGAATATGAAAAAGTTTCTGCTTTTTGTTGTATTGGTCCTGCTTTGTTTACCAGTATATGCAACTACCGTTAAAAAACTGTATGAAGTCAGTGTGCCGGTGTTTACTCAAAGTGATAATGAGCGAAAAGAGGCTGTTTCTCAGGCTTTTGCCGAGCTTTTGATTCGTGTCACCGGACGACGGAATATTGCCTTGCAGTCAGGCGTTAAAGAGCTGATTAAAACTGCACCGCGATATATGCGCAGTTTCCGTTATGAGCAGATTGAAGAAAAATCGCAGCCAGAAGCTGAGCCTGGCCTACAGGAAGACCTTGTTGTTGATGCCGAAAACCAGGAGTCGGGTCAACTGATTGATCCACTGGCTAATCAACCTAAAGCGGAAAAGCCTAAGCCCAATCAATACCTTGTTGTGTCTTTTGATAAACAAGCCGTAAAAAATGTATTGTGGAAGAACAAGTTGCCGGTTTGGGGCGAAACACGCCCCAGCACGTTATTATGGATAGCGATTCAAGACGCTGAACAGCGAAATCTGATGGATGTGAGTGAGCCGGGGCCAATGTTGGAGTATCTATCCAAGCAGGCGAATAAACGTGGTTTGCCGCTGGTCTACCCTCTGCTCGATCTGGAAGATCAAATGAATCTCAACGTCACTGATGTTTGGGGTGGTTTTAAAGATCATATCAATAATGCCTCGGCGCGTTATCAAACTGAAGCGGTGGTATCTGCACGATTATCATTAAATTCGTCAGGTATCTGGCAAAGTCGATGGAGTTTGTACCAAGGCAATGATGAATCCAGTTGGCAGATCAACGCCGTTGATCTGGAGTCTGCCGTTGCATACGGTTTGGATAATATCGCAGATAAATTGGCGGAACGTTATGCGCATGTTTCAACCAGCAGCGATGAAAATGCGGCACTGATTTATATTAGCGATGTGAATAATTTGTCTGACTATGAAAAGATCAATGACTATTTATCATCACTGTCGGCGATTAAAAATGTTGAGCTGAGGCAGGTTCAAGCTAACGAGCTGGTTTATCGACTCGAACTACGCAGTAATAAAAAAGTATTGAAGCAGGCCATTTCCCTGGGGAAAGTATTATTGACTCAGGAAGATCCATTCGCCATAAGTCTGGATGAAGAGCGTTTTAATTATCGACTAATGCAATGAAGCCAAAAGACATACCCAATTTAATTAGTTTTATGCGCATTTTACTGGTTGTGCCAGTTATAGTGTTTATCATAAATCAAGAATTTCTCATGGCGCTGGTTATTTTTATAATTGCAGGTGTCTCTGATGGTGTTGATGGTTTTTTGGCGAAACATTATTCCTGGCAATCACGATTGGGTTCTATTATCGATCCCATTGCGGATAAGTTGCTACTGGTTTGCTCATTTGTGACTCTAAGTTGGGTGGGTATGATTCCCGTGTGGCTGGTTGTTGCGGTTTTTGTGCGTGATTTTATTATTGTGCTTGGCGCAGCGGGTTATCATTTTCGTTATGGTAAATACGAAATGGAGCCGAGTTTCATCAGCAAGTTTAATACGTTTATGCAAATATTGCTGGTGACGGCAATTTTGAGCTTGAAGCTAACCGCCATACCTTTTTGGGTAATTGATTGGATGGTAATGGTTACGCTACTTACCATCGTGCTTAGCGGTCTGAACTATGTTATTGTTTGGGGTCGTAAAGCTTATCGAATATCACACAATTCAAACGCACATGACTGAATCAAACCGCTGGTTTTTCCTGGCAGGTCTGCTCATTGCGGCCGGTGTTGTCTATTTATTATCACCTGTTCTAACACCGTTTTTAATCGCCACATTCCTGGCGTACATGGGTGACCCGCTGGTTGATCAGCTGGATAAAAAAGTTTCCCGAGGTTTATCCGTTCTTATTGTTTTTTCTTTGCTCAGTACAGTCGTACTTGCGCTAACTTTCATAATATTGCCGATGGTTGAGCGGCAGTTAATCAACTTTGTGCGCGCAATTCCCAATTATATCGACTGGTTTCAAAACACAATTGTCCCCTGGTTTATGGCGAATCTTGGTGTTTCAGATATTGGTCTTGATTTGGAAAGTATTAAAGCGCAAGTCAAAGAGCATTGGTCAAAAGCAGGCGGCGTGGCTGCAGGCTTTATATCCACCGTTTCAAAGTCTGGTTTGGCGATCGTGGGTTGGGCGGTGAATATCGTCTTAATTCCCGTTTTGACATTTTACATGTTACGCGACTGGGATATATTGGTTGCGCGTATTCGTGAGTTAATTCCTCGTCGATATGAATCAAACCTGGTGCAACTGGCGCTGGAATCTGATTTGGTATTAAGCGCATTTCTGCGCGGACAATTAATGGTGATGTTGGCTTTGGGTACCATATACAGCATCGGCCTTTGGATTGTTGGTGTGGATTTCTCTCTGTTAATTGGGATGTTAGCTGGCGTCGTCAGTTTTGTGCCTTATTTAGGGTTTATTGTGGGTATTTTTGTGGCGGGTATCGCCACATTGGTGCAGTTTCAAGATGTGTTTCATTTGATTCCCGTACTGATTGTTTTTGGCGTGGGCCAATTATTTGAAAGCTTTTTACTCACCCCATGGCTGGTTGGCGACAAAATTGGTTTGCATCCTGTCGCCGTTATTTTTGCTGTTTTGGCTGGTGGTCAGTTGTTTGGTTTTTTCGGTATTTTGCTGGCTTTACCTGTTGCTGCGGTCATTATGGTGTTGCTACGGCACGCACATGAACGTTATCTTTCCAGCCGATTTTATCAGGGTTAGTATTAATAATGTCGCTGCAACTACCGCTTTCTCTTTCCATTCGGGACGATGCCAGTTTTGATAATTTCCTGGCTGAAGGCAATCAAAGTGTTATTTCGCACATTAAAAACAGTATTGGACAAGAAAAAAGTGAAGGCGCGATTTATGTGTGGGGTAACGAATTCACAGGTAAAACCCATTTATTAGAAGCAGCCTGTTTGCAAGCGGCAAGTCTTGACCTTAAAGCGGTTTACATTCCCTTAAAATCTGCAGCAGAGCTGGATGTCAGTATGCTGGATAGTCTTGAAAAAGCCGATTTGATTTGCGTTGATGATGTGGATGCTATTGCTGGTCAGCAAGATTGGGAGCAGGCTTTATTTTATTTATACAATCGGGCATTTGAAATGGGGGCGCAAATGATTTTTTCTGCAACTCAGCTTGCTAAAGAAGCGGCGTTTAGTTTGCCTGATCTGGTTTCCCGTTTGGATTGGGGATTTGTTTTTCATATACAAGCCTTGTCTGATGAACACAAAGCCCAGGCTTTACAAAACCGGGCTCGAATTCGTGGTTTTGAATTGCCCGATAATGTGATTGCTTACTTGTTACGCCGATTCCCCCGAGATATGAATGCTTTGTTTGCTTTACTTGCTGAATTGGATAAAGCCAGTTTAACCGCACAGCGGCGTTTGACCGTGCCTTTTGTCAAACAATGGTTTGATGAAAATAAAACTCAATAAATTGTATCAATATAAGCTAAACAATGAACCTAGAGCATCTAAATCCCTGGCAAAAATCAGCCGTAAAGTATATTGATTCACCTTTGTTGGTGCTGGCTGGCGCGGGTAGTGGAAAAACGCGTGTAATCACCCATAAAATTGCTTATCTGGTTGAAGAATGTGGCGTAAAAGCAAATCACATTGCCGCTGTTACATTCACCAATAAAGCCTCAAAGGAAATGAAGGAACGCATTAGTCAGATTTTGGATAAATCAAAATCCCGAGGCTTGCGGGTTTCCACTTTTCATACGCTTGGCCTGAATATATTAAGAACCGAACATAAGCTGATTGGATTAAAACCAGGCTTTTCGATTTTTGATAGTCAGGATAGTGCTGGCATTATCAAAGATATAATTCATGCAGATCAAATTGCAGATAATGATCAGATTCAGCAATTACAATGGAAAATTTCCGGTTGGAAAAACGCACTGATTGATCCGGTTCAGGCTCAATCGTTTATTGAAGATAAGTTGGATGAAGTATGTGTTAGCGTTTATGAAAAATACGAACGAACGCTACGCGCTTATAATGCAATTGACTTTGATGATTTAATTTATTTGCCCGTACGATTGTTTCAACAACAGCCAGAAATACTGACCAAGTGGCAGAAAAGAATTCATTACCTGCTCGTGGACGAATATCAGGACACCAATGGTTGTCAGTATGAAATGGTTAAGTTATTAGTTGGCGCTCGAAACAGTTTAACGGTGGTAGGTGATGATGATCAATCCATTTATGCCTGGCGTGGTGCGCGACCGGAAAATCTGGCGCAGTTGAAAGTGGATTTTCCCAGTTTGAATGTGATCAAGCTGGAGCAGAATTATCGCTCCATGGGGCGTATACTGAAAGCAGCAAATACCTTAATCGAAAAAAACCCGCACGCCTTTGAGAAAAAATTGTGGAGCGATAAAGGTTATGGCGACCCCATCAAAGTGATTCGTTGTAAAAATGATGAGCACGAAGCCGAACGGGTAACCAGCGAAATTCTCAGTCATAAATTTCAAAAGCGCACACGCTTTTCTGACTATGCGATTTTATATCGCGGTAATCATCAGTCCCGTGTCATCGAAAAAGCCTTCAGAGAACATCGTGTGCCCTATTATTTAAGCGGCGGCCAGTCTTTTTTCGAAAAAGCAGAAGTCAAAGACATGATGGGGTATTTGCGTTTGATGGCTAATCCCGATGATGACGCGGCATTTCTTCGCGTGGTTAACACACCTCGACGAGAAATAGGTGCCAGTACGTTAGAGAAGCTGGGGCAATATGCACAGCAACGTAATTGCAGCTTATATAGTGCTTGTCATGAAGTTGGGCTTTCGCATCATCTTTCTGAACGCGCATGCAGTAATTTAAATACTTTCGTGCAATGGTTATCGCGAATATCTGACCGTGCAGAACGTGGTGACTTTATGTCCGCTATTCGTGACATGGTGAAAGAAAGTAATTACCAAAATTGGCTGGAAGATACTTGCAAAGATCTCAACACCGCCGAAAAGCGCATGGAAAATGTTAATGACCTGTTGGTTTGGATCGAACGCGTATACGAGCAGGCCGACAAGGATTCAACCGTTGCAGATATCGTTTCCTATATGACGCTGATGAATATTCTTGAGCGTCAGGATGAAGATGAAAACGAAAATGACTGCGTCAATCTGCTCACTTTGCACGCAGCCAAAGGATTGGAGTTTCCATTTGTGTATATTATCGGTATGGAAGAAGAAATATTACCGCACCGTGTCAGCATGGACGAAGGCAATATCGAAGAAGAACGTCGCCTGGCATATGTGGGCATTACCCGGGCACAGGAAAACCTGACTTTCAGTTATTCCCGAATTCGCAAACGTTACGGTGAAAAAATGGAATGTGAAATCAGCCGTTTCATTGATGAGCTGCCTCAAGATGATTTGCTTTGGGAAGGCGGAAAACACGATGTGGATCCCGAACAGAAAAAACAGCGCGGCCAGGCACATCTGGCAAATTTAAAAGACTTATTAGCAAATACCTGATAGAATCCGCATTTTTCTGGCACAGACTTGTGTTACAGAAAGCCGGCTAGTAAAATCAGCCACTTATCCTACGCGCCCGTAGCTCAGCTGGATAGAGTAACTGGCTTCGAACCAGTTGGTCGGGAGTTCGAATCTCTCCGGGCGCACCAATAAAAAAAACCTGCGAAAGCAGGTTTTTTTATACTCGCCCGGAGAGGTTCGAGCTCCCGACGAAATCATTCTCAAAAAAACTATTACCCTTCCCCCTTAAAAAACGGACAGCAATTAGCCATGATTGAAGCAGCTATTGCCGGCCTGATACACTGGTCGTCATTGGTATCAGATATAATGAAGATTGATGTCATCTTTACAATTGCTAAACGGTACTTTCAAGGATCGATTGAATGCACGAAATTTCACTGTGTGAGAGTATCTTACGCGTAGTCGAAGAACACGCAGCAAAGCAAAACTATCAAAAAGTAACAGCTGTTTGGCTGGAAGTAGGCGCATTAGCGGGTGTAGAAGTGGAGGCACTGCAATTCGGTTTCGATGTGGTAATGAAAAAGTCTATCGCAGAAGATGCCAGGCTGGAAATCATCAATGTGCCTGGTCAGGCCATGTGTTTGCAATGTATGAAGAACGTGAAAATTAGCCAACGATTTGACGCCTGTCCAGTTTGCGGTGCTTATCAGTTACAGGTCAATGCAGGGGATGTGTTGCGAGTAAAGGAATTGGAGGTTGAATAATGTGTATTGATTGTGGATGCGGAACAAAGGAGATAACAATAGATAATCGTGTTTATCATGATGGGCATCAGCATAATCATGATCCACATATCAGTGATCGTCGAAAAGTGCGAATCGAGACTGATATTCTGGCTAAAAATAAAGAACTGGCTGAAAACAATCGGTGCTACTTTCACGAGCGTAACATTCTGACATTAAATTTGGTCTCCAGTCCCGGTTCAGGTAAAACCACCTTGCTGACTCGCACACTAAATGATCTCCAATCTTCTTTTTCTATTGCGGTAATTGAAGGTGACCAGCAAACTGCCAATGATGCGGATCGTATTCGCGCTACCGGTGTAACAGCAGTGCAAATTAATACAGGCAAGGGCTGTCATCTCGATGCGCACATGGTAGGTCATGCATTAGAAAAACTCTCGCCGGAAAAAGATAGCCTGCTATTCATTGAAAATGTTGGCAACCTAGTTTGTCCGGCTGAATTTGATTTGGGTGAGGCCCATAAAGTTGTAATTTTGTCGGTGACGGAAGGTGAAGACAAACCCATTAAATATCCCGATATGTTTTACGCGGCTGACCTAATGTTGTTGAGCAAGGTTGATCTATTGCCTTATCTGGACTTTAACGTGGAAGAATGCATTGCATACGCTCGTAGAGTTAATCCAAAGATTGAAATCATTCAAGTTTCCGCTACTAAAGGTGACGGCTTACGAGAATGGTTTGACTGGATTGAGTCTCGGCGGCAGTTGCAGTTTATTAGGGAAAGTTAATCATGTGTCTGGCTATTCCTGTCGAAGTGATAAGCATTGAAGAAGATACTGCATGGGTATCTGTGAGTGGTGTTAAAAAAGAAATTTCTTTAGCCTTAGTCGAAGATGTGAGTGTGGGTGATTACGTGCTGCTGCATGTGGGATATGCGCTTAATAAGATTAGTACGGAAGAAGCTCAAAAAACTCTAAAGTTGTTTGCTGAAGCAGGGATGTTAGAGATTGATTCATGAAATATATTGATGAGTTTCGTGATCAGCAACAAGCGCAAGCTATTGCCAATATTATTGCCCTTGAAGCCAAATCTGATCGTCATTACCGGCTGATGGAATTTTGCGGTGGTCACACTCATGCAATTTATCGTTATGGTGTGCAGGATCTTATGCCCGATAACGTGGAGTTTGTTCATGGTCCCGGTTGTCCGGTTTGTGTTTTACCTGTAGGGCGAATCGATGAAGCCATGCAACTGGCACAAGAACAGGGCGTGATTCTTTGCACTTATGGTGACATGATGCGAGTGCCAGCTGGTAATCGTCGTAGTCTGATGCAGGCTAAGGCTGACGGTGCCGATATACGTATGGTTTATTCTACTCAGGATGCCTTGAAGATTGCGCGCGATAATCCGAATCAACAGATTGTATTTTTCGCTATTGGATTTGAAACCACCACTCCGCCTACAGGTGTTGCAATTAAACAAGCGCGTGCTGAAGGGCTGACTAACTTCTCAGTTTTTTGTAATCATGTGTTAACTCCCGCAGCGCTGGGTGCAATTTTAAATGCAGAACCGCCAGTGGATATTGATGCATTGCTTGGCCCTTCTCATGTTAGTACCATCATAGGTAGTCATCCTTATGAAAAATTCGCTCAGCAATATGGCAAGCCTATTGTTATTGCCGGTTTTGAACCACTGGATGTTATGCAATCCGTTTTAATGGCAATTCGTTTACTTAACAAAGATCGTAGTGTTGTGGAAAACGAGTATAGCCGTGCTGTGACCCGTGATGGAAATATCAAGGCACAGGCTTTGGTGAAAGAGGTTTTTGAAATACGCGAAAATTTTGAATGGCGTGGTTTGGGGCTGATCTCCAATAGTGCCTTGAAAATTCGTCCTGATTTTGCGGAGTTCGATGCAGAAAAGCGATTTACGGTCAGCGCCCAGCCGGTCGTAGACATTAAAGCGTGTGAATGTCCTGCCATTTTACGAGGACAGAAAAAACCACTGGACTGTAAATTGTTCGGAACTGTTTGCACACCGGAAAATCCTATGGGCTCTTGTATGGTTTCTTCTGAAGGCGCCTGCGCAGCTTACTGGCGTTATGGCAGACTTCGAGTAGTCGCCTGATGAAACTGAATATAAAAACCGGTAAAGTTGACATGAGCCATGGCAGCGGTGGTCGAGCTTCGGCAAAATTGATTAGCGACCTGTTTATGAAGCATTTGAATAACGAATTCCTCGCCAAGGGTAATGATAGTGCTTGTTTTGATGTGGCTGGCAAACGCATGGTGATGTCTACTGACGCGCATGTCATATCGCCACTGTTTTTTCCCGGTGGGGATATTGGCAGTCTTGCGGTGCACGGCACAGTAAACGATGTGGCCATGTCTGGTGCCAGACCTTTGTATCTTTCGGCGAGTTTTATTCTTGAAGAAGGTTTTCCATTATCTGACCTGGAGCGTATTGTTATCAGCATGAGCAATGCAGCAAAAGCCGCCGGTGTGAGTGTAATTTGTGGTGATACTAAGGTGGTTGAAAAGGGAAAGGGGGACGGTGTTTTTATTAGCACTACCGGTGTTGGCGTGTTGCCTGAAGGAATAGATATTTCTGGTGATCTCGCACGACCAGGCGATGCAATTTTGATTAGCGGTAGCATCGGTGATCATGGCATTGCAATCCTTTCCAAACGCGAAAATCTTGAATTTGAAACAACAATTGAATCGGACTCCGCAGCACTCAATGATTTGGTGACGGAAATGATTAAAGCCGTTCCGAGCATTCATTGCTTACGTGATCCTACCCGAGGTGGATTGGCGACAACACTTAATGAAATTGCGTTGCAATCTGCAGTGGGTATGCAATTAAACGAAGCAGCTATTCCGGTAAAACCACAAGTTGCTGCTGCATGTGAGTTGCTTGGTCTTGATCCACTTTATATTGCAAACGAAGGTAAGTTAGTTGCCATTTGTGCTACTGAGAATGCTGATCGTTTACTTGCTGCAATGCGAGAGCATCCATTGGCGCGAGATGCGGCCATCATTGGTCAAGTGGTAAAAGACGAGCATCATCTTGTGCAAATGCAAACACGTTTTGGCGGACAACGGATGGTGGATTGGCTGGCTGGGGAACAATTGCCAAGGATTTGTTAGTCGATGTTGTTGTTTATTTGTGCGAAATGCTTAAGCCTGCGATCCAGGCTTGTCCCAGGCTCAGTCCGCCGTCATTAATGGGCGCCTGTTGCCCGATTTTAACGTTGAAATTCTCCGATATTAAATTTTCTATCAGCCCGGTGCTCAATATCTTATTTAGAAAACAACCACCACCTAAGAGTATAGTGTCTACCTCGTACTGCAGGGCGGTTTGTTTCAGCCACTGACTCAGTGCAGCAATGAGTGTGCCGTGAAAAAGGTTAGCTCCATGTTCTGGGTCGCAATTGATGAGCTGTTCCAGTAGCGGTAAAAAGTCTAGTTGATCATTTTGAATTTTCCAGCCATTGTGCATAACTTGTGGTTTAGTGACCAGGCTTTCCAACATCATGGCGGCTTGTCCTTCATAACTGCAAACCGGAAGCAATCCAAGTAGTCCGGCAGCAGCGTCAAAGAGTCTACCTGCACTGCTTGTTACGGGGCAGTTGACATTTTTTCTCAAAACTTGCTGTAAAAGTTTTGCTTCTGCTTGATCAAATCGTTTTTCAATTTCATTCGCTCGACCAAGCCGCTCAAATATTGTTGCTGCCATGCGCCAGGGTTCGCGAGTGGCACGATCAGCACCAGGTTGTTTTAATGGTGATAAATACCCGAGCCGTTGATAATGCGCACCTTCAAGTAATAATAATTCACCACCCCAGCTTTGATTATGTTCACCAAGACCAAAACCATCAAGAGCGAGGCCTATAGCAGATTGAGTGATCCCATGTTCTGCAGCAACAGCAGCTAAATGCGCATGGTGATGTTGTACGGCAACAATTGGTATACCAAAGTTCTGTGCGAACTGAGTGCTGAAAAAATCCGGGTGTTTGTCATGCGCAATTATTTCGGGTGTTACATCTAAACTTTCCAGGAGATGCTCTATGGTTTCTCTGAAAAACTGATAACTGGCTCGATTTTCCAGATCACCAATATGCTGCGACAAAAATGCTTCGTTACCACGCGTGATGCAGATTGTGTTTTTTTTGTGGCCACCAACAGCCAGTGTTGGAGGAGTTTCGTGAGATAGTTGGATTGCTTGCGGTACATAACTTCGAGCGCGCCGAATAAAGCGTGGTGTGTCGTTGACAATATGCAATACACTATCGTCACAGCGGGTAACTATTATGCGATCATGATGAATAATGGCATCGGCAATCGTATTCAAGCGTTTATCTGCTTCCAGATTGTCGATGACCAAAGGTTCACCGCCTGGATTGGCACTGGTCATCACGAGTGTTAAGTCTTGTTTTTGATATAGCCAATCAGTGCCTTTAGGACTTCCAACTGCCATGTTAAAGATTAAATAATGCAGAGGTGCATAGGGCAGAATAACACCTAAACGATTTAACCCGGGTGCAATGGCGGGTGATAGAGTTATGTTCGGTTTTCTCGTTGCTAGAACAATTGGTCGTTGTGGGCTTTCTAATAAAGCGCGTGTCGTATTATCTAGCTCAACCAGCTTTTCAAAACTTTGTAGGTTAGCAGCCATCACTGCAAAGGGTTTTGCTTTTCGGTTTTTTCGTTTTCTTAATGTTTGAACCGCGTCATGATTGTTTGCATCGCAAATCAGCTGATACCCTCCAAGCCCCTTTATCGCCAGAATTTGCCCTGCGCATAACCTTTCAGTAATTTCTTTGACGGGCATGGAAAGCTTCGGCCCACAATCAGGGCAGGCAGTCGCTTGGGCGTGAAATCGTCGATCATCAGGATTATCGTATTCAAGTTGGCAAGCTTGGCACAACTCAAACTCCGCCATCGCAGTATTGCGTCGATCATAAGGCAAACATTTTGTAACAGTATAACGTGGACCACATTGCGTGCAGTTAATAAAGGCATAATGATAATAACGGCTTTCCGGATTGAATAATTCTTTTAAACAATCTGTGCAAACATTACTGTCAGGCGGGATAGCAGAAGTGACAGGCATATATAGGCTTTCCCGAATAACAAAAGTATCTTCATTATTTTCTACGGGAATTTTATTTTGTTCCAACTGAGTAATACGCGCTAAAGGTGGGAGTTCGTCAATTAATGTCTTTAAAAACTCATCAAGGATATTGTTGTTGCCTTGTATTTGTAGGCTTACACCACCCCCATGGTTGGATACCCAGCCTGTTAGTTTAAATCGTATCGCTAGCCCGTAGCAATGAGGGCGAAAACCAACACTTTGAACGGTGCCTGTTATTTCAAGGTGGAGTCGAGTTGGGGGCTGGTTTAGCATAGCAAGTTTAGTTGATTGAATCCGAGCTCATAGTAGTGATGCCTATTCCTTATCGGTAAATATTCGTTTTTCCCATGCTTGAATAAAAAATACCTCCAAACAGCATGACTTAGAAAATAATTGTCCATTACCATACCATTCTAAGATTTAATATGTTAAGAAAAACTGGCTTGAGTGACCAAAATGTATCAATCTGTCATAAGAATTACACAATCAGCGATTACACTAGTTGATTTGCCATTTTAATTTATTTTATTGAGTACTAAGAGAGTTTCATGAACAAACAATTGTTAGGTGCGATGTTGATTTTTCTGACCAATAATTCAGCTGCTGAAGTTGTTGATAACAATATCATGACATTCACGCCGCTGCAGGCATCTGCACAAAAAGACAAGCCAAGTTCGGGTGATCTAGACAAAGCACCATGGGAGATTCCCGCAGGATATACACAAATAGTTATTGCTGATGAAACTCAGCTGGATATTTATAAAAATATCTCCGATTGGAACGATATGAATACGGTAAATGAAACCGGTAAAAATGCCGGGCGCTATTTATACCGTACCCATGAGGTCCGACCTCGTAAAAAGTTATTTGGTGGTTTAACTAAAGCGCAAACCATTAAAAATTTTAAAGCGGCCGGTGGTGGTGCAGTTTCTGTTGTTGATCTCATCACAGGTGAAGCAAGAATAGTGCTGCAGAAGTCTTATTGGGAAGCCATTGACGGAATTCTCTGGACACCGTGGGGTTCAATTTTAGTGGCGGAAGAGAGCAACACTCAAACTATTCCCGATCCGGCTTTACCAAAAGCAAAAAGTGGTCATGTTTATGAAATGATGATTGATAGCGATGATCCCATGAATAAAAACAATACCGCAAAAGCACTTTTCCGTCCTCAATTGGGCGCATTAGCCCATGAAGGTATTGAGTATGATGAGAAGGGTAATATTTATGTTATTGATGAAGACTTTCACGGTTCTATTTATAAATTTGTACCTAAAGCATATGGAGACTTGAGTAGCGGTCAGTTGTATGTTTTGAATTTAAAAGAAGATAATGCTGAACGTACTGGTTCAGCCGAATGGTTAGCACTGGATATGAGGCTTGCTCAATTAGATGCTCAGGCAGCTGCAACACAAGTTGATGCAACAACTTGGTGTCGCCCTGAAGATTTGGAAAATATCGATGAAACATTATATGTGGCATTAACTTGTAATAAAAATTCACTGTTGGGGCAGCGTGAAGAAAATCGGGTTTTGTCAATTTCATTAGGTAAAAATCCAATGGTTAAAAACTTTGTAAAAGCAGGTGTTAACGCGCCAGAAGAAGACGGTAAGAATCCTGCTGGCTTTGCAAAGCCAGATAATTTAGCGAAAAGTGCTGATGGTCGATTGTGGATAGTGGAAGATAATAGTCCTAGCGAAATTTGGGTGGCCAGTTCTGATCAGGACGGTGATGGTTACAGTGATCAGGTTAAGTTATTTGCATCGTTGGCTGATAGTAAAGCAGAAGGCACTGGTATTTATTTTGGAAAAGATCCAAATAAGTTATTTGTGAATATCCAGCATTCGCAAACTGGTAACGACAAAACCATGATAATAAGCAAGCAATAAATTCGCAGGGGTATATAAATAAATTGTTTTTTTTCGTCCTCATACAGATTCTTGGGGACGAATTTATCAGTTTACGTGATTACCTCTGAAAATACATCCTGGTTTATCCACATGCCCAGAAATTCTGCCGCTTGTTGTTCCGCACCTGCGCCAACTTCCATGGCGAGTAACTCGCAAAGTTCAGAAAAATTTCCACCATTTAATAATGTGAGTAAGGCGTTATATTCAAGCTCAGTTACTGATCTGAATAGCGTCTCCAGTTGTGGTCGCCAAATAATCCATGTTTCCTGCTCAAGTAGCTTTTCTGGTGCTTGAGGCGGCGCCTCTTGTATGATGGCTTTCCATAAATCCGGTATGTTCCAATGAAATTGAACAGTTGTGAACGAGGGTAAGACTTGTAAGCGTAACTCAGGCCATTGTTCTGGAAGTACTTGTGATAAGGTTTCGCGTGAAATTGGTTGGGTGTTTTTTGCGTCAAACGCAAAACGTAGCTTCCATTCAAAAGTCGCCATTTCATATAAGACTGGCAAGCCAGAAAATTTTTTATGTTGCTGCAAAAAAGTGGGTAGTTGATGACCAAAGTTTCTCAAGGAATAGTTCTCTGAGGGATGTTTTTTAATGTAATCCAATCCCAGTGTTTCAAAATCCTCATCACCCAGCAAGGTATGCAAGGCAGGGAATGTATCTGCCAAGGCATCAAGTAAGCGAAGCAAATAAGCTTCACCATAAATCTCCATGCGTTGAGTTGCACTCAAACGATCATCAGACAAAATAAAATCAGACTTTCGATTTTCGGAATGCAAAATGTTTGTGAAAAATTGATCTTGCAGCTGTTTCAGATTATTCATGCTGCGACCAAAGCTTCTTCAGCGAGTTGTTTGGCGATGGCAAGTTCATCAAGCAATTCCTGCAATGGCGGAATATTGTCATCACGTTCGATCATGGTGGAGACTTTACCAAATCGCTGTGCAGCGCTTTGGTATAAAGACCAAACGGCATCAATCACCGGCTCATCATGGGTATCGATAATATGCGTATCGCAATGTGTGTGTCCCGCCAAATGAAACTGCTGAACGCGGTTGACAGGAATGTGCTGCAAATAATCCTCTGGATTGAAACCATGATTAAATGCACTTACGTAAATATTGTTAATATCTAGCAATAATAAACAGTCAGCACGATTTGCAATTTCAGTGATGAACTGCCATTCGGTCATGTCCGATTGCTTGAAATTGACATAGCTGGAGACATTTTCCAGCAGGATTTGGCGTCCGAGATAGTCCTGAACCTGATCAACTCGAGAGACTATATGGTCAATCGCTTCTTCGGTATAAGGCATAGGTAACAGATCGTGCGAGTTAATGCCATTATGCCCTGTCCAGCAGAGATGGTCAGAAACCCACATTGGGTCGATTGATTTTGCCAATTGTTTTAATTGTTTTAAATAAGTTTTGTTAAGCGGGTCACTACCACCAATGGATAGTGACACACCGTGCATCACCATGGGATAAAATTCGCGAATACGCGTCAGAAAATCCAGTGGTTTGCCACCAGGTACAAGATAATTTTCCGTAATAATTTCAAACCAGTCTACGGCAGGTCTTGTTTGCAGTACTTCGGTGTAGTGTTCTCTTCTTAATCCTAACCCAAAGCCAAGATAAGGTAATTTCTCTGTCATAAACTATCTCATGATTGCCTGTTGAAAGAAAATTAAAACCCTCCAACAGGCAAAAGTTTACATTACTGTTCCGCCTTTGGCTTCACAATCTGTTTTGGATGTTTTCAACCAGCCCTGACCTTTGCAGCTGTTTTTGCCTTTGCAATCATTGCTGGCACTTTTGCAGGCAGTTTTGCCTTTGCATGAATTAACACCGTTGCAATGTACTGAGCTGGAATCTGCCATACTCATATTGCCACCGCTCTGACCTGTGCTTGCGCAGCCAGACAAAAACAACCCTGCCGCTGCAACAGCGACAGCTGCGCCACCTATTTTGTTTTTCATCAACATGCTTAATCGCCTCTATAAGAAAAATACCAGAATCCAAGATATATAAAAATATTCACAAAAAAATCACGGAGCTATAAAAAGCGATGAATAGTTGCTTTGTATCATTCTTTGTTACAGTTTTAATATAAAATAGCTAAAAAATGAGCAATCTCCAGTGATCGAAAAATGTTAAAATCACATATCCTATATTCAGAATCCATCAATTAAGCCATGTTGAGAATTAACCATAAAATTACACTTTCAGACGATGAGTTTGAAATTACTGCTATTCGTGCACAGGGCTCTGGTGGTCAGAATGTCAATAAAGTGGCAACAGCCATTCATTTACGATTTGATATTCTGGCATCCAGTTTACCTGATAGCGTCAAACAAAAATTACTCACGCTAAAAGATCAGCGCGTGAATAATGAGGGTGTGATAATCATAAAGGCCCAACAATATCGGAGCCAGGAAAAAAATCGTGAAGATGCTTTGAAGCGATTAAAATCTATGATTCATGCAGTGATGGTGACTCATAAAAAACGAATTGCCACAAAACCCACTAAAAGTTCACAACGAAGACGACTCGACAGTAAAACCAAACATGCAAGATTAAAGTCGTTGCGCAAATCGGTTTTATAATTTATGGCGCTTAAGGCAAGTATATTTAAACTGGAATTGAATATTGCGGATATGGATAGACATTATTATCAATCCCATGAAATAACCATCGCGCGCCACCCATCAGAAAACGATCACAGAATGATGTTAAGAATTCTGCTCTTTGCTAAACACGCTCATGAAAACCTTAACTTTACTAAAGGACTGTGTGTTAATGATGAGCCAGATATTTGGTGTAAAAATGCCACCGACGAAATTGAAGCCTGGATAGAATTGGGGCAACCAGATGAAAAGCGTTTGCGCAAAGCGTGCGGAAAATCAGAAGAAGTATATGTCTATCCCTACCATACAAAAAGTGCTGTTGTATGGTGGAAACAAATGGAAAGTAAACTGAAGCGATTCGAAAATTTACATGTCATACATATACCAGAAGTGGAAACTACTGATTTGAGTAATCTGGTAAAACGTAACATGGTTTTGCAATGCACTATTCAAGATGGGGAAATGTGGTTTAGTGATGAGCAATATAGTTTGCATGTAAAACCAGAAGTATGGAAATAAATGGCATGCGAGAATTAAAAGTTGTTCAGTTTTTCAATTCAGAGAAAACCGAATACTGCTTGTTATTAGGTGAGTGTATTACTGGGGAATAGTGTGATATTGATTGCTAAAGAAAAAACAAAAACCTTAATCCACCAAAGTTTTTTACGGACATAAACTAAATGAAATACCTAAAGGGGAGAAGCGAAGCTCTCCCCTTTAGGCAGGTATTAAATTGTTTTAATCGCCAATGTAAACTTCAGCTTCTGGATCCCTCCTGCTATAGACCACATTGCTGGTTTGAGTGCGAGGATTTTTCATATACTCTTTACCTGCCGGACTATGCTTGGAAACCATTGAAACATTCTTACATTCAGGACACTTGGTTGTAAAAAACCAATAAAGAAATAATGCTGTTGAAACAGCAATAACTGGTAATGTGAGCCAGAACAATTGGGTTGCTAATGACCAAGTTAAAGTAATAGTCAGTGTAAAAAATAAAATTGCTAAAGCACCTGATTTTTGTCTAACAGGTTTGCCCTCATAACCGCAGTTTGTACAAATTTTCATTGACGCTCTCCTTAGTTAGTTTAATAAAGATCGGTGTTATTAATATTGAACACCTTTTTACATAAAATCGAAAGTACTTTTTGCTTATACCGACTAAAACTTTTTACTTGGCTAAACATTAAACTATTCGAAATTGCTTATTTACTAATAATAGTATAGCAGAACAATTAACAAGGTATTATTGAGAGATTTAGTCGGGTACTTAAGGTCGTGAGGATTGTTTACAAATTTATTGTTGGTAGGATCAGATTTGTGTTGTTGTTAGGAGTTGCTTATCTTTATTGTTGACAGTACTACTAGGTTTTACAGAGACTTTTGCAAGTCTCTGTAAAATGTCATCTTTAATTTTATTCTACACCCTGACTACGCAAGTAGTCTTCATAAGTGCCACTAAAGTTGGTCACTCCGCTGGCGCTGATTTCAATAATTCGTGTTGCCAATGAAGAAACAAATTCGCGGTCATGGCTGACAAAAAATAATGTGCCGAGATAATTTTCCAGTGCCAAGTTTAAAGATTCGATGGTCTCCATATCCATGTGGTTGGTTGGTTCGTCCATGACCAGGATATTTGGTTGTTGCAGAATAAGTTTGCCATACAACATGCGCCCCTTCTCACCACCTGATAAAACGGTTACAGATTTATCGATTTCTTTTTGCGAAAACAACAAACGCCCAAGAGTGCCACGAATAACTTGTTCGTCATCGGTCTCTTTACCCCATTGATCCATCCATTCATAAAGCGTCATATCTTTGTTGAATTCTGCTGCATGATCCTGGGGATAATATCCAATACTTGCATTTTCAGACCACTTAATAGTACCTGCATTGGGTTCAAGCTCATTAACCAGGCAACGCAGTAATGTTGTTTTACCAATTCCGTTGGGACCGATGATTGCAATGCGTTCACCAACTTCAGTTAGTAAATTTATGCCGCTAAATAGCATGCTGTCATCAAAGCCTTTGGCCAGTCCCTCAACTTCCAAAGCCAGGCGATGGAGTTTTTTCTCCTGATTAAAACGAATGAAAGGATTTTGACGACTGGAAGGCTTAATATCGTCCAGTTTGATTTTATCAATTTGTTTGGCACGGGATGTTGCTTGTTTGGCTTTTGAAGCATTGGCTGAAAAGCGACTGACAAATGTCTGCAGCTCTGCAATCTGGGCTTTTTTCTTGGCATTGTCGGCCACTAAACGTTCACGCGCCTGGGTTGAGGCGATCATGTATTCGTCATAATTACCCGGGTAAACACGTAATTCACCGTAATCCAGGTCAGCCATGTGCGTGCACACACTGTTAAGAAAGTGACGATCATGTGAAATGATAATCATGGTACTGTTGCGCTGGTTTAATATATCTTCCAGCCAGCGAATGGTGTTGATGTCCAGGTTATTGGTAGGCTCGTCAAGCAGTAGAATATCAGGATCTGCAAATAGTGCCTGCGCTAATAGAACTCGTAATTTCCAACCGGGTGCAATGGCACTCATTAAACCGTAATGTTGATCAATGGGAATATCCAGACCAAGTAATAATTCTCCGGCGCGGGATTCAGCTGCGTAACCATCCAATTCGGCGAATTGAACTTCCAAATCCGCCACACGCATGCCGTCATCTTCAGACATGTCGGGTAAGGCATAAATGCGATCCCGTTCTTCTTTGATTTTCCATAGTTCACTGTGACCCATGATCACAGTATCGACGACTGTGTAATCTTCGAAGGCGAATTGATCCTGCCGCAATTTTCCCAGTCTTTCATCTGGTGCAAAACTGACGTTTCCGGATGTGGGATCTAAGTCGCCACCTAATATCTTCATGAAGGTTGATTTGCCACAACCATTGGCGCCAATCAAGCCGTAGCGATTGCCTTCGCCAAATTTTATAGAAATGTTTTCAAACAGGGGTTTGGCCCCGAACTGCATGGTGATATTTGCTGTCGTTAACACGGTACTGCCTCGAAGTAATTGAATTCCGGCGCTATTTATTGGGGAATTAGGTGCCGGTGTGATGTTTGTAGTGGCGCGCATTATCGCATAAAAAGCGGTTAAATTCGCTACTTTCTTGCTCATTCTTGGTAAGCAAAAACAGATATTTAGCCGCTGTTTTACCAATTCTTCACAGAAAGCCTCGCGTCTCGTTGTATTTTTTACAGGATTTTTACAGCCCGCTGACAGACTGTACATAACAAGGATCGCTTTCCAATTGCAGAAAAGGGAGCCCCTGAATAAGTTGTCGAGTGGATTGTGCTTACTCCATATTTTATTCAGAGGATTCCAGGGAATAGGAGGCGTGTAATTTTCACACACACGAGGTAAATATCATGAGCACAGAAATGTTGTTACTTTGGTCTGACAGCTTGGCGGTTTCTGTCGTCGTATGGTTTGTTCTAATCGTCACTGCCATGTATCTAGGAAGATCACAAGCGCATCAGTTAATCAACACAACCAGCAATGCTGTAAGAACAGTGTTTAAACTGTTGGCGCGAACTTTTAGCAATATGGCAAGCCGACTTTCCACACGTAATCGAGAATTAATATTATCGCATGGTCGCGATGCGGTGGAAAAAAATATCGAGCGAGAGTTTCATCGGGTAAACAAACTGGTGGAAAAGGACCTCAGTGGTTATCCCGCGGTACAGCGCAAAATCAATGACGCGGTGGAAAAAATCGAAGAGGATTATCAAAACTCCGTCGAAGCGCCACCATTGCCACCTGCCTGGTTAGACGGTGTTGAAAGTATGGCGAAACGAGCTCAATCTTCTGATCCGACTGTTTCCTTGATTTTGGAAAATATTAATCAGACATTGACCAAAGCCCAAAAAGATACGTTGGATGAATATCGAAAAAATTCTCAGGCACGTCACGAAGCATTAAAGAATATGTTGCCAACCTGGCGAAATGTCTCTCAGCACTTAAACGAAATCGACAAAAACGTTGGCGGCATTGAAGCGCAGGCAAAAGTCATCGACAAGCAAATGAAAGACTACGAAGACATTCGCAACGGCGAAGAAACGGCTGTTCGCAAGTTGATGTCATCTTCCATCACGCAATTTTTTGTTTCCGGGCTGGTACTGATTATTGCGATTCTCGGCGGCATCATTAACTTTCAGTTGATCGCTTTACCCATGTCAGAAATGGTGGGTGGTACCAGTTATCTGGGGCCAATGAAAATGGCTGATGTTGCAGCGCTGGTTATTATTATGGTGGAAATCGCCATGGGATTATTTTTAATGGAATCGTTAAGAATTACCCATTTGTTTCCGGTAATCAGCTCGATGGATGACGGTATGCGACGCAAAATGTTGATCATTACATTGTCCATTCTCACCATTCTTGCCAGCGTTGAAGCATCATTGGCATATATGCGTGACTTGTTGGCATTGGATCGTGAAGCCTTAACACAATCACTGGCCGGTGCTGCAATCATTGAAGCTGAGTTTCGCTGGATTCCGTCTATCGGACAAATGATTATTGGTTTTATTTTGCCGTTTACCCTGGCTTTTATCGCCATACCACTTGAATCGTTCGTGCATTCTATGCGCACGGTGGTTGGCTTGATTGTTTGTCAAATATTACAGAGCTTGAATTTTGTAGTTCGTATTATCGGTAATGTTATTTACCGAACAGGTCAGGTGATGATTCGTGTATACGATCTGATGTTGTTTATTCCATTACAAATCGAAGCACAAGTTAAAGGCCGGAAAAAAGTAGTAAAAGAAAAAAAGGCAGTCAAAAAAGTTGAAAAGTTTCCAGTATTGAAAGAGGAGAAAGTCATATGAAAAAAGTCATTACACTTTTAGCTGCAATCGCTTTGCTGAGCGGCTGCGCAACAGAGCAACCAAAGAACAGAGCAGTGTATATGTTACTGGATACTTCAGGCACTTATACCCAGGAGTTAAATAAAGCACAAAAAATTATCAATTACTTGCTGGCGACATTAAACAGTGGTGACTCACTGGCCGTTGCGCGAATAGATAGTGGTAGTTTCAGTGAAAAAGATATTGTGTCAAAAGTTACGTTTGATCTTCGTCCCAGTGTAATGAGTGAACAGAAACGTGGTTTTAAGCGCAATATCGATGATTTTGTGCAAGGTGTTAAAAGTAGCCCTTACACGGATATCTCCGGCGGTGTTTTACAAGCTACCGAGTTTCTGAATGAGACGCAGGCAGACGATAAAATTATTCTAATTTTTTCTGATTTGAAAGAAGACCTGATAAAAGGACATGTACGGAATTTTTCCATACCGTTGGTTGATATTCAGGTAGTTGCCTTAAATGTTACCAAACTGCGCACAGATAATATTGATCCACGCGATTATCTGCAACGTGTTTCAAAATGGCAGGAGCGGGTAATCAAAGGTGGTGGTGAGTGGTCTGTGATTAATGATCTTGAAAGACTGGACCGAGTGATTGCAGGTTAATCAATATAACAAATGGCCCGGTAACGGGCCGTTTGTTTTGTGATCGAATAATCCAAGTTTCACACAAGATTCAAGCAAATTTCGCAAAACGGTGAGAATCCTGGTTGGCATTTCCCACTTATTCAGCGCATCATGGAACCTAAATCAATATGAAAACCTCTTATGGTACGAATAACACAATTTTTGCCTTGAATTATGATTATACGGAGAACAGGTGGCAAATGGCGCGTATATTTTGGGTGGAAGATCAAACACATTGGGTCGAAAAGTTTAAAAAGGTGTTAGAAAGCGCCGAATTGGACGATAAACCCAACAAGTTGGATATTTTTAAGTTTGCTGAATCAGCAAAACAACACATTACTCTAGCGAAAGAGCAGGATAAGCCAAATGTGGCTATTCTTGATGCACGAATGAACGGATTGGATCAGGCGGGTCTTTCTGTGTCCAAAGCCTTGCAGCGCAAATGGCCGGGCTTGCCCATTATTTTTCTTTCTGAACATAACGGTACGGCGATCGAAAAAGAAGCTCTGGAACAATTTAATGTGTCGGATTTCATTTCCAAACATCAAAAAAATATTGAAGAAGTGCTTTGCTGGCGAATTAGAGCTGTTTTACGACAAGAGGCCATGCAAAACTCGGCAGTCGAAACTCAATTAGCCAATGTTATTATCGACGGTGATTTAAAAATCGATCTGGACTCCTGGGAAGTTTATTGGAAAGGTAAAAAGCTGATGAATCCGGATAATCCCAAACGGCCGCTTTCACCCACACCGCGAAAAATTTTACGCAATCTGGTAGAGCGTTCACCCAGGCCTGTGTCTACCTTTCAAATGGCAGAGGATCTTGATGTTGATCCGGAGCGCTACTCTTATGCAACTTACCGCCAACACATAAAAACTTTACGTCGTGCATTTGATGTTGCCGAAGGAGGTAAAGGCGAGTTTTTGGAAAAATGTAAGCAAGGCACTGGTATTGTTGCTGCTGGCGATGAAGGTGCTTACTGCTGGAAAGCAACTTAAACTCAAATCGCTCATTTATCCTCTGCATTTTTAGACGTTCTTAGGAGTTTTTTTCTTGCTCGACAAAAAAATTTATTTTCCCTGGGTCGCACTGTTTAGCAGTATTTTGGTTTTCACCTATTTTTTAGCTGTTGGAAATGAAGCTTTATTAGAAGCGCTGGATTTACCCGCGAAGCTCGCCAATCCTCAAATTAAAGCCATTGTGCTCATTGTATTTGTTTTCGTTATCCTAGTTGATATTGTGCTTTTTCAGCTACGAAAAAAAGAAATTAATTCGCAATTGAAAAAATACGATGAGCAGCTTACTGAGTTATATCGTTCCCGCAACTCTTTACAAAATCGTGCACAAAAATATTCCGGTCATGCAGATAAACTCAAATTGTTTATCAGTGATCGGTTGCTTGAATATATTGAGTATGACGAAAAGTTTCTGCATTTCCAAAATATTGCTTCCGAAGTCCGTCACAATGGTGTGATTTGTTACGATAAAGTCAATACAGCATTGAAACATGCAGCCGAGTTATCAACGGAAGCAGACAAAAAACAATACTTGAACGCAATCCATAACATGACGTATTTGTGGGATCTGCTGGACCTGTCAACTACCGATAATATTGGGCTGTATATCGCCAATAAACTATATGAGGCGGAGGAACATTATTTTCGTCAGCAATTAGGTGATTCGGATACCGAAGAGCCTTTTTCTCCCATATTTTCAGCGCGCCAGGCGGTAATCAAAACCATTGAGCCCATCGTGCAGGACATGGGGGAAGTGATGTCGCCGGAAACCGACGAAAAAAGCCCGTATATTTTCAATAATAGTCGTTTGCGTGTGCATCTTGACTACGCAGAAAACTTATTAGGCAACGAGAACTATGTCGTTCTCATGTTGGAGAACCTGATTAATAACGCCATGTTTTATCAAAACCAGCGAAAGTATGCACACAAACATGCGCGTGTTTCTGTCGGTCTAAAAAAACAGGGTAAATATGCGCAAATGTCAGTATATAACAATGGTCCATTGATTGCGGATGATGTTAAAGATAAATTGTTTCAATTGGGTTTTTCCACAAAACGCACCAAGGGTGTGAATGGTAAAGGTCTGGGATTATATTTTGTTAATGAAATCATTAAAGGCTATGAAGGAAGAATTATTGTTAATAATGTTGTCAACAGTCCAGAATCATATTCCATCAGGTTAACCTTGAAAAATGGTGAAACGGTTAACGAAAAAATTGAAGTCAAGGTGAATGAAGATGGTAAACCGGACGCACTTGTTAACAATAATTCCGTAAATAATAATGAAGTGCTTTTCAAACTCAATGATGATGTAGAAAAAATGCAAATTGCTGTGCATTCCCGCAAAAAGAATTATGCACTCAATCATCTCAGTTCTGCTGATTTTGCTGTTTTTTATGACCCACAAAATGTTATTTCTCCGGACTGGTGTGTGGAGAGTAAAAAACTAAAATCAGGCACAAGACTGGTGTTTAAAGTGATTGATAAAACCGGTGTGCAGTTCGATGTGTATTTACCAACCGCAGAATCCAGATTGGACTCTGACTTTTACGAAACGGATGACGAAGAGTTAGACAAGCTGGAGGACCTTGACGCGGAATTCAACAAGTTTAGTGAGTTCACTCAGAACTCTTCATCATCCTGAAAGAAAGGCTATAAAAAAAATATTATTAGTTTTAAATTGCTGTGTTTACATTATTGGTTTTGTCTTCTACCAGTTTTACTTCAATACCTGGGTCATATGTCACAGCATGCAAAACAGTTTCTTCGCTTAATTCGATATTCAAACATGTATAACCTTCTGCATCTTCAAACCATTCCACATCGCTGTCATTAACCAGCCAGAGCTCTGCTTTTGCTGGCGTGCCATCCAGGCTGTCCTGAATCTCAATACACACGCTGCCTGATTTGTTAAAGCCGCTCCAGATTCGCATATGATCAGCCGGTGCTTCATCACCCGCATAAACCAGATTACTTAATAAATACAAGCCGAAGGTAACCAACCAAGTTATTACTATTGTTTTCATGTCACACCCCCAAAAAATTTTCTCTAACCATGGGGAAAATCATACGGGTTTAATGTAAAAAATATGTAAAAACGCCCTTGAGTATAAATGTCGTTATTAATCAATTACTTAATATTAATGGCTGGTGTCGGCAGTGAGGTGCAGTGAAATAACCACTTAATTTTTACTTCAAATATTCAATTAACGCATTCGTATAAGGCCATTTTGCCTGTATTGGTAAAAACAGCTAATAATCAATCACTAACCTATGATGTCATCTCATTCAAAAGCATCCATTTTACCAAATTAGGTTCAATTTCAAGCACAAGTCACTAAAGCTCAGATCTCAAATAGTCGCTACAGACGTAGTATTGCTAATCATTTAAATTCCTGACAAATTTCATGTGAAATTCTGTTTATTGAACATTAAATATGAAAGCTGATAAAACAAAAAAAATCGTTCGTTACGGCTTTGGCGTTGTCGGCTTGCTGATGGTCCTATTTGGTGTATTTGCGATTCAACAATTACGGGCATTTAATAGCGATATCTCGACTATTGTTAATATCAACAATAAAAAATCCTTTCTTGTTAACACCATGCAGCGAGCAATATTGCAGCGTTCTGTCGCCATGCGTGATTTGATTGATATTGAAGATCCATTTGATCGCGATGAAGCTTTAATGAAGTTCTATTCGTTGGCGACAGCGTATGTGAAAGCTCGGGAAGATCTTTTAAAGCTGCCGATGGATGCTCAGGAGCAACGGGTTCACGATATGCTTTCGAAGGTTATCCAGGAGGCTCAGCCTTTGAATCGTAAAGCAGCAGAACTTATTGCAATGGGTGAAATGGGTGAAGAAACCAGAACTGCTTCAAAAGAAGCGTATCACGCGCAACAAAATGTTATTGAAGCATTATCTGAGCTTGCAAACTTACCAAAACAATATAGTGAAAAAACAGCTATTGAAACTGAGCGATATTATAAACAAACATTAAGTATGTTAGTTGTTATTGGTTCTGGGGCGTTTCTCATGGCAATTCTGATTGTGCGATATATCATGGGGTATATCGCACAAAAAAATAAAGAATTGATCGAAGCAACAAAAACCAAATCCATGTTTCTCGCTAATATGAGTCATGAAATTCGCACACCTTTAACTGCAATTATTGGTTTTGGTAAAACACTAATGGATAACACACTACCAAACGAGCGTAGAATTCGTTCCACCAAAACAATTATTAGAAATGGTGAGCATCTATTAAGCATAATTAACGATATTCTGGACTTATCAAAAATTGAAGCCAACAAGTTAGAAGTTGAAAGAATAAATTGTTCGCAATTTAATGTGTTGAACGATCTACGAGTATTAATGCAGGAAAAGATTAATGACAAAGGTTTGGAGTTTGATATTAAATATTCATTTCCTCAGCCGGGGCGTATTGTTAGTGATCCAGTGCGTATCAAACAGATATTAATTAACTTGTGCAGTAATGCGTGTAAATTTACCAAAGCCGGACATATCTTTATTTCTGTTAACTATGATATGACAAAAAACAAACTTTGTTTTGCAGTTGAAGATACCGGTATTGGTTTGACAGATGAGCAAAAAAATAAAGTCTTTGACTCTTTCAGTCAGGCAGGCTCATCCACAACCCGTAAATTTGGCGGTACAGGTTTAGGTCTGACAATTTCCCGTCAACTGGCAGAAAAGTTGGGTGGCGAGTTAAGTGTTGAAAGTGAACATGGTAAGGGTAGTAAGTTTATTTTAAACATAGATGCTGGGAATGTTGATAAAGTGGATTTCGTATCGTCTGAGCCTGATTTTGAAAAGGAATACGATAAGGACCATACAAAAGATACGCGAAAGAAAGTTCACGGAACGGTGCTTTTAGTGGAAGATATACCGGATAATCAGGAATTGATTTGTTTTTATCTCGAAGAAATGGGTGCAACGGTAGAGCTTGCAAATAATGGTGTTGAAGCACTGGAAAAAACGGAAAATCAAGCATTTGATTTAATATTAATGGATATGCAAATGCCGGTGATGGGGGGCCTCGAAGCAGTCGAAAAATTGCGGCAGCGTAATTATGATAAACCAATTATCATGTTAACAGCGAATGCCATGGAGCATGAACGGCAGCAGTGTTTTGATGCCGGATGTGATGACTTTTTAACTAAACCTATTGATGAAATACAGTTGTACAAATTAGTTAGTGATAATCTAACGGCAGGCGTAAAAAATAACGAAGATGAAGAACAGAAAAAAAATAATTCAGTGGAATATATGGTATCAACTCTATTAGTGAAAAATCCAGATAAATACTACAAGTTGGTCAGTAAGTTTGTTAATAAGCTACCTGAGTTTGTTGAAGAAATAGAATCTTGTCATCAAGCTAAAGATGAAGAGGCTTTAAAAGCTTCGGCTCACCGCCTAAAAGGGGTGGGGGGTAACTATGGGTTTCCAGACTTAACAGAGCATTGTCGTTTAATCGAAGAGGCCACTGGCGATAACAATGAAGCAGAACTTAAATGTCATGTCTGCAAGTTACAAGATACAGCTACTCAAATTGTTGAAGGCCAGAAGTTGTATGAGCAGCAGCTAAAAAAACAGAACTCTTCCTAGGGAGCCTCTGATTAAGTCATCTAACGAGTGCAAGTGTTGTTAAAAATAATCTCAAAATGCTCATTTACTGCGTGTAAACTCCGCTTTTTCGATTGTTTTCGCCTAGCTCTCATCTCGCTATCTACCTTAATCAGAGGCTCCCTAGTCAATCATTTCCAGTGTTTTAGCGTTTTCCGATTCCAACATGCCTTCTCTAATAATAAAGTCGATAATATCGACTACTCCAACGTCATGTTTCAGGTTTGTGAATACATAAGGTTTGTTGCCACGCATGCGTTTGGTATCGCTGTCCATGACATCCAATGACGCACCCACCATTTCAGCCAGGTCAATTTTATTGATTACCAATAGGTCGGATTTTGTTATACCCGGCCCGCCTTTGCGAGGAATTTTTTCACCAGACGCGACGTCTATAACATAAATTGTTAAGTCAGCCAGTTCCGGACTGAAAGTGGCGCTCAGGTTATCGCCGCCACTTTCAATAAAAACTATGTCCAGGTTTTTAAGTTTGTATGTCAGATCTTCCACGGCAGCCAAATTCATGGAAGCATCTTCTCGGATTGCAGTATGTGGGCAGCCGCCTGTTTCTACTCCAACAATTCGCTCAGGCTCAAGGGCTTTTGCTTCGGTGAGGATACGTTGATCTTCCTTGGTGTATATATCATTAGTGACAATGGCGATATTAAAGTCATTGCGCATTTGTTTGCATAATTTTTCAAGCAAGGCAGTTTTTCCTGATCCTACTGGCCCACCAACGCCAACGCGTAAAGGGGATTTAATGTCTGTTGTCATCTATTATCCTTTATGATCGAAAGAGTCGTGTATATTGCGTTTCATGTAAACTACTGGCAATAGCCATGGCTACGGTACTGGCTCCAATTTCCTCGTCCTTCACCCTAAAAGCTAAATCAACTGCAGCGGGTATTTTTTCGCTGAGTTGATGCAAGGCTATCTGACCATCGGATTGACCTAACGGTATCAGTTTTACTGCGACGGTTACGGCGTTTTCCAACCAGCTCCAGGCATAAGCATTTAAAGCTTGTCGACAGTCAATTTGCCAGCGCTCGGCAGACAGTGAAAAGCCTGCTAATTGAGTTTTTAGCAATGCTTCGCGCCAGGTAAATAATTCATGCCACTGTGCTGCATCGGGTAATTTATTGAGTACAGCTAATAAAGCGCGGGCGCGGTTTAGTTCTTCCTGTCTTAGCTCTCGGGTTTCACGGCAAGCTAAAAGGATTTGATTCCAGTGTGTAAATTTTTCAGCATCTTTACTTTTACTGGCATGGTAAAGTCGAATCAGTATGGGCAATTCCAACCAGGATAAGCTGTCATTTAAAATAGTTTCAAGCCAGTCAGATAGGTTTTGTGGATCGCTAATCCAGCCTTGTTCTACCGCCCATTCCATGCCTTGTGAATAGGTAAACGCTCCTACGGGCAGTGATGGACTAATAAGCTGGAATAAACGTAAACTGGCCAGTTCCGATTGCATATTTTATTTTCTTAATTGTGATGATGGTGAGCATGGGTTTGTTGTAAGTAAGCGCCGGCTTCTGGTTCAAACGCAGCTTGCTCGACGATAACATCCAGGCCCATTTGTTTTAACATGTCATCCAAAACATGATCATGCTGGTAACGTAGCCAGCCACGCTCTATCTGTAATGGTACATGTCGGTTACCTAAATGATAAGCGGCTTTAGTCAGGAGCAAAGCGTTGTCGCTGTATACTGTTGAAACGGTTTCTTTTGCAGCAAGTATTTTTATGATCAGCCCATCCTCGCTGGAAACCAAGTCACCGTTGCGCAATAAGGTGCCGCGATTTAAAAACAGACCGGCTTCTCGACCATCATCCAGTTGAACACGAGCGCGGCTTTTTACGCGCTTATCAACCGGCAAACTAAGTGTTGCTCGGAAAGGCAACTGATTATTCAACTTTGCTGTGATTTTAATCAAAACAAAAAATACCTCTGCGTCATGGGTAAAATATTAGCGGGTTCGCAAATCAGTAATTCACCATCTGCACGCACCTGATAAGTTTGTGGATCAACTTCCACGTCAGGTGCGTAATCGTTGTGAATCATATGCTGTTTTTTGACATTTCTGCAATTGCTGACAACACCAATTAAATTGTTCAATGCATATTTATCAGCAATGCCATTGGTGGATGCAGATTCGGAAATAAAAGTCATGGTTGTGGCGTTTCGTGCTTTTCCGTAGGAACCAAACATGGGACGATAATGCACGGGTTGTGGTGTAGGAATAGATGCATTGGGATCACCCATCGGTGCTGAAGCAATCATTCCACCTTTTATAATCATACTGGGTTTAACACCAAAAAAAGCAGGTTTCCATAATGCCAGATCAGCCAATTTACCCACTTCTACTGAACCCACTTCGTGACTTATTCCATGAGTAATGGCAGGATTTATTGTGTACTTGGCGATATAACGTTTCACTCGTTGGTTATCATGTTCTGTAGGATCATCCGCAAGGCTGCCGCGCTGAACTTTCATTTTATGTGCCGTTTGCCAGGTGCGAATGACCACTTCACCAACCCGTCCCATGGCTTGAGAGTCAGACGCTATCATGGAAAATGCACCCAGATCGTGAAGAATATCTTCGGCAGCGATGGTTTCTCTGCGAATGCGAGATTCTGCAAATGCTACGTCTTCAGCAATTCCAGGATCGAGGTGATGACAAACCATTAACATATCCAAATGCTCGTCAACGGTATTAATGGTGTACGGTCTTGTGGGATTGGTTGACGAGGGTAAAATATTAGCGAAGCCACAAGCGCGAATAATATCGGGTGCATGTCCACCGCCCGCACCTTCTGTATGATAAGTGTGAATAGTGCGATCTTTAAAAGCTGCAATGGTATTTTCTACAAAACCGGATTCGTTTAGCGTGTCAGTATGTATAGCGACTTGCACATCCATTTCATCGGCAACAGATAAACAATTATCGATGGCAGCGGGGGTGGTTCCCCAGTCTTCGTGTAATTTCAGACCGATGGCGCCGGCGGCAACCTGTTCACGTAAGGCATCGGGTAAGCTGGCATTGCCTTTACCGAGATAGCCCAGATTCATGGCGAAACTATCTGATGCTTCCAGCATGCGTTGAATATTCCAGGGGCCAGGTGTAACGGTTGTGGCATTGGTGCCTGTGGATGGACCAGTGCCGCCACCTAACATTGTTGTTACGCCGGAAGCCAGGGCGTCATCAATTTGCTGTGGACAGATAAAATGGATATGCGAGTCAATGCCACCGGCTGTGATTATGCTACCTTCGCCGGCAACTACATCTGTGCCTGGGCCAACTAATATATCGACACCAGCTTGCACATCCGGATTGCCTGCTTTGCCTATACCTGTAATGCGTCCATTTTTAATGCCGATATCGGCTTTAACAATTCCCCAGTGATCGATGATTAATGCATTGGTAATGACCAAATCAACAACATCTTTAGCTTCCGCCTGACATTGTCCCATACCATCACGAATGACTTTGCCTCCGCCAAATTTAACTTCGTCGCCGTACCGAGTAAAATCTTTTTCCACTTCAATCCATAACTCGGTATCGGCTAAACGTAATCTATCGCCCGTTGTTGGGCCAAACATCTCTGCATAGGCTTGTCGTGACATTGTTGTCATACTTATTCTCCCTTGCCTGACAGCGGACCCATGACTTTCCCTTGAAAGCCATATATTTCTCGTTTACCAGCGAAAGCGACCAATTCCACATTACGACTTTGTCCGGGTTCTATTCGCACTGCAGTGCCAGCTGGAATGTTTAGTCGGAAACCCAGGGTTTTGTCGCGATCGAACGCTAATGCTTCGTTGGTTTCGTAAAAGTGATAATGCGAACCGATCTGAATAGGACGATCACCCGTGTTGGCGACTTCCAGCTTAATGGTTTCTCTGCCTGAATTGATTTCAATATCACCGGCTTTAACCTGCATTTCTCCTGGTATCATTTTCAAGCTCCTATACAATGGGATCATGCACGGTGACTAATTTTGTGCCATCCGGGAACGTTGCTTCGATTTGGACTTCATGAATCATTTCCGGCACACCTTCCATTACATCGTCACGTGTTAAAAGCTCGCGACCTTCATTCATTAATTCGGCAACTGTTTTACCATCACGTGCGCCTTCCATAATAGCGGCGCTAATATAAGCGATGGATTCCGGATGATTAAGTTTTACTCCGCGTGCCAGACGGCGTTCGGCCACCAGCGCGGCCGTGAATAACAGTAGTTTATCTTTTTCTCTTGGTGTTAATTCCATTATCCAATCCTTTTGTTTACGTTGACCAGATACGCGGCAGCATGGCTGGTTTGTTTGTTATTAGTGGACGTAAATATTGCCATACTGCAATCATGATTTCTTGTATGGCTTCGGTTTGATGACCCAATATACGCAATACCAAAAAGCCGTCTATAAGTGTAATGCCAATGGGGAAATCTGTTTTCAATTGTTCAACGATAATGCGTGCTTGCTCTACATGAGTTTCTTCACAGTCAGAACATAAGAAAATGCCGCTTATGGGATATTCATGTAAACCTGCGCTTGCGGATAAATGTTCCTGTTTAAACACACGCTGTCTTTCAATCAGCAAAGGTTTTTCATTGCGATAAACTCTTAACACGGCATCTAGCGATCCATTATCAAATAACTCCTTATTCACTGGCCGACCGAGACAGTTAATATCCCAACCAATGAAAGATGCATTTTCCTGTAGATGGATTTCGGTTTGTACTTTTATTTTTGCGCCTGGAAATAAAATATTTTCCTGGGGAAACCATTCCAGAATACTGTCCTGTTTCACCGTCAATTGTTGATTGACGTGGGCGAAATCTCCAGCGCTCCGATAAAACTTAGTGGAGCCAGGCGTGGTGATCAAAGCGTGACTATGCTCGTCACTTTGTACAGAAATATCTAACCTATCGCCGCCCACTACGCCACCAGGAGGGTGTAGTAAATAGACATGACAAACATCTTGTTCGGGATAAAATGGCCGTTGAACTCTGAGCGGGCCAAGTTGTTTAAGTGATGCCAATACCGTTTTCTTTGTATGCCAGGCAAAGCGAATATCGATTTTTGCCTGCCAGCCTTTATTTTCAGGTATTGGCAACACTGCACTCATACGGTTAAATACTCTTTAACCAATTCTTCACTGAGTTCATCAACTGACCCGTTCGCTTTACAACGTCCGCGGTCGAGGATGAAAAAAGAATCTGCAACTTTCCGTACAAACGGCAGTTTTTGCTCCACCAATAAAACCGTAAGCCCGATTTCTCGGTTGAGTTTGCGGATTACGTCACCAATTTCAGCTACCACATTGGGCTGTATACCCTCAGTCGGTTCGTCAAGAATTAATAATTTGGGGTCAATCACCAACGCACGACCTATGGCGAGCTGTTGCTGTTGACCACCGGATAAGTCACCACCGCGTCGACCGAGCATTTCTTTGAGCACAGGAAATAGTTCGTAAATATATTCCGGCACCTGCTTTTTTTTATCACGCCTCGCAGGTAAACCAATTTGAAGATTTTCTTCCACTGTGAGCATGGGAAAAATCTGTCGACCTTGCGGTACATAACCGATTCCCAGGCGTGCTCGCTGTTCCATAGGCAGACGGGTTAAATCCTTACCTTCATATTCCATATTGCCGCTTTGCAATGACAGTTGTCCCATGATGCAATTTAATAATGTGGTTTTGCCAACACCATTGCGACCCATTAAACAGGTGCATTTGCCGGCTTCGACAATCAGTTCCACGTCCCAGAGGGTGTGGCTTTCACCATAAAATTGATTCAGTCCGGAGATTTTTAACATATTTATTCGCCCAGATAAACTTCAACAACTTTTGGATCATTCTGTACGTGATCCATGTTGCCTTCCGAAAGTACACTACCTTGATGAAGTACGGTAACTTTTTTTGCGATGGATCGTACAAAATCCATATCATGCTCCACAACAACCACCGAGTGTTTACCTGCGAGTGAGGTGAGCAGTTCAGCGGTGCGATCCATTTCCTGATGAGTCATGCCTGCAACGGGCTCATCCACTAATAGTAACTGTGGTTTTTGCATAAGTAACATACCAATTTCTAACCATTGTTTTTGGCCGTGAGAAAGCTTTCCTGCCATATCTTTTCGTAATTCCATCAGGCCGATGGTTTGTAACACTTCGTCAATGTGATCTGCCTGTTCTGCAGAAATTTTTGCGCGTAATAAAGCCCAGACTGATTTATTTTGCGCCATGGCCAGTTCAAGATTTTGTTCTACCGTGAGCATTTCAAATACCGTGGGTTTCTGAAATTTTCGCCCAATACCGGCTTCAGCAATTTCTGCTTCTGATAATTCAAGCAAGTCGATGCGTTGACCAAACCAGGCAATGCCTTCGTCAGGTCGGGTTTTTCCGGTGATGATATCCATCATGGTGGATTTGCCGGCGCCATTGGGACCAATAATGCAGCGTAATTCACCGGCTTCGATGTATAGGTTGAGATTGTTAATGGCTTTAAAACCATCAAAGTTGACAGAGATATCTTCCAAATACAAAATAATATTGTGGCTTAAATCGAGTTTTGGTTCTTTATGAGGAATTAAAAATTCAAAGACTTTGTCACGACGCCAAAATTCCTGCATGTCTTGTTGAAAACTCATGCGTTTGCCTCCTGACGTTTTCTCAATCCTGCAATTCCTTTGGGTAAATATAACGTAACTAATACAAACAGCGCACCCAAAGCAAATAACCAGACTTCAGGTAAAGCGCCAGTTAAATACGTTTTGGAATAATTGACCAGTAAAGCGCCAATGACTGCACCATAAAGGGTTGCCCGGCCCCCTACGGCCACCCAGATAATCAATTCAATGGAATTTAGAGGAGAAAATTCATTGGGATTAATTATACCAACCTGTGGTACGTAAAGGGCACCGGCAACGCCAGCTAACATGGCTGAAAATGTGAAAATCCAGAGCTTTGCGTTTTCTACTTTATAACCAATAAATCGTGAACGGTTTTCTGAATCACGTATGGCAATTGCCAATAAACCCAGACGTGAATTAACAATGTAACGGCAACTTAAATAACCCAATGCCAGCGCCAGAGCTGACGCGATAAATAATGCAATGCGAGTGCTATCACTCTGTAAACTAAAACCTAAAATGTCTTTAAAATCCGTTAAGCCATTGTTACCACCAAAGCCCATTTCATTACGGAAGAAAGCCAACATCAATGCATAGGTGAGCGCCTGTGTCATTATAGAAAGGTAAACACCGGTTACACGTGACCTGAATGCCAGATAACCAAATACATAAGCAAGAATGCCTGGCACCAGAAATACCATAATTGCTGCAAACCAGAATTGATCAAAGCCATGCCAGAACCAGGGTAGCTCCTCCCAGTTTAGAAAAACCATGAAGTCAGGTAATTCCGGATTGCCGTAAACACCGCGATCGCCAATTTGTCGCATCAAGTACATGCCCATGGCATAACCGCCCAGGGCGAAAAACGCACCATGCCCCAAACTCAAAATGCCAAGATACCCCCAGACTAAGTCTGCAGCCACAGCTAATAGAGCAAAGGTCAGATATTTTCCTAACAATGTCACTGTGTAGGTGGAAATGTGAAATGCACTACTTTCAGGAACAGCTAAATTCAAAATAGGCACTACAACTGTAACAGCAGCAAGTATCATTAAGAAAATTTTACTGCCACGATCATCTTTTAAAAACTCCAGGCGATTCATGGCTTAGTTCTCCGCTGCTCGTCCACGTTGCGGGAATAATCCTCGCGGACGTTTTTGTATGAACAGTATGATAAATACCAATACCAGAATCTTCGCTAATACTGCACCAGCCCATGGTTCCATTAATTTGTTGACAACGCCCAGGCTCATTCCTGCGACCAACGTGCCCCACAAATTCCCTACACCACCAAACACCACAACCATGAATGAATCAATGATGTAAGCCTGCCCAAGATTAGGCCCCACATTGGTTAATAAACTCAACGCAACCCCGGCAACACCCGCAATACCAGCACCCAGACCAAAAGTTAATGCATCAACCCAGTCTGATCGCACGCCCATTGCTCGGGCCATGGCGCGATTTTGAGAAACGGCTCTTACCTGCAAGCCGAGTGAGGTTTTTTTCATAACTGCCATCAAGGCAAAAAACACCATGAGACAAAATACAATGATGTATAAACGATTCCAGGTGAGCGAAAAAATGCTGTTAATATCCAGCGTGCCACTCATCCATTCGGGTGTAACAACAGTTCTGTTGAGTGGAGAAAATATAGATCTTACAGCTTGTTGTAAAATCAAACTAATACCAAATGTGGCTAATAATGTTTCTAGCGGCCGCCCATATAAGTGGCGTATGACGGTGCGTTCCATGAGAATGCCCACCAATCCGGCGACGAGAAATGCGGCAGGAATTGCAACTAAAATGGATGCACCAATAAAATTTGGCATAAGTTGCTGCACAACATAAGTAGTATAGGCTCCGATCATGATTAACTCGCCGTGAGCCATGTTAATTACGCCCATAACGCCAAATGTAATGGCCAGGCCGATGCCTGCTAGAACAAGCACTGAGCCGAAACTTAAACCAAAATATAAAGTTTCCAGTTTTCCGTATAAATCAATTTCAGCTCTTATGGACTTTAGTGCTTTTTCAGCATTTGCTTTGATGAGATCACTTTCGGAATTCTCAGCCAGTTCGGTGAGGCGATTTCGAACAACTGGTTCGAGATTACCATTGAGGGTTTTAATTGCCGCAAGAACTGCGTTTTCGTCTTCGGATGATAAATCGCCGATTGCTAAAGCAGTGAGCATTAATTCTTTCACATCTTCATCAGCTTCTTGTTTTACATGAATAGATAATAACTCAAGTGTGTCATCATCAATTTTTTTCAACATTTCAGTTACAGCTGATTTCCTGATTTCGGGGTCTTCGTGAGCAAGTTGCAGGCTGGCTATGGACTGGCGCAATACACCACGTAATTTATTATTGATGGTGACTTTTTTCATGCCTCTTTTTTTCGGAATTATGCTTTTTTCACCAGTTAAAATATCTTCTATCAGATAATCATTTTCTTGCTTGGTGAAATAAAAAATATTTTTGTCTGATCTGCGGTAGTAAACTTCACCTTTAAGCAATGCCGTGAGTAACTTTTCGGTTTGTAGTGACTTGCTATTTGTTATCTGTTCAATTGCCAGCATTTTGTCTTTATAACTTTTTTTAGTTAATAATTGTAAAGGCTGTTCAAGTACTGAAGTTTTTGCCGACGCGATGGGTGAGCAGAAGAAACCAATTAAAAAAATTAGGATGAACAGCGTAAAATTTCGATAGGTTAAAACAATATTTTTCGCTGTCATGTAGTCGCCTTGGCTTGAAAAGATTGGTACGTCATTATTTTATTATTAAGCGTATATTTTTATTGGTGATGAGCTAATGTAATTGTTACTAAAGCAGGATTCCCCTTATTTAAGGGGAATCCTTTAATTGATTTAGAAATTTTGACCACTACATTTTTTAGTTTTTACATTATAGTTACCGCAAGATAATGGCGTACGCCAGTCAGCAATAATGTCTTTTGAGCCAGGGAGAAAGTCAGACCAGGCGTCACCAGCGACTGTACCTGTCGTTTCCCAAACAACATCAAACTGTCCGTCGTCTTGTATCTCGCCAATCAATACAGGTTTGGTAATGTGGTGATTTGGCATCATGGTGGACATACCGCCAGTTAGGTTGGGGGCTGATACACCAATAATCGCTTCGCCCACTGCATCTGGATTTGTGGTTCCTGCTTTTTCAACGGCTTTGACCCACATGTTGAAACCAATATAATGAGCTTCCATTGGATCGTTTGATACGCGTTTATCGTTTTTGGTGAATTTTTGCCAGGACTCGATGAACTCTTCATTTTCATCCGCTTCCACACTCATGAAGTAGTTCCAGGCCGCAAGATGTCCAACGAGTGGTTTGGTATCGATTCCGGAAAGTTCTTCTTCACCCACTGAGAAAGCAACAACCGGAATGTCTTCAGCTGATATACCCTGGTTACCCAGTTCTTTATAGAAAGGTACATTAGCATCGCCATTTATGGTAGAAACTACTGCTGTTTTCTTACCCTTTGAGCCAAACTTTTTAATATCTGAAACAATTGATTGCCAATCTGAATGACCAAAGGGTGTGTAGTTGATCATGATGTCTTTATCTTTAACACCTTTGGCTTTTAGATATGCCTGAAGAATCTTGTTAGTAGTACGTGGATAAACATAATCAGTTCCTGCCAGTACCCAGCGTTTAACACCCACTTCATTCATTAAATAATCTACTGCCGGAATTGCTTGCTGATTAGGTGCCGCGCCGGTGTAAAAAACATTTTTTGAAGACTCTTCACCTTCGTATTGTACTGGATAAAACAGTAAACTGTTTAGTTCTTCGAATACAGGTAATACAGATTTACGTGATACGGATGTCCAGCAGCCAAACACTACATCAGTTTTTTCTTTGGTGATTAGCTCGCGTGCTTTTTCTGCAAACAAGGGCCAGTTAGAGGCTGGGTCAACCACAACTGCTTCCAGTTTTTTACCCAGTAAGCCACCTTTTTTATTTTGTTCTTCAATCAACATTTCCATGGTGTCTTTCAATGTAGTTTCACTGATGGCCATGGTGCCAGAGAGCGAGTGTAAAACGCCAACTTTAATTGTATCAGCTGCCAGCGCGTTGCCCATGCCAGCTAAGACTAGTGTTAATGGCAAAATTGTTTTTTTCAAACTTATGTTCATTATATGCTAACTCCTAAATTTTATGCGGGGGAGATTAAAATTGTTGTTGCATGCCGAAAGAAAAGGTCTTGGCATCTGTACCAGGGTTTCCACTTGGATTGGCGTCGCCATCGGTAATATTTGCGTTGAAGCGTAAATTGTGTCCGGAAATAACATAGTTAACCCCGATTTCCAGTAAATCACTTGAATCTATCGTATCGCTACTTGGCTCAGTTTGTGTCATGCGAACATAGGGCTGTAGCTTGCCTTTTCCAACAGGTGAGCCGTGTAGATAAGCGACCGTTGCAAACATGGTGGTACCATCAAATAATACAAAGCTGTCTCCGTTTGCTATCGCTGCGGCACTTAAATCGGCGTCCATTGCTTTGTATTCGCCCTCAATAGTAACGACATTGCCATTACCAATTGGCTTTTCAAAAAGAACATCAATTGCTGCCGCCATAAAATCTGCAGAGTCACCTTGTACGCCTGCGCCATCTGTTTGCTGTTGTGCTGAAATACCGATCGTAAAAATATCTCCTAGGCCACCGTAGTATGTGCTGCTTGTGTAGTAAGCTGGATTGTCTTCCATGTTTAAAAAGTTGTAAGCAAAGCGACCGGCAAACAATAAACTATCATCAACGTTTGGCCCCCCGTCATAGTCAACACCATCGAAGGCGCCCACTGCGTATTGAAATTTATCGATAGTACCCCAGACAGTAATACCATCGTCCCTGCCATACTTTCCAGCTCGTGCTTCATGCATAGGATCATTGTCCGATGGCATAAGGGGAACAGTATATTGATGCCAGCTCAAACCATAGAAAGGTCCGTTCATTTCAATGCGATCGGCGGGTGTTAACATTCTTCCCATCCAGATATTAAATTCTTTACTGGGTTCATATTGAATTATTGCATCCAGTACATCCATTTGCCCCCAGATTTCATCGGTGTTAAATGTAAATTTAAAGTCTTTATCGAGTTGTCCTGACAAATAAATACGCGCATTTTGAATGTTAAAATCTTTTGAATAAGCATCACCACTTGGTGCTGCATCTTCGGTTGCGGTAAAGGCTGCTCTTAAACCAACACCGACACTAATCGATTTATTGTCGCCAAGTTTGATGGTGCCACCGGCCATTGCAGTTGTTGCGGTCGCAAGAAGAACACTGCCAAGTAAAAGTTTTGATGATTGTTGAAAATTATTATTCCGCATAGTGAGTAAACCTGATTATTGTGTTAGTAATATAGGGTGCGAGTTCCGTTGCGCCCCAACCTCGACTGGATCAATTGTTAACAATGTGGCTGTACGATTTTCAAAAAGTACTTAAACCGTTAAAGAGTATGTGGTTTATTGGTACAGAACCGTTTCTTGTTACTGGAGTCCTAGTATTATTCAGGCAGGGTAAAGTCACCATTCGGTAAAGCGCGAATCGGAATACGTCAAATTGCGTATATGTTTTCTGAAGATTATTCGGGATAATGTTTGGTTAACCCGTAAAAAGTGATTTTTTACAGCTAATAATTATTATATCCTGTCAGAACGTATAAGAAGTGAACAAGGAGGCAGTCAGTAATGACTGTTAAGCAGCGAGTTTTTCTCACGCGACGAAAATATAATCAATGGGTCGCCAATGAGACGCTGGAAGATTTTGCTTTACGTTACACCGCCAAGCGTGCACGTAAGTGGTCTGGCGTACGTATCGCAAATACCGCATTAGGAATAGTCTCTTTTCTTGCACTGGAAGCAATAGGTGGTGCAATAACACTTCAGTACGGTTTTACGAACTCTATGTGGGCAATACTGGTTGTTTGCGCACTAATATTTCTCAGCGGTTTACCCATTTGTTATCACGCTGCCAAGTCCGGTCTTGATATAGATTTGTTAACTCGTGGTGCGGGTTTCGGCTATATTGGTTCAACCGTCTCATCATTGATTTACGCATCCTTTACATTTATCTTTTTTGCGCTTGAAGCGGCGATTATGTCAATGGCCTTGCAGTTAATGTTTGGTATACCGCTGGCCTGGGCGTATATCATTAGTGCATTGGCAGTTATACCTTTGGTAACTCATGGCATTACTCGTATCAGTCGTTTTCAGTTATGGACACAACCCATTTGGATAGTACTGCAAATCGCACCACTGATATTTATTCTTTATCATCACGCAGATGCATTGACAAACTGGACTCAGTTTACTGGTCTGAAAGAAAACGGTGGAGAAGGTTTTGATCTATTGTTGTTTGGCGCGGCAGCCGCTGTCATTTTTCCTTTGATTGCGCAAAATGGCGAACAGGTAGACTTTCTACGTTTTCTGCCAAGAAAAGAAAATAATTCAACTAAATGGTGGTTGTCATTAACCTTGGCTGGACCTGGCTGGAGTTTTTTTGGTTTACTCAAATTATTTGCTGGGTCTTTTCTCGCGGTGCTTGCATTGCAGCATGGTATTGAGGCCGAACTAGCAGACGATCCATCGCATATGTATTTAATTGCGTTTAGTTATATAACGCATAACCCGGAAGTGGCTTTAGTGTTAGCGGGAACTTTTGTAATAATCTCCCAACTGAAAATTAATGTCACCAATGCTTATGCAGGCTCGATTGCCTGGTCTAATTTCTTTTCGCGAATAACTCATGACCACCCGGGACGCATTGTCTGGCTATTTTTTAATGTTGCCATCGCATTACTATTGATGGAGTTGGGTTTATATCAGGCATTTGAAAGTATTTTAATCACCTATTCAGCATTAGTGTTAGCGTGGATCGGTTCATTGGTGGCAGATCTAGTAATTAATAGACCGCTAGGTCTCAGGCCGAAGGAAATCGAATTTAAACGTGGCCACTTATACGATATAAATCCTGTCGGCGTTGTGTCCATGCTTGTTGCTTCAACTTTGGGGGTTTTGGGACAATTGGGTATGTTCGGTGATACATTTAAAGCCTTATCACCCTTCATCTCATTGTTTTTACCGTTCATAACTGCGCCGCTAATTGCTTATGTCACACGTGGAAAATATTATCTTGTGCGAGAAAACACTGATCATACGATTAGTCGTAATGCTGAAACAGAATGTTTGGTTTGCGAGAATAAATTTGATGCTGAAGATATGACAACATGCCCAGCTTATCATGGGCATATATGTTCACTTTGTTGTTCACTTGATTCCAGTTGTCACGATCAATGTCGTTCATCGGCACATATGAAGGCTCAGGCATTTAGTTTTTTATCTGCGCTATTTCCAACCAGAATTGTTCGTGCTTTATATTCTGTTGTGGGTCATTTTCTACTGATATTGTTATTGACGAGTGCGTTAATTGCCGTATTGCTGGCGCTTGTATATTTTCCTATTGATTCAGCTTCAATTGATGCAAGCCAACTGGTAAAAAATGCTTTATGGCAAACTTTCTTTCTATTGCTTATTGTTACTGGTGTGCTTGTCTGGTTATATGTTTTAGCGGAAAGCAGTAAGCGAAAAGCCTTTGAAGAATCACAAAAGCAAAATGAATTACTCACCCGTGAAGTAAGAGCCCATGAGCAAACCTCACGGGAATTACAAATTGCTAAGGAAGCTGCAATTGCGGCGAACCATGCTAAGAGTCGTTATCTTTCTGGTGTTAGTCATGAACTACGGACACCATTAAATACCATTTTTGGTTATGCGCAAATTCTTGAAAACGATATTCTCCTGCCGGAAAAAAATCGAAAATCCGCTGTTGTCATCCGCCGCAACAGCGAACATCTGGCCGATGTGATCGAGGGATTATTGGAAATATCCAAAATTGAGGCGCGCCGACTTGATTTGCATCGTGATCAGGTGAAAATTCTGCCTATGATAGAGCAGCTAGTGGAAATGTTTAGTGTCCAGGCCGCTTCGAAAAAAGTAAAATTTGAATATGAATGTAAAAGTGACTTCCCTGCTTATGTCATTGCAGATGAAAAGCGTTTACGACAAATACTTATGAATATTCTATCCAATGCAGTAAAGTTTACCAGTAAAGGAAAAATAAGTTTTCAGGTGAGTTATCGAAATGAAGTTGCAAGATTTACGATAGCCGATACAGGTATTGGAATTAAATCGGAAGATCAGGAAAGAATATTTCATCCATTTGAGCGTGTGCGTGATCAGGAAAATGAATTAGCAACAGGTACAGGGCTTGGATTATCAATTTCCAGATTGCTGTCCAGTCTGATGGGTGGTGATATTGCATTAAGTAGTAAATATGGTAAGGGAACAAGCTTTGTTTTCACTATTATGTTGCCTTCTGTTTATTCAAATATTAAGCACTATGAAATTGCTGAAAAGCCGGTGACAGGTTATATGGAGGAACAAAAGACCATTCTCGTCGTCGATGATGAAGCGTCACATAGAGAGTTGATTGTTGATTTTCTAACACCGATTGGCTTCAATGTTTTACAAGCACATAATGCAGAAACCGGTTTGCAAATTTCTGCCAATAATAAAATTGATTTGTTTTTGCTGGATGTTTTCATGCCGGCGATTGATGGATGGGACCTGGCTGCAAAGCTACGGAATAATAAAATACAAGCACCAATCATTATGGTATCAGCCAACGCGATTGAAGATCATCGTGAAGAAATGAGCAGTCGATTACATGATGATTATCTGATTAAACCGGTGCGCTTACAAATGCTGCTTGATAAAGTTGGCTTTGCACTAGGGCTTGAATGGCGTTATCGTGAAGCTGATGATGAAAATAAAACTTTGCAGATGCAGTCACTTGATGTAGTAAATAAAAACCATCAATTACCATCAGAATTAGAACTTGATGAGCTAGTTTCCATGGCAAAAATTGGATATCTCAGCGGTGTAATGAAAAAGCTTGAACAACTGGAGCAAGCTAATGCTGATTCAACATTTATTCAATACTTAAAATCCAGAGCCGAGCTTTGTGATTTTGAAGGGCTGATTCAAACTATCAAAGGGCTGGGAAATAAATGAGCCTGAAAATTGACAATTCCATTGTATTGGTAGTTGATGATTCGCCGGATTCATTGGGTATGATCAATGCCGCGTTAAATCAGGCTGGTTATACTGTTCTCGTGTCGCTGAATGGTGAACAGGCATTAGGCATAGCTGAACAAATCAAACCCGATGTGGTTTTGATGGATGCGATCATGCCGATAATGGATGGTTTTGAATGTTGCACTCGTATGCGCCAAACTTTGCCGTTAACGCCAATTATTTTCATGACAGGACTTACCGAAGTTGAACACACGGTAAAAGCATTTGAATGTGGTGGTAATGATTACATAACCAAACCCATTAAACCTGAAGAATTGCTGGCCCGAATTACATCACATATAAATAACGCAAAAATGATTGATAATGCGCGTACAGCACTCGATATTGCTAAACAATATGTGTTAGCGGTAAACACTATGGGTGAAATTCAATGGGCCACACCAGAAACGTTGGAGTTGTTGCAAAAAAGTGCACCAGACTGGATAAACGATAGCTTAAAACTCAGCAGTGCGTTGAAAGAATGGTTAAGGATTACTGGCAAGAAAAGTGACTTGGTTTTGCAAGCTTCACAAAAACCAATCACTATACGTTATTTTAAAACCGTTAATGGCAACGAACATTTACTCAGAATTGTCGGCCAGGATATGATTCCTGATGCCACTGTGCTAGGAAAAGCCCTGCCCATAACTAAACGTGAAGCTGAAGTATTATTGTGGGTTGCGCATGGCAAAACCAATCGTGAAATTGGCGAGATTCTTTCATTGAGCCCACGAACTATTAATAAGCATTTAGAACAAATCTACCCAAAAATCCAGGTGGATAATCGGACAGCCGCAGCATCTATAGCAATTCAAGCACTAATGGGTTTGCCTATATAGTTATAGCTTATTTGTTAGATAGGTTGTGTTGTCAATTTGTGGATTTTCTTTTGGGATAATAAAGTGAAAAACAGCCCCTTTTGCTGGTGAGTTTTCCGCCCATATTTTTCCGCCGTGCGCGTTTATAATTGCTTTACATATACTTAAGCCAAGACCTGTCCCACCTGCACCAGTTTTTGTTTGAGTGCTTTGTATAAATTTGTTAAATATACTGCTTAATTCGTCTTCTGGAATGCCAACGCCGGCATCTTCTATTCTAAATTGAATCGCTTTAATATCGATTTTATCGGGAGCTATGGAATTATCCATGATTGAAATAGAAATCTTACTGTTGTTGGGCGTAAATTTTAAGGCATTACCAAGAAGGTTGTTTATAACTTGAAATATTTTTTCTTTATCGAAAAAAGCCTGGGTGTTTTCTGCGTCAATACTTACGTTAACGGTAATATTTTTATCCTTGAGGCTTCCCTCGAGCTCCGTTATGCAGGAATTAACGACTTCTTCGAGAGAGCACTTACCAAAATGCATTTCGATTTTTCCGGATTCCAATTTGGAAATGTCCAGTAAATTGTTAATAAGCTTTAAAAGACGATTTCCGCTTTGGGTTATATTGGAAAAATAAGTTAAGATTTTACCATCTGGCACCTTGCCAAGTTTTTTCTCTCCAAAAGAAGAGAAGCTAAGAATGGAGTGCATTGGAGTTCTTAATTCATGTGATATGTTTGCTAAAAACTCAGTTTTTGCCCGATTAGCCTGTTCTGCTTGCTCCTTAGCAAATATTGCGTCATCTTTTATGCGTTCGAGCGCAATAGTCTTAGCATCCACCAAATCTTGCAAGTGATCTCTATGAATCTGTAATTCGCGGCGAGTTACATTCAGTTCTTTATTTTTTACTTCTAGTTCATTCGAACGCTTTTCTAAAACTTTAGTTCGCTCTATAACCTTATCTTCCAATTCCAGACTTTTTTCTTTTAAAGTAGCATAAGATTGGAAGAGTTGAGTAATAATATTCTCAAATGTTTGAGCAAGAGCACCAACTTCATCTTTTCGAGCTGTAATTTTTTCGGGGATTTCGACTTTATTTTCTATGGTGAAATTGGAGACATGTTGAGTTAGGTATTTTATTGGTTGGATAATTTTATTTGTAATGATAAAGACGCCAAGCATGAGCAAGCTACTGCTCCCGAACATCACCAGAATTAAATAAGTAGTCGTTTCATTTTTAAGTTGATCAGGTTGATCTAAATAATAGGCAACGTGGGCCGTTGCAAAAACTTTTTTTCCTAATTTCGCTGGAAAACGGGCCTCCATAACCGGATGTTGTAAATATGTTTTTTGAAGAATATCTCTTTTTTCAGAAGTTTGTATTTTCTCGACAGTGTTTCCTACTAACAAGGGATTTGTATGTACTATTACCTTGCCATCTTCTCGTACCAAAGCCGCATAAGCGTAATTTTTGTTCGGTAATGCCGATGCCACCCAGCGTTCCAGTAGTTCGTAATCTTCTGTTATTAGCGCATCTAAACTGCCGTTTGCTAGCATCCTTGCTTGATACTGGGCTTGAGTTATGTGTATGGAAGAAATTCTGTCATCAGCATCTCGAATTAAAATGACTGACGTAAGCCATAATGCGATAAAGAGTAACGCAAATAAACTACCAACAAGCCTAATTCCAATCCCTAGATTCACGGTTTTACTTTATAATTAGAACTCAGCTACTCGCATCAATTTTTCGGTAGTTTTTTCAGCTACTTGGTCATATTGAACAAACTTAAGAACTTTCATTCCGCGCATATTGTCCAAAACTTTCCGGCCACTTATATCAGAATCCATTTCAATAATTGCAGAAGTGATTTTGTTACGGAGATTTTCGGATAGCTTAGGATGGGTTCCAAACGCATTTTCCGGATAGTCGTCAGATTTACTGATAATTTTTAAATCACCTGTTTCAATTCGTTTGCTCATTAAGTCAAAGTTTAATCCGCACATCGTGCCAGCTTTAACATCGCCAACCAAAACTTTGTGGATTGAGCTCGATAAGTTTTTAGTAAATTGCTCATCTGTATCTGTTTTAGTTTTCACCCCGGATTGATAGAAAGCAGCGCGAGGTGCGAGATAACCTCCTGCTCCCATTGGGCTAACAAAAGCGATCTTTTCACCTTTTAGATCTTGAATGGAATCTATTCCACTATCGGTACGTACAAACATGACACTATTACTATAGATACTTTCATTTAAATTATACATTTGAGCAATAGGTTTGGCTTTGCCTTCATTTATAAGACGATACATAATATAAGAATTTACGTAAAATAAATCGACTTCATGATTCTCCACTGCTTGCTTTATTTTTTTAAATCCACGCGGGACAATTATTTCTACCTCACGATTGATTTTCGCACTTAAATGATCTGCAAATTCTTGCCATTGCATATAAATTTTAGAAGGTGGTGCAAGTGAAATAATCGCCATTTTAATTGGACTTAATTTCTCCGACGCATGTGAATTGATAAAAATAGGGAGCATTGAGAAAATCATTAATAAGAAACTGATTAGAAGGCGGCTTTTTTGAATCATGGCAAGATTCTCCTCTTAGTGAGAAAGAGTTTGTTGACTGGTCAGGCTCAGACAAAAGCCTTAAATAAGGTTGTATGAGCTTTGTCGGTATATTCAATATATTCTTTAATTGAATAGAGTAATCATGCAGTTATTTTGATTTGAATTTTATATTTATTTTATAAATCTACAAACCGTTAACTAACATTCGGGCGGGAATTCAAATCATAGCTATGTCTGTTGCCATAAAGACGTGAATGAATTTACTTATGCTAAACGGCGCTTTCTCTCACAGTTACTACCGTTGTCAGTAAACATTTCAGTTTGTTAACACTCTGTCGATATATCTTCGTGATTGTATAATTCAATTACAAATGAATTTTCATACGCTTAGTCGCACATTAAATTTATAACAGCTGAAGATAACATCTCAGCTTCGCGCTACGATCAAGGCTGATAGTCCGCTAACATGAATCGATATAAAAAAGGCATATCACTCAAAACATTTATAGTATTATTTTTAATCATTTGTGGTGCATGCGCGATTGTCATTGCCTATTTTGTGGGCATAAAACTGGAAAAAACGGCGGAAGAAAGTCTCGAAACCACCCAAAAAGAGGTGGTAGCAGTCAGTGCACGTGAGATTCTACGAAATTTGGAAAGCAAACTGCGTCGTTTAGCTATGGATACTCAAAAAACGACAAATTTTCACATCTATTTGAAATCGTTACTTGATAAGCATGAATTCGAAAATGCCCAAGAAAACATGGCGACTTTATTAAATGACGAGTTTTATCAGGGCTGGGTAACCAGTGGTGTCATCGATCTTGTAAAAATCCGGGTATATGACCTGAATTTCAATTTATTGGCGGAAAGCACTGAGAAATCGGATTTGCCAGCATTTCCTGAAATCTTGCTAAAACATGCCAAAAGCCGCAAGAAAACTAAACGGCTCGAGTCTATTTCTGATTACTGGAATTACCAGCACGCACCATTGATTTCTATGATTAATCCAGCGGGTGGTTTAATTCCCAAGGCTTATGTTGAGGTGGTTGCTAATTTGAGTTATAGCCTGCGCAATTTGGAATACACAACCGGCCAATTGACCAGAATTGTTTCCATTAATGATGAAATATTATTTGCATCTTCTTCCCTAAAAAATGATGACAAAGAATTGCAGCCAATTCGTTATGAACTAAACGGATTGAGTGGCAAACCTGTTGTTTTTATCGAACAATTGATCAGTAAAGCATATTTATATAGTGGTTTAACCGATGCTGCAAAATTTAGCTTTTTGTTACTTATTGGTTTGATTTCTATCGCAACGGCGCTAGCGTTGATTATTGCCCACAAGTTTTTGTTAACACCAATTAACGAGTTGCAGATGCGTATTCAAAAAATGTCGACGGGTGATATTGAAGTGGAAACTTCACCTGTATTCATAATAAAGGAATTCAAAGAGCTAGATCAATCGATGATTGAATTGGTGGCGTTTTTTAATAAAAAAATCTTTATGATTTGGGATACAGGGAAACAGTTATCCATATCGGCAAAATCATTGTCTGAAAGTGCCCAATTGGCTGTTGATAGTTTGCGTGCTCAGCAGCAGGATGTAAGTAACGTTACCGAGCAAACCAAAGAACTAATGACTATGGCGCAGGATGTTACTGAGCATGCGAAAAATGCATCCAACTCTACAAGTTCAGCGAAACAGCAAGCAGATGAAGGCGGTGGATTGGTACAGATGGCCAATCAGAGTACGGAAAAATTGACTGTAGATGTTAATCAGTCAGCCGAACAAATTTTGGTTCTGCACCAAGATACTAAAAATGCCACAGCGATATTGGATGAAATTCAAAATATTTCTGACCAAACAAATTTGTTGGCTTTAAATGCTGCGATAGAAGCAGCGCGAGCGGGCGAGCAGGGCAGAGGGTTTGCAGTGGTTGCTGATGAAGTAAGAAGTCTCGCTGGTCGAACACATGAGGCAACAGAAAATGTGCGTAAGGTACTAAATACTTTAATGGAAGGAATTAACGAAATTGTTAATGTTATGCAAGCTAGTCAGAGTCAATCTTCTGATACAACACAAAACGTTACCAAGTTAGGTCAAAGTTTGCAGGACATCAGTAATAAAGTGTCGAATATCAATGAAATGAATGAAAGTATATCAACATCTGCACAAGAACAAACAGATTTGACTGTGAAGATTGGCTCGGATTTGAAAAATATTACAGACATGGCCAACACAGTTTCTGATGCAGCGCTAAAAGTGACCTCTAGCTGTGGTGATCTGGCACAAATGGCTATTCAGCTTGAGTCGTTGGTTAATGCTTTTAGTATGGAAGGCATGGAAAAGCCAACATCGCAGGAAGCAGATGAAGATGTCATGTTATTTTAGTGTTAATTGAATCCACAGTATTGCAACAAACAGAAAGGTTAGTATCTGCACTCATTTTAGATAATCCTTTACTCACCGATATGAGTAGTGCCCGAATGTAACTAAAGGAAATAATGAAATGTCGAGCGAAAGCATTACACAGCAAATGACTAGATTTTATGAATCGCTTAGTCGAGAGTTGAAAAGTGGAAAGATTAATTTGCCTCCATTTCCTGAAATCGCAATTCGTGTGCGTAATGTCTTGGAAGACCCGGACTCAGATATTGACAGTATCGTAAAAATACTTAAACTTGATCCAGCTTTGTCTGCCCGGGTCTTACAAATGGCAAATTCGGCCAACATGTCCAAAGGTATCGATAGCCCTATATCAGACTTAAAAGTAGCGGTATCTAGAGTGGGCTTGAAAGTTGTTCGGAATGCTGCAATGGCATTGGCAATGCAGCAGATTTATCAATCATCAACAACCCCTGCATCCATCAAGAATTTTCTCGACAGTTTGTGGTTACACAGTGTGGATGTGGCTGCATTATCCTATGTACTGGCAAAAAATCTCAGTAAATTGAGTCCGGATGAAGCATTGCTTGCAGGTTTGTTACATGATGTGGGTAAATTGCTCATATTGAATCGTAGCGAATTTTATCCGGATATATTGGCCGATTCGAGAGCGCTTGAAAAAATCATGAATAAGTGGAGTCCTTATCTTAGCGGCAATGTTATCAAGTCATGGGGGTTGGGAAAGGAGCTATCAAAAGTTGCCAAGGAACACACAATATTAGACCGGAATCCAGGCCCAGATACTGATTTAACAGACATTGTCATGTTGGCAAACCTGATCAGCCAGCGAAATGTAATTAATTTCAATAAACCAGAAGACTGCATTCATACTTCAGCATTACCTCGCCTTAAAAAAACACCGGATGAGTTTATGAATATTGTTGATGAAATATATGAAGAAGCAAAATTCCTAAATCGATCATTGATGGAATAATTTAATCTTCCAAATTTATTTGTATTAGATATTCACATCATTGTCTGCAAATGGCTTTGAATTCCAACTTTATCAATTAACTCCAATTGGATTTCAATCCTATCGACGCGCTCTTCTTCGATATCCAGAAATTCCTGGATAAGTCTTTCACATCATTCCATTTGATACTGATACCTTGAATTCTTGGGTGTCTATACGGGTTTTTACTAATTCACTCTATTTACCATCTGGCGTATTTTAAATAGATAAATAATCTTAAACTTTTATTCACTTGCAAGTGGGAGTGAGACCATGAGTGAACCGAGAAGCGGGCAAAAAATCAGCAATGTTGAAAATTTGGGCAGTGTGCTCGTACCTAAAGCACATTATCGTTCAGCTAATAAAGAAGAAGGTGTTTGTTTTGGTATGACGGTTTTGTGGATTCGCGGCATTATTCAAAATAATCAAGTTGAATATGATTACAGTGATTTCCAGGCAGAGCTGATGCATAATAAATATACAATATTAGGCGGCGGTAAAGTCAGAGGCGAGAAGGGTTTTTGGGATGCCAGAAAAAAGGTGTTTAAAGACCTGAATCTCACCATGCATGAATCAGGAAGCAATTATTTCTTTGGTACCTGTGAAGATGCATTTGACTGGATAAAAACCAAACCACTCACTGTATTTTCCATCAAAGTACCTGGTCACGCCATCGCAGCGTATTACAAACGGCCCAACGTATATTATTTTGATCCAAACTATGGTGTATACGAATACGCTAATATCAATGATTTTTGTATCTATGCATATCTACACGCTTTCTTTGAATATTGTGATTGGCAAGCAGGCACACCTGAGCGAGAGGTTTTTATATTACCCATTGAGTCTACTTAAGCATTATTAGCTTGTGAATTATATGCTGCAAGTTCACTTTATTCCTTGACGGAACTTGCAGCTATTGTCTAGTCTATATCTCACATCAGCTGTAAAAGTTACCCTCCTTTTTTATAATTATTGATTTACATTGTGTGAGTGCCTCAGTATGTGTAAATGCTAACAGGTTTGGTTTTATACAACAGTCTCTTTGATTTGTCCCAGTTTAAAAGCCTAGCTCAATTGTCTCATTTTTATTTAAGTATGTTCGTACTTCATCAGATAACTCAGAAATTTCTTTTTTAGCAACTAAATGTTTTAAGCTGTTTGTGAAAATTGAATTCACGCAGTCAGAATTTGATCTATAGCCGCGCAAGATGTAACTGAATTCAAATGTATCGTTAGGTTTTTTTATCAAGAGATAAGCGGGCTCAAAAAAAGCTTGTCGATCCAATGTGCCGTGGATAGTGCCTCGAATAGTGTCGGGTATTTTACGAGGCGTGTTTTCAGAGAGCGAATTTGGGAATCCATAGCCAATCTCTTTAACAAAACTTTTATTTAGTTTTTCGTGTAACATTTTCAGGCTCAATTGGCATTTGAATGTCGTGCTAACTTTTGAATCATCATTCATCGACTTATCCTTTATATTTATATTAAATTATGAAATTCTCTGTGTAGAAATAGACTCGACTATTTAAAGAACATTCAATAAATCGTCTCTTCAATAACTTAATTGGGTTATGGTTTTGGATGGCTAATTATGTATTTTTTTACTCTTGAACTTTACAAGTAACAAAAGCTAATTACATGTTAACTGGTTCACATGTTGGTCAGATAACGAAGTGATGCAAGCAAATATGTTTAAATAATATTCGATCGATTGTCATTAATGCCAATATTTTGTGTCGATCATACAATTTTCGTAAAATCAACACGAGGGAGGGCAAAGATTTCAAAATCAGAGAGACAAAAAGTCGAAGGGTTTGTCTTTACGCCTAACTTCATTCATGTTCGATGATTCGGTGAATTATTGTTGTCAAAATCTATCTAAAATTACTACTTCTTCCATGTCTAGTTGTGTAGGCCGTTGCCTGGCCGGCTTAATTGCTTTGCCAACCACCACAAACATTGTTAACACATGATCTTGTGGTAAGTTAATGATTTTACCCACAGCATCAAAATCAAAACCGTCCATTGGGCAGCTATCATACCCCATGGCTTTAGCTGCTAGCATAATAGTTTGTGCAGCCATGCCTGCAGACCGCATAGCTTCATCGCGTTGCACTTGTTCGAGATTACGATAGTATTTATCGATTGCTGATGTAATATATGCCTGGACTTCGTCCGGTGCGTTAGCCCAGTAACGCGACGGATTTTTTTCCCAGGCTTTTAAATCAGCGCATATTACAATCAGTAGCGACGCATCAGTTACTTGCGCCTGGTCTTTGGCGGCTTCACGAATTTGCTTACGTAGTTCTGGGTCGTGAACCAAAACAAAGCGATAATTCTGTTGATTAAAAGCTGTTGGTGACAGCTTCGCCAGGGATATGAGTTGATGGATTTTGTTTTCTGGCATTTGATGCTTTGGATCGTAATGTTTTATCGAGCGTCGTTGTTTAATAGCGTCAATTGTATCCATCGTGATTCCTTTTTATTGCAGTGTAAAAAATTGCCCGGTTATTATTTCAATCGGGCAATATGATTATATGTGGGCCACTTAATGTTTAAATATCAATCTAACAATGGTGTGTACTTTAAGGTAAGTCAAACACTAGTGCTTCACTATTTTCAATGCTGACAAATTCAACATTGTCAACGGCCGTGATGGTGGCACCATCACCTTCGTTTAATCGCTCGCCGTTTATTGTTATCTCACCAGAAATCACATGCACATAAATAGTTCGTCCTGCTTGCGGTGAATATGATGTTTCTTGCTGTGCATTTAAACGAAGCTGATATAAGCTGGCATCCTGATGAATCAATAAGGAACCGTTGCTGGCATCTGGTGACGCGATCAGTTGAAGCCCTTGCTGAGTTTCAAACTGTTTTTGCTGGTAACCGGGTTTTATACCCTGCACACTTGGTTGAATCCAGATTTGTAAAAATTCCAATGATTCTTTAGGTGACGGATTATATTCACTGTGGGTGACACCCGTGCCCGCACTCATTAGCTGAAACTCACCCGCAGGTAGGCGCTCAATATTGCCCATGCTGTCTTTGTGTTCGATCATACCCTTTTTTACATAACTGATAATTTCCATATCCTGGTGTGAATGAGTTGCAAATCCGCTACCTGGCGCCACCCAATCGTCATTAATCACTCTTAGTGCGGATACACCCATATATGCAGGATCGTAATAATCTGCAAATGAAAAAGTATGACGACTTTTTAACCACCCATGGTTAGCGGGACCACGTTCATCACTGCGTCGGATTTTGATCATGACTTTCTCCTTTCTGATGTTTGTTTAACTGAGAGAAATTATATATATTCAGTATTTGTAAATAAATGCATTGATAGTTAACAAATTATTTCCTTTAAGTGAATAATATGGATAAGTTAAAGAGCATGACAACGTTTGTAGCCGTGGTTAATGGTGGTGGTTTTTCAACTGCTGCAGATAAACTGGGGCTTTCACGTGCGCAGGTCAGTAAATCGGTGATGCAACTGGAAGAATACCTGGGGACTACGCTACTCAATCGCACCACCCGCCGTATTAATCTCACCGAAACAGGCCGGATTTATTATGAACGGTGTAAAAGCATTTTGCAGGAGATTGATGAAACCGAAAATATTGCCGGCGAGCAAACAGTTAAACCTCACGGCACATTAACCATTAGTGCCCCAACATCATTTGGTATTCTGCATTTAAGTGAAGCAATTCCTGAGTACATTAAAAAATATCCTCACGTCCAGATTTCATTAAGCTTGGCTGATCGATTAATTGATGTTGTGACTGAAGGATTTGATTTGGTCATTCGTATTGCTGAGTTGGAAGATTCCAGTTTAATCGCGCGCAAAATCGCGCCTTGTAAACGTATTTTTTGTGCTTCTCCGGATTATTTAAAACAAAACGGCAATCCCAAGGTTCCACAAGATCTGGCGATTCATCAATGTCTGGTTTATTCAAATGAATTAAGATCAGATGCTTGGGTATTGCATGGCCCAAACGGTACAGAGACAGTGAAAGTTAATGGACCAGTTTGTGCGGATAATGGTGATATCTTAAAAAATGCAGCTATTTCAGGACTAGGTATTACGTTGTTGCCAACATTTATTGTTGGTCCACACCTTTGTGATGGAAAATTACAACAGGTGTTACCTGATTATTGCCCACCAGAAATTTCTATTTACGCCGTTTTCCCCACGCGCCGCTACCTATCTGCCAAGGTGAGAACCTTTGTGGACTTCATCTCAAAATATTTTGGCGAAACGCCAAAGTGGGATAGGTTTGGGTAAGGGTATTCAAAACACCAAGTTCTGACTTTTTCTGTTGAGCGATAAAAGCTGTACTTTCTAATCTGACTTTTATACTGTTTTATTTATCATGTTAGACACACAACAATTAGAAATAGGAAAAATCTACAAAAAAGAATCGGGGCGTGTTCTCGCTGGCTTAATTCGCATTCTGGGTGATCTTGATTTAGCTGAAGAAGCAATGCAGGATGCATTTTCTGTTGCTATGGAAAAGTGGCCAGTTGAAGGAATACCGGAAAACCCTTACGCCTGGCTAATTTCAACCGGTAAATTTAAAACGGTTGATGCTATGCGTCGTGCCGGCCGGGGAAGAGAGCTAATTACTCAAAAGCTATCTGCCGCCGAAGAGCCTGTGATTGAACAATTCGAGTGGGAAAAGCATCTAGTTGAAGATGATCAACTGCGTCTGATATTTTATTGTTGTCATCCATTATTGCCACTGGATTCCCGAATTGCTCTTTCTCTACGGGAAGTATGTGGCATGAGCACTTTGGAAATTGCTCGTGCTTATCTGGTGCCTTTTGAAACCATGAAAAAAAGAATTTCCAGAGCAAAAGCCCAAATTAAAGAAAAACAAATTCCTTTTGAAATTCCTTCCAAAGTTAAATTAAACGAGCGAGTGGGTGCGGTTTTACAAGTTATCTATTTAATATTTAACGAAGGTTATTCTGCAAGTTCTGGTGAGCATCATATTCGAAAAGAATTGACTGAAAAAGCTATATTTTTAGGTCGAAAATTGGTGGATTTGATTTCTACGTCGGAAAGTATGGGATTACTGGCATTGTTGCTTTTGCAGGAATCAAGGCGTGAGTCTCGTGTGGCAGAAAATGGCGATCTTATTCCACTCGAAGATCAGAATCGTTCCCAATGGAATCAAAATTTGATCCAGGAAGGTGTGCAACTCATTCAAATAGCGCTTATGTCGGGTCGGCTTGGTCCTTATACGCTTCAGGCAGCGATTGCATCGGTTCATGCACTTGCGGATTCTGTTGAAAATACAAAATGGGATTTGATTATTAGTTATTACGATTTACTTCTGCATGTTCATCCTTCACCAATAGTGGAATTAAATCGCGCTATCGCAATTGGTATGCACGAAGGCCCAAAGGCAGGGCTTACTATCATTGAGCAGCTCTTAACAAACGAGAAATTGCGCTCCTATCACATCATCTACGCTGCACGAGCTGATCTCTCAAAAAAGTCTGGATTAATTGAAAAAGCTATCGAATCGTATCAAAAGGCAATCGAGTTGGTGCGGCAGGAACCCGAAGCAAGATATCTAAAAAAACAACTATCTAAAATTTTGTAGTTTTTTTATTATTGTTGTCCCTTTACGCCTGCCTCATTCGATTATATGTGAATGAGACATCTTTTCTCGTTTGAATTAAAAAATAATGAATAACTTTTCGGCACTCACGTAAGCTTTTTGCTACTGCCGGATGATAAAAGGAGCTTTTAAAATGCAATTTTTCGTTTATTTCACAATGATCGAAGGTGAACCCATGAATCCGCCTTCTGCTGAAGGCATGGCAAAAATGGGACAATTCATGATGAAATCTTTTGAATCAGGAAGAATCGTGGCTACCGGTAAACTTCCTCATGAAGTTACCAATGTTAAGCTAGAAAAGGGTGAATTTTCTATTTCAGATGGTCCTTTTATCGAAGGAAAAGAATTGATCCCCGGCTTTACTGTGATCAGCGCTGATTCTAAAGAAGAAGCGATGGAATGGGTTAAGGAACTGCGAGAATGTATGGGGGATGGTACGATTAAAATGGGCCAGTTGATGGGAACAGGGCCTGAAGATATGAAAATGAAACCGAACAATTAAATCAATACTGTTCTATCGGTGCTAAAACCGATAAATACGAATTAAATTTGAAATACTGATTTGCCGCACACGATGTGCAGCAAATCAGTTTTATTTAATGGATAAAAGCCAAACACAAAGTACACATGTTATAAGTGAACTAATCGTTCGCAAATGATTCCATCTCGTCCAGGTTTTTAAATAGTGGGACCAAACCTGAGGTGCATCATCATTATTTGATTTGACTCTTGCCAGTGAATTATTGAGAGGCACATTAAATAAAATGGTGCAGACAAACATGCCAATAAAATAAATTAGCCCCGCCAAAAAAATCAATTCAGCACCAGGTTTGCCCCAATGAACAAAAACAAAAATAATTAAAACTAGAGAAACAATCGTCGAGCCAAAAAATATTGGTATGAACAAAGAACGAAGTATGACTTTATTGATGGAATTCATTGCGGTGATTGCTTGTGCTGCATCAATTTTTCCGAATGCTTGCATAATGAATGCAGAAAAAGCGAAATAAACGCCGGCCATTAGGCCGCTGCTTATCGCGGCGACCCATAACAGTACTGTAATAATCATCACGCAGATTCCTTTTCCATGGGTACTGCCCAAGCGCCCGATGCAATCGTTTTTTGAATATAAGTATTGAAGTCTGTTGCCGGTCGGCCAAGCGCTTCCTCAACGCCATGCATTACATGGCTGTTTCTGCCATCAAAAACGACAGTGAATAACTCACGCAATAGCCATTGCAAATCTTCCGGGTAACCCTGTTCGCGTATCGTATTGATATAGTCATCAACGGGCACAGTGGTATATTTTATGGGTCGATCCAATGCATCGGAAATTTCTTTAATGCATTGCGCAAAATTCAGTGTACGTGGGCCGGTGAGTTCGTATAGTTTATTGCGAAGACTTGGCTCGGTTAGTGTAGCCACAGCAACATCAGCAATATCGTCTGCGTCGACAAATGGCTCAACAGTATCTTCCGCAGGTAATATTAATTCACCGGCTAATATGCCTTCTACCATAAAGTTTTCACTAAAGTTTTGACAAAACCAGCTGCATCTGACGATGTTCCATGAAAGACCGCTGGTTTTAAGCGCTTCTTCTGCACGTTGCGCGCCTTCTTCTCCGCGACCAGAAAGAAGAACGATGTGTTCTAATCCATTTTCGCGGGCGACGCGAACAAATTCTTTAATGGTTGATTCTGCGTGAGGCAATGCAAGATCTGGCTGATAAGTGACGTATGCACTGCGAGTACCTTTAATAGCAGTTGCCCATGTTGAAGGATTTTCCCAATCAAATGATGGGTTGTTTGATCTTGAAACTGGACGTGTCGCATAGCCAAGGGCTTGTAAGCGTTGGCTTACTCGCGCGCCTGTTTTGCCGTTTTTGCCAATGATGAGGATGGGTGAGTTTTTCATGATAGCGATTCCTTGTGTTGGTTGATGTTGAGTTTGTACGAGATATTAGCTCGCCATGGGTATAAGTATGTATCAAGAAAACTGGATGAACTATCACGATCTGTCCATAATATTTAACTATTCGTCCAAACTGTCTGGACGTTTGGTCGCAACTTATGCCAATATTGCAAACATGACACGCACCAATACAACCATTCCTGCGTCTACCGATCCGCTTGGAGAAACGCTGCATTTGCTTCGGCTTACCGGCACGCTTTATTGTCGATCTGAATTAACTGCACCCTGGGGGATCGAAATGCCTGCATTTGAAGACTGTATGCTTTTTCATATTGTCACCAGTGGACAATGTTGGCTTGAGGTCGAAGGCGACGAGCCTCGTTTACTACAACAAGGAAGCATGGTGCTTTTACCTCACGGTACCGGCCACTGCGCTCGCAGTGGTCCGACAGCTGAGGCCCAACCGTTGTTTGATATACCGGTAGAGCAGGTAAGTGATCGTTATGAAATTATGCGCTACGGGGGGGATGGTGAATTTACTCATCTCACTTGCGGGGTGGTTCGATTCGATCATGTGGCGGGCCAGCAACTCATCTCGTTATTGCCCCGAGTATTGCAGGTTGATAGTTGGGCTGATGATGAAGACAGCTGGCTTCAAAGTACGTTGCGCTTCATTGCGCGTGAAGCTAAAGAGCTACGACCCGGTGGAGAAACAGTTATCACCCATCTGGCTGATATTCTCATTATACAGGCAATCCGTTCGTGGATTGATTCAACATCCGAAGCAGATCAAGGATGGCTCGCAGCACTGCGTGATGACAAAGTGGGAAAGGCGTTGGCTTTGATTCACCGTGAGCCCGAAAAAGATTGGAGTGTGGCTTTGTTGGCTAAAGAGGTCGGTATGTCACGTTCTGGTTTTTCTGCTCGGTTCACAGAATTGGTTGGTGAGTCTGCTATGCGATATCTTACTAAGTGGCGTATGCAACTCGCTCGTGTGCAACTTCAGGAAACTTCGGATTCACTTTCAGTGCTTGCATATCGACTTGGTTATCAATCAGAAGTTGCTTTTTGCCGGGCGTTCAAACGCACATTTGGTATGTCACCCGGTAGTGTTCGCAATGACGTTACGCCTTCATTTTAATTGGGCGGCATGTAAGTTTGAGAAATTGCTCCGATGTCATCCGCTTTCCGTTGTTGATGAGCAATTATTGTAGCGCCGATTGATAATGATTAAGTGGATAGAGGCAATAGCAAGCCCAAGAAATGCGATGTACGATAAAGTTTCCGAAACATAAACATAGAGTGATGTGAAAAGTAATAGCGTTGAAATAGATGTCATTGCAATAATGAGTTTGTTTTGATGTGTTTTGTAAGAAACAATATGTCCTGCAAATGCCAGTAAAAATAGTATTTGCGCTGTGAAAAAGAAAAGGGTCTCAAACTGCGCGAGTGCCCCCATCCCAAACATTGCACCAATTAATGCAAGTTTGGGGAAGCATATTGGGCAAGCTGCTGCAGCGATTATGGTACCAATTGAACCAAATTTTTCGAGTTTGTTTTGCATGTCTTGTTATTGCTATGTATAGATTGGTTGACCAATGCCAGCAGCACGAAAGCTTTTTTCATCGGGTGCTGTAACGGCATAGCAATCTGCCAATTTACCATCGATTACGACAGCGGGTACACGGTGAACACCCATGTCTTTGGCTCGTTGAGAAACTAAACTGTCATTCATGTCTAGTATCTTGATTTCACATGAAGTGCAGGATATCTTTTTTATTAGGTCAATGGTCTCCTGGCAAGCAGGGCAGCCGGCACTAAATATTTCAACCTGTCTTTTTTTCGTCATAATATATCTCCATTTTTTGGATAAAATTACTTGGTTATTACTTCGGAAAATCCTTCAGGCAACATCTCCCTGAGGGATTCCGTGTTTCGCAAGCGCACTTTGTGTTTTTAGTTTGCTCAATGACAAATTTTTTTGCATCTTTGTGGGTTTCAGCGTCTGCTTTGGTGACGTCGAAACAGTAACAAATAAGTGTGTCCATTGACGTTTCTTTGATGCCAACTTTATGGCGAAGCATGGATTTTCTAATTGTTGAATTATCAATACCAAAGTAAACAATGTCACACTCAGGATCGTCACAAAAATAATATTTCTGCTCTTTGGGTGCATTAAGCCAGGGCTGTTTAATATGATGTAGAACAGTGCTGTAAGGGGCTTGATGATACTGCCTGCCATTCGCTGGGCAAGTATGTTGTTTGTCGTTTGTTTTCTCAGCTGGTGTACAACACTTTGACATCGAGTTAACCTTTTTTATTGAATTTGCCCGGAAAGGTTGGTTCTGAACAAATGAAATTATAGGTACAATAAATCCTGTTGATCGACTTTAATGCTCGATAAGTTATTAAGATCAACTAAAATATAGTTTAAACTCTATAGTTGCTATAGACTCAAGTTTTTTCTTTATTTTTTTGAAAATCCGGGCAAAAACAAATGAAAATTGGACAATTATCTGAGCGCACCGACTGTAAGATTGAAACAATTCGATACTACGAGCGTATCGCTTTATTACCTGAACCGGAGCGAACCGAGAGTGGCTACCGAATCTACGATGAAAGCCATTTGAAGCGTTTGGTGTTCATTCGTCGCAGCAGAGAGCTTGGTTTTACGATAGAAGAGATACGGACGCTATTGGATCTGGTTGATGGCGGTGATTATACCTGTTGTGATGTGAAGAAAATCACCTTGAAGCATGTTCAAAGTGTTCAGGAAAAAATTGAAGATTTAAAAAAGCTGGAAAAAACGCTATCTAAAATTGCATCACAATGTTCGGGTGATTCGACCCCGGATTGCCCAATTATCGATTCATTGTTTGATTCACAAAAAATTCGTTAATGGAATTTATTTATTCCTCTTCACTGCTGTCCCACATTTTTAAAACCCAGCCATCTTAATCTGGCGTGGATCAAATTTGGGTGGCGGTGGTTCTTGTCGTAAAAGCGCCAATAAATCTCTTCTCTCAAATAAATTCAACTGTAGTAA